>Ga0306923_10001557_pt1 | contig 20502 bp, 22 predicted proteins | sample sta12Can44000108_FD_203841 | JGI IMG/M metagenome (GOLD analysis project Ga0306923, IMG submission 203841) | Lab enrichment of tropical soil microbial communities from Luquillo Experimental Forest, Puerto Rico - statanox.12C.anox.44.000.108 (v2)... | ecosystem: Environmental > Terrestrial >... | reverse complement strand
CGACGTCGAGATCGAAGCTGTAATTGTCCTTCATCAGAAACTCGCGCCCACGCATCACACCAAAGCGCGGCCGCACTTCATCGCGGAACTTCCATTGTATGTGGTAAAGGTTCTTCGGTAAGTCGCGGTAGCTCTTAAGCGAGGCGCGCACGATCTCGGTGATCTGCTCCTCGTTGGTCGGTCCGTAGAGCATCTCGCGGTCGTGACGATCGCGGACGCGCAGCATCTCGTTGCCGTAATCGTCGTAGCGCCCGCTCTCTCGCCACAGCTCGGCAGGCTGGATCGTCGGCATCAGGATTTCCTGGGCGCCGGCGCGGTCCTGCTCCTCGCGGACGATCCGCTCGACCTTTCTGAGAACGCGCAGACCGAGCGGCAGCCAGGAATAGATGCCGGCGCTCGACTGCCGGATCATCCCGGCACGCAGCATCAGCCGGTGCGAGACGATCTGAGCCTCGCTCGGGTTCTCGCGCAACACGGGCAGAAAGTATTCGGAAAGCCGCATCGAACCTAACCCCGGGATAGGGCGCCGCACTCTAGGCAAGACACGGTCACCTGTCCATCGAGGCCGCTGGCGGTGATCCACTATAGTTAAAATTCACGTGACCGCCGGGCGGCGGACGCGTAAGATCGCTAATTCGCGCGAGTAAACGCGCTGGCCGAGTTTAGGGAGTTTCGAACGCCGCGGAGAAGGCAGGGCATCGCCCTGCCTTCTCAATTTTTGGACCAGCAGCGAGACATCGCCTGATCACCCGATTATGTTTCGCCTTGCTTAGAGCGAGCGGGCCGGACGCCGGCTGGGATAGAAAAGGACGAAATCGGAGAACACGCATGGCGGTTAGTCGCGGATCACATTTCTTTATCAATCCTGGGCCGACCAACATCCCGGACCGCATATTGCGGGCGATGGATCGGGGGGCGATCGACTTCACCGGCGCCCAATTTCGCGGCATCGCGGAAGAGTGCTTTGCCGGCCTGAAGCGGGTGTTCAAGACCGACGAGACGATCCTCGCCTATGCCGCATCCGGGCACGGCGCGTGGGAAGCCGCACTCGTCAACCTATTCTCTCCCGGCGACAAGCTACTGGTCGTTGAGAGCGGTTTTTTCTCGCTCAACTGGGGAATGCGAGGCGAAGCCTTCGGTCTCGAGGTCGAGACCCTGCCGAATGATTGGCGGACCGCCGCCGATCCGGCCAAGCTCGAAAGCCACTTGCGCGAGGACCGCGCGCACGCGATCAAGGCCGTGCTGGTGGTGCACAATGAGACCTCGACCGGGGTCGTCAACGACGTCGCCGCCTTGCGCCGCGGGATCGACGCTGCCCGGCACCCGGCGCTGTTTCTCGTCGATACGATCTCGTCCCTGGCGTCGATGGACTTTCGCATGGACGAATGGGGGGTCGACGTCGTCGTCGCCGGCTCCCAAAAGGGGCTTATGCTGCCGACAGGCATGGCGTTTACCGGGATCAGCGCCCGCGCGATCGCCGCCACCGCCGAGGCCAAGCTGCCGCGCGTCTATTGGGACTGGCGGCGGCTGCTCGGCGGAACCTCGCAATCCGTCTGGAACGGCACCGCGCCGGTCCACTTCTTCTATGGGCTGCAGGAAGCGTTGCGCATGCTTGAGGAGGAAGGGCTCGACGAGGTCTTCGCACGGCACCATCGTCTCGCCGAGGCAACGCGGCGCGCGGTGCGTGCCTGGCGCCAGAACGACGGACCAGAGATCTACGCTATCGACCCGCGTGCCCAGTCCGATTCGATTACCTCTGTTCAGCTGCCCGAAGGCTACGACGCGGACCGGACGCGTCAGGTCTGCCTCGACAAGTTCAACGTCTCGCTCGGCGGCGGGCTCGACCGGTTGCGTGGCCGGATCATCCGCATCGGCCATCTCGGCGATTTGAACGAGCCGATGATTCTCGGCGCTATCGCCGCTGTCGAGATGGCGCTGGAGCTGACCGGCGTGCCGCACGGCCGCGGCGGCGTGCAGGCGGCGATGGATTACCTCGTTTCAGGGGACTGACGGGGCCGGATATCGCTGCCCCGCGTCGCTGCGGACGGCGCAGAGTTCGGAGGACCGGCGGTGCTGATCAGTCGTTGACCGGTCGCATGGACCCGGCGAAGTGCGGCGACCGCGACGCAGAGCAAGAACTCGCTCGCGCGGTCGTGCGTGATGCTGCGCGCCGGTATGTGGCGAGCCGCCGCCCTCGTGTCGACATCTTCATCGGCCGCCATTTCACCCTCGCCGGCAGCCTCGCGCTGCATCGTCATGCTTTGGGTTGGGATCTGGTGCGGGCGCCGCTCAACCTCTTTCTGACGGTACCGGCCCTCGCCGCCAAGCTCGCGAGCCGAGCGGCACAGCACGCCGGCCGTGAGGGGTTCGCGAGGTGGCTCGCCGGTCGCCGTCTGCTGCTCGAAACAGATCTGGCGCGCGAGATCGAGTGGTTGCTGACGACCGAGCTGCTCGAGATCCCATGCCGTCAACGCGCCCGCGCGTCGTCTCGAGATGCGCTTGCGGACACGGTTCTCGCCGATCCTAGGGTCGCCGTTCGTCTTGCCGCGCCACCCGGCAGCGGGTGCGAATTCCAGGGCCGGGTTGTCGCGGCGATCCAGAGCTACATCGGCTCGCGCGTGGCGACAGCCGAGATCGCAACCGGGATCGCCGCGACCGGCCTTGGTGCGCTCGCGGTCAAGCAGGCAACCCCCGGTCTGATGACATTGGGCTCGGCTCTTGCCACAGCAATCGCGCAACAGAATGCGATCGCCGCTTTCCCGCTCGGCGCTGGTCTGGGCGGGCTGTGGTACGGCTGGTTCCCGGCCGCTGCGAGCCCCGGCGCGCTCGCCGCCACAATGGGCGGAGTCGTCATGGGCGGCGCGGTGTTGGCCGCCTTTTCGGGAATCCTTACCGATCCGCTAAAAGCCTTTCTCGGTCTGCACCGGCGGCGGCTGCTGCGCCTCCTCGGCGAACTTGAACGCGCGCTGTGCGACGAGGACGGCGGGCGCGTTGCGATGCGCGACCACTACGTCGCTCGGCTGATCGACCTCCTCGATCTCGTCGCCGGTGCGTGGCGGGTCTCCCGCGGCTGAGATTGCGCGAGTGGCGGCGCATTGGTATAAACGCGCGCTTTTGAGGGCGGTACGATGAAAGAAGGCATTCACCCGGACTATCACGAGATCACGGTCGTGATGACCGACGGGAGCTCCTACAAGACGCGTTCGACTTACGGCAAGGCAGGCGACACGTTGCGCCTCGACATCGACCCGAAGTCGCATCCGGCGTGGACCGGAGGGCAGCAGCGGCTGGTTGACACCGGCGGCCAGCTCGCCCGCTTCAACAAGCGCTTCCAGGGCTTCGGCATCAAGCCCTGAGAGTCTGCTCAGCCTACCCCTTGACCCTCGACTGACGCCCACCATCTAAATCTCGTGCGGTCGCCATCTTGGGACTGCACGCGTTGAAACCGGCACTTGGCTACCATAGCGGGTGCCAGATCCATATTGCTCAAAGGAGGATGTGGTCATGGATCGTTTCGATTTCTCTCCCCTGTTCCGCTCGACGATCGGCTTCGATCGTCTGACGCGTTTGGTCGATGCGGCGGCCCGTGTCGACAACGCCGCTCTCGCCTACCCGCCCTACAACATCGAAAAGACCGGAGAGGACGCCTATCGCCTGACGATGGCGGTTGCCGGCTTCTCGCCCGACGAGATCGATGTCACCGTGCACGAGAACTCGCTGCTCGTGACCGGCAAGGCGAAACAGGAAGACGAGAACGGCCGCTATCTTCATCGCGGCATCGCCCGGCGCGCATTCGAGCGGCGCTTCAGCCTCGCCGACCATATCAAGGTCGTCGGCGCGAGCCTCGTCAACGGCATGCTGCATGTCGACCTCGTGCATGAGGTGCCAGAGGAGGCCAAGCCGCGCAAGATCCAAATCGGCACCGGCGAGCCGCAGGTGGTCGAGCAGAAGCAGGCCGCCTAACCGATCGCTACCGCGAACCGTAGGATAACAAACGCCCCCGGTCCTCCGGGGGCGTTTTGCGTTGCGGAGCAAGCACTGGCTCAAGTCCAGCCCGCGCCACTTAAACCAAGCCACCGGCAGAAGCGCACTCAGCGCGATTGCGGCAAGCCCGTAGGGATAGCCCCAGGACCAGTCGTACTCCGGCATGCCTTTGAAGTTCATCCCATACATGCTGTCGATCGGGGTCGGCGGGATGCCGACGACCGAGACGATGGTCAATACCTTGATGATGTTGTTCTGGTCGACATTGATCAGGCCGAGGGTGGTGTCGAGCAGCAGCTGAACTTTGTTGACGTGTGCGCGTCGTAATCGCTGAGTGACAGCACGTCCTGGCGCACCGTATCGAGCCGCGGCTTCACCTCGGGCGGGAGCCAATCGGCAGCGAGGCGCGAGACGCCGGGGACGATCCGGCCGATCCCGGGCAGGCTGTCGCGGATCTTCGATGCGAGATCGCCGCTGTGGCCGACGCGGCGCAAGATGATCCTGAGGTCGGCGCTCTCGCGCGCCGGAGGGCGCCACGCAGCGGGTTCGGTGGCCGGGGTGCGGAACAGCCGGTGAGACAGCGCATCGAGCTCGGCAGCGATGTTTTCGAGAATGTCCGCGGGACGGTCAACGGCGCGCTCAGATAAATCGCGCCGTTTTGATCGCGCAGGCGGCTCGAGCTTTCGATCTCGCTCAACTCCCCGATACTCGGCATGTCGAGGCTGGTGGTCCGCTCAACAAACCCGACCTCGTCCGGCTCGAGCTTGAGCAGATCGATCCAGGCGACCTCTCTCGGCAAGCTCGCTTTGCCGCGGTCGGCCGGCCGTTCTCCGCGTCCGGCGCGGCGTCAGAATCCGCCTAGCTTACCGCGGCGACATCTCGTTTCCCGGAGAGAGCTTTAGCACTCTGGCAGCCCGCCCTGAGTAACGAGGAAATCGACGATCCGGTCGAGTCCTTCACCGGTCTTCAGGTTGGTGAAGAAAAAGGACCGCGCGCCGCGCATGCGCTCCGCGTCACGCCGCATGATCTCGAGGTTGGCGCCGACCAGCGGCGCCAGATCGATCTTGTTGATGACCAGAAGGTCCGATCGGGTGATGCCGGGTCCGCCCTTGCGCGGGATCTTGTCGCCGGCCGCGACATCGATCACGTAGATCGTCAGATCGGCGAGCTCGGGCGAGAAGGTGGCGGCAAGGTTGTCGCCGCCCGATTCGATCAGCACCAGGTCGAGACGCGGGAACAGCCGGTTCATCTCGGCCACCGCGGCAAGGTTGATAGAGGCGTCCTCGCGGATAGCGGTGTGCGGGCAGCCGCCGGTCTCGACACCGCGGATCCGTTCGGGCGGCAGTGCCCCGCTCCTGATCAAAAATTCGGCGTCCTCACGGGTATAGATATCGTTGGTGATCGCCGCGATCTCCCAATGCTCGCGCATCCGCTTGCACAGCCAATCCATCAGCGCGGTCTTGCCGGATCCGACCGGGCCGCCGATCCCGACCCGCAGCGGATCGCTCTTTGTCTTGGTTATCATGACCGGAAGAGCCTCGAATATTGCGTTTCATGCGCCATCGAGGCTAGGTCGACGGCGATCGTCGCGGTACCAAAGCAGGCCGGGTCGCGTGTCACTGCATTGGCGACCGCCTTGCCGATGATGGTCGCCAGCACAGCAAGGATCCGTTGGCCGTCGGTCTGGCCGACGATCCCAAGGCGCAGCCCGGCGGAAACCAGATTGGCCGTCATCGCTTGCAGATATGCGGTCAACGCACAGCCGAGAGGAATGCCCGCCCGCCCTGTCGCGGCCCCGGCCGCGGCAGGATGGCACACCCCTTCACCGGCTTCTCCGAGTATCGCGGCCCAGCGATCGAGGAACGGATCCGCCCAGGCGGTGCGGCAGGTCGAGAAAAAGGCTTCGCCCTGCGCTGTGGCCTCGAGCGCCATCTCCGCCGTTGCGCGAAACACGACGCCGCGCCGATTGGTGGCGATCAATGCTTCGAGGTTCTGTGCAGAGGCCGCCCGATGCGCGTCGCGCAGCGTATCGGCATCGATCCGGCCGGCGCCCTGGGTAAGGATCGCCGCGATCCAACCTCGCAGGGTCTCCCGATCACGCACTCGGCCGTTCGCGGCGGCTGTTTCGAGACCATGTGAATAGCTGAAGGCGCCGATCGGGAAGCCGGGCGAGAACCAAGTGAGCAGACGATAGAGTTGGCCGTCGGATAGCCCGTCCGCCTTAGTGGAGATCGCTGTCATCATCGGCGTGGTGATGCGGAGCACCGACGTAGGCGCCGAATTCCGGGTCGAAAGGTGCCTCGAGCCGGGTGATCCGGCCGCCGAGCCCCGACAACATTTCGGCAATCACGTGATCTTCGCGAATGCGTAGACGATCGCCGACGACCTGCAAGGGCAGATGGCGGTTGCCAAGGTGCCAGGCGATTCGTAGCAGGCTCGCTCGATCGGCGGCCTCGATCTCGAGAACCGACTCCGCCGACGCGCACACCCTCAGATAGCCGCCGGTGTCGAGCTCCAATCCATCGCCGTCCGCGAAATGCTGGGCGCGCGGCAGGTCGAGGAGAAAGGCTGCGCCTGAATCGCTGACGAGGCGGATCCGGCGGCGGTGCCGGTCGAGATAAGCCAGCGTTACTGTGTCGACCATGCCGCTTTCCGGCCACCGGCCGCGGAGATGGACAGCGATGGCCCGGCGCATCATTCGGCTCAGTATAAAAAATAGCGCTGCGCCAGCGGCAGCACCGTCGCCGGCTCGCAGGTCAAGTGTACCCCGTCGGCGCGTACCTCATAAGTCTCCGGATCAACCTCGATATGCGGCGTCGCAGCGTTGTGAATCATCCGCGCCTTGTCGATCGCGCGGATGCCCCGGGCTGGGAGCACCAGGCGCTGCAGACCGAGCCGATCGGGCACCTCGTGCTCGATCGCCAGGCTCGGCAGAAAGGTCACGGACGAGGCGGACAGCGCCCGGCCGAAGGCGCCGAACATCGGCCGATAATGGACCGGCTGCGGGGTCGGGATCGAGGCGTTGGGATCGCCCATCAAGGCCGCGCCGATCGTCCCGCACTTCAGCACCAGATCCGGCTTGACCCCAAAAAACGCCGGCGACCACAGCACCAAATCGGCGAGCTTGCCGATCTCGACCGAGCCGACGTGCTCGCCGAGCCCGTGGGTCAGGGCCGGGTTGATCGTGTATTTCGCGACATAACGCTTGACCCGAAAATTATCCGAGCGATCGCTGTCTTCGGGCAGCCGGCCGCGCTGCCGCTTCATCTTGTCGGCGGTCTGCCAGGTGCGGATGATCACTTCGCCGACCCTGCCCATCGCCTGGCTGTCCGACGACATCATGCTGAAGGCGCCGAGATCGTGCAGGATGTCTTCCGCGGCGATCGTCTCGCGGCGGATCCGGCTCTCGGCAAAGGCCACATCCTCAGGGATGCGCGGGTCGAGGTGATGGCACACCATCAGCATGTCGAGATGCTCGTCGACCGTGTTGACCGTGAACGGCCGGGTCGGGTTGGTCGATGAGGGCAGTATGTTCGGCAGCCCGCACAGCTTGATGATGTCGGGGGCGTGGCCGCCCCCTGCCCCTTCGGTGTGAAAGGCGTGGATGTTGCGGCCTTTGAAGGCGGCGATCGTGTTCTCGACAAAGCCCGATTCGTTGAGCGTGTCGGTATGGATCGCGACCGCGATGTCGATCCGTTCGGCGACATCGAGGCAGGTGTCGATCGCCGACGGTGTCGTGCCCCAATCCTCGTGCAGTTTGAGGCCGCAAGCGCCGCCCTCGACCATCTCGACCAGCGCCCGCGGGTCCGAGGCGTTGCCCTTGCCGAAAAAGCCGAGATTGACTGGCAGCCCTTCCGCCGCCTGCAATATGCGCCCTAGATGCCAGGGGCCCGGCGTGCAGGTCGTCGCCGCGGTGCCCGCAGCCGGCCCGGTGCCGCCGCCAAGCATCGTCGTGATGCCGCTGTAGAGGGCCTCCTCGACCAGCTGCGGGCAGATGAAATGGATGTGCGAATCGATGCCGCCGGCGGTGACGATGCGGCCTTCGCCGGCGATCGCCTCGGTCCCGGGGCCGATCACGATGTCGACCCCGGGCTGGATATCGGGGTTGCCGGCCTTGCCGATGCCGCTGATGCGGCCGTCGCGGATGCCGATATCGGCTTTGACGATGCCCCAATGGTCGAGGATTACGGCGTTGGTGATGACGGTGTCGACCGCACCCTCGGCGCGGGTCGCCTGGCTCTGCCCCATGCCGTCGCGGATCACCTTGCCGCCGCCGAACTTGACCTCCTCGCCATAGATTGTGCGGTCGCTCTCGATCTCGACGACAAGGTCGGTGTCGGCCAGCCGCAGCCGATCCCCGGTCGTCGGCCCGAACATCGCGGCATAGGCGCCGCGCGGGATGCTGGTTGCCATCGGTTAAACCGCGCCGGTTCCGTCGTCCCCGCGAAAGCGGGGACCCAGGGGCAGCAGCTCGACCTCGACCCTGGATACCCGCTTTCGCGCGTATGATGACGAAGCGATGGCAGATCCGTAGACCATCACAGCTTGCCGTTGATCTTGCCGTTGAAGCCGACGACCCGGCGCTCCCCGGCGTAAGCGACGAGCCTGACCTCGCGGCTCTGTCCGGGCTCGAACCGGGTCGCGGTCCCGGCCGGGATGTCGAGCCGCCAGCCGCGCGCCTGTTCGCGATCAAAGGCGAGCGCGGTGTTGGTTTCGTAGAAATGGTAATGCGAACCCACCTGGATCGGGCGGTCGCCGGTGTTGGCGACGGTCAGGGTCACCGTCGGCCGACCAGCGTTGATCTCGATGTCGCCCGACGCGGTGAAGAGCTCGCCCGGGATCACCGCAGCCCCGCTGGGTCGGGCCATGGGCAACCGAGGCAGATTTCCCTGTCGGCAGAGGAAAAACCCGTTTCAGCGCTCGAAAAGCACCCGCGCCGCATCGAAAATCGCAGGTATATCAGAAATTTGCCTACGACCGGGATATCTCCACCGGCAGCGGAATTCCGCGCGGTTGGCAGCGGATTGGCAGCGGAATTTGGCAGAGGGCTGAAATCTTGCTTCACACGCATGGCATAACCATTCTACTGTTCACAATTATTACTGATTAATGATACCATATTATTTCCATTATATCAACATCATCGAATCGGTTCGTGCACGGTCACGAGCTTGGTCCCATCCGGGAAGGTCGCCTCGACCTGGATCTCGCGGATCATCTCCGGCACCCCCTCCATGACCTGTTCGCGTCCGATGACTGTGGCACCATCGCGCATCAGCTCGGCCACACTCCTGCCGTCGCGTGCGCCTTCGAGCACATAGTCGGTGATCAGTGCCACCGCCTCGGGGTAGTTGAGTTTGACGCCACGCTTCAGCCGCCGCTCGGCGACCATCGCTGCCAGCGATACCAGGAGCTTGTCCTTTTCGCGAGGGGTCAGGTTCATCGCAGTCGCTAACGTGCATCAGGCGTGCCAATCCGCCCGGTTTATAAACCTGATCGCATCAAAATGTCTTTGCCGCGAAGGATTCAACCGCCGAGAGGACACTTGACTCTAGGCGCATAATCGCATACGTTTGCAGGCGTATGCAAATGTTTGCTATTGGAGGCGCGATGACCGTTCAAATGCAGACCGTGTCGGCGCGCCTGCCATCGGAAGATCTACAATGGCTATCGGCGCTGGAGCTCCCTGGCGCGGTCACCCCGAGCGACAAGCTGCGCGCGCTGATCGCACAAATGCGCAAGCAGCACGAGGGGGCGCTCGACTATAGCGCCTGCCTGGCGTGGCTACGCGACCTCCTCGCGCCCTTCGTGATCGAGCTGCGCGGCATCGAGCACCGCGAGCGGACGCATTCCGCGGCAGTCAGCGCGATTATCGCCTGGGCGCCGCAAATCATGGCGACGATGCTATCGGCGCGCGATTTCGGCGAGGACGGCGCGGCGAAGGCGCGCGAGGTCGAGGACGCCCTGGTGCAGTCCTGCTTTCACCTGTTGACGGCGTTGCTGCGGCTCGGTGTCACACCAGCGGCCGAAAGCTACACGCCGGATGTAATCGAAAAGCATCTGTCTCGCGTCATCGAACTGGTGCAGCTGATTACCGCCAATCGCGAAACCCTGAAGGAGACGCAATCATGACGGACACGATAGCCAGCCGCGTGACCCGCGTGGTCAGCGGCAGCGTTCACGCGCTCCTCGACGCGGTCGAGAACGCTGCACCCGAGGCGACGATGGCGCAGGCGATCCGCGAGATCGACCACGTCATCGACGATGTACGGGCCGAGCTCGGCCGCGTCGAGGCATCGAAACACCTAGCGACGACCCAGCTCAACAAGCTCAACACCGATCACGAGCAGCTGGCCGGCCAGATCGAAGCGGCACTCGGCCAGGGACGCGAGGATTTGGCCCGCGCCGGGCTCGAAAAGCAGCTCAATATCGAGGACCAGGTGCCGGTTTTGCAGAAGTCGCTCGCCGATCAGCGCGACGCCGGCAAGGAGCTCGAAGGCTATATCGCTGCGCTGATCGCCAAGAAGCGCGAGATGGAACAGGCGTTGCGCGACTACGTCGCTGCCCGCGCGAGCCACGCCGTCGGCCAGAGTGCTGCCGCCGGACCGACCACGAGCCGCGGCAAGAGCGAGGACCGTGTCGCCAATGCCGGTGCGGTGTTCGATCGCGTCCTGGCGAAACAGACCGGCCTCAGCGGCCTGACCTCGGCGGCAACCGGCGACGCCGCCAAGCTGCGGGAGCTGCAGGATTTGCAGCGCGCCAACCGCATCGAGGAACGACTGGCCCAGCTCAAGCTCGCGCGACAGCCCGGCGGCGGACCGGGGTAAACGGCGGACCGAGTTCGCAACCCGGCGCCCTGTGATGAACCTCTTTCTCGCCCCGGAAACTTGGCCGTTCGCAGTTGCCGGCCTGCTGATGCTGAGCATCGCGGCGATCGAGGGTATCGCGCTGATGATCGGCACCTCGGCCATGGGCTGGCTAGACAGTCTCCTGCATCACTCGCCCGATGCCCTCCTGCACCACTCGCCCGATGCGCCGGAATCGCCCGACAGTTGGCTCGGCTGGCTGCATCTCGGGAGAGTCCCGCTGCTCATTTTAGTGGTGCTGTTCCTGGCGCTGTTCGCGCTGGTCGGGTTTGCCCTCAACCTCGCGGCGGCCGGCGTCTTCGGGGCGCTGATCCCGCCGCTGATCGCAGCACCGGTTGCAGCCGTCGCGGCGCTGCCGCTGATGCGGGTCTGCGCCGGCGTCATCGCGCATCTGATCCCGAGCGACCAGACCTACGCGGTCTCACTCGACACCTTGGTCGGCCGTGTCGCCGTGATCGTTTCGGGCACGGCGCGCCTCGGTTATCCGGCGCAAGGAAAAGTGACCAGCGAGCATGGCCAGGTCCATTATGTGATGGTCGAGCCCGATGCGGCGGAGGTGACCTTCGCGCAAAACGACGCGGTGCTGCTGGTCAAACGGTTGAGCGCCACCCGTTTCCAAGCCATCCGCAACCCGCGACCGGACCTGCTGTGACCCGGTCTTAACCAAAAAGCAAAATGCTGTCGCTTCTCTGTGGGCGGCTTAGTGTCTGACCGAAAATGAGCCAGAGATCACCAACCCCTTCTCGTCACCCCCGCGAAAGCGGGGGTCCAGGGCCGGCGCTGAGATCTCGGCCCCCCTGGATCCCCGCTTTCGCGGGAATGACGGGTGGGGCGTGGGAATTTTCGGTCTGGCTCTTATAGGGAGAGTGACATGATCGACAACAACTTGTTAGCAATCGCCTTTCTCGCCGCGATCGTGCTGATCGGCGCGATCACGATCGGGCTGATCCTGGCGCGCCTCTATCAGCGGGCATCAAAAGACCGGGCGTTTGTGCGTACCGGGTTGGGCGGCCAGAAGGTCGTGATGGATGGCGGCGCAGTGTGCCTGCCGGTGTTTCACGAGCTGATCTGGGTCAACATGAACACGTTGAAGCTCGAGGTGCATCGGTCGGGAGCGGACAGCCTCTTCACAAAGGACCGTATGCGCGTCGACGTCATCATCGCCTTCTTCGTGCGCTGCATTCCGACCGTCGAGGGCATCGCCAACGCGGCGCAGACCTTGGGCCAGCGCACACTCGATCCGGAGGCGTTGAAGGAGCTTGTCGAGGACAAATTCGTCGACGCTCTGCGCGCCGCCTCGGTGTCGATGACGATGCAGGAGCTGCTGGACAAGCGGCAGGACTTCATCCAGGGCGTGCAGAACGCCGTCGCCGAGGATCTGATGAAGAACGGGCTGGAGCTGGAAAGCGTGTCGCTGACCCGCTTCGACCAGACGCAGAAGCAGTTCTTCAACGCCGACAACGCCTTTGACGCGGAGGGCCTGACGGGGCTCACCGAAGCAACCCAGCTCCGGGCCAAGGAGCGGAACGAGATCGAGCAAAACACGCAGGTCGCGATCGCCCAGAAGAATTTCGAGGCCACCCAGCTCAAGCTCGACATCGAAAAGAACCAGCGTCTTGCGACCCTGGTGCAGCAGCAGGAAATCGCCTCGCGCGAGGCCGAGCAGCAGGCCCAGGTCGCCTCAACCCAGGCGCAGCGCAAACGCGAGGCCGAGCAGGCGCGGATCGACGCCGAGCGCCAGGTCAAGGAGGCTGAAGTCCTGCGCGATCAGGCGGTGCGCCAGAAACAGATCGACTCGGACCGGACTGTCCAGATCGCCACGATCGAGCAGCAGCGCGCGACCGAGATCGCCAATCAGGAAAAGGCGATCATGGTCGCCCGCAAATCGGAAGAGCAGTCGCAGGCCGAGGCGCGCGCCAACGAGGCCCGCGCCGAAAACGTTAAGGCCGAGCAGCTGGTGATCACTGCCGGCGCGGTCGCCGAGGCGCAGCGCAAAAAAGAGGTCGAGCTGGTCGAGGCCCAGCGCGAGGCGCAGAAACAGGCGATCGCGATCACAGTTGCCGCGGAAGCGGAAAAGGACGCGGCGCAGAACCAGGCTCTGGCCGTCACCACCCGCGCCGCCGCCAATCTGCGCAACTACGAGGCCGAGGCCGAGGGCCAAAAGCGGCTCAACGAGGCTCGCAACTCGCTTTCGTCCGCGCTGATCGATTTCGATCTGTCCAAGGAACGGCTGCACACAATCCCGCAGGCGCTCTCCGAAACGGTTCGCCCGCTCGAAAAGATCGGCGACGTCAAGATCATCGACCTCGGCGGCGGGCTATCGGGCCGCGCCGCCGGCGGCAACGGGATTGCAACCGGGCCGGCAGGCGGACCGATGGACGGGCTGCTCGGCAGCCTTCTCGCTTACCGGGCCAACGCCCCGGTCATCGACAAACTGCTCGCCGAGGCGGGGTTCGACAGCGGATCAAATCCTCTTGAGGCGCTGGTCTCCGGAACGCATTCATCGGCAGCGCATGCCGAACTACCCGCCCCCGCAAAGCCCGAGCAACTGCGGGCGGAGATCCATGCGACATTGCAGGGGTGGACCGAGGCGCTGGGCAACGGTCACGATGAAACCACTGTCACCGCGCTCTACGACAACGACGCAACCCTCCTTGCGACATTCGACCCGAAGCCGCTCGAAACCCGCGACGAGATTGCGGGCTATTTCCACAAACTGACGCAGAACCCGGAACTGAAGGCGACAGTGCAGACCGAAACGATTGATCTCTTCGGCAACGCTGCCGTCGCCAGCGGGCTCTACACCTTCAGCTACAAGAAGGACGGGCGGTTAGTTGAACTCCCGGCGCGATACACTTTCGTCTACCGCAAGACCCCGCACGGCTGGGCCATCGTCCGCCACCATTCCTCTGCGCTGCCCGATACCCATTGAGAAACTCGCTACGGAGGCGGCCAAACATGGCCTGCGGGTGGACCGACCAGTTGGCGTGACGTTGGATCCAGATCAACGCCACGCCGCAGCCGGCGCTTAGCCTTAGCGACCATCGCCGCGACCGACACCGGGAGCTTGTCCTTCTCGCGTGGGGTCAGGTTCATTGCAGTCGTTACGTGGCATCAGGCATGCCAAGTCCACCGCAAGAGCTTTATAAACCCGATCGTCTTCAGATGCCGAATCCGCTGCGGCTACCCGGTGATCTGGCGCGGCTGTCCGGTGATCGTCCGATTTTCCAACAGCGCGAACGGATCGGCGGCCTGCACCTGCGGATTGCTGGTCAGGATCTGGTTGATTACGTCGGAGCCGGAACTCGAAGCGCGTTTGATGGCGCCGGCTGCCTCCAGATTCGTGGCGGCCTGCTTATGCGCGTTGGCCGCCGCGTTGCGCATCGCGCCGAGTGCCACGCCGAGCGAATCGCTGGCGCGGGTGATGTCGGAAAGCTCTTTCTGGCGGTCGAGGGTCCGCTGCGCCAGCTGCCGCTCCTGATCGGCGCGCCGCATCTCGCGCTGCGCGTCGGCGAGGTTGCGGCGCGCGTCGGCGAGGCGTTGCGCCGCGTCGTCCAGAGCCTTGGTGACCTCACCGAGCCAAGTGCCGGCGGTTGCCATGCTCTCTTCGTCGTGACCGAGATCCGTGTCGAGGGTCTGGATCTCGTGCGCCACGAGCTGGGCCTTGGTGATGATGTCGTTCTTGGCTCGGTCGTCCGCAGCGCTATCGGCCTGCCCCTTGAGCACGCTCAAAGCCGCCAGCGCCCGGCCGCGGTTGGCTTCGAGCTGGTCGTGATGGGTGTACAGCTGCTTCAGATCATCGGCAGCCTCGACTTTCAGCTTGGCGACTTTTTCGACCTCTGCGCTGAGCAGTCGGATGTCCGCTTCGCCGGCGGTCTTCGGATCGAAGCGAACGAGGACTCCGGTGAACGCATTGAGTGCGTTCTTGGCCTCGGCGATGCCGAAAGCGGCCAGAAAATTGAGCTTGGGCATGCATATGCTTCCTCTGCTGGGCGCCGCTCAGGCGCTGGGGGGTACGACCCGCAGGTCGCCGGGTTCGAGGGCGAGGCCGGCATAAAGCTGGACCATCGCGCGATCGGGGTATTCGCTGACCTGCAGCCAGACCAGCTCGTCGGGCAGCGGCGTTCCCGGCGGCAGCGTCTCCGGACGCGGCAGCGCGCGGCCGTAGAGCATGGCTTGGTGCATCACGACCACGGTGTCAGACCCGAACGGGTCGGCGTTCAGCCGTTCTTCCAGGGTAATCGGCGCCACCTGATCAGGGCCGCCTTGCGGCCACATGCGCGGGTAGCTCGTCTGCGGGTGCGAAGCGTCGGCGGCGTCCGGCACATCGAGCTGCCGGTAGCCGACGAGGTAGCACTCGCTCGGATCGTCAGGATTGGCCGGCAGCCACACCGACCATTCCTCCGGCGTCGCCGGCATGATCTCCCGGAACAGCTGGAACAACCGCAACTCGCCGGCGATCGGCTGCCCGTCGGGGCCGGTGATGGTCTGCAGAAAACTCTCCTCGCCCGCCTCGGCGTCGAGATAGCAGCGGTGGATTGTATTGCCGTCGGCCGGCATCCGCCCGTAGGCGGCAACCTTGGCCACACCCCCTTTGGGTTTCTCGACCAGGTGTCCGGCGCCCGAAGCTATAATGAACGGGACCTCGTTCTCGAACAGCACCGAGCCGCCGATGCGCAAGTCATAGGGCAGATTCTCGTCGACGCGCGGCCCGGGCCGGGGACGCAATGCCGCGGCCAACTTTGCCGCCTGCGCTGCAGCAAAGGCGCGATAGAAGCCGGCCATCACTGCAGCCCTGCATTGGCCCGTTCGAGGTCGGGCTCGGTGAACTGCCAGGCGGTCAGGAAAAGATCCTCGGCGGTGCGGCCATTGTCCCGCACCCAATCCCCCGAAACGACGACGATCGCGGGCACGCACATGGTCCGCACCGAACCGGTGCCGAGCAGCTTCGGATAGAGGCCGCCTTCGAGCGCGCATTCGTGATAGACGAAATTGCTGTCGCGGTCGGTCACCTTGGCAAAGCTCGGGTCGCCGCTCACCGATACGAGGCGCACCTGGTCGCCGTATTCGCGGTCCACGTTGGACATGAATTCGGAACGGCCGGGCATCATGACAAGCATGACGGCTTCGGGATTTTTCGCGACTGCCTGGATGGCCTCGGGATAGGGGGCGTTTTCGATCCGCACACCCTCGTACTGCGCGTTGTGCGCCTGGAACAAGACCCAGGAGCGCTTGGAAGCATGGTGCGCCAGATTTTCGTACGAGACCTCGGCACCGGAGCCGGCGGGCCCGACATAAAGGGTGGCGCCCGGCTTCAAATCGCTGACGCTGCGGATCGCGGACGCCTTGTTGACCAACAGGAACATCGCCTCGCTGTGCGCAGTCAGTTGATAGCGCCCGAAGGTTTTCGGTCCGTTACCGTCGGCCGAGCGGGCGCGCAATGCCCAATCGATGACGTCGGCGGTGGCAAAGATCGCCTGGTCCTTTCTGGCGAGGTAGTCCATGACGTTTTCCCGGCTGCCGGCGGTGCCGCGGCAATCGATCTCTAGGGTCGCCGCGGCGTTTGCTTTCAGCTTGTCGCAAAGCCTCATATAGGTGCTGCCGGGGGTGCCGGTGGCGAAGGCCAGCTTTGGCGGGGCGATGCCGGTTACGACTCCGGCCGCCAGCGCGACGTCGGGCTTGACGCCCAGGGGCAGGTAGTTCGGCTCAGGCGGCACCTGCTTTTCCTTCATCGCCGCGACATCGCGGTCCATCGCGGCGAGCTTGGCTCGCAGGTCCGCGTTGTCCTGGGCGAGGCGATCGGCGTCACGGCGCCAGGCCTCGTAAGCCGGGTCGTCGCGATGATAATAAGCCCAGTCGTGATGCAGATCGAGGATCGACCACAGAAATAACGCATCCCAGATCCCATAGGAGGGCGCGCCATAATGCACGTAAACCGGCGGCTGCCACCCGACTGAACTGTAGTAACGGTCGCGTTCGACGTAATAGGCGGCAGGCGTCGGCCGCGAGCCCGCGCCCTCGACACTTTGCCTTGCCCAGGCGGCTGTTGCGGGCGGCGTCTCCAATTTTGGCGGCGGCGCTTTGAACGCGGCCTGCTGTTCGTGCATCTTGGTGAGGGACGCGGCCGCCTGCTGACTGGTGATGGCGCGGTCGAAACCGGTCGTCGCCGCCGGCCCCTTCGGCGTCGCGGCGGTGACAGCGCTGCCGGCGCCTGGTTTCGCGAAACCGCCGCTCGCAGCCGGTGCCGAAGTCGTGGAGCCCGTCTGGGATGATGGCTTCGCGAAACCGCCGCTGGTCTCGTGTGATGCCGCCATAGGCGGCGGCAAAGCGGTCGGCGATGCGGAGCCGGGTTTGGTGAACCCGCCGCTGGACGGGGAACTCGGGGAAGGGGAAAACGTGACCCTTCCCCATTCGGAGCCGCTGCTGTGGCTCGACATGAACCGGCCGTAGGAGTTTGGCGCTAGTCCGATTCCGGTGAGCAGGACGGCGGCGGCCGCGATGCGGCAGAGATGGCCGAGTCTCACGATAATCCCCTTAAACCGACATTCCTCCGATCCCGAGTGGGCGTGGGGCCAGGATCGCCCCTATCGGCGTCCTGGGCAACGGTGCATCGCGTATCGCTGCCGGCCCCGCAGACGCGGCGTCTCGGTCGGTAGCCTATCGCCCAACTATTGCCAAGGCGTCACCGACGCAGAAGCAGTTCGATCATGGCCGGTCCCACTCGTCGAACCGTCGCCGCGGGCATCGCGCTTGCTGCCGGATGGGGCGGCGTTGCTCGTGTCCATGCCGCGGACAAGGTGTTCCACATCGCCTACCAGAAGGGCGCAGTTAACCTGGTCCTGGTCAAGGAGCGCGCAACCATCGAGGAGGCGTTGAAGCCGCAAGGCTGGTCGGTTACCTGGGCCGAGTTCCGGGCCGGCCCGCAGCTTCTGGAGTTGTGCTGCTACTCGACGAGGGGTTTGGCGCGCTCGACGCATTGACCCGCGTGAGATGCACGAATTGCTGATCGGCATCTGGCAAACCAAACCCCATCGCTTAGCGATCATTCTCATTACCCACGATGTAGCCGAAGCGATAAGCCTCGCCCGGCCGAGCGACGCGCTGGCCCGAGCGGGCTATGTCGTTGCTGCGGTCAATCATCTGGTAACAATGTCGGCGACCCTGCCAGCATCGTTCGTCAGGACGCCGTAGGCACGTTGACCGGCGCTGCGGCCGGCGCCTCGGCGGTAAGCGCGCTATCGATCTCGTCGATCGTGCGGCCGCGTGTCTCAATGCCGAAGAACAAGACCCCCAAGAGGCCGATGAAAGACCAGACAGCAAAGTAGTTCATGGCCGGGATCAGCACGTCGAGCGTCGCCTGCGGGCTGACGTAATTCGATGAGCCGGCGATCAGCGCCAAACCGGCCGGACCGATAAACTTGCCAAGATTGCCGACGCCGTAGACGACTCCCATGCCGCTAGTGCGCAGTCGTGACGGCCAAATCTCCGCCATGTAGGGTCCAATGATCGAATAGGTGCCGCTACCGAAGAATTGCTGCACCACGACCGTCAGATAGAAGACCGAAACGCCGCCGAGGTAGACGTCGTGCAGATACCCGGCGAGCGACATCGTCACCCCGGCGATCCCGCAGGTCAGCGCGATCGAAGCGCGCCGCCCCATCGCGTCCGCGATCCACGAACAGAAGAAGCGGCCGACGATCTGCCCCACACTGGCCCAGATGACCAGACCCGAAGCTTCCGCCGGGGTGACGTGCAGCACCATGACGAACAACGTCACCTGCCACAGCACGAACCCGACGCCGCCGGTCTGCGTCAGGCCGGTCAGGCAGCCGACGGCGAGGCTTCGCGGATACTTGAACAGCTCGCACCAGGGCTGCGGCGGCCGTGCCTCGACCGTCTTCGGCAGATCGATCCGCTGGGGATCGATCATCAACGCCCAGGCGAGCGATCGGCGCGCCTCCTCGACCCTTCCCTTGGAGAGCAGCCAGTGCGGCGATTCGGGGACCCACGCGCGGAACAGCAGGCTCAACCCGGCCGGCAACAATCCAACCGCGAACATGCCGCGCCAGCCGATGTAGGCCGCGAGGTATTTGCCGAGCAGCGCACCGAGGAGGAGCCCCGCCGGCAGCATCGTCGTCGTTACCCCGGTGATCCAGCCGCGCTTGGAGGCAGGCACGTACTCCTGCACCATCGCGATGTCGACTGTGTAAAGGCCGGTGACGCCGAAGCCGACAAAGAAGCGGCAGATGGCCAGGAACACCCAGCCATGCTCCGGGCTCAGAGCCGCCAGGCCGGTGGGGATCGAGAAATTGAATACGGTCAAGATCATGACCTTGCGGCGGCCGATCCGGTCCGCGACCCAGCCCCAGAACATCGAGCCAAACGGGGCACTGATCCCCGCCGACAACAGGATCGCTGCCGACTGCCCATAGGTCAGCTGCCAGTCCTTGACAATGAACGCGAGAATGAACCCGATCAGCAGGTAATCGAAAAAATCGAGCATGTCGCCGATCGTCGCCGCGGCGAAGATCTTCCACTGATTGGTTGTCAGTTTTTTCTGCTGCTCCAAATGTTCGAGCATGGCGTTGCGCTCCCATCGGGTCGAACGCGCCGTGTTGACGCTCCGGCAGGTTTTGGTGCCTGGGGCAAGTTTAGCAGTTGCCCGCGCTCACATCGCGTCGGGAAAGCGCACGATAAATCCGTCGCGGTTCGGCATTCGCACCTTGGGCAGTGTTTGGGCGTTCATCGTGTCGTCTTCGCCGATCAGCTTGTTCAGCGCCAAAATGTAGGCAGTCAGCGCATACACTTCGTCGTTGGCGAGTGTCATCGGTTGCTGCCATGGCATCGCCCGCCGAGTGTAGTCGAACAGGGTTGTGGCGTATGGCCAGAAATTGGCGATCGTCTTCATCGCCGCCGAGATGTCGGTGATCGGGGCGCCTCCGACCAACGGCGCAGCTGTCACGCCCGCGACCCCGCCTTTGCCGTCTGGACCGTGGCACTGGGCGCACTTTTCTGCATAAATACGCGCGCCGTCGGCGGCCTTGCCGCCGCCCGGCGGCAAGCCTGTGCCGTCCGGTTGAATGCTGATATCCCACGCGGCGATGTCGGCGGTATCGATCGGCTTGCCGAGGTTGGGCCCTTCGGCGAAGGCGGCGCTTGCAGTAAAAAGCGCAAGCCAAACGGTCGAGATCACCATGCTACGCGTAGACATGCTTGACCTCCCCCGCGCTGTCGACCGCCCAGCTCGTGATGGCGTTGCAGTGCTGGTTCAGAACCGCCGCGACCGGCGGGACCGTCTTCAATTCGCCGCGCTGGGCGACAAATTCGGCGCGGGTGGGCTGCACGTTGCCGGCCTCGTCCGTTGCGCGGCTTTGCAAAACCACTGCGCTGCCGTCCCAACGCCACGGCATGCGGAAACGGGTGAAGGCCTTGCTCAGTATCGGCTCCTGCAACGCCGCCTCCGCCCAGGAACGCCCGCCATCGGCCGAAACCATGACCTTGGAGATCCGGCCCGCGCCGGAATAGCTGATCCCGGCTATTTCGTAGAGCCCCGGCCCCTTCAACGTCAGCCCGGGAGAGGGCTGGGTGATGAACGATTTGACTTCCTGCAGTAAATAGAACTGGTACGCCTTGCCGTTCGGCAGTATCTGCG
>Ga0306923_10001555_pt1 | contig 20509 bp, 24 predicted proteins | sample sta12Can44000108_FD_203841 | JGI IMG/M metagenome (GOLD analysis project Ga0306923, IMG submission 203841) | Lab enrichment of tropical soil microbial communities from Luquillo Experimental Forest, Puerto Rico - statanox.12C.anox.44.000.108 (v2)... | ecosystem: Environmental > Terrestrial >... | reverse complement strand
AACTGGAGGTGACGCTTGAGCTTTGTGCCATCGGGCTGAGGAAGGTCGTCGGTCCAATAGTCCATCACGCCGTCCTTCAATCCTCCGTAAAAGAAAATGTTTCCGCCGACGTTGTCGACCCAATACTGTTCCCAGCGTTTGAGCGAGGCGTTGTAAATGTTATAGCTTTTGCCCGCGTAGGGACTGTTGAGGCTCTTCCAGTTTTCCTGAACCACACAATCCTCCAAGATGAGTTCTATTTTGCTGTTTCCGGAAGGGACTGCCCCCTGAGTTGTGCTTACGCTCCATTCGCCGAGCCAAAAATCAAACTGGCGGTTCTCTGGAGCGTAGGCACAGGGACGTTGATTCTTTTTGGCCTGCTCGATGATTCTTGCAAAGCGGGGATCGTTCCTCAAAACCGATAGGTCGGGATCGCTGGTAAGAGCATCCGGGTCCGCGTAGCCCTGTTGGACGGCCTTGTCAAGTGATGCGAAGGCCTTCTCCGGCTGGCTCAAGGCGGCATACACGGCTGCCTTGCCATATTCGCCAAAAAGCCCAGCCCCACTCTGGCCGGCTTTCTCGAAGGCCGCCAAAGCCTCCTCGTATCTCCCGAGGGAACGCATTGCAGCCCCCAAACGAAGCCACACGCGCGGTGGCGCAGTCGTCATCTCCTTGCTCAATTCTTCATAAAGCTTCGCTGCCCTTTCCCAGTTCTTCGCCTCGTAAGCCGCGTTCGCCTCTTTCGACAACACATCGACATTGGGATCCTGCTGCGCTGATGTGCTTAGTGCCACGGCTAGAAACAAGCAAGCCAAAACCCGAATTCCGATCATGATTCCCTCCGGGGACACACGGTGCTAATTACTTGCTTAGACGCGGGAAAAAACAAAAAGCGAGAGACTTTGAAAAGCTCTCTCCCTCCCCTACGGGCATGACGACAGGTACGCTGAGGAGCAAGTTTAGTGCGTTCACCACGACTGCGGGCGGCCACGTCAAAACGGGGAATCGCTGATGTCAGTACTATGAGGAATTTGTCCGCGAACAAATCAGAGACTACGCGGCAAATCAGTCGCAAGGCCACGGTTTCGCGGTTTTGTCAGATGCACAGTGCCGACTATCGCAATGATTATCGTGAGAGTCTGGAGCGCAAAAGGGAGCCAGCCACCGATGGCGTTGTTCGAGACGGAGAAAACGCCCCACCAGAGATTCATGCAAATATGCAGTGACACAACTACCCACAGAGTCTGCCATCTGTAACGACCCATGCGAACACGACTCCACCGGTTCCCGTCAGGAGGAACAAACTAACCATCTCCATCGAACTCTGCCCCTGCTCGACATGTACGTGCCCGGACAGAAGTGCCGAAGGCCACACCACCGCCCAGAAAGGCCAACCGGTGCCGCGCTGTAGCTGTCTAACGCCGAAACCGCGGAACTCAATCTCCTCGACGATGGGCGAGAAAACAGTCAAGAACAGAAGAGGAAGGAGTTCAATGTGTACGGTGCAGCTCGCGATACGATTCGAGGCAGTTCCTCTCGAACAGGCTGCTGAGGCTTACGCCCGCATGATGGAGGGCAACGCACGGTTCCGCATCGCGCTGGTTTCGAAGGATGGAGTCTCACGGCAAACATCGGTCAGGTCCCGATCGTCCGCTAGCCGGTAGTTGGAAGGCTTGGTCGTCAACTTTCGAATAGCGTCATTCGGGCTGGAACTGCACTGCACCTCGCCTTGCTGGCGTAATGCCTCTTTTCGTGAATTGACTGCGGCTTTTCAGTGATGCTGGGGAGCGCCAGCTTTTTGCGGGACTGCGGCAATCCTGAAGCCAATGCTGCGGAGGAATGGTCCTCGAGGTCACGATTTCTCCGAGCGGCGGGTTCATGTACGGCGTCGCAGTAGTAACAACCACCACGTCCTATGTTTGGACGTGCCGCGGGGAAAAAACTATGGATAAATGTCCGCCACTGATGAAACTAGAAGCAGAAATTGTCGAGTTGGAAGAAACGATCCTGGACCTAGCAACACGGGATCGTCTCCTGGATATGCCGAAAAAGCTTTTCAGTGAAGCACAAGAATACCGCCGCAAAGGGAATGCGGAAGAAGCTCGTTTAACGCTGAATTCCGCTTGTAGGCTCGTGGAACCCGCAAAAAGGGAACTCAAGAAGTAGCACTTCCTTGTCACAAATTGAACGGCACCGCCAATCGATAACCCGCGTCACTTGCCTCGCTCACGTTACCACTACCAACATTTGGCATTTCAAAATGAAACGGATTAGGCCCGACCTTCATCCTACTTATGGCTAAGAATGCGATGAACTCGAAACGAGGATCGCTGTGGGTCTTGAGATCTCAATCCGCAAATCGGACGATGTCACTATAGTGGACCTTCGGGGAAGTTCGACCCTCAACGACGGTGAGAGCGAGTTGCTGAGCAGCCATCTAAAGAAATTGCTCGCCAGCGGCATGCACAGGCTGTTGTTGAACCTAAGGGAACTAACCTATGTTGACAGTTCCGGTATCGGTATCCTCGTGGCAACGTATGCCTCCCTCAGACGGCAGGGTGGCGACCTCAAGTTGCTATCTCCGACCGACCGAGTGCGGAAGGTGCTGACTTTGTTTCGCCTACAAAACATCATTCCGAGCTTTGAGGATGAGGCCCAGGCCTTGGCTAGCTTCGGGCCTCTGGGTTACTTCGCAAAGTCCTAAAGCAGGCGCACGCGTTAATTCCTCGCGAGCCTCTGAGTACCACGCGCAAATTTGACCTGGGATCGTCCGCAGGGCACCCTGACCCTCTGTTCTTCGGTTTCCAGATCGCGCACCTTCAGCGCCGCTGCGTACGACGTAACCTAAGGCGCTGAAGCGCGGCACTCAGGTGGGAGGATAAATCTCTATGGAGGAAACTGTGTCCAAAAAAGTTGTGCTATTTTAAGGGTTCACCCCAATAAAGTATGCAGAGCCAATACGAATCAACGAGATAGCAAATCAGAGATTAACTACGAACCAGAAGGTCGGGAGTTCGAATCTCCCAGGCCGCTCAGAGACATCAGCACTCAATTTCTCACGACGGCAACCTAAGCGCCCTGACCGCGCGCCGAGGGATCAAAGACTGCCTTGAATGACATCTGACAGGGATAGAAACAAAGCCGTTGGAGATGATCTCGCGACACAGGGATAAGTTCTGTGTGAACGCCCGCGACGCAGCAGGGAAGTGACGGCGCAACCTGATTAGATGTTGCTCGCCACATATTCCCAATTCCGGGTCTCAGAGAAGATTTCCCCTGTACCGTTTACAAAAGCACCGTGGGCGTAGGTATCACCCTGAAGTCTGTCCATAAGCCACGCCGTGGGATAACCAAGGTACCCATAGACACCGTTCACGCAGGGTGGCATAGCGGTCAGGCAATCGGGTTGGCCGGTTATATCGTTGTGATTGGGACATATGAGCGTACCTTTCAACTTGGGAACGCCGGCCGGGACAGCATTGTAATAGGCCTCAATCGACTCGAGGCCGGTGACGCCGGGTGGTTGATTTGGAGGCGAAATGAGGATGTCAGACGAACCATCGATGAAGAACACTGATCCGGACGTCAGGTTGTGGGTGTCGAGACAATCCGGACCGAGCGTACACCACATGTGAGCCGGTAACTCGATTGGGATCGCAGTCTTTATCGTTCCGGCAGACTTGATCAAGGCGTTTGCTGCGCCACCGGCACCTTGAGAGGCGCCGACCGCGCCAATCTGACTGGTATTGAGTTTGCGGTAGAAGACGCTGGATGAATCGCTGTTGGCTTGTACCAGAAAGTTCGCCGCATCCAAAATGGTCTGGCCAGAACCTGTGAATGCATCCTCTGTGGCGATGATTACAAAACCCCAGGAAGCCAAGTGATTCAGGAAGTAGGCAACGTTGCTTGCTTTTCCGGCCGTCCCGTTGCCCCAGGTGATGATGGGGTGTAGAAATCCATTGGCGCCGAGGTTTGTTGGATAGTACAGATCGAACTTGTGATTCTGCGAATCGCAGCAATACACACCGGCACTGACGGTGATCGGCGCCCACGGGCCCGCGGCGTAGTACTTCTTTTCAATAGTTCCGGTTGGACGATTGCCTGAATTACACTTACAAGCCGCCAGAGTACCGGCCGCAAGGAGCACCAAAACGGACAAACACCTAGATCCGATGCGATTCATAATTCCCTCCGCCGATGAAGCTTTCTCCAGGAGAACCGGGAAGCGGGCCTGCGACAGCGGCTGCGCCAGATCCGCTGCGATTGTATCGTTGGGGACCGCCACATACGAGGAGCCTCGTGCGCAAGGGTTGTGGCGCTCCCGGCGGCTGCTCCCTTGCGTGGACGGCCCGAGTCGTAAGTCGACAGCCATTTGGTTAAATGGTGACACCGGAGAGACAAACGTTTCAGATCGCGAGTGCATCAACTGTGTCCGATCGTTTTACTCTCGGAGGAATTTCACGTAGACACCCTTTAGGAAAGAATTGTGGATTATAGTGGGTTCCGGACACCGTAGGCCGTTTCGGAAAGGAGATGCGAGCTCATGACCATATCATCTCCAGCGCCCGCCAGGATTTCTCTTTGTGGGGTTTTACTTGCGTGTGTTTTCGCTCTTCTCGGTTGCCTCAAACATCCGAACACATGGACGCCACAACCGCGCTATGGGACGAACGTAGGCACTAAGGACTTTGACTTGAGCTCCCCGGACCGCGACGCGAATGGCGCTCCGGACAACCCCCGCTGGACTCCTCAAGTTCAGTCTCAAAACCTCCCGCCGATGTCAGGCTCGGATTGCGCGAAGAAAGGTCAGCCATACCAGACCATTTGCACCGACCAATCGAAGTTCGTGGTCGAGGATCGGGGGACGGGCATCACGGGAACGCTCTGCAGTTTGTTCGGCGACCGTTCGTCTATTAATGGTCATGCCGACTGGGCCGTGGCCAGCGCGCAGGGGACAGTGGGCTGGCTGAACTTCGCAGATGACGGGGATTACAACCTGCTTCTGCTACCCGACCACGGGTATGGGTTGACTCTCAACAACAATAGCCTATCTTCCGAGGGGGTGCGTTACATCGAGGTTGAATTCGATTCGCGGGAGTTCGATAAAAGGTTCAGAACACAGTGGTGGCAGGATTTCGCCCGATTGGCAGCAGAAGGAGCTTCCTCAGGAGATTATTCAGGGATTGTAAACCACTTGCACGCCGGCTCCGGCCTTCCCTATGGCGTGGTTTACGGCATTTTTGGAATCGATTGCGAGCACGGATGCAGGAGCGAATTTCATCCAGCCTATGCCGTCGCCATCCAACTCGACGAGTCGAAGCAAAGCAACATCTGGGCGATCTTCGCTCGAAACTGGGGCGATGAAGGGTTTTGCAGTCACCTGGATCACGAGCTCGACCTCACTTCTACCGCACAAGCCATCCACTTAGTTCTACCGTATACGTCGCCCGCTGCCCCTGCGGTCAAGAGCCAGGACGTCGCAAGTTCGATTTCTACGACGAGCCAGTGCCCAACCTATCGCTTCCTGCCTGATCGCGGCGAGGAGATAACAATTCCGCTCCCCGCTGCGGGTGAGCACGGCCTAACCGAAGTCGTGGTGCAATTCGCGTGGCCGGACACGGCTTCGGCTGTCGAGCACAACAAGGTCGACAAACAGCACCTTTCGGCGATGCTGGCGACCCGAAGGAGCGAGGCGCAAACCGTCAAGCCTTCCGAAAGTTCCGAAGAACACATGGGCAGATTAATCCGCTACTTCAACCAAGGCAGAGGGCTGCCCGAAGCTGGTTTCCACACAAACGTCCTTCCGCAATTTTCAGCAAATAAGACCGCAGCCGAGCAGAGTTCGCCATCTTTAAGGGTCTTCGAGCAGAAGAATACTCTATTATCTTGTCCTCTGCCGGAGGCTGCGGGAGTGGTGGCAGCTGCCAGCAGAAAGGTGTCGACGAGTCCAGTCAAGCCGTCTCCTCTCCCTGTGCACTCAGCAAAAGAAGTGTGGGATCGCGCCACCCTTACCTATTTTTGCGCGGCGTACGAACGATCAGGCAAGAAGCTTCCGCCGGGCGAGCCTCCGGGTCTAGCACAGAAACTTGATAAGATCTGTAGTGGACTCAAACCCTAAACTTCTCACCCGATCCAAGCTTACTCTCCTCGTCAAGCGAAATTAGCGACTCGCTGACGAAGTTTTTGGGCCAAACGGATTTTCGAGTGGGTCGAGCACCCGAGTCTCCAAATCGAAGTATGCCAATTCATGATCCTTAAAATTAACTAGCCAGATGTTCGTTTTGCACTTCCTTGATGCCGACCGCTTGCCCGGCAAAGATTGTGCCTCCCAATAGAGGTGATCGCGCCAAACATGTTTTGTGGTATTCTCTGTTGCCTCAAATCATCCTCATTCTCGGATTCATCATTTTTTGGGTGTACCGCTCGCGCTCACGTGATCCTTCCTAAAGTAGATTCCCACCGATGACGATTTTTTCGTGTAATTGTCCGTGTGCTCGGTACAAAACCGTCCAACGCGAGCCGAAAAGAGGGTTTGCTTTTCGCTGATTGTCTTGGCCCTTGTCCGCTGCTGTTGTTTGCTGTCGTGCCTGAAATCCGCCTACGAACCCAGAAGGTCGGGAGTTCGAATCTCTCAGGCCGTTCAATCTTTCTCTGGCACTAAGCCTTATGCCGTCCCACCAGGACCATCGGAGGACTGACTAGGGTCTTTGGGGGTTCTGCTTCTTGTTACCACCAAAGAACTTGCGGTGAATCTCCGGCCAGAACTCGATGGCAAGATTACCAAGCATCTGATAGCTCAAACTGATCGCCACCCGACTTAGAGTCAAAGACGCTCCGCGGTCTTCTGGCGGATAGTATAGATTTGACAATCCCGCACCGGCGAATTTTCCGAGGACGTTGGACCAGTTCGGCTGAGTGTTTCCAGAATCGCTCCGGGTTACGAATCCACGAGATACCGAATAACCAGCGCGCGACCAGCCGGTTCCTTCACCCTTACGGAAATACCGAGGATCTTGGTGAAGAAGCGAAGGGAACGCATATGTCGAGAAGAATCGCGCCGAAGTCCCATCGCCCAAGGCGGCACCAAAACGCCTCGCGTAACCCGCCGCACCTTGCCCATAGCCACTGTGAGAGTTGTTGGCCTGCTCGACTCCAGCTTGTATGGCGTAAACCACAAAGGGATATGGATCTAGAGTGCCCCTCACGAAGAGCTGGAATTTCTCCTTGCTCTTCAGCGGCGGTGCATTTCGAGCGTTGGTTATCGAGTATGCCGGCACAACTCCAAAGATCCGTTCCGGTTCTTCCTTCGATTGGGATTGAGGTGCAGGGTTCGCCTCCTGAGTTGCCTCTTGGACCTGCGGCGACGCTTTATCTTGAACCTGCGCAGAAGCTAACGATCCTGAGCAAGCTACTAGCAGGGCGAACCAAGTTCCTGCCTGCGCAGGGAGGCCCACAAGAATTCTCTTAGTGCCCATCCTCATTTTGCGCCGTGACGCCGAATGCAATCGAGCTCGATCCCGGGGCGTAGAAGTCGAGGCCCCAAAAAGACCCTGCCTTCCGTTTGATGCATGAAACTTACTTCGTCGGCGGTGAATTTGTCCGCGATGTTGTTATTGGCATGCCCGACGGTCTAACTGTCCCTTCGCTCTGACTGCAGGGCTCGCGGAGGTTTCCGGATGGCTAGTACCGAAGTTACCGATGAGCCCGACCTATCGATACTCGTGCGAAGACAACGTTGCGGGAACTTCTCGCAGATTTCCGGGGAATTGTACTGAGGGCCCACCCGCGGGGCCGAGGGGGCCGCCTAGTCCAGTTGGGTAGGATTACACCTGTTAGTAGGGGCCCGGACAAGTCCCCGGAATTTGGACGAGTGCATTTATGAGCCTGGAATTGAAATACCCGCAGTGGCAGGGGCCCCTCGCAGCCGCGATTCTTGAATTCGATCCTGAGCAACTCGGTGGCAAGCTACAAAACGCTCAGCAAGCGATTGCGAGTAGACTCGAAGAATTGGCATGCGGCAAAAGCAATGAACACGAACTTCGAGCGCTTTTTGACGGACTTTCTATTATCCAAGGCTTGAAACGAGATCGCCTCAACTTCCCGGCCCCGAAGGTCACTGATAGGAGTTGAATGCCGGCAAGCGTTCGGCTCCCATCGAGACGCATTTGAACATTTCAATCGGGCGCGATCCAATGAGACTATGATTTGTACGACAAGCCGGAATATGTCGACTAGGCTGGGAAAAGGCTAGAAGCGTTCTACAAAGAAACGTGCGCGTGGTAGAGAGAGTGTCAACGGCTCACGTCTGTACTGCCGCCATCTATGCGATGGACGTGTTCAAGTTCTAGCCGCGAGGTGGGGGGCGAGGTCAGGGAGCAGGGCTCGCACGGAGATTAAATGAATGATGCGAATCTGAGCTTGGTGAAGGAAATTTTTCAGAAAGCGAAATTTATCCGTAGCCTTGGGATTGAATTGACCTCATGTGGAAGGGGTTGGTGTGAGACGAGAGTCAGCGTGGCACCCGCCCTTCGACAGCAACACGGATTTATTCACGCTGGAGTACTGATGACCCTGGCGGACCATACCTGCGGTGGCGCTGCAGCTTCAACAGTGCCGGAGGGCCGTGATGTGGTTACTGTCGAAAACAAGGTCTCGTTTTTGCGTCCAGCTTTGGAGCCAAATCTATTCTGTCGCGCAGAGGTGTTGCGGGCAGGGAAGAATCTCATGTTCGTTGAAGCGACGGTGATGGTTGAAAGGGGCGAGGGGCGAATAATGGTCGCTAAAGCCTCCAGCACTCTAGCGGTCATCGCCAAAAAATGGGCCGATGAGATGAATGCTGTGGACTGAGGGGAAAACTGCACAGAAAAAGACCGGTGCAGATGCTGCTGACCTCAAAACAAAATCCGTGTAACTGAGCCCCGTCATCCGACCGGGTATGCATTCGACACGCGTCGCGACTGGAAACCGTGACAGCGCGTCGCCCAGAGGCTAGAGTAGGACCTCCAGCCGGGGAGTCCAACCTGTGAACATCATGCGTCAACACACTCTTGTCCTGGGTGCAGCAGCGCTTATTTTTCTAAGTCCCGCCGTTCGATCCGAACAGACACAAAAGGGAGCCCGGCCGGCGCAAGAAGACCGTGTCAAGAAACTCGAAGAGCGGGCCGACGCCGTCGAAAAAGTCGCAAGCAACGCGGCGATGGAAAAGGACTACATCACGCGTACCCAGAAGCAGTACGAGTCTTACTACGAAAAAGTGCTCCACACGGAGATGTGGACGCTGGTAATCATGGGGCTCATTCTAGCGGGCGTGTTTGGCTTCGCTGTCCGATTCAGCCTAAAGCTAATCGAGGAACGGGCAAGAATCGCGATGGCCGATGCTACAACTCAAATGCGTAACGAATACGCCCGGACCGTGGCGAAGGAGGTGCAGAAACTCTGGGACTCCAATGCCGGGGACACCAAGAAACTGAAGGAAACACTGACGGCACCGATCGCCGAACTCGTGCAGGACCTCAAAGACAGATCCGACTTCCAATTTCAGTTTGTCCAGGGACTTGCAGGAAGCCGGCCCGGCGATTCGATGGCCAGCTTCCGCAATGCACTGAGGAGCTATAGGTCGGGCAAATCCCGAAGCCTCATCGAAACAAAGCTCGGAGCAAACACAGTACGCAGCCTCTTTGAGTCGTTTCGGATAGAGCATGGGGATAACTACGTTGAGAAAGCGCGAGAAGAGCTGGCCGAGGAGCTCTACAACGGTCTCGAAGAAGAACTTGCCCTCGCAGCTCTGCAGAGCCCGTGGCTCACGCCGCTCATCAACGAAAGAAAGCCCGCGGTTTCAGAGCCTCCTGCGCGTGAGCCAGTTGCGGAGGTGCGTTCTGCGTCGCCTGTCGCGCCTGCCGCGGTGGCCCTGCGCGAGGAGCCGGACCTCTCTGATATCGAAGTAGAGTCCGAGGCACGCCTCGTGGGATAGCAGATAGGTCAACTCCAGTGCGATGCGTGTGACGTGGCTTTCGCGTGCGTGTCAGCTAAAAGTGCTGGGCTCCCGTTGCGAACCTACGGAGTTACATAATGGTGCGCAAATTCGCCGCCGCAGGGCTCGGGCCGAGTAAGTGGAGGTGTGGATGCGTTTCGCGCGGCTGGTTGCCATTTTGATTTCGCTCGTGTGCGTCGGCGCGGGCGCCCAGCCGCCGGACCAAAAACTCACGGTTGCAGGGAAGCTGGTCCGGGTCATGGCAATAGGAGCGGAATCGACGGGTTGGGCGATTGAGCTGGGGGCACCGATCACGATTGAGAATACACAGGTAAATTCGATTCAAGTGCGTTACAGCAGCGCAAGCAAACTTGAAAGTCTGGTGGACAAGCAGGTCAGGGCATCCGGTAAGCTTGTCCACCGGCAGGGAGTCGAAACGGGTAAGCAGCCTGTTCTCGATATTTCTTCGATAAGAGAAGTCAAAGCAACAGCCGATACGGCGCCGGCGCAACGAAAATCTCCATGAGAGCTTCAGCGTTTCGCATGCATTTGCGACGGACAGAAGATCAGGGATGATATTCTGCACTCAAGGCGTCTCAAGGCTCTGTGACGATTAGGAAACTGTCTTGACCATATTCGCTGAACTTGTGCGAAAATAAGCATATTTTAGGATATGCGAAGCCCGGGGCAGCCGCCCGTCCCGGACTTCCCCTTCGGGGTGATTCAGGAAATACGATCCATAAGTGCGACCGAGGCCGAGATCTGCTCGTCCGGCACGGTCCAATACTTTCTCAGCAGAACGTTCTTTTCTTCGGATGCGACTAGTTGAAAGCCGCACTTCTGGTAAAACTGAATCGCCCATAAAGCATCGGCCCATGTTCCGACCAAGATGGGACCCGTCGCGAGGCCGCGCAGATGAGCCAGCAACCGCGCCCCGATTCCAGCACGTTGCCGCCAATGTGCGAACATATGCGTGGCGAATCAGCGTCACATCTTTCACCGGCTGAATGCCCATCACGCCGGTCAGCGCGCCGTCTTCCTCAAAAGCCCAGAACTCGACGCCGTCGCGCATCTCGTGGCGCAATTCGTCTCGTGTCATGTACGGTTCCTTATAGCGATCCTGGGGAATCACACCGTTGTAGGCTTTTGCGCCGTCGTTGATGATTTGCCAAATCATTTCGAAATCGTTTTCATCGCATCGCCGGACCATGTGAGCTTCTCTCGTTGAACCGTTACCCTGGGGCACATTTTGCGACCTGGAGATTTGCACAATGTAGTCAGGATGTCTTGAAGGAAATTGCATGCGCGCTCAGGGCAGTGCTTCGCGATAGCGACCCGGCGTTATCCCACATTGCCGAACGAACGCGCGCGTCAAATGGCTCTGATCAGAGAAACCAGCGAGCAGCGCTGCCTGCGCCGGGGTGTGACCCTGTGCCAGAAGCCGTCGCGCCAGTCGCACGCGAAGTTGCACGAGGTAGGCGTGCGGGGTGATCCCCATCTCGCGGACAAAGCCTCGCAATAACTGGAAGCGGCTCACGCCTGAAAGCGCGGCCAATTCCGCAAGCGTGACTGGGTCTTGCGGAGCGGAATCCAACCGCCCGATCGCTTTTGCTACACGAGGCGACGGCCCGTCGAATCGAGGTCGCGCCACACCATGACGCTTCAACAGGCTCAAGAGAGCGCGAATTAGTTGCTCTTCGGCACAAAGGGGGTCGGGGTGCCGATCGGTGAGACAGGCGAACAGGCGAGTGAAGTTTTGCGCCAGGAGAGTGTCGCGCACCACCGGCCTCGTAATCTCCACCGGCTTGCAGAATTCCTCGTGCACCAGGCCAGCCATCGTCGCTGGCTCAAAATAAATGATTCGCCAACCACGCGGTTTTCCACCAAGCGGAATGCCGTCGTGAATCTCGCCTGGATTTACCGTGATCATGTCGCTGGCTTCGGCTTCCACTGTCCCGACGCCGCTCCAGGAGCGCTGCGCACCGAACGCAATCAAGCCGATGCCAAATTGATCGTGGGCATGGCGCGGAAAGTGATGACTGGACACAAGAGTCATAGCCTGGACGCCGGCTATGCCGGTTTTGTGCTGCATTACGTTATGGATTCGCGAACTCATTGACAGTCAAAGTCTCTCCGTTCGATTCGCGCGAGGCCAAAGGCTAGCAATTGTAACCTGGCGACCAAGTCAGAATTTTTAAAAAGGGAGCGACAGGGCTATGCAATCACATCCTTGTGCTTGGAGACCTTTCAAAAGAATCTTGAAATCCTGAGTCTCGAAGCTTCTGCTTTTTCAAAGCTATGGGGGGCAGAAGAGGCGCGCTCGCCATGCTGGTTTCCGCAAACCTCCAACGCACAGAAATATCGGACGAGTGCCGGTTCGCAGCCGGCGACGAGGACTCTGAGTCCAACGGTAGCATTCGCAACCGACCGCCATTGCACCAGGAGGTCAAGCTTCCTTATGCCCGGTATTTCCTCCGCCACTCGCTTGCATGGCGTTCACAGCCCTCGATGGGATAGTCTACACCTGACGAGGAAGTGAAAAACGAAGTCAGCGGTCCCCTCCGAATAGTGTTCGTCGGCTTTCGTTGAAATATGAGGCTCGCGTCGTGGTAGAAAATGCGCTATAACCGCAGCGTTATCGAGCAAGGTGGCTGCGGCGGCTTTGGGGGAGTGCGTTCGAGCCGCTGCCGGAGGTATGAAAGGTATGAAAATGAAGCATGTTTCAAGGCGCAGGCTGATGGCGGCCCTGCTCTGCGGCGTTGCTGTTTGCTTGGCGTTCGGTGATACGTTCGCGGCAGGCGGCCTTACTCACACCACTCAAGCGGAGCTCGGTCACCTGATTCCGCGAGACAAGTGGGAGGGAAGCGGGCTGAACAAGCTCACCCCGGCTGAACAACAGACTTTAGCCGACGAAATTACGGCGTTACTTGGTACAGCTCGATCGACGCAAAGCAGCGCTCTCGCCGCAAAAGACAGAAGCCAATGGCGAATGTTGCAAAGGCACATGTCGAAGGATGATGTGAAGAAACTGCTGGCTGAGCCAACGAAGGTCTCGGTCTCGAGGTTCTACGAATCGTGGTACTACGTGGGTGGAACGGTCACATTCGATGGGAAAGGGCGGCTCGATTCCTGGACCGAGATGTAGGGATGAGCGATGATGTCATCGAACCCGCTGTGATTCGTGTCAAACAGATCTCCCAATAGGGCGGAGGGCGTTGCACAATTGCCGTGGACGCAAGAACTCCGCCCAGGCGGTTTGTAGTTGGACGTTACGCCCGGTGCGAGGACTGTGAAGAAGGTTACCGGAAACGGGGTCTGCTACGGCCGGTATTCTGGCTGGAGGTCGTCTGGCTGGAATAAGGCGGTTCGTGCGGCAATATAGCGGCAGCCCGGCTGGTGCTCAAATCTGAATTTCCAGTCAGGGCCGCGTGAATAGCTGACGGCATAGCATCCGAAACAGCGCCATTCGCGAACTTGCTGCCGTTCGTCGAACACGACTTCGTATTCACCCAGCTTGAAGTCGTGCATTTCCGCGATCTCAAATACGTATGCCAAGGCTTCTCTTAATTTTTCTGATTCCGATTCGCTCATTTTAAACCCTCCTTGCGGCCCCGGCATCGATCTGCTGCTCAATGCCTGAGCGAAGGGGGGGCGGAGGCGGGACTCCCCTAGAGAGGCAATGCGAAAATCATACGCCGGGTAGGGCAGGTGTCAACCGATTCGGAGGATTTTCTCGCTTCTTTGAGCCGGTTTTGGGCACGGAGCGGCAAGAAGTACATACTGGCAAGAAGTACATACTGGCAAGAAGTACATACTAAGGATAAGGCCGAACTGGATGATTGCTGGTTGGGGCGCTGGTTGGCGACGTTCGTAGTAGGGGTCGAACTCGAAGTGTTACCGAGGGGAAGCAGGCAGCCGGCATAGAGGGCAGTGGTGGTCCAATTCGAATACTGACTCTGGTAGAAGACCTCGGCGGCAACATAAGGCCCGGGCTGGTACGAGTTGATGGCAAATCTGCGTTGCATCGTGATTTTATTGCGATAGCGCCAGGTGACCTCATCTTTGGACCAATCGAGACCGGCACGGTTGCGGTCGGAAAGAAAGGGGAGTAGGTCACTTTCTTTTTATGACTACCGCCGTAAGGTCGTCGTTCTGTTTGGTACCACCGGAAAAATCAATGACGGCTTTGTAGAGGGCGGAGATGATCTCGGCGGGCGGTCTCTCTTTTGACGAACGGACAGCCTCTTCAAGCCGCTTCACGCCAAACTCTTCACCCTTTACGTTGGCCCATTCGAAGAAGCCATCGGTGGTCAAGACAAGCAGGTCGCCCGGGTGGAACTCCAGGATTTTGGGAGGTTCGGAGGCGAAGTCGGGGATAACGCCGAGCGGCAGGGCTTGCGAGTCCATGGCATCGAAGCGGTCTTCGCGCAGCCAGTAGAGAAACAGCGGCCCGTGGCCGGCGGAAAGCAGCTCGACGCGCGAGCCGCCCGGAGAGCAAACGGCGGCCACGAAAGTGACAAACCGACCCTCGCCAATATCTTTGGACAGGGCCGAGTTAACACGCTCCATGGCGGTCAACAGATCATGTTCCGGCGTGAAGTTGGCGCGAGCATAAGCGCGGCAAACAGCAGCGAGCAACGCGGGGCCGATGCCATGGCCTGTGACATCGGCGAGCGCGACCTGCAATTTTCCGTCGGGAAGAACCTGCCAGTCGTAATAATCTCCGCCAGTCTGATCGGCGGGCTGGTTCCAGCCTGCGATTTCGAAGCCGTCAATCTGCGGCGTGGTGGTGGGAAGGAGAGATTGCTGGATGGAGCGCGCGACGTCGAGGTCGTGTTCGAGCCGTTCGACCTGGCGTTTCATTTCGGCTTCGCGAAGCGCTGCTTCGACCTGTTTTCGAATCTCGCCCGCAACGGCTCCAGCGATGAAGCCGCCGATGATAAAAATGACGGCGAAGCCTACGACGGAGCGTTCCGGAGAGAGAACGGATGCTCCACTGGTAAACGTGGGTGCCCAACCGAGATAGGCCGATGCGAGGAGGTAGCTGGCGGCGGCAACGAAGCCGGAAATTCTGCAGGCAGTGGGATACAAACGCAGAGTGGAGAGGATGATGAAAAGGAAAAACAAGAGAACGACCGGATTGGCGAGCGGCTTGTAGGCTTGGTCAATCGAATCGCTGGAGAGAAAAACAAGCGCTAAAGCGGGAAGGGAAGTCTCGATCACGATGTTCGCGATCCACACAGCGCGCGGCAAGGCGGACGCGCCGTGAATCGAGCGATTTACGGCGCGCAGCATAAGTAGTTCGTAGACCGTGAAGATCGCGATCAACACGGTTGAGATCAACCAGAGGTTGAAATTCTCGTGACTGAAGAAAACTACAGTCCTGAGGCTCCGAATGGCAAATGCGGCGCCAATGGCGACAAGCACGACTTGGATGCGCAGCCGCTCGCTCCTGAGAAGAGCGAGCCGGAATGCCGGCGAGTCCTGGCGCAATTCTTTGGCTGGACCTGTCATAGGACCCTTCGCGAAACGATTGTGAGCACGCTCGCCCGGAAGGACTGTCCGAAAGCTTGCCCGCAGCCGGGGACGCCGCGCGAGTTAGAGATGCTGGTAGTTGCTGTTTTGAATGGCGATGGTCAACTGCTTGCTGACCCCATTGATGGTTTCGGCGGACACATGATTTGGTCCGTTGGGCACGCGGGCGAACTGCACCGTCACATTGACAGCGTCTTTCGGGTCATCCAGATAAGTGGCGATTGACAAGCTCGTGAGATCCTTCTGAGCCTTGTCAACGACCAGGGTCATGTTGTCGCCCTGCTTGACGTAGTTCGAAAGGACCAGGCGGTACTGCCCGGTCGCGCCTGCTGCCGGACCGGTCATAATGTTGCCCTTCGCGCGGGCCTGCTCGATGAGGTCCTTTTCCGGAGGAACGTACTCTTGGATCAGGGCCTTGATTTGATCCGCATAGTCTTTGTACTCTTCGGTCTTTTTTTCGATGACATGCTTTTTGAGGCGGCCTTCGTGTTCGGGTGGGGCCGGGGGCGGATCCAGTGAAGTCTTTTGCGGCTTGCCGTCCGGGCCGAGGCGAACCTGGAAGTGCTCCTGTTTTTTCTGTTCGCCTTTGAGGCTAATGGTCACTTGCTCCACCCAAGTGTACTGCGCGAGAGCTTGCTTGTTCTGGCCCATGGCCTGTTTGATTTCGGCCACCCGCTCTTGCATTTCCTGGTTTTGAGCGGAAACCGGCGGGGTGAATCTTGCACCGCCCGCAAGAACAAGCAGCACGGGTACAGCAACGCCGATCAGTCGGAATGGTGCGATCTTCATAAGTCTCCCCTCTCGTCTTTCACTACTTCTGCTTCGGCGGGTAGTTCTTGAGCAGTTTCTCCATGGCCTTATTGAGATTCTTCATGTTCTTTTCCTGGTTGGAACTGGGGTCAATCGTCTTGGTGGCGTTGCCGGTCCAGACCAATTGCTTGCTCGCGGGGTCGTACATATCGAGAACAAGAGTTCCGATACTAATCGTGGAACTGGTGGCCGAGCCCATGCCGCCGCCGAAGCCGCGACCTGTACCCCAGGCGTTCCACTGCCGTTCCTGATCGACTGCGATTTGATAACCGACATAGAGATCGGCCTTCTCGCTATCGGTTTTGGTCAAGCCTTTGGAAGCCAGCTGAGCATCAACGGCCTGCTTGATTTCCTGATCCATGATCTGGTTGGGGTGAGAAGCGCCTTCGATAGCGACCCACTTGTAGGTGTGATATTTGGAGAAGTCGGTGCCGGGCATGAAGTTATACTTCACGTCCTGAGCCGCCAGTGTGCCCGCAGCGAGCAGCACCAGTCCGAGGAGCACCGCCGATGAAAAGATTATAGTGCTTCGTCTCATCTGCATTTCTAAACCTCCTCAGTTGCGTGTCGGAATTCAATACCTTATGACTTCTTCCCGCGGCATGGCCGCGGGGCAGGATTGGTGGCTTTGAGTGAAAAGCCGACAAGCCGGGCGGTGCACCATGAATCATATGCAATCAAGCTCCGGTCTTCCAGAGAAAACGAGAGAAGGAGCCAAAGCTAAACAAAGACCGGCCAGCGGCCTTATGAGCCGGTGTTCCCGTCGTGTGTTCATACTGGCCTAAAGAGGTGCGACCTTCTATGATTGACGCCACCTGGAAGCCGCCCGCCATCAAAGTTTGTCCAGTAGACCTTTCTGGTCGGGGACGCGCGGGGGTAGGCAAGCCAACTCGATCCCGGTTTGCCGTGGCTGATGCAGGGTTCGTGCCATGTGAAGACGAGCGTGTGGTTCGAAGTCATTGAGAGGCCTGCGCGACCGTGTCGTCGTTGACAATTGCGGGCGAATTGGTTTTATATCTCGTGCGTAAGGGGAGGGCGTGAAATGCGAATATTCATGGTATGCCTGGCAGCTTGTGCGTTGACTGCGTCATCAGGGCCGGCACAGGCTCCTGCTTCAGGAGTTCCGGTTTTCAAAATCACACCGCTACAAAGCACGATCAAGTTCGGAGTGAAAGCGTCGGTGCCGATCGAGGGAACGTTTAAGAAATGGGATGCCACGCTGACATTTACATCAACGGATCCCGCGACGGGCGTTTTGGACATCAAGATCGACGCAGCCAGCGTGGATACGGGAAGTGGCATGAAGGACGACAAGCTCAAGAGCAAGGATTTCTTCAACGCGAAGGACGATCCATACATCACATTTCATTCGACCAAGATTGTCCAGACCGGCGCGGACACTTTTGAGGTGGATGGCAATTTCACGATACGCGGAGTAACCAAAGACGAGAAGCTGCAATTGAAAGTTTCCGGCGTAGGGACAGGTTCTGGCATCATTTCGGGAACAATGGCCTTCGATCGTAAAGAATATGGGATGAACAGTGGCATTCCCTTTATCAAGATTGCCGACCGCGTCGAGGTGGGCGTCTCGCTGAAGGGCGAGCGCATCAGCGGACCGCCGCTGGTGCTCAAGAAGTTCTAACTGGCTTCGATTCGCGATCCTCGTTTCGCCATGCCGAACAAGTGGGCAGGTCTGACTCCGCAGAGGAGTAAACAAACTCGACCGACTATCCGGGCGGTGACGCTCATATGAGGTATTTCACTCAAGGGCAGCGCTCAGTCGTTCTGCTCGTCTCCATCCTAGCTTTCATCATCTTGACGCCGCTTCTCGAAGGTGAACCGCGTGGCGAGTTGATTCTGGTTATCAACATGTATCTGACGCTGGTTGCCGCGACCATGGAATTGAAGGAGAGGCGGGTGCTGTTCTTCAGCGCGATTCCGATTGCGGCCGCGTCGATGCTGCTGCTGCTGCACTATGTTCATCGAACTCGGGCGTTGTCGATTGCGAACAGTTCAGTATTGGCGCTTTTTCTGGCTCTCGTTTCGGTGAGCTTGTTCGCATATTTGGGCCGTAGTGGACAGATTACGACTGGACGTATCTATGTTTCAGTGAGTCTATATTTCCTTCTGGCAATGGTCTGGTTTGCCATCTACAGTTTGCTGGACGCAATCCACCCCGGATCTTTTGCCGAGGCGGGCGCGACACTGGTGGGCCGGGTTGCTCCGAGCAAGATTCTTTACTTCAGCCTTACGACGCTGACGACTTTAGGTTACGGTGATATTGTTGCCGTCGGACCGATCGCGAGAATGACGGCTGCCCTGGAGGCCGCCGTCGGCGTCCTGTACATTGCCATTACTGTGGCGAGATTGGTGGCGTCGTATCAGACGAGAAACCGCGAAGATTAGGCGGGATGATTCGTGGCTTCTCTTGGGTAGAAGCGCGGATTGGTGGCACGCCGAGTTTGGGGCGAGAGCAGTTTCACCGTAACGATTACGCGGGCAAAGATAGACAAAGGTTCCGAAGACCCACATCAGCGCACCAGCGAACACCTGATCGTTCAACGGAGTCTTGCCGAAAGCGTTCGGCGCAGCGGCGTAGGCGGGATACACGCTCACTAGGATACGGCTGAATCACGGGCCACCAGAAGAAAAGCGAAGTCGCCAAAAAGCGGGCGTGGTTCAACCTCGTGCCAAGCCTCTGAACCGAGAGCTAGCGCTGCCCTAGGGAAGCGCCCGGATTTCCGCGCGAGCGTGCGGCTGCGTCGCGATGAGTCTCTCGTCTTCCGCGTCGGCACGGGACAGGAAGTGCATTGTCAGGAACACGGCCGGGATCAGATACGCAAAAGTGACGCTGACCCACATCAATGCGCCGGCGAAGGCCTGGTCTTGCAACGGCGACGTGCCGAAGACCCGCGGCGCCGATAAATACGGCGTGTACACCACGTGTCCGCAAAAGGCCAGAAATGCGGAAAGCGCGTCGCACGGGAGTGTTGCCAGAAAAAGATACAAGACGATCGACCATCGGGCCTGTCGCCCGGCGCTCGGCCACGGCCGAATGACGGGCCACCAAAACAAGAGTCCGGCCGCGAGGAAACTCGCATGCTCCACTTCATGCCACGAGTGTGACTCCAGTCCCAGCGCAAAAGCGGCGGGATGATGCCACCCTAGCAGAGTCGTTGTAGCCGCCAGCCAGCAAATCACCGGTTGCGTCATTACGCGTCCGAGCCGCTGCGCCACGCTCCACCGCAGGAATGGCCCGAGCACTTTTTGGCTGAAAATCTGCGGCAAACCGTGCAGGAGCGGCAGTGCGGGCGCTCCCAGCAAGAGCAATGGTGGTGCCACGGTCATCAAAAGAAGGTGCTGCACCATGTGCACTGAGAGCAGTTCTTCGTCGAGCTCGCCAAGAGGGGAACCGACGGCGAACCACACGAAAAAAACACCGCAAACGAATGCCGCCGCCCGCCAAACAGAAATCGCGGCCGGAAACGCCTGCCGCAGATGAAACCACCCGCGCAAATAAACCAACGCAGCGAGGAGCAGCGCAATCGTAACGGGTAGAGGTAAGGACCACGACTCCCGCGCATAGCGAAGTGCAGTTTCCATTCGTGGACCTACGGGCGCGTCGCAGCGGGGTTTTCGCCGGTTTGCGTCTCCACGGCCGCTTGTGACGCATCGCGGGCCGGCCGCTGCCCAGCCGGATGCAACGTCTCGAGAAACGCCACAAGCGCCGTCGTCTCCGCTGGATTCAGATTGTTCCCGTAGGCCGGCATGTTGCCGCCTCCTTGCAGCACCTGGCGGATCAATTGATCGCGCGTCAGTCGTGTCGCCACGGCATCGAGTTCGGGGCCGCGCTGGCCGCCACTGCCGCCAAGCGCATGGCAGTTGCGACACTGTTTGGCCTGGAAAAACTTTTCCGGCACGGGCTCGCCGCTCCACGCAGTCATCTTCGGGCTCCACGGGCTATATTCCGCAAGATGCGTGAACGTGCCGAGCGCCACGGCGATGAGCACGATCGACATAACGGCAATGGGGCGTCGCCTCCAGCTTTTTTCCCCTTCTCCCGAGAGAAATGGAAGAAGCAGGAGCGCGCCGATCGCGACGACCGATCCACCCAAAATCGCCACGGTCTCTAACGCAGGCGGCAGCAGCGCCAGCACCGCGTACAGCCACAGGAAAAAGTAATCCGGCTTGGGCACCGTCTGGATGATGGTTGGG
>Ga0306923_10001552_pt1 | contig 20523 bp, 8 predicted proteins | sample sta12Can44000108_FD_203841 | JGI IMG/M metagenome (GOLD analysis project Ga0306923, IMG submission 203841) | Lab enrichment of tropical soil microbial communities from Luquillo Experimental Forest, Puerto Rico - statanox.12C.anox.44.000.108 (v2)... | ecosystem: Environmental > Terrestrial > Soil... | reverse complement strand
TCAACTCACCCGCAACAGAATTGAGGTTCGCCTCGGCCTGCGCAGCAGAGACACTAGGCTTGAGCCGCCCGATGACGAAGGTATTCCAGGTGCTCCGTTCGTCGAGCCACGGGCGGCCTTCGATGCGTGGCTGCATCATCATGGGCACCCAGACTTCGGGCCAATATAAGATTTCTGTCCCGTGGAAACTGGGCGGGGCCACACCAAAGACGGTGTATGGCAAGCGGTTGATGCGAATGGTCTTGCCGACGATGGCGGGATCGCCCCCAAATCGCGCTTGCCAGGCTCCGAAGCTCAACACCGCATAAGGGCTGGCTCCGGGATTCACGTCATCCTTCTGGTTGAAGAAACGGCCCAAGGCGGGCTTGACTCCGAGGACATCGAAATAATTGCCGGTGGCTAGGTAGCCCCAAATGCGTTCTGCCCCGCGATCCGTCGCCAGCTCCATGGGCGCCATGCGGTATCCAGCGAGTCCGGCAAAAGTTTGATTGCGGTCGCGAAGATCTCTGTAGTTCGGGAATGACTGACTCGGGCCGTAGCCGGCATTTTCCAGGAAGGTTAGCTCGCCAGGCCGCTCGACCGGCAGCGGATCCAGGATGAGTGCATTCACAACACTAAAGACCGCCGTGTTCGCGCCAATGCCTAAAGCCAAAACGAGAATGGCCGTAAGGGAAAAGCGACGGTCTGTGCGGAGGTTGCGAAGGGCGTAGCGGAAATCGCGGAAGAGGTTGTCGAGGCGCGTTTCCCAATGGGCTTCACGCACCTCTTCCTTGACGCGTTCCAAACCACCGACTCTCAGCATGGCCTGGCGTCGCGCTTCTCCAGGCTCCATTCCTGCCGCAACATAATCTGTAATCTGGTGGTCGAGATGGAAACGGAGTTCCGCATCGAGTTCTCTTTCAGCGCGAGATGTGTGGAAGAGCCGACGAATCCAACTCATTGCTAGAAGTCTCCTTCCGAAGACCTGAGTACCAAGCCCACGGCATTACAGAGCCGCTCCCAATTCGCGACCTCCGCCTCCATTTGTCGTTGGCCTTTCTTTGTAAGGGAGTAGAACTTAGCTTCGCGGCCGGTTTCCGATTCCCTCCACTCGGCTTGAAGCCATCCTCGGTCCTCTAGACGATGGAGGGCAGGATAGAGTGACCCCTGGTGTACCTGGAAGAAATCTCTTGATATCTGCTGAAGGCGCTGAGCGACGGCATAGCCGTGGCTGGGACCTAAAGCAACAACCCTCAGAATCAACATGTCGAGAGTTCCTTTGAGAAGCTCGGTCCTCGCGTCATTCATTCTGACACCTAGAGGTTCGACATATAGGCGCGAGGGCGGCAAAAGTCAAGAAGGGACTTCCCTGACGCGGTTTTTTGGGGGGGTGCCTTAACCGAGTGCCAAAGGCCTTTTTTGCGCTGGCGCAAAGACGATGTGGAAAAAAGGCGTAGGAAATAACTACGCTCGCATCGCAGTACAGCGGTACTTCACTCGGACACAGATTACAGGTGTGTTTGTTCCCAGAAGTCACAATTGACGGAGACCTCTCCACAACGTAGCGGACACGAGTGCCAACCTTGGGGCACAGCGCTTTGAACCGGGCGGCCAAAACTGTACGGGAGCTTGGTTTTCTCCCGTCGATCCTGTCGCTCCAAGTTTTCCCAGCAGTTTGATCGTAGTTAAGGCCAGACTCGGGCCGAAAGCAGTGAAGAAAGACAAAGGAAAACCTCTATGCCACAACGGAAAGCCGACGAATTGAGAGGTATGATCTTCTTCGTCGTGGGGCTGTGTAGCCTACTGGCTCCGGGTTTGCTCGCCGGCGCGGGAAGAACCACGTATTCCTTCGTCAGCGTACCACTCACGCAATTTGTCGGGACCGCCTGTCCGCCGACGTGTCGAATCACTGGGTCGTTCACCGTGACGCAACCCTTGGCTCCCAATATCACGCTGACGCCCGCGCAGCTCGGAGGCTCGGGCAGCTTCACGCCAGACTCGTTCAGTTTCACGGATGGAGTCACGACGTTCACTAACCTTAATTCGACGACCTCAGGATTCGCCGTAAACACGGATGCGAATGGAAACATTGTGGAGTGGGGAATCTACATGGGGAACACGACGCTGGGGCCGGGCATCTCGCTCTATTACGCGGGGCCAACGGAACTGACGCAAGAGGGAATCAACGTAAATAGCTACCAGGCATATTTCCAGGCTCTAGGAGTGGTGGGGGGAACCTGGACGGTGGCGGCGGCTGCGCCGGCTGCGTCCGTGGGAATCTCGTTCCCGTTGAATCCACAGGGCAGTTATATATTCCTGAACACAGCAGGTGATCCCTCCACCGGCGCGCCGCCGGATGCCTCCGTTGCTCCGCTCGTCATAAATCTCGCTTCTCTGGGCGTGAACCCGGGCGAAACCATCAGGGTGTCCACGGTGGGAGATTTCTCGTTCTCTATCTGTCCCAGCGGCGCCGTGGGGTGCACCAGCTACCCGGAACTGGTCGTGCCGAGTTGTGGTGTCTTCAGTAGCTCAAACGTTGTGGGTCCGCCGAACCTCCTCAATCGCGTCCCTGGGGCGATTGCGCCGGACTTCTCGCAGGTTTCGGCCTGTGTTACGCCACCCACGCTGTTTGGCGGATTCCCGACTGACATACCTCAAGATTTCGTTCTGAACGGAGCATCGGTCACTGTTCCGGCAAACGCGGCGTTTCTTATCGTGGCAGTACCCGATTCGTATTACGCTGACAACGGGGATCCAAATGGTGATCTGAGGGTGAGCCTCTCGGTCACACAGACCGCTCCCTACGCCTATGTTGGGAGCAGCAGCTCCGCGAATTGCTGCCTCGATGTATTCAATACAGCCACAAACACGCTCGTTACCACGATACCCATCACCGGTCTCGGAGAGCCGTTCGGCATTACCCCAGATCAGAGCCGTCTCTACGTCGCTGATTACAATGACAACTTGGTCGGAGTCATTGATACGGCCTCGAGCACCCTCGCGACTGCTTTTCCCGCTCCCGGAGGACCGAATGCCGTGGCGATTGCGCCGGATGGCAAGTTCGGTTATGTGGCGGACGCTGATGGCACCGTGGCGGTTTTCAGTGTTGCTACGAACTCGATTATCACCAGGATTCACGTTGGGTTTCCTGTTGGATTGGTGAGGGTTGCACCTGACGGCTCTTCCGTATATGCATCCGGAACGTCCAACACGATCGCAGTCATCAGCACGGCCTCGAATACCGTCACATCCACCTTCACTGTGCCTGTTTCCGCATCGCAGGCGGCTGCCGGGTGCTGTTTGTGGGGTCCTTTTCCAAACTCGGGCGGGACTCTCGGCTATATCCTGCAGTTCGATGCCACCCCGGGCACCACCGCACCGGGAACCGTGAACGTCTATTCCCTGCCGGGGAACACGCCCGTGGCCGCTATACCTGTGGGAACGCGCCCTAACGACTTAGCCATATCCCCTGATGGCTCCCATCTCTACGTCGTCAACGCGCTCTCAGGAACCGTATCCGTCATCGACACGGTCAACGATGCGGTTTCCGCCACGATTCCAGTTGGCTTGAGCCCCAGGTCTGTTGCCGTCACTCCGGACGGCTCTCTGGTTTATGTCGCAAACACGGGCGACAACACCCTTTCTGTCGTACAAACCTCCTCCAATTTGGTTACCGCTACGATCCCCGCCACGACTCCCTTTGGCATACTGATTGCCAACCCGCCGCCGCCTTCTCAAGCGACTACACTTTTGGCGAATCCTCCGAACCTGCTGTTTAGCTCACAACTTATTGGCCCAACCAGTAACGCACAATCGATCAGCGTTGGAAATCCCAGCACTTCGGCCGTCACGCTGAGCAGCGTGACCCTCACTGGGCCCAACGCATCCGAATTCTTGCTGAACAATACCTGCCCACAACCGCCCGCAACTCTCGCTGCTGGCGCAACGTGCACGATTCAGGTGTCGTTCGAGCCCCTCGCTGTAGGCGCGCGGACCGCGCTGGTCACCCTGGCGGTGAATAATGGAGTGGCGGTATCCGAACAGAGCATACCTCTCAGCGGCACAGGAACCGCTCCACCTCCTACCACCACAACCATTCCCTTGACGTTCAATCCCGGCACGAATGTCTCGCAGGTCGCGGTACTCAATTGCCCTTCGGGAACAGTGCCCTGCACAGACCCCAATGCCCACTCATTCAAATTAACCGTTCCGCAAGTCACGACGCCCTTCACCCTTACCGTAACCGCCTACGAAGTTTCTTTGGCTGAAGCTAATGGAATCTGCGAGAACGGCCAGACCGAAAGCACCGATTTTGATTGCCGCTTTGCGCAGTACTTCCCAATTCATACCAACGCTAATGGAGACGTCGTGGTGCCGCAGTGCATTCCCTATTCGAATGGCAACTGCGTCTTCTACCGTGTCGGCAACACGCCACCTACGACGTCCTACCGAGGGCCGGTCTATGAATACATCGCCTGGAACAATGAAGCCTACATTCCCTCGCCCATGTATCAGGTAAATAATCCGCGCCTGTTCGATGATCCTGACGATCCGCCGTACAACGTGAACCACCAGCTCGTCTTTGACATCACGGACACGTATCAGCCGACCGGCGCCGATGTCGGCGTGGACGCCGGCATCGGTGGCCGAACGCTGCATTTCAACGATTTCGTGGTGGCATATCCTGGCGTGCCCAACACCAACTACACCTTCACCTGGACGCCGCCTTTCAGCGCCTCGAAACCCGCACAGTTTGAAGCTGGCGACTCGATTCTTGCCAGGTTCAAGTTGAACCCCAACACCCCGGCGGGTGTGGCTGTGGAGGCCCCCAATCGAGCCGGCTATAGCGTGCTTCTAGACACCGCGAACACGGGATGCAAGGACTTTACAGGCATTCGCCAGCCGACGCGGACGCCGTCAAACTGGCCGACGGATTTCAGTTACGATCCGGTTCGGCAGCTCTATCAACTGAAGCTGCTGGGTATTTACAAACCGGGTCGCTACAAACTGCTGGTCAACTCCAACTTACTGCCGCAGCAATGTGCTCCGTTTGTCGTTACGAAGGATTAGGGCTTTCCGATGATAGCAGCCAACAACGGTCGCGATGGCGCTGCGTGCAATTTTGGGCAGTGCTTGCATCGCGGGCCGAATTGTCCAAATTGAGCATCTTACATTGCCCACGAGGTACGAATTTCCGGGCGAACCGTTAAAAAGCGGAAATCCTGAAAAGCCTTGTGGCAAGCCATATGGCGGCCCCGCTCGATCGGAATGTTGCGGGGAAGCCGAAGCGCGTCATGTTTGCTGAAGAATGAGCGACTGGCAAGGAGCGCACGCCCAAACACAGATTCGGTGCAGAACCTGCTTGCCTTTTGCTTGCCAGTAGGGTGCAAGTAAGGAGGCGTTGCCGCAACTGAAGTTCGCGTTCGATATGTTCCCGGTTGAAAACAATCTTCGGTTGCTTCGTCATTGTGCGACGCAGCCATATGACACGAGAGTATCATCGCAACGTGCGTCGCTTCGACAACAGTTATCATTAAGAACTGGCCGACGAAACACGATTGCCGCGGCAAAATCGCCGGCAAGCTGCGCGATCGGGAACGATGGGACATCGCTGGGCCGTATGCCTGCAAAGTATTACTGAGGCACGTGCTATCGTGACCGCGGTATTCGCAAATGAGATCGAGCCGGTGAACCAATAGGCAGCTGTGAGCTGTGATATACGTTCGCTGCCGGTCTGAAAGAATTCAAGCGAATCGGGGTGGATGAACTCTGTCGGGCAAAACAGGAGCGGGAGAATGATTATTCCTCCCGCTCCTTGATGTCAGTCTTCGTCGACGTTCTGATTATCCGTGGCGGCCGACGTAGGAACGGATGTCGCCGCGTAGGGAGGGATCGCGCAGGCGCTGGAGTCGCACCGCACTTCCGGCCAGGCGAAGAGAGATTCGTGACCGGCGCTATCGACTGTGCTCACGGAAACGAAGAAACTGTCTCCGGGATTGAGGCCCAGCGCCTGCGGCGAGATCAGTTGACTATCGCCTTCGGAAACGATGATGCGCCGGCGATAAAAGTTCTCGCTTACAGATCGGGCGGCAACGACGAAGTGGTCGACATCTCCGTCCTGAGGACCGTTGAAGTTAAGCTTTATCCCCTGTATCGCGTCACCTGTGGCCGTGAAATTCTGGGGTGAGTCGGGGGCGCGTGCCAGGCTCGCGGCCACCGAGGCCATCACTTGAGCAATGCGCGCGGCATAGCTCGGAGTGATGAACTGGACGAGGTCATGCGGGGAATGTTGGTGGGTAGTGATGAAGCTTGTGTCTTTGCAGGAGGCCGGTATCTGCGCGGGCGGTGGACACGGCAACGGAGTTATGCCGCAACTGTTGTCGACAGGAGAGGGTGAACACTCGAAAGTCTCCATAAATCGGACAGCCGGGAAACCATTATTGATGAACGAGACATGGTCGCTGGCGCGGCCCGGCCGATCTTCGCGCAGCTTTGGTGCCATGGAGAGAGCGGGCACATAGGCGCTGCCCCACGTTCCGATATAGCGCATCACCCCGCGTGAAGGAGAGGTGTTGTCGGTGCTGCCGTCAGGATCGGTACTGAATCGTTCGCGCGGAATTCCCGATGCATACAGGCGGAAATTCAGGAGATCGGCGGTTGTGTTGGCGGTGTTGTCGCCGCCGGGTATGTCCGTGTTCAGCATTGCGATCACATGTGGCGAGGGGAAGTAGCGTGTGAGGTTCGCTGCGATGGAGCCAGAACCGAACAATCCTTGTTCCTCTCCAGAGAAGGACATGAACACAATCGTAGCGTCGAAGCGATGGTCGGCAAGCACACGCGCGAGTTCCAGAACCACGCCAGTTTGTGCGCCGGCGTCATTGCCGCCGGGCGCGGGCGATGAGTTGTCAAGAACCTTGGTCGTCCTTGAATCATAATGACCGCCGATAATCACCAGCCGGTCGGGCGTTTTTCCCGGCAGCCACGCAATCACGTTGAAGGTTGGCAGGTTCGGACATCTAGGATGCACAAACGGATCAAGCCGGACCTGCAGCCCGGGAATTGCGCTGTACTGGCTAAACAGGAAGTCGCGGGCGGCGGTCACGCCCTGTCCCGACCCTGCCAATTGAGTGGAGCAAGATTGACGGGTGCCGAAATTCTGGAGCGTGGTTGCAGTGTTTAGAATCCGATTGGAATCCACCTGGCTAATGATGGTGCTAATTTCTGGGTCTAGGGTAACGCTGTCGCTCGAAGCAAATAGGACAAGGGCAACTGCCAAAAGCACGGAACCTGCGATCGTGAACTTAAGATTCAAGGGGAAAAACTTCATGAGGAGACCTCCAAATCAACGACCTACGAATCTGATTGACAGCAAAAACTGTTCAAATCTCTGACTATTAATAGGACACTCACAGCGGCAATTTTCGAGGGGATTACACGAACATAGTGAACTTAATGCGGCTTCAGACTGAGAGCAAACAGGAATGTAATGTAGGTAACGAGAGAATTTCCTGTAGGAATTGGCAACCGGCCTATCTCAGATCACTCATGAAGGAACGCATCTCGCGCAGAACGTCCGCTTCATTTGACACGTATACATGGTGCATGCCCCGTAGTCTGATCGATTCGCGTAATTTGCCCTTTGACACTGCTCGAAGCGCGGAGTATTGTCTCGGAATCTTCCGCAGGGGCGCACCCCAATTCAGGAGAAAACAGCATGGCCAGACGCAGATTCTTGTCGCAGCTGCTGGGTCTCCCTTTTCTAGCGCTAGGAACGAAGGCGCAGGAATCGAAAAAGACTTTGAGGGTCTTGATGAGAAGCTCGTGGGGGACCGACGACCCGACCAGAGCGTCGTTCGTGTTCGCACATGCACTGGCGTTGGCGGACGCTGGCCACGAGGTTCAGATATTCCTGACTGCCGACGCGAACTATCTTATGCGCAAAGCTACCTCGGACGCGGTGATTCCCATTGGTTGGCCGCCGCTCAGCGAGTTGCGCGAGAAGGTCGTCGCCAAACACATTCCTGTTTTTGCTTGAGGAGCTTGCTCCCGGGCCCGTGGGGTCTCGGAAACCGATCTCGCGAATTGGAACGCAAAGTTCGGCAATCCTGCCATTTTCGTTTCGCTGGTCGAATGGGCCGACCGCATCATCACCGAATAGATCTTGGCGTCCGGCCATAGTTGGAACGCCCGAATTTGTCGGTGAAATGTCTGCGGTAGTAATCGTCAGGCCGGCTTAATTCACCTGCGGAACATTTGCTGAACACGAGTTCAGCGTGTGCAAAGTCGCTTCGAGGCTCTTCATCGCGGCCAAAACTGACGACTCTTTCGCTCACTCCCAGTTCAAACAGATTTGACGGACGATTCATCGATTCATGGATGCGAACGGTCGGATCCATCACCGAGATAGGCCGAGGAACTATGCATACCGCAAAGTGGAAGGGGCCGGGCCCGCTAACCTCTTGAAAAGCGACGCCTTTGCGCATCTTTGCGCGTGCTTCTTGACAGAAGCACATGATCATCCGTAGTGTAAGCCTACCTATGTAGTCGGTCCCCGGACCCATAGCATAGCTTGGTCTTGGCGAAGGTGCTCGCGGTCCCGCCTTTCGACAGGTCATCCTTTCGGAATTTAACGCCCCGAAGCGAGAGTGTACAAGAGCTTGTGCGCACTTTTCCGCTTCGTGAGGAGAGTTCACTTTCATGCGAAATATCTCGTTTGCACGACCACTCAGGGTGACGTTCGTTCTTGGCATGCTGCTAGCAATCGGGTTTTCGGAAATTGTGTTAGCGCAAAGTACCCCGCCGTTAACACTGTCCAACACCTATTTTGTTACTGGCGATTACGTGGTCGCGGGTTGGGTGGAAACCGCACCAGATGGCAGCGGCTACGCTCCAGGGACCATCAGCGTTCCAGACCTTAAGCAGCCCTCCCAGCAGGGCGTTCCAGCGGCCCCGCCGGCGGGAGCTGAAATCGTTGCGGCTTACTTGTACTGGGCGACCGTCGAAGGTAGCACTTCCTCTTTTGCAGGCCAGAACGGTTTTTTCAATGGTTACCGGATCTCGGGTACGGTGCTCGGCAATCCGAATGCGCCGACATCCTGGAGTGCCGGAGGTTGTTCCGGCGCCTCGAATGGATCAAAGACGATGCGCACTTATCGTGCGGATGTTCGCTCGTACCTGCCGCTCGACGCGAATCTATCGTCGCCGACATTTGGTTCGGTGATCGCGACGGGTAACTTTCCCGTTCGACTCGCCGACAGCGGTAGCAAGGGCAACACGACTCCAATCGCCTTGGGCGCGTCGCTGGTGGTCATTTATCGGGTAGTTTCGCCATCGGTTCCGTTGAATTCCATCATTCTATACGACGGCGCCTACGCCCCGAGCAACGCATCGTTGACGATGAGCCAGACGATTCTCGGCTTCTACCAGGCTGCCGCCACGCCGGTGGCCAAGATCACTCACATTGTAGGCAACGGCCAGTCGAACAAGTCTGAAACCGTTTTGCTCAACTCCGTAAACCTGCCTTCGCTGTACTCCAGCAATGGAACGTCACTCCCACCTTTTCCGGGGATCTACAACGGTTCCTGGGACAACCCGACTTGGGTACTCGGTGGCGCAGTAAAGGCTAACGATTCTCAGGAGACGACTTCTGTTGTGCCATCGCCGACCAATAGCGGCTGCGTGAACTGGGGCGCAGTCGTTTTCAGCTCGACGGTTCAAGACACCGATGGCGATGGTCTTCTTGACGTCTGGGAGGACAAACAGGGCTACACCGATGCGGTAAGCGGCCAGCAGGTAGCGCTGCCCGGTGCAAATAAGACGGTAAAGGATCTCTTCGTTGAGATCGATTACCTGACCAATCTGGATGGTTCCGCCGGGCCCTATCTGCATTCGCATTTGCCGAAACAGGCTGCGCTGGACCAGGTCGGCAATGCGTTCAAGCAGCAGGACGTAAACGTGCATTTCGATGTCGGTCCCAACATCTACCCGAATGATCCCTACGTCATACAAGGCGGTACAGGGGGCAATCCGATTTCAGAAAGTGCGGTGCTCTGCACCGACTCAGCAACGCTTTGCCAGTATCCCAATCAAGCGGCGATTGGTTGGAAGGGGGGCCTGCTATTCTTAAGAGATAGCGTCTCCGTTCCGAACAGCAACCCACCGGTACCACTGGGGAACTTCCAGCCCGGGCGCGCGCTTAGCTACCACTACCTGCTTTTTGCACATGCAGTCGGCGAGCCGCGGGCTTTTTGGAGCACCACCGGCACAATCGTGCCGATTCCCGGGACCCCGCAGTTGACGTCGGTGGTCAATTCCGGAAGCACGGCAACGCTCACGCTGGTGTCACCAGCGGGAATGTTCAAGCCTGGTGATTGTCCCAACGCTAAAATCCCGGCGTGCAGTGACACAAATTCCAATCGGCTGACGATTGGCGGCGCGCTCTGGCAGACTGCTATGAACGGAACTTATACCTACAACTTGAACAGTCAAACCACCGACCCAGTCAGCGGGAACACCACCACGGTGTTGACGATCAGTACCTCGGGCGTCGCGAACGGCACGTACAACTACTCAAACGAGCCGCAACTCAGCGTCAGCTATCTTGGGCCCACCAGTTCCTCAGGGCACGGTGACTTCCCCGGAGGAGGAGACTCTGTGGTGACCTTCGGCTTGTGGGGCGCCGATGATAACCCGGGATGCCAACCCGATCCGTCGTTGGTTCCGGCCAACAGTTACAACTACTGCGACAATCAGGTGGGGAATGTACAAGCTCAGGCTGGTACCATCATGCACGAGCTCGGCCATACCCTGACACTCACCCACGGGGGGACGTATTACATCACCCCTAACGACCCCTACGTTCCCTCCTACGATCTCAACTGCAAACCGAATTATCTCAGTGTGATGAATTACCTCTTCCAGGTTCGCGGGTTTCCCGACGACGGTGGAATCGACTATTCCGGCCAGACACTCCAGCCTTTGAACGAATCGGCGCTCAGTGAGGCGGCCGGTCTCGGTCCCGATGTCTATACCGGCCAACCCGCCGCGCATGCCACCCGATGGTACGCGCGACCCAACTCGCTCGACATTCAGGTGCAAAACAACTTCGGCGGTCGCTATGCTACGCTGCATTGCGATGGCTCGACTGTCGCTTCGACGGAACCACCCGCAGTCCGTGTGGACGGCGGTAGCCTTCCTGAACCGACGGTCGATTGGAACAACAACCTTACGCTTGACCAAGGCCTACTACCTTGGCAGGACTTGAGCTTCGACGGCAGTACCTCCGCATCGCCTGACCCACCATACCAGGGCTTTAACGACTGGCAGAACCTTGACCTGCGTCAGATCAACGCCCGCGACAGTGCATTCGGCTCGTCAGGTTCAGGGGGCCTGACGAAGGGTGGAGGTCTCACAAAAGGTGGGGGCTTAACCAAAGGCGGAGGCCTGACCGATGGTGGAGGTTTGACCAAAGGCGGAGGCCTAACGAAAGGCGGCGGGCTTACGAAAGGTGGAGGCCTGACTTTGACAACAGGCAGCGAACCCGAGGTAAACGTGGAAATCGCCACCTCTACCGCAGATCCGCCAACAGGGCTGACTTGCACGGTTGCACAGGGTTCCGTTTCCGGGTGTACCATTTCCTCACCGACTCTCTTCATCGAGGCGGGAACTAGCGTGCCACTCACGTGGACTCCCCCGGGTTTTGGCCAGACTCGCCGGTACGACGTCTGGCGCGCCCCAGGCTCCTACCCAACGCTCGCTGACGTCCTGGCCGCCCTCGTTGCTAACCCGAATACTTTTACCGATATTTCGACCCTTACCGGTGCTCCGCCCTCACCCGCGGCGTTCACTGACAGCAGCGTCACAGTCGGAAACACCTACACGTATTTTGTGACCGACAACAACGCGCAGGGTGTCCTGAGCGCCCAGTCCACTCCCATCGTGGTGATGGTCGGTAAGCTCTCAGCAACCGTTACGCTCAGCGGTTTGAATCCTGTTTACGACGGAACACAGAAGGTCGTAACCGCGACCACCAATCCGCCCTCGCTCAACGTGAACATCACCTACAATGGCGGGGCGACGGCGCCATCGGGCGCGGGCACCTACTCTGTGGTGGCCACGGTCGTTGACCCTGTCTACCAGGGAACGGCCAGCGGCACGGTCACCCTATCTAAAGCTCCCGCATCGGTGACGCCGAATCCAATCAGTAAAATCTATGGAACAACGGATCCGGCGTTCACCGGGACGCTGACAGGATTTGCGGCGGCGGACGGCGTGACGGCGACCTACACTCGAACTGCGGGTTCGACTGTGGGTACGTATACCATCAGCGCCATACTCAGTCCCGCGAGCGCGCTAAGCAATTACAACCTCACCTACAACACGGCGAACTTCACGATCACTCCGGCGACGGCGTCTGTAACCCCCAGTGTGGCGACAAAGATCTTTGGCACGGCAGACCCGGCTTTGACCGGATCGCTTGCCGGATTCTTGGCGGCGGACGCTGTGACAGCCACCTATACTCGAACTGCCGGTTCCACCCTGGGCTCGTACACGATCAGTGCGACGTTGAGTCCGGCAGCCGTGCTCGCGAATTACAACATCACCTATAACACAGCTCCCTTCACCATCACGCAAGCCGGGCTGACGATCACCGCGAGCAACGCTGCGCGACAGTATGGCGTGGCCAATCCGGTGTTCACGTACACTGCGGCCGGCCTGGTGAGCCCGGACACGGTAAGCTCGATCACGCTGGCGCCGGTGTGCAACACAACCGCCACCACGACCAGCACGGTAGGGAATTACCCAATCACCTGTACGGGAGCCACCTCGATTGCGAACTATACCGTCACGTACCTGCCGGGGATTTTAGCGATCACGCAAGCCAGCAGTACGACGAGCATCACTTCCACCTCGCCCAATCCGTCTGCGATTGGCGCACCGGTCTTGGTGAGCTTCAAGGTTTCCGGAAACGGTGTGCCAACGGGCACGGTCACGGTGAACGCCAGCACCGGAGAGAGTTGCGTTGGTTCGCTTACCAGCGGGGCAGGAAGCTGCTCGATTACTTTCCAGACGACTGGAGCAAGAACACTGATTGCGACCTACGCGGGAGATACCAACTTCCTTGGCAGCACGTCTCCCAGCATCGCCCAGGGTAGTGGAGACTTCACGATTACGGCGACGCCTGCGAGCCAGACCATTCCTAGCGGTCACCAGGGGTACTACACCATCACCGTAACCCCAGTCAGTGGTTTGACTGGTTCGGTGGCCCTGACTTGCTCGGGAGCGCCGCCCAATTCAACCTGTACGGTCTCCCCGTCGGCGGATAACCTGCAGGGTGCACCGATTATGTCCACCGTGACGCTGTCGGCAAACCAGAATGTGAACCATGGCACATTTACGCTCACGTTTACGGGAAAGCTTGCAGGCGGCACTCTGACCCACAGTACCACCGTCCAGCTGACGGTGAAGTAACCGGCATACGTAACGGCGCAAGAAGGAGGTGGGCCCTTACAGGGTTCGCCTCCCGTTTCTCGGACGACAGGTTACCGATTGATCTTCAGCCCGCCGTTGGATCGTTGGGTCACACGAATCGCCAGGGATCGCTCATCATTCTTCGAGGGCAGTACTCTATTTTCCTATTTTCCGAGGCGGCGGTGGATTTCAGAAAGCAAGGGGTCTTCGCCCGCATTTCCGCGAAGGCTTAGATAGGCCCGGTAAGACTCCGCGGCCCCCGAGCTCTTTAAACCTTCCCGCGCGCGTCCCATGAAGTAGTAGACAATTGGAAAATATCCGGCCGTCGGCGCTTCATCCAGAAACAGCGCCAGAGATTCGCCGCGCCGGGCAATGCATCGGTCTAGCTCGGAAGTGGCTTCGGTGAAGGCTTCCGCCTCGATATACGCGCGGCCCAGATCGAACCGTCCGATCCAGGTATCCAGTAATTTATTCGCATCGCTCAAGTCCTTGATCGATTTGCCGTGATCCTTGTTCTTGAGAGCGATCAATCCGTCGATGATTTTGGCATACGCCTGAGGTTCGGGCCGGATATCGGAAGACAGGTTTTCAGCGAGTTTTTGTGCTTTCGGTAGCGCGCCGGCTTCGACGAACGCTCGGGCAGCAAGAAACCGCGTTTTCACGCTTTGACTGGTGGCGAGGGCCTTCTCTGCGGCGGCGACTGCCTCTTTCATGTTTCCCCGCGTCGTCTGGGTGTACGCGAGAGAGGCGTACTTATCGGCGGCGCTGTCGTTCGCTTTTGCTGCTAGGTCGGCAGCTGCGCCCTTCTCGAGGAGTCTGGCCGCCTCTGTGAAGCGCCCTTCGTACAATTCCAAATCTGCGAGACCTGCGGTAGACATTGACGCGCCGAGCGGGCTGATGCTGCCCAGCTTGTTGTAGCTCTCCGTAGCTTGAGGCAATTGACCCTCTCCCACTTGGGCAAACGCCATGGCGAGATACCCATATTCGAATTTCGGCATCAGCTGCTGGAGTCGACGGGCTTCACGTTCGCCGCTCTGAAAGTCCCCGCCGTAGGAAGAAAACAGCGCCAGATTGGCAAGCCCCGCAGCCTCCGGGTGAATGGCGACGTCGGCGCGAGCCTCCTCGATGGCCTTCGGCCAGTTCCGCAACTGGCTGTAACAATTGGCCAGATTGTTGTGCCCGATGTTGTCGCTCGGGTACTTTTTAACCAGTTCGCTATATTCCTCAACACATCTCTGCCAGTTTTCGGCCCGGCTGTAATACAGCCCTCGAACGCGATAGCGTTCGCGTTCGGTCATCCGATCGATGTGTTGCATCGCTAGCTTTGCATATTTCTCGGCGTCGCTCGGTCGGCCCAGATCGCCATAGGTGGACGAAATACCGGAATAAGCGCGCGCAAAGTTGGGATCCAGCTCCGCCGCTTTGGAAAATGATTGCAGTGCCTCTTCAAACTTCCCCGCGGCTTGTTCGTCCATTGCAATACCGTATTGGTGCACCGCCTCCAGTGAGGCCGCGGTAAACGCTCCTCCCGCAGCTTCCATTTGCGCGGACTCCGACGTTGTGTCGCCCAACTCTTTGCGGATGGGGGCCGCCAGCTGTGGGATTTTGAGGAGGACATCGTCTTTATTTGCCGCGGTTACTTCGGCCTTGCCGATGACCTTGCCGCTGACCGCATCCAGTGCGGTTGCCGAAAGGCTGTATTTGTCGCCTCGCAGGCTGATCTCGCCTGTCACCACTGCGTTAATTCCCTGACCGACCGCTACCAGCCGCGCGGGCTGCTCGTCGAGCTTGCCTGAGGAGTGAGGGAGTTGCTCGGCAAGCTTCCGCGCGTCAGGCCGGCTGAAGGCATTGATAAAGCTGGCTCCTTCCAGGGCAACGTTGACCATCGGCTCTAACGTGCCGTCGAAGATCGGGTCGCCGGTGTGGTTCGTGAAGTCTGCTACCAGAACGCTCACTGGGGCGTGCGCCGCTTTCGGTTTGGCCGGGTTTTTCAGCCAAAACGCAGCACCGCCCCCGGCCAGCAGCAGCGCGAGCCCCCCGGCAACCCATTTCCAGGAGAGGCCCGATTTAATTGCGGGAAGAACCACAGTGCCGGTTGTCGTCAATGTCGGATTGGAGATTCCGAGCCACGACTCCAAATGCAACGCCAGTTCTCCTGCATTCGCGAAACGATTGGCAGGTTCGATTTCCAAGAGTTTGGCGACGATATCGCTGATCTCTTTCGGTATTGTGGGATCGACCTCCACCAATGGCTTCGCTTTTTCTTGCATGCGTCTCCACAGCGTAGCCAGCGGCGTCTCCGAGTAGTACGGCGAATTTCCCGCTAACAGTTCGTAGAAAATCACCCCAAGCGAGAACAGGTCTGATCGCTCGTCGAGTTGCTCTCCTTTGGCCTGCTCTGGTGACATGTATTCCGGTGTGCCGATGAGCGCGCCTGTTTGCGTCATACCAGGCAAATACGCCGAACGGGCAATCCCAAAATCCATTACGTAGGCACGGCCGTTCGCATCGAGCATGATGTTTTGCGGTTTCAGGTCCCGGTGCACCACGCCTTCGCCGTGCGCGACCTCCAGCGCGCGGCTAATTTGGAGGATTATGCGCGTGGCATCCTCCGGAGAGAATTTGCCCCGCTTCTTCAGCTCGGCGCGAAGATCCTGGCCTTCCAGGAACTCCATTGTGATGAATTTGAGACCGTCGGCCTGCCCCAAATCAAAAATGCGAATCACATTTCGGTGCGTGACCTGCCGTGCGAGGATCAGCTCTTGCTTGAAACGCTTCAGAATTTCGGGGTTGGTTGTCAATTCCGGGCGGATAACCTTCAGCGCAACCAGGCGGTCCAACTCGCGGTCGCGCGCCTTGTATACCGCTCCCATGCCGCCTTGTCCCAGCATCGCCAAAATCTCGTAGCGTTGTCCGAGCACTGTGCCCGGTTCCAAGGTGCCTTGCGGCGTAAGCGTGATTCCACCAGAAACATTTTTCGACGCTGCCCAATCCTCCGATGCTCCCGGGGATCCTGAGTCTCAACGTTAGGACTCTCGTTTCCTGCCAGAGTGTGCTCGGCATCGTGATCAGAGAACACCGTCAGGTCCAATTCGTTGAGCGCGAGTCCGCACCGCACGCATCTGGGCGCACTAGGGGCGTTCTCCAACTTGCACTTAGGGCATTGCATCTAGCTGGCTTAGATCAAGCTTAACTCTAACCATCCGGAATATCACGCCGTATAACCAAATACAAAACCGCGTCGAAAATAGTGGCTCCTATGGTATTCAACACGAACTGACGCGCAGGGAAAAGTAAGGTTGGGGTTCGAACCGATGGCCATCGGTAACGTCGTAGTGGTCTGCCGAAACGCACGCGCCTTCCAGCCGATGGTCGCCCATTTAAACAGCTAAGTGTACTTGACGCTGCACGCAAACTACCTTATAAGCTAACAACTAATTGTTACCCTTGTTCCATTCGCGGTTGTCGGGCCCTTCAAAAAACCGGAAAAAACTCGAGGTGATATGAGACAGAAACAATGGATACGTAAGGACCTCCTACGTTTCGTCGCAGCCAACCTGCTAGCTGTACTAATTTGCTTTCCGTGCAGCGGCACACTTGTTGCACAGACAGCGAGTGGCCCAAGCCCTCTGTTGGATCCAAACACAAAGGTGGAGTGGTGGTTCGTATTCAAATTCAATTCGGAGGCCTTCCCTCAGTCTTGCGCTGCGCCCCAAAGAGCGTGTCCTTTTGGGGGCCAGGCACAACCTTACCATCAGTTCAGCCAACAGTTTGCTTATGCCAGCAGCGCAAACCACACCTTACAACAGGGCGGCGGGTGTCTTGGCGGGACAACGACCGATCCGCTCGGAGCTACTTTCAATCAGGTATACACCGGCAACTTTTTCTTTGTGCTCTGGAACGATCAGTTCTACGGGGATCCGATACTGACGGAAGGAGCGCCCTGGGGTCACTCAAAGGGGATGTTGGCCTGGGATCAAAATGGAAATGGATTGGTGTTGCAGGTGTCAACGCCGGATTGGCCTGGCTCGGGCAGTCAGGCGACACCTCGCAACTCGGGAAATACCCTTGGTTGCATTCGGACGGACAACAACATTATGGTCAGCCAACATTTCTTTTCTTTGCAGCTAAACAAGGATGACGTCGTCATCGTTCTGAAAGCTCTGGCGAATGCGAGCGTGCTGACCGACCCTAGTAAGCCGCAAATTGTGAAAAACGGCGGCCCTGCCGAAATCCGGGCGCTCGTCGAAGCTCTGGGAAAAGAATCCAGTAGCAAGGTACCTACAAAGGACAGGCTCTCAAGCGGCATCGTGTTGATATCTAAACCGTCGAAGCTGAATGTGCCGCCGTGGCAGATGGTTTCTGCGATGTTGGGTGGTGAGCCGCTCCGTGCCGCGACTTGGTGGACTAAACCCGAGATTCCCACAACCACTGCATCCACTGTAATCGGATGCTGGGACGCGTCGCTCGGCAAACCAGGCGCGGTGGAAATCGCGACATCCGGAACGTGGAACGGGAAGACCATCGGGCTCGAAGGCCTGGCTGAGCCTAATGGCAATCACGCCAAGGTCGGAGTCTCAACGGGCTCTCACACTTATGCCATTTTCGGCGATATGAACCAGCAAGGCTCTTTGGCACCGCCAAGATGCTCGAGCAGCCAAAACGGCAGAGGCGGGCTGTTCTACGTCGTCGACGATGCTCCGCTGTTCCATAGTGTGCAGGATCTGATCAAAGCTAGCGCAGCTCCTTCTCGTTAATCTGAGGCGGGCCACCTGCAGGGGCTCAGTTCCTTAGCGTGACCGCATCAGTTTCCAGCAGAATGGCTCGAGCAATCAAGGAGCCTACCTACGGCAGGCCGACTACGGGCTGTTCGATGGCGACCGTAGCGGAGTCCGGCGCCGTCCCATTCAAGAAATCGTCGCCCGCGTTCGGCGGGGCCGTCGGTTTCAGGAGGATCACGTCCAAGTATGCGGTTGGCCGGATGTTCGTCAGACCCGGATCGAAGGCGCGCGCCGCTTCCAGGAAGATCAGCGCTGAAAATTCTTCCAGTCGAGCAATCAGTCCGCCCAAGCCTTTGTTGAAAGCTTCTGTGATTTTGGCGCCGAATTCCTCTAGCGAAGCAATCGCGTCTTGCGGGTCGGAACCAGCTTTGGAGCGGAACTTTGCGATTTGCAAAGCCGCGTCGCGGGCGTGGGTAATGGTTTCCGCTTCGGTGCGCAGCAGACCGACGAACGCAGAATTGGCCAGTGCAAGCGCCCGCGGATTCTGATTGGCAAGGGGCTGGTCGAGGACGGCAGGATCGTAGAATTGTGCCTTGCTCTTGAATTTATCAGAGTCCAGAAGTACCTGGCGGATTCCAGACATGCGCGCCCGGAGCGCATCCTTGGTTGTCGAGGCCAACACCATTGTCTCGCGTTGCGTCGCATCCTCGAAATCCCAATAAAGATCGTCCGCGAGGTTCAAAGTAATGGAACCATCGTTCACTTTGATGGCCGTCGAGACCGGCAAGCAACCGTACACAAAGACGGCGGGAGCGGCGGCGATGTCTCCGTATTTGGACGGATCGCCGAAATAAGAGAATTGCGCAAAACGCCGAATCGCAATCTGGATATTGCGCGACATCTCGAGGTAAGCGTCGGCCTTGGGATCGCCGGGGGCATTGAACCAGGCGGCCACCACCTTTCCCGGTAGGCACACGTCCAGCGAAGAAAGGACCGTGCCCAGATTTCCGGTCCCCGTTTTGCTCGCCGCCGTCGCGACATTGTCCAGATCGCCGATCCACTCGTGCAACGAAGCCGTGTTCGGGGCCTGCGGACCCCCGAAAACCTTCGGGAAGTAAGTATCAATCAGCGGTTGCAACTGATCCTGGAATTGCACGTCGCGCACATTCTTTCCCGCCTGGCGGAAGTTGTAGTTGAATGTCATCGAGTCGGCCAGTTCCTGGTCCGTGATGAAGGTACGAACGCCGGCACCCGCGCTCAACTTGCCGGTGATCGTCAGGTTGCTCGCCCACTTGTGAGCTCGAATCAAGGTGTCTTTTGCCCGAAGGTCGTAAACGAACAGCCGTCCCTGATCCTCGACGACGTTCATGCTCGCCAGCGAACTGTTGATGTGGTCGATGGTATCGCTAAAATACGGAAGCACGACCTCTACATGGCTCTGGCGGACCACGCCGTGGGTGAGCGTCGCGCTCTTCAGGGCGATGCCGGGACTTTTGGCGAGCAGCAGGTCCTTGAAATCACCTTGGATCGCCATTTTCATGAACGCGCCCACGCCCGGATCTTTCGAGAAATCGAAGCTGACGTCCACAAGTGCCTTCGCGGTGGTCGATTTCGAATAGGCATAGTGAAACGCCGCCGTGTAGGTGTTGTTTAGCGCCTTCAAGGCTTCCGTGTACAACTGCTTCGCCTTGTCGCGGATGGCCTTGGCGCTGGCGCGGATCTTGTCAAGGTCGGCGAAGAGAACGGTGTCCTTACCTAGGAACTTCGCGAGCTTAGCCTTGAGCCACGGGTCGAGATTGTTGAAATCCGCTTCGTTTACGATCTTCAGGACCTGGGCCATGTTCAGCTTCTGGTCGACGAACTGGACCAGTCGGTCAAGCACCTTGCCGTTGGCAATATCCAGTACTTCTTGGGCTGCCTTTCGAACCTTTTGCAGCAGCGGAGCACTGTTCAGAAGGGTCAGCACCTCATCTTCACTTACGGACTTCAGCCATCTCCCGATGGGGTTCGACAGGAAGGCCACTTTACCGAGCTCCGTTTCGATGAGCCCCCTAAGCCCGTCATCGTCAAGTCCGTTTGTCTGCTCCAGAAAGTTCAGGAGATCGGCGATCGGACCGCCAGCTTTCTCGACCTCCGACCACAACAAGGTAGAGGTGGTGTGCCCTAGGTCTTCCCATCGATTAAGAAAGTCGGCGATTCTCTGGCGGGCCTCCTGAAATTTCTGAATCTCGGAGCCCGCAAAATCGCCGAGTTCCTTGGTGACGAAGTCGGAGACGAAGCCGGAAAGAAGGTCGGGGAGTGGCGTGTTCGGATCCGTCCACTTGTCGAACTGCTTCAGGTCGGCGACGATCTG
>Ga0306923_10001551_pt1 | contig 20531 bp, 16 predicted proteins | sample sta12Can44000108_FD_203841 | JGI IMG/M metagenome (GOLD analysis project Ga0306923, IMG submission 203841) | Lab enrichment of tropical soil microbial communities from Luquillo Experimental Forest, Puerto Rico - statanox.12C.anox.44.000.108 (v2)... | ecosystem: Environmental > Terrestrial >... | reverse complement strand
CTATTGACGGGTGCAATCACGCGCGTTTCGACGGATGCGAATGGCGGTCAGGCAAACAATGACAGTATAGTAACTGGGGGTGGAGGGGCGGTATTTTCCCACGACGGTACCGAAATTATCTTCACTTCGGGGGCGAGCAATCTAGTGCCCAGCGACACGAATGGCGTAGCCGACGTTTTTGTTAAAAATATCGTGACGGGCGCAATTGCGCGAATATCAACGGGCGCCAATGACCTGCAAGCAACCGGCGGAAGTACAGACGCGATTTTCTCTCCCAATGGTACCGAGTTGGTATTCTTCTCCGAAGCTGACAACTTGGTGCCAAATGATAACAATAGTGGTCCTAATTTCTTTGGGAGCGACGCTTTTGTGCGTTCCGTTACGGCGGAGGCTGTAACCAACGAGAACACGCCGATCACGCTAAGCGGCATTACCGCGACGCTGGCGCCAAGCGACAGCAGCGACACGCTCTCGCTGAGCCTCAACGTCCAACACGGGTCGCTGGCGCTGAGCAGCGACACCGGGCTGACAGTCACATCGGACGGATCGAACGGCACGCTCATCTTCGACGGGTTGCAGGCGGACGTCAGCGCGGCATTAGCGGGCGGCGTCATTTATACGCCGGCTGCCGGGTATGAGAGCGGGGATCTGCTGACCGCGACTGCGACCGCGACCGCATCGGACGGGGCGACCGCCACATCGCCGGTTCAAACATTGGCGATCGCCATTACCCCGTCGGCGGAAGCCCCAAGCCTCGCAGGCACGGCTACCTCTGTAACCGTAGGCGAAAACAGCACTGTTCCGGTGAACATCGTGCTGATGCCCCAAGACAGCGACGATCTCGTGTCGCTCACGGTGACCGGGTTGCCAGACGGCACGACGCTCTCGGCTGGCACCAACAACGGCAACGGCAGCTGGACGCTCACGCCGGCACAGCTCGCCGGGCTGAAGCTCGATGCCGGGGCAGCCACCAGCGTAACGACCTATTCCTACGGCACGCCGTTCGACTTTCCCGGCGGAAGCAACACGCAGGGGCTCAGCCTCAACGATCTCGGGCAGATCGTGGGCACCTACAATGCAGGCCAGGGCCCACACGGCTATCTGCTCAGCGGAGGCGTGTACACGACCATCGACGACCCGAACGAAGCTTATTCCACCGCCCACGATGGCACCGTCGCTTCCGACATCAACAATTCCGGCGAGATCGTCGGCTATTACGGCGACAGCGGCAATCGCGCGCACGGTTTCATTTATCAGAACGGAACCTACACCACGCTCGATTACGGCGGGCAGGCAAATTTTGGCGATGTCGCCTTCGGCGTCAACAATCTGGGCCAGATCGTCGGGGTATTCAGCGACCTCAGCAGCACCCAGCACGGGTTCCTTTACAGCCACGGCGCATTCACCCCGATCACCGACCCATTTGCAACCAGCGGCTCGTTCCTGGGCACCGACGCAGCGGGGATCAACGATGCCGGGCAAATCGTCGGTTACTACGAGGACGCCAACGGCTACAACCATGGCTTCCTCGACATCAATGGCAGCTATACGACGCTGGACGATCCGAACGCAGTCGGCAGCAGAGGCGGCACGGTCGCCTACGGCATCAACAATGCGGGCCAGATCACCGGCTTTTACTGGGACAATATCGGCCTGCACCAGTTTGTGTATTTCAATGGCACCTACACGACGCTGGATGATCCTTCGGCAGTGATTTTGCCTGGCGGATTCCAGCAAGGAGCCGGCACCGACGCCGCGAAGATCAACAATCTGGGCCAGCTCATCGGATCGGTCTACACCGGCGGCTCCAGCGTGCATGGCGTCCTCGCCACGCCGCAAGCGACGCTGACGGTCACCGCGACCAATTCAGAAGGCGGGGGCGCCTCGAGCACTGCAAACATCGCGCTGACCATCAACCCGGTAACGGCGGTCGCGCCGACGCTCGCCGTGCCTGCGCCACAGGAAATTTTGGGAGCGGTTACGCTGGTATCGGGCAATGCCAGCGGCGCTGAAGCAAACGGTTACACCGAACATCCGACCTATTCGCAAGATGGAACAGAGGTCGCGTTCTATTCGTACGCCACCAATCTGGTAGCAGGCGCGACTAACGGAGAAATACAACTTTACGTCAAGAATTTAACGACCGGCGCGATCTCGCGCGCTTCTTCGAATGCGTCCGAGGTCGCGAGCAATCCCAATACGTTTGACCCGGACAACACCAGCCAGGTCATCATGTTCTCGCCGGACGGCACGCAAATCGTTTTCTCGTCGAATGCGACCAATCTGGTGCCAGGCATCACCAGCGGCACCAGCGAGGTTTACATCAAGAATCTGACGACCGGCGCGATCTCGCTGGTATCGGCGAGCGCGCGAGCGGCATGGCAGCGAATGGCGGGGCGAACGCTGCTTTCGGTGGCAATCTCGATTATTTCAGCTTCTCACCGGATGGGACCGAAGTCGCGTTCGATTCCACTGCATCCAATTTGGTGCCGGGCAAAACGGACGGCAGCAATCAGATTTTTCTCAAAAATCTGACAACCGGCGCGATCAGTTTGGTCTCGAACAATGCCAGCGGCATTGAGGGTAATGCCTTCAGCACAATGCCGGTATTCTCACCCGACGGCACCGAAGTGGCGTTTGTTTCCACAGCTACCAACCTCTCGTCCAACGCTACTGCTGGAGACTATGAAATTTTTGTCAAAAACTTGGTGACGGGTGCCGTGACTGTGGCATCTTCGGACGCCAGCGGCCTCGCGGCAAACACGGGCAGTACTGCCACCTGGTTGCCGAAATTCTCGCCGGACGGCAGTGAGTTGGCATTCTCATCTTACGCGACCGATCTTGTTGCGGGCGTGCCGAGCGGCACCGAGCAAGTCTACGTCAAGAATCTGGTGACTGGGGCGATTACACTAGCCTCGGACAATGCCGCCGGCACTGCGAGCAATGCGCCCGGAGGAGGAACGTTCGACCAAGTTGCTGGTTTCTCGCCGGACGGAACGAAGGTCATCTTCTATTCCCAGGCAACCAATCTAATTCCTGGTGTCTCTGGCCTACAGCTCTACATGAAGGACCTTACCTCCGGCACCGTCACGCTGGTCTCGGCCAACGCGAGCGGTGTGCAAGGAAATGGTACGAGTGCAAATGCGAGCTTTTCTCCCGCCGGTACCGCGATCGCGTTTGACTCAATTGCCACCAATTTGGTTCCGGGAGATAATAACGGTTTCAGCCAGATATACCAGCGCGCGGTTACGCCTGGAGTCATCACTGACGAAAATACTCCGATTGATTTGACCGACATTACAGCGAATCTGGCGGCGGGCCACGGCAGCGATACACTCGCACTAACCCTCAGCGTGGGGCACGGCACCGTTGCGCTGTCCAGCACGACCGGACTGGCGATTAATTCCAATGGCTCGAACGGCACGTTATCGTTTAGCGGCGGCCAAGCCGCTATTAGCGCGGCGCTGGCGAGCGGTGTCTTCTATGCGCCGGCGGCCGGTTACGCTGGCGGCGACACACTCACCGTCACTGCCACCGATATGGCGCAGAACGGCAGCACCGCGAGTACGACGAAGACGCTGGCGCTTAGCGTGGCGGCCGGCGCCTTCAGCTACAGCACCCTTGACGATCCCTCGGGCAGCACATGGCCGTTTGCAATCAACGACCTGGGCCAGATTACCGGGACTAGCTCAAGTGGAGGATTCCTTTTTAGCAACGGCAATTACACTCCGATTAACGATCCTTCGGCCAACTTGGACTCTACTGAGCCACGCGGCATCAATAATGCTGGAGAGATCGTAGGCGTCTTCAGCACTGGGACGAGTAACCACGGATTCCTTTACAATGGGGGCGCTTTTACGAATATCGATGTTCCGGGTTCGCCCGACACTTTTGCCACTGGCATCAATGCAAGCGGCCAGATAGTGGGCTATGATGAAAATGGCGATGGGTTCCTGTACAGCGGCGGCAGCTACCAGACGTTCGATGATCCACTAGGCTTGTCCACTCTTCCCCAGGCCATTAACGCAGCGGGTCAAATTGTCGGTGCCTACGCTACCGGCAGCGGCGCAGAAGGGTTTTTGTACAGCGGCGGAGTGTTTACGACCATCGATGACCCGTTAGGCACAGGCGGCACCGTCGCGCAAAGCATCAACGCAGCCGGACAAATCGTCGGTTATTACTGGGACAGCAACTTCAACTATCACGGATTCCTCTACAGCGACGGCAACTACGTAACGCTCGACGATCCCTCGGCGCGCAGCGGTGCAGGTTGGGGCACGCGAGCATTCGGCATCAACGATGCAGGTGAGATCGTCGGAACATACTACGACAGCAGCGATGTGCTGCACGGCTTCACTGCCGTCGATCCGCCTGTAACATCGACTGTAATCGCGAACGGAGACACGGCCGAATTCGGCGTCGGCGCGTCGCCCAATGTCCAGTTCGCCGGCAGCACCGGCACGCTGCAGCTCGACGCCTCGCAGAGCTTCACCGGCCAGATCTCGGGCTTCGCCGGGCAGGATCAGATCGACCTCGGCGACATCGCCTGCTCCGACATTACGACGACGCTCGACTACTGGATGAACAGCGACAACAGCGGCGGCACGCTGACGGTGAGCGACGGCACCCACACGGCCAACCTGGCGCTGCTCGGGCAATACATGGCCTCCTCGTTCGCAACGGCCAGCGATGGACACGGCGGCACCCTGATCACCGAGTCCAACGCGATTGCGCAGAATCTGCCCACGCCGCATGCATGAGGAAACCTGGCCAGCGGGCGCGCGCAATAAGCAGGATCGTCCCACCCTCGAAAGCTGCGACCACGACGATTCTCATCGTTTCGCGACTGGTGGGGCCGGTGTGTCACTGTAACTTGATGCCTGCGAACCTGATTACTTTGCCCCATTTTTCGGTTTCGTCAGCAATCAGCTTGCCGAACGCGGCCGGCTGACCCGGCAACGGCACGCTGCCGAGGTCGGCGAGACGGGCGTTGAGCTTGGGATCGGCAAGCCCGGCATTGACCGCTTTGTTCAGAACCTCGACAACCTCGGCCGGGGTGCTGCGGGGCGCGCCAATCCCATAGAACGAGGCAGCCTGATAGCCCGGCAGCGTCTCGGCCACAGTCGGCAGGTCAGGCACCGCGTCGGAGCGGGTCGCGCCGGTCCCCGCAAGCGCACGCAGCTTGCCGGTCTTCACATATTCGATCGACGACCCCAGCGAGGGAAACAGCACCTCAATCTGTCCCGCGATCAGGTCGGTCAGCGCCGGCGCGTTGCCGCGATATGGCACGTGGATCAGATTGACGCCGGCCATCATCTTGAACAGCTCGCCGGCGAGATGGCCCGTGCTGCCGATGCCGGCCGACCCCATGTTGATCCGGCCCGGATTGGCCTTGGCGTGGGCGATGAACTCGGTGACGGTCCTCGCCGGGACCGAAGCGTTGATCGCGAGCACCGCCGGCGCCTGGGCGATGCCGGCGACCGGCAGCATGTCGCGCATGAAGTCGAAGCTGAGCTTTTCATAGAGGGTGGCGTTGATCGCATTCGAGAGATTGGTGACGAACAGCGTGTAGCCGTCGGGGGGTGAATTGATCACCGCCTCGGCCGCGATGTTGGTGCCCGCGCCGGGGCCGTTCTCGATGACGAACGTCTGGCCCAGCCGCTCGGTGAGCCACTGCCCCATCAGGCGCGCAATGATGTCGTTGCCGCCGGCAGGCGTGAAACCGACGAGCAAACGCACCGGCCGGCTCGGATAGGCGTCCGCCACGGCATGGCGAGCAATGGCCGGCGCGGCAAAAGCGCCCGCCGCCAGATGGAAAAATTGCCGGCGCGGAAGGTTCATGACAATGCTCCCCGGCAATGCAAGCGGATCAATGCCAAATGGCACAGCGACACCACGTTCGCAAAATCAGCGGAAGCGGGCAATGATCGTTCTTTGTAGGTGACTGCAGATAACACCAGCGGCAACAAACTCTGACTTGTCATCCCGGCGAAAGCGGGGATCCAGTAACCACTACACTCGAAGTTAAACCCATAAAACAGAGGTTTACTGGGTCGTCCGCTTTCGCGGACGACGACGATCGAGAGTCACGATCTACTGCCGTTGATATTTTCAGCTTTCACGGCCACACGGGGCGGTGATGACCAAGCGGAACCGAGGGCCGCGCCCAGTACGGCGGGGTTTCGGACAACTGCACGGCTGGCTTGAGGTGGCGGAGCCGGCCGGATGGCGTCTCGCTGACCGTCGACCAGCGTTCCAGCTCGCTGGCGATGAACTCGGCTGGTATATCCTTAAGTGCCGCAGGCGTCACCTCGCCGAGATCAACAATCCACTTGCCGACTTGAGCGAGAGAGATCCGTACCAACCAGCTGCCGCCTTGGCGCGTCCGACGCGCCAACGCAACTATCGCGCCAAACGCCATCAGGTAACCCGTGCAATAATCGATCGCTGAGACCGGGTAGAATTGCGGCGCCGGAGACTTCCCCGGGACGCACTGCGCTTGCCGTATCGTCATGCCGCTGACGGTCTGCACCACCGTGTCGAAGCCGCGCCGTGACGCCCATGGGCCGGCGTGACTGAAGGCACAGAGCGAGACGTAGACGAGCCCGGGTCGGATCGCAGCCAGCGCCTCCGGCGACAAGCCGCGGTTGGCCAGGGTGCCCGGACGATATCCTTGCGAGAAGACATCTGCCTTGCGCACCAGGGCGCGCAGGATATCGGCATCGCCCGGGGCGCGCAGGTCGAGCTCGGCCGACAGCTTGCCGTGCCCGGTATCCAATTCCTGGTACCCAAGGCTGGGCAGATGTGCGCCGGTGATCCGCAAGACGTCAGCGCCATGCTCGGCGAGCGTGCGGGCACAGGTCGGTCCAGCCAGGACGCGGGTGAGGTCGAGGACGCGGACGCCCGAGAGCGGCCGAGCGCCGGCCGGAAGCGGCTCGGGGGCGCTGTCGCCGATGCGCATGATCTCCATGAGCGGCAACGCCGCGACCGCGGCGCCTTGCGGATGACTCGCCCATTCTGCCTGCGTTCGCGCCATGCCGCCGGCGCCCTTCGCGGCAATGATCGCCTCCTCAAGATCGGCGGCGTTCCAGGTGGCCACTGCGCGCGCCACGGCCTCACGATCCTCCGCTACGCCGAGCACGCTCAGAGCCGCCGCGCGATGATTGGGAAAATTACAGTGCAGATAGGACCAGCGCCCGTCGCGGGTGGGATAGAGGCCCATGATGGTGTTTCGCTCGGATGAGACGTCCGTGCCGGCGAGCGCAAGGTAGTGGCCGCTGCGCAACGCTGCCGTGGCCTGGCGAAGATCGACTGTCACTCGCTGACGCCGCCCGGTACGAACCTGCCACAGTTCCGTGGCCGCGAGCCCGCTTGCAGCAAGAGTAGCCGCACCCGCCGTGCCGATGCGGAACGGCGTCGGCAGCACAGGATCGGCACCGCCGGTGAACATGACATCCGCTGCCTGCGTGTCATCCCAACCTGCGATCGGCAGGATCGTGCGAAGCGCTTCATTCGGCGTGGTCATGATCTTTGTACCATCCGGGCCTCCCGTTTGCGGGGATGCCGGGCATTTGCCTTGTTGAGGACGTTCCTGCGCGATGCGCGGCTTACAGCAGAGGGCCCGGACTCTTTTTGTAGCGGTTTGCGATTGCGTCTGCGCTCATATAGGCGAGGGCCTGTATGGTGAGCGTCGGGTTGAAACCGGCGCTGGTGGGGAAGGTAGAGCTGCCGATGATGAACAGGTTGGGAATCTCCCAGCTCTGCCCGTAGCGGTTCACCACCGAATTGCTCGGGTCGCTTCCCATCCGCGTGCCGCCCTGGTGGTGCGACATCGGGGAGCCCGGAACGGGGATCGCGCGCCATACCTTGGCTGCTCCCATCGCTCGGCCGATTTCCTCCATCTTTTTCGCCATGAACTCGACCCGCGCGACCTCGTTGGGCCGCCGCCAGTCATAGGTCATGCGCGGCGCCGGCAGGCCGTACGCATCCTTCACATCCGGATCGAGATCGATCACCTGATCCGAATAAGGCAGGTTCTCGGTCTGCGCCGTCGTCGCCATATGGCGCGTGTAGTATTTTGCCAGGAAGTCGCGATAGGCGGCTCCCCATCGCGGCACTCCGGGCGGCGGGTTCATGGTCACCGCGGCGGCGATAGGACCGCCCTCAATGCCGGGCGGACCGGCCGAGATCTGCGCGCCACGGATGAAACCCAGGTCCTTGTGGTCGAAGTTGTCGGCGTTGAAGTCGTCGATCGTGTGCTTCTGCGCGTTCGGGCCCATGTAGATGTTGATGTGCCGGTCGTCGAATATGCTGAACACCCGGGTCCCGATGTGGGACATGATGTGCCGACCCAGGTGACCATTGCTATTGGCGAGGCCGTTTGGGAACTTGTCGGTTCTCGACAGCAGCAACAGGCGGACCGCGTCGTAGATGAATGGGGCGACAATGACGATCTCCGCCTCGATCGTGTTGTCGGCCGAGCCACCGGGACCAAAATACGATACGCCGGTCGCCCGGCCGCTGCTGTCGCTGTTCACCCGGTAGCACATCGCGCCGGTGATGAGCTTGAAGTTGTTGGTTGCATCGGCCTCCGGCAGCTTGGTCACCAGGATCGAGGATTTGGCACCTATGTGGCACCCGAATCCCTGACAGAAGCCGCAATAGCTGCATGCCGGCCGCCCGTTGTAGGGCTGCGAGAGGATGGCCCGCGGTGTCGAGAAGGGGTGATAACCGAGCTTGCTGGCGGCAGCCGCAAAGTTCGTCCCCACCTGGTCCACCTGCAGCGGTGGCAGCGGATAGTCGCGGCGCCTCGGCGCCTCGAAGACGTTGCCGCCCTCGATCCTCTTTCCCTGCAGATTGCCCGCCTTGCCCGATACGCCGAGCTCGTATTCGGCGCGGTCGTAATAGGGCTCGAGATCGGAATGGCTCAGCGGCCAATCGATGACCGAGGACCCTTCTGGAAGCGCGGACGCGCCATAGCGCTCGATGGTCTGTGACCGGACGCGGAAGTCATCCTCGTGAAAACGCCAGGAGACCGCGCCGTAGTGGACCGTTCCGCCTCCTGCTCCGTTGCCATAAGACTGTGTCGGAAGCGGCGTCGCCCGGGAGTTTGCATTCGGCCGCCAGGTGACGGGCTGGCGCTTGATATCCGGTCGCAGATCCTGGCGCTGGAAGTAGCGCAGCTCATCCTGCGGGCTGAAGTCGGCGGTGGTCAGCCGTGGCCCCCGCTCAAGGGCAATGATCTTCATCCCCGCCTTGCCGAGCTCGGCCGCGAGGATCCCGCCGGCTGCGCCGGCGCCGACAATCACCACATCGGTTTTTTCGGTCGCCATGACTCAGCTCCTGCGTGCCGGGGCTTGCGCCTGCAGGCCGATCAACACTCCGCCGGCGAACGCCTCCTTGCTCGCGAGGTCTGCCGGCGTGAACGCCGGGTGCGCACCGGGAAAGCCCACCAGGCGCCAACCCGCAAAGTCCTTGTTCCCGCCGTAGACCGGGTCCGCGAACATCCCCTCCATCGTGTGGGTGCGCATGGTGTTGAAGAAAGCAGGGGCCGTCGGCCAGGTGAACCCACTGGCCTTGTTCTGCTCGAGCGTCGTGATGACTTCGTCTTGCCTGGCTGCATCGAGCTTGACGAACGGGGCGCCGTGCGCCTTGCGGCAATACGCGTCGAGCGCGATCAGCCCGCGGCGATAGAAGTCCTGCTGGTCGGAGTAGGCGCCGGCGAGCGCCAGATCGATGTAATTGAGCACATTTGCGTCGCGTGCTCCGGGGCTGCCGGCAGCACCGGGCATCAGCCGCTCGGCGAACGCCGCCACCGTGGCCGCGTCGTCGTCATTAAAGAACGCGCCGTGTCCAGGCCCGTGCGCATGCCCTTGGCCCGCCGTAACCGATGCCTGCTGCTCGCTTGTCTGCGCGCGAGCTTCGACAGGAAATCCAACCCCCGCCACCCCCGCGCCAATCACGGCGCCTTTTAGAAATGCGCGGCGCAACCCGTCAGGCTTGCTGGACATGCCTCTCTACTCCTTTGATCTGAAGCAGCTCTGATGCTGAGGAACAGGAGGATGCGCCGCTTCGTCATGGCCAACAAGGTCTTACGGAAACATTGCTGACCTAATGTGGGCGCAATCGCCGGTGGCGCCGCCCGAAAAAACAGGGTTTGTCGAGCACGCGGGTTCGAAGCGTCTGCGGTCAGCGCGGAGGCAAACGCTCAAATGTCGGCAAGCCTTCGGGAACAATATGGAAGGGCTGCTTGTCGACGGTATAGATCGCCATTTGCGGCGCGCCAAACAGGCTCGGATCATCAAGCGTGCCGACCTTCAGGACAATCAGCGGCAGACCCGGTCGTCGCGTTGCAAGATGGGTCCCGCATTCGCCACAAAATTCGCGCGTGACCGGGGTTTCAAGATCGGAGCGCGAGAATTTGCGCGGTTCGCCGCTCGTGTAACGAAAGCCCTGCGGCGCCACGAGCATGAACATGTTCGGCGCGCCGCCGCTGATATACTGGCATTCGCGGCAATGGCACTGCCCCTTGAGGCGAGGTTCGCCGTCGGCCACGTAGCGAATTTTACGGCAATAGCATCCGCCTTCGAATTTCATGGCTGAAACCTCCGGAGACAGCGATTTTAGCCCGTCGTGGAAGAAGGGCCACTCTCATTTTGAAGACGAGATTGGCGTTTGATATCGCTGCACCGAGACTGTCTCGCCGATGTCGAATGCCATCAAATCCTCTCCGACCACGAGCGGTCCGTCGTAGGCTTGACGCGTTTCGGCGATGATGTCGTCGATTGTCGGCGGAGGAATTTGTCCGCTGCCGAGCTGCACAATATGCGTAAAGGCGGCAAGCCCCGGTTTCGTTTGGGCAAAGATGCGGCCGGCCTCGCGCGGTGTCGTATGGTGCCCGATAATTCTCCGGACGTAGGCTTCCTTCATCAGCTCGGGCGCTGCGATCGCAACCTCGTGGACCAGCAAGTCGGCACCGGCCCCGTATTTGATGACATTCTTGTTGTAGCGCGTGTCGGAGGAGAACACCGCCGAGCGCCCCCGGTATTCGAAGCGATAGCCATAGCACGGCTTGATCACGTCCCCATGGTCGACCTCGAAGGCGATTACCTTCACGCCGTCCTTCTCGTAGACGGTACCGTCGTGGTCAAACTCGGTGACATCGGTCGCAATTCCCGAGAGCGGCAGATGCTCGTCTGCAACGCGGATCCTGATGTCGAGCGCGTAGGCTTTCTCCAGATTGTCGATCAGCTCGCGCGCGCCGGTCGGCCCGATTACGCGGTAGGGCGTCTTGCGCGTTCCGAAATATGATTCGAGCCAGCCGGTGAGCCACACATCGGGTACGCCCGAGGTGTGGTCGGAGTGATAGTGGGTGAGCAACTGCACATCGATGCGCCCGATTGGCAGCTTGAGCTGGTAGAGCCGGATGGTAGCCCCGCGGCCGGCGTCGATGAGGAACTTCTGACCCCCCGCCTCCACCAGCGTGCAGGGGCCGAAGCGGTCGGGGCTCGGGATCGGCACGCCGGTCCCGAGCAGCGTCACGCGCAAGCCGCGCTCCGTCATGAGTTGATCTTGATGCCCGCTTCCTTGATGACCTTGGACCAGCGCGCGATCTCGCCGTTCACCAGCGCCACAAACGCGTCAGATGTGCCGCCGCCCGGACCGGTGCCGAGCCTGGCCAGTGCGTCGCGCACCTTGTCGGTCTTGAGCGCCCTGTTGATGGCCTCATTGATCCGCGCGATCGTCGCAGGCGGCGTACCGGCCTTGACCACGATGCCCGCCCAGTCCTCGGACGCGAGCGAAGGGTAGCCGGCCTCGACGATGGTCGGAACGTCTTTGAGTGCTGCGACGCGCTTGCCGGCCATCACCGCGAGAGCGCGCAGCTTTCCGGTGTTGATGTGCTGGACCACCGGCATCATGGCGATGAACTGATAGGTGTTGATGCCGCTGATCAGGTCCGCGATTGCCTGGGAAAACTGGACGTAGGGCACATGCGTCGCCTGCATGCCGGTCTCAAGCTTGAACATTTCGCCAAGCAAATGCGCCGGCGTGCCAAAGCCTCCCGACGAGAACGTGTGCTTGGCCGGCTCCTTCTTGAGGTACGCGACGAGCTCCGCCGCCGAATGGACCGGAACCGACGGGTTGACCACCAGGACATTGTACGCCGTGCCGACCTGAACCACCGGTGCAAAATCGGTCTCAGCCTTGAACTTCGCGTCGGGAACGAGCCCGGGGATCGCTGCGAACGGCGCCGTGATCGAAAGGAGCGTATGTCCGTCGGAGGGCTGTCTGAGAACCTCGTACGCCCCAATGGTGCCCACCGCCCCCGGCTTGTTCTCGACGATCACATTCCAGCCTTCGCCATCCGAAAGCGCAGTCGCGACGATACGAGCCACAATGTCGGGGGGAGTGCTGGCCGAGTACGGGACAACGATTCGAATGAGGCTCGATGAGAGGGATTGCCCCACCGCCGGCGCATGGGCGGCAGCGCCAAGACCGAACGTTGCCGCGCCCATCAAAAAAGCTCGCCTGTCCATGGCCTTTCCTCCGTTGATCGGCCGCCTTCCACGTGTGGTTCCTTGGAACGGTGTCGAGGCGGAGCGAAGATGCTAGCGCGTCGTTGTCTAAGAGAATAATATAAATATGTCATTATGTCATAACCATCCGGAATGGGTCGAACCGATGCCATGGACGGATCGCGTCAAACGCCGTCTTAAATTGCGCGACCTGGATTTCCTGGCGGCCCTCATCGAAACCGGCACCATGGGCAAAGCGGCCGGCCGCCTCCATGTCTCGCAGCCCGCCGTCTCCAAGGCGATCGCGGACTTGGAGCGCACCCTCGGTGTGCGGCTGGTGGACCGCAGCCGGCGCGGGATTGTGCCCACGCCTTACGGCGTTGCCATGGGAAAGCGCATCGTCGCGATCTTCAACGACCTGCGGCAAGGGGTTCAGGAGATCGATTTCCTGTCCGATCCGACCAAAGGCGAAATTCGCATCGGCACAACCGAACCGATCGCCGCGGCCATCGTGACGCCTGCAATCGATCGACTGTCTCGCACATACCCTCAGATGATTTTTCATTTTGTCGCCGGCGATACCTGGTCGCTCTACAGAGAAGTGGCCGAGCGAAACGTCGAGCTCGCCATCTTTCGCATGATTGGCCGGTTGCCCGACGAGCTTACCGCCGAGATTCTCTTTTACGATGCCTTCGTCGTGGCGACAGCGGCCACCAATCCCCTCACGCGCCGGCGCAAGCTCACCCTTGAGGAAATTGCCAATGAGCCCTGGACGCTTTATCCCTATGACAGCGCTTTTGGCTCCATCATAGCAGAGACATTTCGGGCGAACGGATACGAACCTCCGCGTCTGACGGTCCCGACCCTGTCCGCCTTTTTGCAGAACGAGCTGCTCGCGACCGGACGGTTTTTGACGGTCCTTCCAGGCTTCATGCTCAACGTGCCCGGCCGATTTCCGCCGCTCAAGGCACTGCCTGTCGCCTTGCCCAATAGTGCAACGCCTATCGGGCTGATCACATTGAAAGGCCGGACGGTCACCCCCATCGCGCAGATGTTTATCGACAATGCCCGCGCCATCGCGAAACCATTGGTGAAATCCTTGTAGGTCGGGGCGCACGCCTGCCTCAATTTCTAAACCTTTGTTCTACGTCGATTTTTGGAGACTTCTAAATCGCCGCGAAACCATCCAGCGATCTGCGCGTTTACCCGCATCCCCGAACAGGAAATCAGGAGAGTGGCCGTGAGTAACACGGAGCCAGGCGTTGAATTTCGTATCATGCCCAGCGGTGGGCGCGATGGTCGTTGGTATTGGGAGGTGATTATCGGAAGCCGCACGATCGTGACGCGCGGTGTGTCCGATACCGAACCTGAGGCGTGCCAGGAAGCTGGCGACGCAGCTCGCAAAGCTAAACTCCCCCAATAGGTCAATCTGCAGCCTGCTCTGCACTCCTCACCCAACGGGCCGAGCTTAGGCCCTGACTCGGTGGCCTTCTGCTAACTTGGCGGTCTTGCTTGGCGGGCTTACTCGTCTGCCGCGCCGGCGGGTATTGGAGCGCTTGGTGGAGGCAAATCTGCTGCTTTGTAATGACGCGATTCCGTCAATCGGCTAATGATGCCCGTTCTCGGACTTCTGGGTTCGTCCAGATGCACCAATTGGTCAAATTTACTTCCGGTTTCGGAGCATTCCGGCAGTAGAGTCGCCGCTGGCGTCGGGGGCCTATGCGAACTCTTGACCCAGCTGAGATATTGGGTGTGCACTGCGACGCTTCCGGCGTTGATCGTCAATTATGCCCGGCTTCCGTTACCCCCCACACACGACCGCTCCGAGACGCCAGTGTCGTCTGTTCGAAAGCCTCATACGACCCATCTTCAATGGCCATTGATCTTATGTACACGAACCGCTCGATGGGATCATACCCCACGACCGCCGCTATTGGTGGTTTGTATGCTGCCAGTCCAACGTTGGGAATGTGCCGGGGCTGAAGCATCCTATAGAAGCTGAAGCCGAGGAGACTACACACCAACATGTAGAAGGCGAGGTACAATGTAATGTATGTTTCGGTTTTCTCCATCTCTGCTTACCCTGTGCCGCTCAGTTCTTATGGCAATCTCTGAATTACGGGAGTCATCCGGGCGAGATCATGGAGGCCCGGCGTTGCATGCACGGCGATAGCTATCTTCCAAAATAACCCACATTGGCGTTCGAGATGAGTTAAGCATTACAAATTTTGCCAAATTCGGTGACCACGGGTCCGCAGGCGCATGATCGCGGTTCTGCTGCGGTGCATGAGTCAGGTCATGGCACGGGGCTTACGAATCCGGATTTGGCGTTATGTCCGCAGCCGGCCGGAGCAGATAAGTCCGGCGTCATTAGCTTCCATGGCGCACGCACGGGAGCGTGTGCGCCGGATCAGCGTGCTCTGAAAATCCGCAAGCTGAGCCCGCCGGGCACAATGATCGACATATCTCTGGCGCACAACTCGGAGCGAACGATGAAGATTTCTGAAAAACGCATGGCAGTGTTACGCGAGCACATCAGGGCCGAGAGCGAGCACGACATGGAAGCGCTGCTCGCCGGCATGACTCCCGATTGTTTCAACGACGTTGTCGGCGTTGCCAAACCCTTCGTCGGGCCAGAGCAGACCGCCGCGCGTTATCGCAAACATTGGGAAGGATTTCCTGATTTCACGGTGCGGGTCCGCCGCATCTTGTCCGCTGACGAATCCTGCGTGGTGACCGAGAACGAATGGCGCGGCACCCACCTTGGCGCTTTCCTCGGGTGGCCGGCGACAGGAAAGCCGGTCCGCATGCGCGCGATCGTGGTCTGGCATTTCAAGGGCGATGATCTGTGGGGCGAGACGATCTTCTTCGACAACGCCTCGCTGCTGCAGCAGATCGGCGCATCAATAGACATCCCGGCTGCGGCCGGCGAGATGAAGCCGGCCACCTTTAAGCTGGACGATCCCCCTCTGGTCGGTCATGGACAAAAATTTGTTTAGATCAGGTGGTATCTCCAGCGGCGCGACAGCAATTGTTCAGGCTTGTTGCCGGCTCCAAAGCCGCCAAAGCCATGGTCTCAAGGCGCAGCCGATTCTGCGCCCCCTCCACGAGTTGATTGAGAAAACGGCTTTACTCGGCTTTTGTGCAGGTTTTCGGACGCCAGCGGCGATGATCTAACCACGCGGCTCGGTACTCCCACTGACTGATCCCGAAGACTTCGATATCCTATGCGCCGCTAGTCGTTTTGCCAAGGGAAGCTGCTGAATGCCACTTCGATATAAGTTGCCCGCCTATGCCGGCAATGCGTTACTTTTACTTCTCAGTTTTGTCATCATCGCAAGCGGTGGTGCAGACGGTCTAATTATCGGCTCCAAGTTGGGAGCGTTGGCTGCTCTCAATCTCTTTTTGGTCTACAAGTTCGATCGGTTCTTTCGAGAGGAGGTTTGGCTTGCTCACGAATTGGAGGTGACCAAGATCCGGGAGGACCTTCTGGCCGCCCAAAAGAGGCTCAGGGAACTTGAAGGGAGTCCTTCTGCTCCGAAGCAATGAAATTGGGTACAAGGCCGATCGTCATGTGGCCAGCGAGATCGCGGGGTGGATTCATTTATTCGGCCACGGCGGAACGAGTTTCGACTCGCCGGGCTTCATGCCACCGAGATGGCTGTTTGCAGAGGCAGCGATGGGTCAGATTCACTCCGCAACCGCCGTCGAGCAGCGCTGATAATTGTCTGCCGAGGGACGATCCCAAGGATCCATTCTTGAATAGTGCCCCCACACGTGACTGAAGAATTCTTCCTTGCGCGCGCCGGTGAGCACGCTGCGAACCTCGCCCGTCGAGATTTTCTGGACGGTTCCGACCTGGGCAGCGATCCATTGCAGGTGCGCGGTCTCTTCCAGAGCAAAAGTGGCGATACAGGCATTTTCAATGGAATCGGCGCAGACTGCCACCCCGTGGTTTTTCAGCACGGCTGCGTAGCCGTCCCCGATGACATCCCGGACCATCCTGCCGCGTTCCGGCGTATCGATCTGCCGATCAAAATCGAGAATCGGCACCTGCGGCGCGAATATCGCACCGCGATTGCCCACCGGCAGGATATTCACTCCCGCTATGCCGAAAGCAGTGGCATAGGTCGGATGCGCATGCACCACCGACGTGACGTCCGGCCGTGCCTTCATGATCTCCAGATGCAGGAAACGCTCGTCGACAGGCTCGAGGCGGCCCTCGAGCCATGTCCCTTCGAGATCGACAGTCACGATGTCATCCACGTCGGTGTCGATCAGCGATCGGCCTTCGGCATGAATGTGACCGAGGATAAGCACACGATCGGTTCCGGGAATTCGCGCGCTTACGTGCCCTTTCGTCAGCGGCCAAATTCCGCCAGCCGTCAGGATCCGATGAGCTTTGGCCAGGCGCCGGCGCAGCGCCATGACCCTGGTCTCATTTGCCGCCGAGGCTTCGATTGAAATCGGATTATGCATTGTACCTCCCCTTTCCGAGGCGATTCAGCGGTAAACATCTTCAATCGAGCAACGGCGGAAGTCCGTAGCTCGGCCAGGCGGCAATGACATCCTGGAGCATCCGGGGCGGGGGCAGCGAGCGCGGCGGATAGGCGTGCTTGCGCGTTGCATCGATGCCCACCTTGCCCGAATAGATCGCCTGCTCCTTCGGCATCGATGGATCGAGCGGCAGTCCCGTCCCCTTTTCCCAGATGGTGTAATCGCGGTCGGGCTGTACGCGGCTGGCCAGGTGCCACGCGACGTCGCCGTCGTTGTAGATGTCGCAGTCGTCCTCGACCACGATCACCTGCTTGGCCCGGTTTGGGTATGTCGCCCAGCAGCCGCTGTATACCGCCTTGGCGTGCGACGGAAACTGCGGCTTGATCTTGACTACGACGTGCGACTGGCACGACATCGGATGAACGTGGACATCGAGCACACCCGGAATGCCGCACGCGCGCAGCGACGACAGCAGGATCGATTCCATTGCGATGTCCTTGATGCAGCTCCCCTCGCTCGGCGGCATCTGCTCCTGAAAGCCCTGATGGATTGTCCCGTTGCGGTAGGTGATGGCATTCACCTCGACTATGGGCGAGTTTGCGGGCGGTCCCATATGGCCGTAGAACTCGCCGAACGGACCTTCCTGCTCGCGTACACGGGGCTGAACGACGCCTTCGATCACCATCTCGCAGTGGGCCGGGACAAGCAGGTCGACGGTCTCGCATTTCACGACTTCCATCGCGCGCCCGGACAGCGCGCCGGCCACGCTGATCTCGTCGACGCCGAAGGGAACCCGCCCGACTGATGTCATGCCGAGATAGGGCGGAGGTCCGACCACGATCGCGACCGGCATCGGCATGTTCGCCGCCTCATATTTCTGAAAGATCAGCCCGGAATGCTTGGCGGGCTGCACGAGCAGTCCGATGCGGTTGCGGCCCTTGATCATGCCGCGATAGACGCCGACGTTCTGGACGCCCGTTTCCGGGTCCTTCTGCACGACTGCGCCAGCCGACAGGTACGCTCCGGCGTCCCCACCCGGCGTCCAGGTCGGGATCGGAAACTTGAGCAGATCGACAGCGTCACCGCGCATGATGTTCTCTTTGCAGGGTCCCGTCTTCACCACGATGGGCGCCAGCGGGGCGGCGAGCGCCTGCACCCATCTGGAATGAATGGTCTCCTTGTCGATCTGCCCGTTCGCCGATGAGACGCCAAGCGCCGTCGCGTACAATTCGCGCGAGGCCCCGAGCGTATTGGTCGCCACCGGCGTATCGAAGCCGGCGACACTCTCGAACAGAATGGCGTAACGACGGCTGGGTGGTTGATACATCACCTGTCGCGTGATGCAGGCTATCTCCCAATCCTTGTCGACAGGCTTGGAGATCCGCTTAAGCTTTCCGATCCGCTCCAGGTGCATGAGCAGGTCGCGCAACGATTCGAAGAAAGGTTCGTTGGAGAGCATTGCCTCAGTTCCCCGCTACGCGAAGCCAAAACGGCCGCACCCGGCTCAAGCGGGCGAGGCTATCCCAATCGGGTCAGGATTCAAACGTCCCCTGGCGACCGCAAGGGTTCTGCGATCGGCATTCCATAATCTTTCCTGGTGCGCGCCGACGACGTGATTGAATGACCGCTTGCGCTGCCCTGCACAAGCCTATGCGCGCGTCCTATGCACGCGTCTTATGCACGAGTCCTGGCCCGGCGCGCGCGTTTCGGCCGCGGCTGCCGCAATGCGCGTTTCGCCGGTGAAGGCGGCCCAATAACGCCGAGCGCCAGGTCGCGGGCGCGCTTTGCCGTATTCAGACCGGCGGTGAACTTGGTGACGCTTTGCTGCTCCGCGGGCTCATCGATCAGGTTGGTGAACAGCGTTCTGTACAACTCTCTTATTTCGTTTTCATAGCCCTGCTCGATGGCGTCGGCTTCCGGACTGGAATTGGGCATTGGCTGTCTCCCTGGTCATGCTTCGCGCGCTTGCGGCCTCAGCCGTAGAAGGACTGCAAGGCGGCCTTGATGGCGCCCGGAATGTTCGCCTGCGCCTGCAGGACCGCGGCATAGTTCGCATCATCGGTCACTGTCGGCGGATCGAGCGGCACCGCCTTGAGCGGTGGTGTCGGGGCTGCGGCTGCATGCAATGCGGCGTCCGGCCCGGTGGGCGTGCCGTGAAACGGCAGGCGCGGGCGCAGCGCAAGGCCGCCCCGGTGCTCCTCGTTGAGAGCAAGCCGCAGCTGCGGGCCTGACGAAGCGACCAGGCTGTGCCCGCATACGCCGCGCCCCGCCCGCTCGTCTTCGAGAAGCGTCGGCAGGCGCGAGAGCGCATCGGCCATCGCCGCCCGGGCCTCCTCGAAACTCAGCATCGGCAGGCGTGGATCGCCGGAGCCATAATTGACGACGCGAGTCGTGCCGCCCAACGGGATGGTTTCGCCGCTCTGGCCCAGTGCCGACATGAGAGGCGCGGTTCCCAGCACCGCCTGTCCGTCGATCATCAGCAGCACGAGGTCGCTCTCACGGGCGTTGATGAGGCTCGCATACGGATCGGCGCCAGCGGGCGCGGCGACGACCGTGAAATCGGCGCGCTTGCCGGCCGCGATCGATCCGACCAGCCCATCCCATTTTGACGATGCGAGCAGGCGTGCTGGTCACCATGGCGACGATGTCCCGGTCGGCGAGGCCGATGCCGAGAACGTCGCTGGCGACCTTGGCGACCTTGAGCTCGTTGAGCAGGTTCTTGCTGCCGGAGGGCGACCAGTCCGATCCCAGCGCGATGGCGAGACCCGCCGACCGTGCCGCCTTGATATCGGTCGTGCCGCCGTAGAGCAGCAGGTTGCTCAGCGGCGACCACACGACCGAGGCTCCGTGTTCCTGCATGACGGCAAAATCCTGCGGCTCGAGCGCCGCACAATGGATGCCGGCAAGCGCGGAATTGATCGCCCACTGGCTGCCGTTCTGCAGCGCCAGAAAGGCGTCGCGCGCCTTGGCATCGAGCCCTTCGCTCAGATGCAGCAGCATGCACGAAGCCCGATCGAGCTCGTTTTTGAATTTGGCCCAGTCGGATGCGCTCACATCGGGAATGCACGTCCGGGCCCGGGGAAACTGCCTGTCGCCGGGGTCGTCAACCACGCGCATCGCGGAACGGTAGGAGGTGAGCATATTGTCGCCCTTGAGCGAGATGCCCTGGCTGGTGGCAACTCCTCCGAACAGGCACTTCGTCTCCGCGTAACGCGCGACCGCCGCCAGCAGGCGAGCATCGCGCGAGCTCGCGATGGTGGTCATGGGCGAAGACACATTGGCGACATAGTCGGCATTGCCCTGCCACTGGCTGCGATTGCTGAATTTCTGCGGCACGCGCCAGAGCTCAAGCGCGTCGTAGCTGAGGTGATTGTGGAGCTCGATGAGACCGGGGAAGATCACTCCCGCGGTATCGACCGTGGTTGCGCCGGCGAACCCGGCCGGCGGCGGCGCGCTTCGATCCGCTGCCGCGACAATCGTGTTGCCGTCGACGTAGACTGCGCCGTTCGCGAGCACTGT
>Ga0306923_10001549_pt1 | contig 20543 bp, 19 predicted proteins | sample sta12Can44000108_FD_203841 | JGI IMG/M metagenome (GOLD analysis project Ga0306923, IMG submission 203841) | Lab enrichment of tropical soil microbial communities from Luquillo Experimental Forest, Puerto Rico - statanox.12C.anox.44.000.108 (v2)... | ecosystem: Environmental > Terrestrial >... | reverse complement strand
TGACCTCGTCGGGCATGGCCGGCGCTCTGGACGATGCCCTCAGCGCCGCCGAGACCATCCTTGCCTGGATGTCGGGCGCGCCGCCGGCCGAGCCCGGCCTGGCCTATGGCCGGCGCGCCGATTCCACCATCAAACGCTATCTGGCCGACCGCTCCCGCATCTATGGCCTGGAGCGGCGTTGGCCTGACAGCCGGTTCTGGCAAAGGCGGCGAGGGGCCGGCTCAACCAGACTATGAGTTTCAACTTAACCTGAGCTGAGGGGTTTTCCGAATGACCGAGACCGTGCCGCGCTATCCTGCGTTTACCCCGGATGTCCTGACGCAGCCCGCCCAATATGGCGTGCTGAAAGCTCTGGAAGGAACCTGGGTCAATTACCCCCAGGCGAACAGTGACATGGGCTTGGGCATCCACACCACCTGCATGCCGTCGCCCGGCACCAATTCGGAAACCATTCCGGGCAAGTTCACCTTCCTGTGCGAGAATTACACCGAGGAAATAACCTTCACCCTGGTTCCCGGAGGCGTGCGCAACCGTGCCGGCACCAACGAGCAGTTCTGCGGCGCCGTCAAGTACGACACCGCCATCCGCAATCAGAGCGGCGACCTGATCCATGTGGAAAACGGCATGTATCTTTGGCTCGACCAAATGTACAACCACCCGGCCGACGATGAATCCATCAAGGAAGATATCGGCTTCCCCGAGTTGGCCGCCGGCGCCGGCGCCAACGGCCCGGTCTTCATTCCCAATTATTCCGTTTCGCGCAGCGGCACCATCCCGCATGGCAGCACCATCAGCATCTTCGGGACCAATTCCGAGATTGATGGCAAGCCGCCATTCCCCACCGGCGCCGCCGCCTGGGACTTCAATCATCTGGCCATTTCCCGCAGCATGGGCGGTGCGGGGACGACCCCTTCGACCCCCATCGACCTGGACCAGCCGGCGCCCGACTGGGTGCATGACACCAGCATGCCGTATGAAGATCCGAGCGGGAACCGCACCTATACCCAGCGTATTCTGGCCCATCCCCTGTATCCCTATTCGGTTCGCCCTGACCTTCGCTTGCGCGACACCATCAAGGACCAGACCATCAAGAGTACCGTCCTGATTGAGATGGACACGCAAGAGAATGGCGGACCGCAGGGCGGCATCCTGAACACTCCGATCCTCGACAAATATGTCCGGGTCACCCGCATGAAACTGCGTCTGTGGATCGAAACCGTGGTGGAAAACGGGCAGGAAATCCTGCAGCTGCAATATGAGCAGATCCAGCATTTCGAGTTCGCCTTCGGTACCGATGGCGGCACCACCGTTTGGCCGCATATCCAGGTCAATACGCTGCGCAAGAAGGCATAAGAAGCGGCGCGGAGAGGGGCGCCAAGCCCCTCTCCGGGTCTGCCTTACTCCTGTGCCACATCGACCCATTCAGCGCCGACCAGCGCCGCCATCTGGTCGGGCGTGATCTTCAGCGACGCATTGGGCGCCCCCGCCGCCGGAATGATCATTTCGTAGCGACGCAGGCTTTGATCGGCGAAAATCCGCAAATCTCCCGGCAGACCAAAGGGGCAGACGCCGCCCACCGGATGGCTGGTCTGGGCCAGAACCTCGTCGGCCGACAGCATCTTGGCCTTGGTCTCGAAGCGGTCCTTGTATTTGCGGTTATCGATGCGGGCATCACCGGCCAGCACCAGCAGCACCGCCTCGTCCTTCAGCCACAAGGACAGGGTCTTGGCGATCTGGCCGGGCTCGACGCCATGGGCGGCGGCGGCTTCCGGCACGGTGGCGGTGCTGGCCTCGGTGACCAGAACCTCGATCTCGGGGGCGTTGGCCGCCATGAAGGCGCGGACGCTGTCCAGGCTCATGCTGATCTCTTTTCCATGTTGGGGCGGGAACTGTAGCAAGTCCGATCGGGCAGGCAAACCCGGAAGCCGCATCGCGGCTGACTAGCGCCGTCGGCTCCGCCGACAACCATAAAAAAACTGCGTGCCAAGCACGCGGGGAGCGCGCCGGAGCTTTAGCGGAGGAAAGCCAGGTGGCTGGAAGCCACCGCCCGGCGACTGAGGGACATGCAACGAAGTTGCGGAACACCCCGGCTATCGCTACAAACGATGCCATGTCCGCATTGACCGTCACCCTGGCCGACGAGGCCGCCACTCATGCTTTGGCCCAGCGTCTGGCCAAGGCGGCGGAACCCGGCGACGTGCTGGCTTTGCGGGGCGATCTCGGGGCCGGCAAGACCAGTCTGGCCCGCGCCTTCGTCCGCGCCCTGGCCGGGGACGAGGAAGATGTGCCCAGCCCCACCTTCACCCTGGTTCAGCTCTATGACTGGGCCGAAGGCACGGTCTGGCATTTCGACCTTTACCGCCTGGAAAAGCCGGAAGACGCCCTGGAGCTGGGGGTCGAGGAAGCCTTTGCCGACGGGGTCAGCCTGATCGAATGGCCCGACCGGCTGGGGCCATGGCTGCCGGCGGATCGGTTGGAAATCGCCTTGCGGGCGGGACAAGATGAAGGCTCGCGCCTCGCCGAACTGACCGCCTTTGGCCGGCGCTGGCCGCAAAAACTGGGAGAGCTGTTCGGTGACTGACCGGCAAGGACTGATCGACGATTTCCTGAACCGCCAAGGCTGGGGTGCGGCCAAGCGCGACCCGCTGCCGGGCGACGCCTCGTTCCGCCGCTATGTGCGCCTGAAGGATGGTGCTGCGCAGGCCATGCTGATGGACGCCCCGCCGCCCAAGGAAGATGTGCGCCCCTTCGTGCGCATCGCCCAGCATCTGGTCGATCTCGGCTATTCGGCTCCGCGCATTCTGTCGGCCGATATCGAGAACGGCCTGCTGCTGCTGGAAGATTTGGGCGACGATACCTTCACCCGGCTTTTGGCCAGGGGCGAGGACGAGGAAGACCTTTACTGGCTGGCGATGGATCTGCTGATCGACCTGCATGGCCATGGCGACGGCGCCATTCCCACCGGCTTGCCGCCCTATGACGACGAGCGGCTGCTGACCGAAGCCCTGCTGCTGCCGGATTGGTACATTCCCGAAATGACCGGCAAAGCGGTGTCGGCGGATCAGCGCGACGCCTATATCAAGCTGTGGCGCGATCTGTTCCCCACCGCCCGCATGATGCCGGAAACCATTGTTCTGCGCGATTTCCATGTCGATAATCTGATGCGGCTCGAACGTCCTGGCGTCGCCGCCTGCGGCGTGCTGGATTTCCAGGATGCGGTGGCCGGTCCCATCACTTATGACCTGATGTCGCTGCTGGAAGATGCCCGCCGCGACATCGATCCCGCCCTGGTGGCCGGATTGAAGCGCCGCTATCTCGACGCCTTTCCGGCCCTGAGCCCGGTGCGGTTCGAGGCTTCCTGGCGGGTGCTGGCCGCCCAGCGTCATGCCAAGGTGATCGGCATCTTCACCCGGCTGCTGCGCCGTGACGGCAAGGCGGTCTATCTGCCGCATATCCCCCGGGTCTGGCGTCTGTTGGAAGCGTCTTTGGAGCATCCGCAGATGCAGCCTTTGAAAATCTGGCTGGACGAAGTGATCCCCAAGCCCCTGCGTGGAGTACCCCAGCCGTGAGTTTCATGCCCTCTCACGCCATGATCCTGGCCGCCGGTCTGGGGCTGCGCATGCGCCCGATCACCGAGACGATTCCCAAGCCGCTGGTCAGCGTGGCGGGACGTACCATGCTGGACCGGGTGATGGATCATCTGGACGAGGCCGGGGTGCCCAACCGCGTGGTCAACATGCATTGGCGGGCCGAGAAGATCGAGGCGCATCTGAAGGATAAGCCGGGCATCACCCTGTCGGACGAGCGCGAGCTGCTGCTGGAAACCGGCGGCGGGGTGGCCAAGGCCTTGCCGTTGCTGGGCGGGGCACCTTTCTTCGTCTGCAATGCCGACATCCTGTGGCGGAACGGCCCGATCCCGGCCCTGCGCCGGCTGGCCGCCGCCTGGGACGGCGATAAGATGGACGCCTTGCTGCTGATGGCTCCGACCACGGTGGCCTTCGGCTATGACGGGCCGGGCGATTTCTTCCTGGACGGCCAGGGTCAGGCCCGCCGCCGTCAGGGCACCGAGATCAGCCCCTATGTCTTCGCCGGCGTGCAGATTCTGCATCCCCGGCTGTTCAGCGACATTCCCGCCAAGGCCTTTTCGCTGAACCTGCTTTACAACCGCGCCCAGGACGAGGGCCGCCTGTACGGCGTCGCCCATGACGGCGAGTGGTATCATATCGGCACGCCCGAGGCCCTGGAACAGGCCGAGGCGCTGCTGGCCCAGCGCGACCATATAGGCGGCTGACCGTCATGTCCGCCGCCTCGCCTTCGGTGTTCTCCATTCCGCCGGGCGAGAGCTTCGTCGATGCCCTGGCCCGCGGGCTGCTGGAAGAAACTGCCGGCGATCCGCTGGCCTTATCCTCGACCCTGATCCTGCTGCCGACCCGGCGCGCCTGCCGGTCCCTGCGCGAGGCTTTTCTGCGCCGGTCGGGCGGCAAGCCCTTGCTGCTGCCCCGCCTGCGCCCGATCGGCGATGCCGACGAGGAAGAGCTGGAGATCACCGACGGCGCTTCCCTGGAGCTGCCCCCGGCGGTGCCGCCCCTGCGGCGGCAATTGCTGCTGGCGCAACTGGTGCTGAAACTGGGATCGGGGCGCGGCGGCCAGACTCCCAGCCCGGAACAGGCGGTGCGCCTCGCCGGCGAATTGGGGCGCCTGTTGGATCAGGTGCAGACCGAAGGCCTCAGTTTCGAGCGGCTGGAGACACTGGTTGGCGATGATTACGCCCGCCATTGGCAGATCACCCTCGACTTCCTGAAGATCGTCACCCGCCACTGGCCCGAGATCGTCGCCGCCCAAGGCTGGATGGACGGAGCCCTGCGCCGCAACCGGCTGATCGAGATGCAGGCCGATGCCTGGGAGGCTGTGCCCCCGGGCTTTCCCATCATCGCCGCCGGCTCCACCGGCTCGATCCCCGCCACCGCCCGGCTGCTGTCGGTGGTCGCGCAGCTCCCGCAGGGGCGGCTGGTGCTGCCGGGTCTGGACCGCAGCCTGGATGGCGGCGTTCTGGAACAAAGCCATCCCCAGTTCGGCCTTCAGCATCTGCTGTCCGGCTTAGGGCTGAAGCCGGCGGAAGTGCCGCTCTGGCCGGCTTGTGACTTGAGCCCCCGCGCCTGGCTGCTGTCGGAAGCCATGCGCCCCGCCATTTCCACCGAGCAATGGCGACGGCTGTCGCCCACTCCGGCACAGATGTCCCAGGCTTTGGCCGGTGTCAGCCGCATCGACTGCCCCGGCCCGCGCGAGGAAGCCGGAGCGATTGCCCTGATGATGCGCGAGGTGCTGGAGCATGACGGCCAGACCGCCGCGCTGGTCACCCCTGACCGCAATCTCGCCCGCCGGGTAGCGGCGGAGCTTCGCCGTTTCGATATCGAAATTGATGATTCCGCCGGTCGCCCCCTGGACATCACCGCCGTCGGCGCTTTCCTTTTGCTGACCGCCGAGATGGTGGCCGAGGACTTCGCCCCCCATGCCACCCTGGCGGCGCTGAAACATCCACTGGCCCAGGGTTTGTTGGCTCCTGGCCGTTTCCGCGCCCTGGTGCGACGGCTGGAGCGCGACGCCCTGCGCGGCCCCCGGCCCGGTCCCGGCGTGGCGGGGCTGAAGGCGGCAGCGCCTGTCGATCTGCATCGCTGGCTGGACGATCTGGCCCATGCCGCCAAGCCGCTGGCGGCGTTGACGGAGGCGGGGGAGACCTCGCTGGCCGCCCTGGTCCGCGCCCATGTCGATCTGGCCGAAGCCCTGGCCGCCGATGAAAGCGGCGATGGCGCCGCTCAGCTTTGGCGCGGCGAAGCGGGCGAGGCCGCCAGCCTGTTCCTGCGCGATCTGGCCGATGCCGCCGACGCTCTGCCCAGCCTGCCGGCGCGGGGCTATCCCGGCATTCTGCGCGGGCTGATGGCCGGGGTGGTGGTGCGTCCGCGCTGGGGCGGGCATCCGCGCCTGTCCATCTGGGGTCCGCTGGAAGCCCGCATGCAGCATGCCGATCTGCTGGTGCTGGGGGGCCTGAACGAGGGCACCTGGCCGGCGGACGCCGCCGCCGATCCCTGGATGAGTCGTCCGATGCGCCAGGATTTCGGCCTGCCGCTGCCGGAACGCCGCATCGGCCTGTCGGCCCATGACTTCGCCCAGGGTTTCTGCGCCCCACGGGTGGTGATGACCCGCTCGACCCGTGTCGACGGCACCCCCACCGTGCCCTCACGCTGGCTGTTGCGCCTGGATGCCGTGTTGCAGGCCTGTGGATTGGCGCAGCCTTGGGAGGAGTCCCCTTGGGTTGGCTGGCATTCCCGCCTCGATCAACCCGAGAAAATCGCCGCCCTGCCGCCGCCCGCGCCCAGACCGCCGCTGGAAGCCCGGCCCCGCGCCTTGTTCGCCACCGCCATCGAAGCCTGGATGCGCGATCCCTATTCGGTCTATGCCAAGCATATCCTGAAATTGCGCGCCCTCGATCCCATCGATGCCGATCCCGGCGCCGCCGACTATGGCGATCTGGTGCATAAGGTGCTGGACGCTTTCCTCAAGCGCCACCAGCGCGGCCCTTTGCCGCCGGATGGGTTGGAGGAACTGATGGAACTGGGCCGCGCCCAGTTCACCCCGCTGCTGGACAGCCGCCCCGGCCTTGCCGCCTTTTGGTGGCCCCGCTTCGAAAGTGTGGCCCGTTGGTTCATCGCCCATGAGGCCGAACGCCGCACCGATGTCGCCGAGGTGAACAGCGAAGTCGAGGGTGCCTTGGAGATCGCCGCCCCCGCCGGTCCCTTCACCGTCAAGGCCCGCGCCGACCGGGTGGATTTGATGAAGGACGGTTCGCTGGTGCTGATCGATTACAAGACCGGCAGCCCGCCTTCGGCCAAAGAGGTCGCCGCCGGCTATGCCCCGCAGCTTCCCGTCGAGGCGGTGATCGCCCGTCATGGCGGCTTCAAGGACATTCCCGGGAAGCCGGTCAGCGGCCTGCTCTATTGGCGCTTGAAAGGCGGCGAGCAGGGGGGCGAGGAACGCTCCGCCGGCGCGGATGCCGAACGTCTGGCCGAACAGGCCTTGGAGGGTCTGGCCGGCCTGATCGCCGCCTTCGACGACCCGGAAACTCCTTACGAGGCGCGGCCTCATCCCGAGATGGCGCCGAAATACAGCGACTATCTGCATCTGGCCCGCGTCAAGGAATGGGCCTCGGCGGCAGGAGAGGAGGGCGAGGAATGAGCGAACCGGCCCCCTTGAAGATCGACCCGGAAAAGCCGCAGCGCCAAGCCGCCGATCCCTCTTCGTCCGTTTGGGTCTCAGCCTCCGCCGGCTCGGGCAAGACCAAGGTGCTGACCGACCGGGTGCTGGGAATCCTGCTGTCGGGCACGCCGCCCCATCGGCTGCTCTGCCTGACCTTCACCAAGGCCGCCGCCGCCGAGATGGCCAACCGTATCGCCAAGCGTCTGGGCCAATGGGCCACCATTTCCGACGAGGCGCTGGAAGCTGATCTGGTCAAACTGCTGGGCCGGGATGCCGACGCCGCCCTGATGACCCGGGCGCGGCGTCTGTTCGCCCAGGTGCTCGACGCCCCCGGCGGCATGCATATCGAGACGATTCACGCCTTCTGCCAGTCGCTGCTGCGGCGTTTTCCGCTGGAAGCCGGGCTTGCTCCGCATTTCCAGGTGATGGATGACCGCGATGCCGGCGAGATGCTGGAAACCGCCAAGGAAGAGGTGCTGGCCCGCGCCCGTTCCGGCTTCGATCCGAATCTGGCCGAAGCGCTGGCGGTGGTCACCGCTTCGGTGCATGAAACCTTCTTTCCCGAGCTGATGGCCGGGCTGGCCGGCGAGCGCGGGCGTCTGGTGCGCCTGAAAGAGCATTTCGGCTCGTTCCAGGCGGCTGCCGAGGCGGTGTGGCGGCGTTTGGGGCTGGAGCCGGGACAGACCGTTCGGTCGATGCTGCGGACCGCCTGCGCCGACGAAGCCCTGGATTTACCCGGATTGCGCCAGGCCATGCGGGCCTTGATGCAGGGAACCGGCAAGACCGACGGCGACCGCGCCGCCCTGATGGAGCCGTTCCTCGCCGCCGCCGGGCCGGATCAGCGGGCGGACGCGTTCGACCTCTGGCGCAAGGCCTTCCTCACCGACAAGGGCGAGCCCCGCAAGAGCTTGGGGACCAAGAGCGTCGAGGCCGCAAGCCCTGGCAGTCTGGAAATCCTGGCCCTTGAAGCCGAACGCTTGTTCCGTCTGACCGAACGCCTCAAATCCGCCACCACCGCCGGGGCCACCGCCGCCCTTTACCGTCTGGCCGAGGCCCTGCTGGACAGCTATCAGCGCCAGAAAGAGGCGCGGGCGATGCTGGATTACGACGATCTGATCCTGAAATCCGTTGCGCTGTTGCAACAAGAAGGACAGGCCGCCTGGGTGCTGTTCAAGCTGGATGGCGGCATCGACCATGTATTGATCGACGAAGCCCAGGACACCAATCCCGACCAATGGGCAGTGGTGCGGGCTCTGACCGATGAATTCTTCGCCGGGCGCGGCCTGAAGGATGAGGGCAGCCGCACCGTCTTCGCGGTGGGCGATCCCAAGCAGTCGATCTATAGCTTCCAGCGGGCCGATCCGGCGGAATTCGAGCGCATGCGCCAGCGTTTCGCCCAGATCATCCCCAATGCCCAGGGAAAATGGGAAGAGGTGGAGCTGCTGGTGTCCTTCCGCTCGGCCCAGAAAGTCTTGGATGCGGTCGATGGAGTGATCAACTCCCCCGGCGGACGCTCGGGCGTGGTCAGCTCGGAAGCCGGCATCCAGCATCTGGCCTGGAGGCGAGGGGCCGCCGGACTGGTCGAGCTATGGCCGGCGGTAGAGCCCAAGGCGGCCTATGAGGGCGAACCCTGGAAACCGCCGGTCGAGCGCATCAAGGGCGCCAGCCCGCGCTCCCAACTGGCCAAGCTGCTGGCCTTGCGCATCCAGGCGATGACCAATGGCCGGGAAATACTGGAAAGCCGGGGCCGGCCCATCCGTCCCGGCGACATCATGGTGCTGGTGCGCCGCCGCAATGCCTTCGTCGAAGAGCTGGTGCGCGAGCTGAAAACTCTGGGCGTCTCGGTGGCCGGCGCCGACCGTATGGTGCTGACCGAGCAATTGGCGGTGATGGATCTGATGGCGCTGGGCAATGCTCTGCTGTTGCCGGAAGACGATCTGACCCTGGCGACCCTGCTGAAAAGCCCGCTGCTGAATCTCTCCGAGGATCAGCTGTTCCGCCTGGCCTGGAAACGCGAAGGATCATTGTGGGACGCGCTTCGCCAGCGCCGCGACGAGCCGGACTTCGCCCAGGCCCATGCCCTGTTCGCCGAATGGCTGGCGCTGGCCGACCGGGTCACGCCCCATGATCTTTACGCCCATGTCCTGACGCGCGGCGGCAAGCGGCGTCTGCTGGCCCGCCTCGGGCCGGAAGCCGAAGACCCGCTGGACGAGTTCATGTCGCTGACCCTGGCCTTCGAGCGGCTGCATCCGCCCTCGCTGCAAGGCTTTCTGCGCTGGCTGGAGCAGGGCGGGGTCGAGATCAAGCGCGATCTGGAAGGCGGTGCCGATGCCGTGCGCATTCTCACCGTCCATGGCTCCAAGGGCTTGCAGGCTCCGGTGGTGTTCCTGCCCGACACTTTGCAGGCTCCCACCAAGCCGCCGCGCTTCCTCTGGCTGAAAGAGGGGGAGGGGGTGGAAATCCCCGTCTGGCCGCCCCGCTCCGACGATCAGGACGAAACCTGCCGCGCCGCCAAGGACACATCCGCCCGTTCCCGCGATGACGAATATCGCCGCCTGCTCTATGTCGCCATGACCCGCGCCGAGGATCGCCTCACTGTCTGCGGCTGGAAGACCCGGCGCGAGGCCCCCGACCATTGCTGGTATCATGTCATCGCCGACGCCCTGCAAACCCAGGCCGACCCGGTGGCCGACGCCTTCCTGGCGACCCATGGCCGGGACGTGATCCCCGCCGAGGTGATCCGCTGGACCGCGCCCCAGACCGCCCCGCTGCCCGAGGCGCAAGCGGTGCCGACCCAGGCTCCGGCCCAAGACCTGCCGGCCTGGAGCCGCGAGGCCGCGCCGCCCGAACCCTCGCCGCCGCGTCCGTTGGCTCCCTCGCGCCCCGAGGACGAGGAACCGGCGGTGCGATCCCCCTTCGGCGCCGATGACGGCAAGAAATTCCAGCGCGGACGGCTGATCCACCGCTTGCTGCAAAGTCTGCCCGACCTGCCGGAAGACAAACGCAGCGCCGCCTGCGCCCGTTTCCTTGCCCGCTCGGCCTGGGATTTGCCGGTCAAGCAGCAGGCCGAGATCGCCGGCGAAGTGGCCGGCGTGCTGGCCGACCCGACCTGGGGCGTGATTTTCGGCCCCGGCAGCCGCGCCGAAGTGCCGGTGGTCGGCATGGTGGGCGAACGGGTGATCTCGGGTCAGGTCGATCGCCTGCTGGTCACCGACAGCGATGTCTTGATCGTGGATTTCAAAACCAATCGCCCGCCGCCCAAGACAGCCGCCGAGGTGGCGATGGTCTATCTGCGCCAGATGGCGGCCTATCGCGCCGCTCTGGCCTGCATCTATCCCAACCGCAAGATCCGCTGCGCCCTGCTCTGGACCGATGTTCCCAAGCTGATGCCGCTGGATTCCGCCCTGCTGGACGATGCGCTGGCCGGGTTGGTGTAAGCAGAAGCCTAGAACAAATGCCCGGACCGGGTCGCCTTGGTCTTCAGATAGAGGGCGTTATGGCCGTTCGACGGGAAGATATGCGGCACCCGCTCGGTCACGGTGATGGCATGGCGGGCCAGCCCCTCGACCTTGGCGGGGTTGTTGGTCATCAGCCGGATGCGAGCGATGCCCAACAGCCGCAACATTTCGGCAGCCGGCAGATAGACCCGCTCGTCATCATCGAAGCCCAGCTGCAGATTGGCGTCCAGGGTGTCGAAGCCATTGTCCTGCAGCTCATAGGCCCGCAGCTTGTTGACCAGCCCGATGCCGCGTCCTTCCTGGGCCAGATAGAGCAGCACGCCGCCGCCGGCCTGATTCAGCTGGGCAATGGCGCCACGCAGCTGATCGCCGCAGTCGCAGCGCAAGCTTCCCAGCAGATCGCCAGTAAAGCATTCGGAATGCAGACGCGCCAGCACCGGCTGGTCGCGGTCGGGCTGGCCGACGATGATCGCCAGATGCTCGATGCCGCCATCGGCGGGGCGGAAGGCGACGATGCGGGCCTGCTCGGCATCGGCCAGCGGCACCCGGGCCTCGGCGATACGACGCAATGAACGGGACGCATTCTGCTGATATTGGGTGACCTGGGCGGCTTCCAGGGCGAACAGCTCGGGATGCTCGCCAGACGTGACGGCGGCGACGGCGGCGGGCAGCAGCCGGGCTAGCTTGGTCAAAGCCACGGCGGCCTCCAGCCAGGACGGAACCTCGCCGCCCTGCACCTGAAGCCCGGCAGCAGGTTCGCGGCGGTCCAAGGGATCGGCCAGCGACAGCACGTCGGAGGAATCGAGGGCGCGGTCCTGCGGCGCGATGCGGCAGGCGGTGGTGGCCTCGGCCAGTCCCAGCACCTGGGCGCGGCGCGCGGTCAGCACGGCGGCGGGGGCCGAGCCGGCGGTCTTGGCAAGGCGGGACAAGGCCTCGTTGGTGGCGCCCTCGGCGGCCATCACCAGCGCCTGGGCTCCATCGGCTCCCACCAGCCTGACCAGACCGCCGCGGCGCAGCTCGGCGATGGCGCGGTCCACCGCAATCAGGGAATCGGAGGGCAGGGGCAGCGGGGACGGCTTCAGGATCAGCGGGCGGCTCATAACGATCTTTCTGGGGGGGCGCCTATCGCGGCGCACCATATCCGGTTTCGGCACCGGGAAAAAGAGGATGGCGGGGTTCCGCCAGGAACCCATATAGTTTAGCATCATTCCTTCCGCTGCAAGACCGGCGAGAAAAAATGGCGGCCCACCGCATCATTCTCTTCCTTCACCGTGACGATCTTTTGGCCCGTACCCTGACTGAACCGCTGGCGGGGCAGGGGTTCGAGCTGCTGCCCGCCACGTCGCTGGAGCAGGCGCTGGAGCAGGCCGACCGGGCCGAGCTGCTGTTGCTCGATGCCTCGGCCGATCCCGCCAGCCTGTGCCCGCAACTGCGCGAGGAGGGGGTGGCCGCGCCGATCCTGCTGCTGGCCGGACTGTCAACGCCCGAGATAATGGAAGCCGACGAGCGGATTCAAAAGCCGGTGCGCATCGCGCAGCTGGCGGCCCGCATCCAAGCGCTGCTGGAACGCCCCCTGCCCCCGGAAAGTCTGATCCGCTTCGGCGATCTGGCTCTGCATCCCATCGCCCGGCTGGTGGAAACCGCCGAGGGCCGGCGCATTCCCCTGACCGAGAAGGAAACCGCCATCCTTCTGCATCTGCATCAGGCCGGCGGAGCGGATGTGGGTCGGGACGAGCTGCTGGAAACCGTCTGGGGCTATGTCGCCGACGTCTCGACCCATACGGTCGAAACCCATATCTACCGCCTGCGCCGCAAGCTGGGCGAAGGCTCGGTGCTGACCGGATCGGGCGGTTATCGCCTGGGGGCATGAAAAAGGCCGGTGTTACTCACTCAATCGATCCGCAGATGACGCAGATTGACGCAGATCATAAACAAGGCGTTGGTACTGAAGACGAGGCGTACCGAAGTTCAGAAGGATCGCTCGGTTCAGTCCGGAAGCCTTCAGGTAATTGATGACCTGAGCCTCTTCAATACCTGAAAGGCGTTGGATGGCTTTGAGTTCAACAAGAACAGAAGAAAAACAGATGAAGTCGGCGCGATAAGACGAAGTCAGGGGGCGTCCGCGATACATGACCGGCAGTCGGACTTCTTTTTGGAATGGGATTGCCCGATCGATGAATTCCCGCTCCAGCGCCTCGGCATAGACCGCCTCCAGGAAGCCATGCCCAAGCTCGCCATGAACGGCCATTGCCGCTCCGATAAGCGCATAGGTTTGCCCGTCGCGACCGTCAACATCTGCGTCCATCGGCGTCATCTGCGGATTACTTCCTGAATGATATGCTTTTTACACGCGGGTAAATTTCTCGCCTATGAAAAAGGCCGGACATTTCTGCCCGGCCTTTCCCTTTACCGATCCTGCGGTTCTTACTGACGACGGTCGCCGAAGAAACGCAGCAGCATGATGAACAGGTTGATGAAGTCGAGATAGAGCGTCAGCGCACCCATGATGGCGGACTTGCTTTCGACCTCGTGCCCGTGGCCTTCCCAGTACATCTGCTTGATCTTCTGAGTGTCATAGGCGGTCAGGCCGGCGAAGATCAGCACGCCGGCGGCCGAGATGACGAAGCCCAGGCCGTTGCTCGGCCAGATCATATTGACGATCGAGGCGACGATCAGACCCCACAGGCCCATCACCAGGAAGCTGCCGAAGCCGGTCAGGTCTTTCTTGGTGGTGTAGCCCCACAGGCTGAGCCCGCCGAAGCTGGCGGCGGTGATGAAGAACACGCGGGCCACCGATTCGCCGGTATAGACCAGGAACACCGGGGCCATCGACACGCCCATCAGCGCCGCATAGGCCCAGAACAGCCCCTGAGCCGTCGAAGCCTGCATGCGGTTGATGCCCATCGACAGGCCGAACACCATGATCACCGGGGCGATCAGGGCCAGCCAGCCCAGGCCGGTCAGGCCGACGCCATGAACCGTGGCCTGGAAGAACAGCGCCTGCAGCTGTGCATTATTGGCGACAAAGGCGGCGACGATGCCGGTCAGGGCCAGCCCCGACGCCATGAGGTTATAGACCTTCAGCATGTACTGCCGCAGGCCCACATCGTAAGAGACGGCCTGGCTGGAAGCCCAGGCGCGCCGTCCGGTATCGAACGCCATGTTATCCTCGCGTTGGGAGTGAAACCGTTCTGTTTAATCAATATGGCACGGAAAGCCCTTGAATCAAGCGGCGTGGCTTCCTAACGCCATTCACCCTCTTTTCCCGGCCTCTCATCCTTGCGGACGACAAGACAAAGTGCTTTTCCCGCTTTATTCTTTATCCGGGAAACACAAGAGGCCGCATCGGACCCCGATCATGCGCAGCGCCATCCTGGATACCGTCACCTGTCTGAAGGCCGCCCAGGCTTCCGCCGGCCATTGGGGTCTGGCGGTCAAGTCTCTGAGCGAGGCGCTGACGCCTTTGCCCGACGGCGCCAATATCGGCTTCGTCTATGTCGGGCGCGAGCTGGCCGACGATCTGTCTTCCATCGTCACTCTGCTGCGGGAAACCACGCCGATCCATCAATGGTACGGCGCCGCCGGCTATGGCGTGCTGGGGCCGAACGGAGCCGAGCGCCAGGGTCCCGCCATCGTCGCCCTGGCCGGGCGGCTGGACCCCGACGGCCTGCTGCCGTTGGAAAGCTTCAATGCCGGCGGCGGCGAGGAATTCCTGCGCGCCCATGGTCCCTGGCTGACCCGGCAATCGGTGGTGGCCGGGCTGGTGCATGGCAATCCCCGCGATACCGAACTGATGGAGATGATCTGCGATCTGTCCGAGGCCGCCGACGCCTATCTGATGGGCGGGCTGACCTTGTCCTCCGACAATCCGGTGCAGGTGGCGCGGCGGGTGACCTCGGCGGGGCTGTCGGGACTGCTGCTGGGCGATGCGGTGCCGCTGGCGGTGGGCATCACCCAGGGCTGCCATCCCATCGGCCCGGCGCATCTGGTCACCGAAGCGGTCGATAATGTGGTGATGGCGCTGGATGGCGAACCGGCGCTGGAAGTGCTGAAAGACGAAGCCGGCGAGATGATCGCCCGCGATCTGTCCCGCGCCGCCGGCTATATCCATGTGGCGCTGCCGCTGGAGGGCTCGGACAATGTCCATGACTATGCCGTACGCAATCTGTTGGGCATCGATCCCAAGCGCGGCTGGATCGCGGTGGGTGATCGCATGCTGTCGGGCGAGCGGCTGATGTTCGTGCGGCGCGATCCCAATGCCGCCCAGCAGGATATGACCCGCATGCTGGACGGGCTGAAGGCCCGGCTGCAGGGAAAACCTCCCAAGGGCGGCATTTATTTCTGCTGCACCCAGCGCGGCGTGAATATGTTCGGCCATGACGAGCGCGAGCTGGAAATGATCGCCGAGGCCCTGGGCGAATTTCCCCTTGTGGGTTTCCATGCTTCCGGTGAAATCTGTCACGACCGTCTTTATGGCTATACGGGCGTGCTCGCCTTATTCCTATGATCCGCATCTTCGCTGCGATTTATCTTCCTGCCGATATCCGCCAACGCCTGTCGATCCTGGCCGGCGGCCTGCCGGGCGCCCGCTGGTCCCCGCCCGAGAATTACCATGTCACGCTCCGTTTCGCTGGCGAAATGGATGAGACCCAGGCCGAAGAATTCCATCATTGCCTGACCCGTGTGCAGGCCGAGCCCTTTACTTTGCGCATCAAAGGCTGCGGCAGTTTCGGCAATGGTCATCGCGCCCATACTTTATGGGCGGGAGTCGAGCTGTCGGAGCCGCTGGCCCGCCTGCAAACCAGGGTCGAGGCGGCGGCGCTGAAGGCCGGATTGCCGGCGGACCCCCGCAAATACTGCCCGCATGTCACCCTGGCGCGGCTGTCGCGCGAGGTGCCGGAGGGCCGGCTGGCCGATCTGATCGCCGGCAACAATCTGCTGGAACTTGAGTTTCCGGTGACCAGCTTCCATCTCTTCGCCAGCCATCTGGGCGCCGGGGAGCCGATCTACGAATCGCTGGCGGAGTATCCCTTAGCGCCGTGATGGGTTACTCTGCCGCCCTGCCCCCGCCATATGAGGATAAGCCATGACCCTGTCCGTCGCCATCCAGATGGACCCCATCGAGAGCATCAATATCGACGCCGACAGCACCTTCATGCTGGCGATGGAGGCGCAGGCGCGCGGGCATCGGCTTTACCATTATCTGCCGCAGAATCTCAGCTTCCGCCAGGGTAAGGTGGCCGCCTGGGCGCGGCCTTTGACGGTGCGCCGGGAAAAGGGCAACCATTACAGCCTAGGCGACGCCATCAATCTGGATCTGGCCTCGGTGGATGTGGTGCTGATGCGCCAGGATCCGCCCTTCGACATGGCCTATATCACCGCCACCCATCTGTTGGAGCATGTGCATCCCAAGACGCTGGTGGTGAACGACCCGGTGCATGTGCGCAATGCGCCGGAAAAGCTGCTGGTCACCCATTTCCCCGATCTGATGCCGCCGACCCTGATCGCGTCCGACCGGCGCGACATCCTGGATTTCCGCGCCGAGCATCAGGACATCATCGTCAAGCCGCTGTTCGGCAATGGCGGCGCCGGAGTCTTCCATATCAAGCCGGATGACGAGAATCTGAACTCGCTGCTGGAACTGTTCACCCAGCAATCCCGCGAGCCGGTGATGGTGCAGCGCTATGTGCCGGAAGTGCGCCAGGGCGATAAGCGCATCATCCTGGTGGATGGCGTGGCGGCGGGCGCGGTGAACCGCGTGCCGGCGGCCGGCGAGGCGCGGTCCAACATGCATGTGGGCGGTCGTCCCGAGAAGACCTCTCTGACCAAGCGCGAGCAGGAAATCTGCGAGGCCATCGGCCCGACCCTGAAGGAACGCGGCCTGATTTTCGTCGGCATCGATGTGATCGGCGACTATCTGACCGAGATCAACGTCACCTCACCCACCGGCATCCAGGAGATCAACCGCTTCGACGGCGCGAAGCTGGAAGGTCTGATCTGGGACGCGATCGAGAAGCGGCTGTAGGGCGTTCCCCCCCTCTCCCGCCTGCGGGCGAGGGGCTTACGCAGAGCATCAAGTCCGGGTAAATTAAAAATCGACGCAGCGGCCGCCACGTTCCCAATCCTGGTAACGGGTCGGCTCGGGGCCCTTGGGTCCGCCATGTTCGCTGGGCTTGTCGCTGGTTTTCGGCGGCGGAACCTGTTCCTGGCTCTGTTCGCTGGTCTTTTCGGTCTTATCCTGGCCGCTCATGGCAAGTCCCTCTTGATCCTGATGCCCGGCATAGTTAAGCCTCAATGCTCCGCCGATCAATGGCGGAGCTGCGGAGTTCCAGAGTGCCCCTTCATCTGTCCCGTTCCGAATTCGGCGCTCGCGCCGCCGCCGTCGAAGCCTTGGGCCGGGTGCTGCGCCGCCGGCTGACCTTGGACGAAGCCCTGGACCTGACCGGCCTGGAGGAGCGCGACCGCGCTTTCGCCCGGCTGCTGGTGGCGGGAACCCTGCGCCGCCTCGGCCAGATCGATGATCTGCTGGGCCAATGCCTGGAACATCCGCTGCCGGCCAAGGCCGCCATCGCCGGCGATATCCTGCGGATTGGCGCGGCCCAGCTGCTGTTCCTCGACACCCCCGCCCATGCCGCCGTCGACACCGCCGTCGACATGACCCGCGCCGCCGGGCTGACCGCCCAGGTCAAGCTGGTGAATGCGGTACTGCGTCGCCTCTGCCGCGAAGGCCGAAAGATGGCCGAAGCGCAGGACGCCGCCCTGCTCAATACTCCCGCCTGGCTGTGGCAAAGCTGGAGCGAGGCTTATGGCGAGGAAACCTGCCGCGCCATTGCCGCCGCCCATCTGACCGAAGCGCCGCTGGATTTTTCGGTCAAGACCGACTTAGCCGCCTGGGCCTTGGTCCTTGAGGCCGAGCCGCTGCCCACCGGCTCCCTGCGCCGCGCCCCCGGCGGGCTGGTGACCGCCCTGCCCGGTTTCGCCGAGGGGGCCTGGTGGGTTCAGGATGCCGCTGCCGCCCTACCCGCCCGCCTGCTGGGCGATGTCGAAGGCCTGACCGTTGTTGATCTTTGCGCCGCTCCTGGCGGCAAGACCGCTCAGCTGGCCGCCGCCGGGGCCCATGTGGTGGCGCTGGATCGTTCGGCCAAGCGGCTGGAAAAGCTGACGGCCAATCTGGCCCGCCTGAGTCTGACCGCCGAGACGGTGGTGGCCGACGCCGCCCTGTGGCAGCCGCCGGAACCCTTGGACGCCGTGCTGCTGGACGCGCCCTGCTCGGCCACCGGCACGCTGCGCCGTCACCCCGAAGCCGCCTGGGCCAAGAGCGCCGAGGATGTGGCCAAGCTGTCTGCCGCCCAGGATCGCCTGCTGATGGCCGCCGTCGAAATGCTGAAGCCGGGCGGCAAGCTGGTGTTCTGCACCTGCTCGCTGCAGCCCGAGGAAGGCGAACAGCGGATCGAGGCCCTGCTGGCCTCGGGCGCGCCGGTCCGCCGCGAGGCCATCACCGCCGCCGAGGTGGGAAGCTTGGCCGAGCTGATCAGTCCTGCCGGCGATTTGCGCTGCCTGCCCTGCCATCTTGGCGACAGCGGCGGCATGGACGGCTTCTTCGCCGCCCGCCTGATCCGACTCTGAGGCCTAATATGACCGCGCCCCGCGATTCCCGCCGTTTCCTGATGCTTGACCGCGACGGCACCATCAATGTGGAACGGCATTATCTGTCGGACCCCGATCAGCTGGAGCTTTATCCCGGCGTCGGCCAGGCCCTGGCCCGTCTGCGCGGCCTGGGCTATGGACTGGTGGTGGTGACCAACCAATCCGGCATCGCCCGGGGTTATTTCGATCTCGAAACGCTGGACCGGGTGCATGATCGGCTGCGGGAACTGCTGGCCGGCTTCGGGGTCACGGTGGATGGCATCTATCTTTGCCCCCATGGTCCCGACGAGGACTGCGACTGCCGCAAGCCCTTGCCCGGCATGGTCGATCAGGCGGTGGCCGAGCTGGGCTTCGACCCCGCCCGCGCCATCATGGTCGGCGACAAGGCGGTGGATGTGGAGCTGGGCCGGGCGGTGAATGCCGCCGCCAGCATCTTGGTGCTGACTGGTCATGGGATGTCCAATCAGGCGAAATGCACCCCCGACCTGCTGGCCGAGGACTTTCCCGCCGCTGCACGATGGATCGAGGAACGGTTCGGGCGCGGGGATGTTTAAAACGGCTTCCCTTTCACGTCATGGCCGGGCTTGACCCGCGGCTGTCCGGTTTAATGTAACGAGGCGGCATTCCCCCTCGCCCGAAATCGGGAGAGGGGGCTAGGGGGTGAGGGAAAGCCGCCCTAAGAAGCGGACAATCATTCGATATTCGTCATGGCCAGACTTGATCCGGCCATCTACGTCTATCCGCATAAAATATATTGATAACAATTGAGTAGAGGCTGGTTCGTGGATGCCCGTGTCAAGCACGGGCATGACGGAAAAAATGCGGTCTACGCACTGGTTGGCACCGTTTCCTTATCCCCCTCACCCCAACCCCTCTCCCGCTTGCGGGAGAGGGGCTTTCGTGGTGTCGGCTGATGGAACTTATACCAACCTGGGCCGCGAGAGACTCACGAAGGGGATTCCCACGCAGCCGCGGATATGAGTCACTGAAGCCTCCTGATGGAGGATTGTCATGGCGGCTCCAGTTGTTCTTCGTTCCGATTATGATGGCGCAGAACTTCGCGTTCTTGCTCGCTCGTCGAAGTGCGCGGCGCAGACGCGTCGGCTTCTGGCTCTAGCATTGATCTACGATGGCGGCCGCCGGAGCGAGGCGGCCAAGTTGGGAGGTGTCGGGCTGCAAGTGGTGAGGGACTGGGTTCTGCGTTTCAACGCCTTTGGGCCGGATGGTCTGATCGACCGCAAGCCGCCAGGATCGCCGCCGAAGCTGAACGCGGCGCAACGGCGGGCGTTGGCCGACAAGGTGGAGCGCGGTCCCGTTCCGGCGGTGGACGGTGTGGTGCGCTGGCGGCTCAAGGATCTGGCCCAATGGATCTTCGAGGATTTCGGCATTTCTCTGGACGAGACGACGATCGGCCGCGAACTGAAGGCGCTGGGATACGCCAAGCTGTCGGCCCGTCCTCGCCATTACGCCCAGAACGTCGAAGCCATTGAGGATTTTAAAAAAACTTCCCCGCCCAATTGGCGGCGATCCGGGAAACCTTGCCGCCGGGAACCAAGATAGAGCTGTGGTGGCAAGACGAGGCCAGGATCGGCCAGAAGAACAAGATCACCCGGCGTTGGGCCAAGCGGGGAACCAGACCTGTGGCTCCTCGCGACCAGAGAACCAAATCGGCTTACATCTTCGGGGCCATCTGTCCAGAACGCGGGGTCGGCGCCGCTCTCGTCCTGCCGCGTTGCGACACCCAGGCCATGCAATGGCATCTCGACGAGATCGCCTCCCAAGTCGCCTCTGGAGCCCACGCCGTTCTCATCATGGATCAGGCCGGATGGCACACCACAGACAAGCTGATCCTGCCGCCCAACATCACCATCCTGTCCCTGCCGCCGCGCTCGCCGGAACTCAATCCGGTCGAGAACATATGGCAATTCATCCGCGAGAACTGGCTCTCAAATCGCGTCTTCTTATCCTACAGCCAGATCGTCGCCCTGTGCTCATACGCCTGGAACAGGCTCGTCGAACAGCCATGGATCATCATGTCCATCGGATTGCGCAAATGGGCCCATCGGTTCTGATCTGCCCAGGTTGGTATTACAGCTGAAAGACCTGTTTTTGCGCGTATCTCAAGTCAATGGCCAAAATTAAACCGGACAGCCGTGGGCTTGGCCCGGCCATCCACGAATTGTCAGG
>Ga0306923_10001546_pt1 | contig 20548 bp, 21 predicted proteins | sample sta12Can44000108_FD_203841 | JGI IMG/M metagenome (GOLD analysis project Ga0306923, IMG submission 203841) | Lab enrichment of tropical soil microbial communities from Luquillo Experimental Forest, Puerto Rico - statanox.12C.anox.44.000.108 (v2)... | ecosystem: Environmental > Terrestrial >... | reverse complement strand
CAGAGGACGGCGACGATGCCGTGGCGCGGATCCAGCGGCGGCAGGCGCGCGAGATGTTCCGGCTCGCCGAGGACGCCGTGTGCCGCCACCAGCAGCTCGTCGGCCACTTCGGCGAGGCGATCGCGCCCTGCGGCACGAGCTGCGACCTCTGCACGGCCGACGACCTCCTCGCCCGCGCGAAGCCTCCGACTCGCGCTCCGGCCGCGAAGCGCCCGCGCCGGCCGTTCCGGTCGCGGCGGTAGCCAGCCTCGCTCGCCGGAGCGCGCGGACTACAGGCCCGCGGCCTTCAGGTAGTCCACGTCGATCTTGGTCCCGGCGCAGGTGCGCACGGCCGGGGTCCAGGTGCCGCTCGGAAGCCGGCCGGAGACCCGAGGGTTGCCGAGCGTGATCGTGCGGCCGCCCTGGAGGTAGTCCACGAGGTTCACCGCCGTGGCCGGCGTCGCGACGAGCCGGGTGATCGGCGTCGTGGCGTCCGCCGGCTTCGCGTAGGTGAACACGACGTCGGGCTGGCCGGCCGCGGTCAGCGTCACCGCGAAGTGGTCGATGCCGGAGAGGTCGATGCCCTCGGGGCTCGTGAGCGAGAGCGACTGCGCGTGGAGGTCGGCGGTGACGCCTTCCTTCTGGAGATTTGGCACCGTGGGGCCGAGATCGTACGACGCCTTGAGCGGCACGGTGAGGTCGGAGACGACCACGGCGGTGGTCGTGATGGGCGCGGAGACGGCGTTCTCGGTGACGCACACCGAGTCGGCCTCGGCGGTGGCGTTGAGACCGCAGCCGGCGAGCGCGGCGGCGAGGGCGACGGCGAGGGCGGAGGTCGTGCGCATGGCGGTCCTCACCAGACGTACAGCAGGCAGCCGAGGTTCACGGTGGGGAGGGTGGCGGAGAGCCGCGCGTTCGTGATGTCGACGGTGGTGTTCCCCTGCTGGTAACCGTGCACGTCGCCGAGCCCGCTCCGCACCCAGGCGAGGCCGCCGCGGACGTAGAACACGAAGCGCTGCGGGGAGCCGAACTCCGCGCCGAGCTGCGCCGAGTAGAACGTGTAGCCGAACTTCTGGAGCGCTGGGTCGAGGGCGTTGAAGAAGCTGCCCGAGAAGCGGCCCGACACGTCGGTCTCGAAGAACCTCCCCACCTCCGCCGTGAAGGTCGGGACGACGCTCCACTGGAACGGCATGGCGGTGACGCTCGCCTGGACTCCGGGGCCGAGGATGTTGTGCGCGAACCCGACGCTGCCGCGGACCCACTGTAGCGGGCGCACCACCGCGGACACGGTGAAGCCCTGCGGCGCGCCGGCGCCGATCTGGGCGCCGAGGAGCCTGGGGCGGGGCTCCGGGATCTCCCGCGCGATCGGAGAGGCGGTCGTCGCCGCCGGGACCGGCTCCGCTGCCTCACCGCCACGGAGCGGCGACGAAAGCTGGGGTGAGGGGGAGGTCGTCGCGCCTTCGACCGTGGTCCCGGCTGGGGCGGGCGGCGCACCGCCTGGTGGGCTCGCGAGGAGGAGGGCGGTGAGGAGCGCGACCATGCAGACCCCTGTCCGTTCGGGTGAGCAGCAGGCCCTAACACTGCGGCAGGTGGGTGTTCAAGGCGACCGCGGATGAAGTCGCGATCGAGCCGGGTTCATCTGGGACCGGGTACGTCGACATTTCCGCGTGCGTTGCCCGGTCCTGCTGCGTTACAACAGCCCGGGTAACTGGACTTCGTCGGTCCGGTTACGCTTGAATGCGCCCCGGCTCTGGTTCCAACGAGGCTCGGCCATGCTCCGGATGAGCAAGCTCACCGATTACGGCATCGTGCTCCTCACGCATCTGGCGCGTGACGGCGCGGCGCCGATGCAGACCGCGCAGGAGCTCGCCGCGGCGTCGAAGGTCCCGCTGCCCACCGTGAGCAAGATCCTGAAGGAGCTCTGCCGCGGTGGCCTCGTGGTGTCGCACCGCGGCCGGCGCGGCGGCTACAGCCTCTCGCGCCCGGCGGCGGCCATCTCCGTCGCGCAGATCGTCGAGGCGCTCGAGGGACCGCTCGGCCTCACCGAGTGCGCGAACCACGCGGGTGCATGCTCCCTCGAGCCCACCTGCGTCGCCCGCTCGCACTGGGGCCCCATCAGCCGCGCGATCCACCGGACGTTGTCGCGGCTGCCGCTCTCCGCCCTCGGCCCGCACGCCGCTCCGCAGGGCCAGCTCCCGATCATCGGGGAGGTGAACGCATGACCGACGCTGCTGCCATCCGAGAGCTCACCGAGTCCAAGTACAAGTACGGCTTCGTCACCGACGTCGAGGCGGATCAGGTCCCGCCCGGCCTCTCCGAGGAGATCGTCCGCGTCATCTCGCAGAAGAAGGGCGAGCCGGACTGGCTCCTCGAGTGGCGCCTCGAGGCGCTCCGCCGCTGGCTCGCGATGGAGGAGCCGAAGTGGGCGCGGGTCGACTACAAGCCGATCGACTACCAGTCGATCGTCTACTACTCGGCGCCGAAGCCGAAGAAGCAGCTCCACTCGATGGACGAGATCGACCCCGAGCTGAAGGCGGCCTTCGAGAAGCTCGGGATCCCGCTCGCAGAGCAGGCGCGCCTCGCGAACGTGGCGGTGGACGCGGTGTTCGACTCGGTGTCGGTGGCGACGACCTTCCGCGAGAAGCTCGCCGAGAAGGGCATCCTGTTCTGCTCGTTCTCCGACGCGGTGAAGAACCACCCCGAGCTCGTGCGGAAGTACCTGGGCTCGGTGGTGCCCTCCACCGACAACTTCTTCGCGGCGCTGAACAGCGCGGTCTTCTCCGACGGCTCGTTCGCCTACGTCCCGAAGGGCGTGCGCTGCCCGATGGAGCTCTCCACCTACTTCCGCATCAACGCGCAGAACACCGGGCAGTTCGAGCGCACGCTGCTCATCGCCGACGAGGGCGCGTACGTGTCGTACCTCGAGGGCTGCACCGCGCCGATGCGCGACGAGAACCAGCTCCACGCCGCGGTGGTCGAGCTCGTCGCGCTGCCGGGCGCGGAGATCAAGTACTCCACGGTCCAGAACTGGTACCCCGGCGACGCCGAGGGGAAGGGCGGCATCTACAACTTCGTCACGAAGCGCGGCAAGGCGATGGAGCGCGCGAAGATCTCGTGGACGCAGGTGGAGACCGGCTCGGCGATCACCTGGAAGTACCCGAGCTGCATCCTGCAGGGCGACGACTCGGTGGGCGAGTTCTACTCGGTGGCCCTCACGAACAACCGGCAGCAGGCCGACACCGGCACGAAGATGATCCACGTGGGCAAGCGCACCCGCTCCACGATCATCTCGAAGGGCATCAGCGCCGGGAAGGGCCAGAACACCTACCGCGGCCTCGTGAAGGTGCTGAAGGGCGCGGAGGGCGCCCGGAACTACTCGCAGTGCGACTCGCTCCTCATCGGCGACCGCTGCGGCGCCCATACGTTCCCGTACATCGAGGTGCGCAACCGCACCGCGCAGGTGGAGCACGAGGCCACGACCTCGAAGATCGGCGAGGACCAGCTCTTCTACTGCCGGCAGCGCGGCATCAAGGAGGAGGACGCGGTCTCGATGATCGTGAACGGGTTCGCGAAGCAGGTGCTGAAGGAGCTGCCGATGGAGTTCGCGGTCGAAGCCCAGAAACTGCTCGGCCTCTCCCTCGAAGGCAGCGTGGGTTAACTCATCGTGAAGGGTGACATGCTCAAGATCGAAGGCCTCCGAGCCCGCATCGACTCGAAGGAGATCCTGAAGGGACTCGACCTCGCGGTCGGCGCAGGCGAGGTGCACGCGATCATGGGGCCGAACGGCTCCGGGAAGTCCACGCTCGCGAAGGTGCTCGCCGGCAGCGAGCAGTACGACGTCGCGGGCGGGAAGGTCACGTTCCTCGGCGAGGACCTGCTCGCGCTCGCGCCCGAGAAGCGCGCCGCGGCGGGCCTGTTCCTGGGCTTCCAGTACCCGGTGGAGATCCCGGGCGTCGCGAACATGTACTTCCTGCGCACGGCGCTCAACGCGGTGCGGAAGGCGCGCGGCGAGGAGGAGCTCGACGCGATGGACTTCCTCTCGCTCGCCAAGGAGAAGATGAAGCTCGTGAAGATGGACCCCGCGTTCATGAACCGCGGGGTGAACGAGGGCTTCTCCGGCGGCGAGAAGAAGCGGAACGAGATCCTCCAGATGGCGGTGCTCGAGCCGCGGCTCTCGATCCTCGACGAGATCGACTCCGGCCTCGACATCGACGCGCTGCGGGCCGTGGCCGAGGGCGTGAACGCGCTGCGCAGCCCCGAGCGCGCGATGATCGTCGTCACCCACTACCAGCGGCTCCTCGACTACATCCGGCCCGACTTCGTCCACGTGATGTCGGCGGGCCGCATCGTGAAGAGCGGCGGTCCCGAGCTGGCGCTCCACCTCGAGGAGGAGGGCTACGGCTGGATCGAGAAGGAGCCGACCTCGCCCGCGGCCGGCCGGCCGGCGGAGTCGCGCCCGTGACGCGCGCCGAGGAGAGCCTCGAGCGGCTCCTCGCCTCCCGCGCGGACGGCGAGCCCGGCTTCCTCGCCGCGCACCGCGCCGAGGGGGCGGCCACGTTCCGGCGGCTGAAGCTCCCCACCACGCGGCACGAGGACTGGAGGTTCACGAGCCTCGCCGGCCTCTCGCAGCTGGAGCTCCGGCGCGCCTTGCCGGCGGGGATGCCGGCGGCGGCCGACCTGCCGCCCGCGCCGCGCATCGTCTTCGTGAACGGCCGCCACGACCCGGCGCTCTCCGATCTCGCGGGCCTGCCGGCCGGCGCCGTCGTGCAGAGCCTCGCCGACGCGCTCGCGCGCACGCCCGAGCTCGTGGAGCCGTGGCTCGGCCGGCGCGTCCCCACCTCCGATCACGCGTTCGCCGGCCTCAACGCCGCGCTCTTCGAGGATGGCGCGTTCGTCGTGCTGCCCGAGGGCGCCCGCGCCGAGCGGCCGATCCACCTCGTGCACCTCGCGTCCGGCGCGGCCGGCGCGGCGATGCACCCGCGCCACGTGATCGTCGCCGCCCCCGGCGCGCGGGCCGAGATCGCCGAGCTCTACGCAGGCGACGACGGCGCGTACCTCGTGAACGCGCTCACCGAGGTGTACGCGGCGCCCGGCGCCGAGATCGCGCACTACCGGCTGCAGCGGGAGGGCGCCGGCGCCTTCCACGTGGGCCTCCTCGAGGTGGAGCAGGGCCGCGCGAGCCGCTTCCGCGGCCACTCGCTCGCCGTGGGCGCGCAGCTCGCGCGCGTCGAGTCGCGCGCGCTCCTCGCCGCCGAGCAGGCCGACTGCGCGCTCGAGGGGCTCTACCTCGCGAACGGCACGCAGCTCCACGACCACCTCGTGCTCGTGGACCACGCGAGCCCGCACACCACGAGCCGCGAGCTGTTCAAGGGCGTCCTCGACGACAAGGGGCACGGCGTCTTCGCCGGCCGCATCCGGGTGCGGCCGGGCGCGCAGAAGATCGACGCGGCGCAGTCGAGCTCGAACCTGCTCCTCTCCGACGACGCGGTGGCCGACGCGAAGCCGCAGCTCGAGATCGACGCCGACGACGTGAAGTGCTCGCACGGCGGCACCGTGGGCCAGCTCGATCCGAACGCGCTCTTCTACCTCCGCTCGCGCGGCGTGGACGAGCTCACGGCGCGCGCGCTCCTCACCTACGCCTTCGCCGCCGAGCTGGTGGAGCGGATGGGGCCCGCCGACCTGCGCGACCGCGTGCGCCGGCTCGTCGCCTCCCGGCTCGCGGGAGGCGCCGCCCTGCTGGAGGCCGCGTGATGACTGCCTCGCCCACCACGGCCGCGGCCCAGGCCGCTCGCGCTCCGGCGCCCGCGCCGTCGGGACCGTTCGACCTCGAGCGGATCCGCGCCGAGTTCCCGATCCTCTCGCGCCCGGTGCGCGGGAAGCGGCTCGTGTTCCTCGACACCGCCGCCTCCGCGCAGGCGCCGCGCGCCGTGATCGACGCCGTGCGCCGCTACCGCGAGGAGCAGCACGCGAACGTGCACCGCGGCGTGCACTACCTCTCCGAGGTGGCGACCGCCGAGTACGAGGCGGCGCGGGTGAAGATCGCGCGCTTCCTCGGCGCCGCCGACGCGCACGAGGTGATCTTCACGCGCGGCACCACCGAGGCGCTGAACCTCGCCACCTGGACGCTCGGCAAGACGCTCGTCGGCGCCGGCGACGAGGTGCTCGTCAGCGCGATGGAGCACCACTCGAACATCGTCCCGTGGCACCTGCTGTGCCAGGAGAAGGGCGCGAAGCTCGTGGTCGCGCCCATGGACGACCGCGGCGCGCTCCAGCTCGACGAGCTCGAGCGGCGGCTGTCGCCGCGCACCAAGGTGGTCGCGGTGGCGCACGTGTCGAACGCGCTCGGCACCGTGAACCCGGTCGCGGAGATCTCCGCGCTCGCCCACGCGCGCGGGATCCCGGTGGTGGTGGACGGCGCGCAGGGGCTGCCGCACGGGCCGGTGGACGTCCGCGCGCTCGGCTGCGACTTCTACGCGTTCAGCGGCCACAAGGCCTACGGCCCCACCGGCATCGGGGCGCTGTGGGGCAAGATGGAGTGGCTCGACCGGCTGCCGCCGTGGCAGGGCGGCGGCGACATGATCCTCTCGGTGGCCTGGGACAAGATCGTCTTCAACAAGCCGCCGTTCCGGTTCGAGGCGGGCACGCCGAACATGGAGGGCGCGATCGGCCTCGGCGCGGCCCTCGACTGGATGGAGGCGGTGGGGCGCGATCGGATCGCGGCCCACGAGCAGGAGCTCCTCGCCTACGGCACCGGGCTGCTCTCGAGCATCCCCGGCGTCCGGCTCGTGGGCACCGCGCCGCACAAGGCGGGCGTGCTCTCGTTCGTGATGGACGACGTGCACCCGCACGACGTCGGGACGATCCTCGACCGCGAGGGGATCGCGATCCGCACCGGTCACCACTGCGCGCAGCCGGTGATGGCGCGCTTCGGGATCCCGGCGACCGCCCGCGCCTCGCTCGGCGTCTACAACGGAAGGGACGACCTCGACGCGCTCGCGCGCGGCATCGAGAAGGTGAAGGCCGTCTTCGGATGAATGGCATGAACGACGATCTCCAGGACCTGTACCAGCAGGTGATCCTCGACCACGGGAAGAAGCCGCGGAACTTCCGCGTGCTCGAGGACGCAGACCGCACGGCCGAGGGGCTGAACCCGCTCTGCGGCGACCACTACACGCTCTTCCTGAAGCTCGACGGCGACACCATCCGCGAGCTCACCTTCCAGGGCTCGGGCTGCGCGATCTCGAAGGCGTCGGCGTCGCTCATGACCCAGCAGCTGAAGGGCAAGACGGTGGCCGAGGCGAAGGACCTCTACGAGCGCGTGCACGTGCTGGTGACCGAGGGGCCGGAGCGGGCGGGCGAGATCGGCAAGCTCGCGGTGCTGGGCGGCGTCTGCCAGTTCCCCACCCGCGTGAAGTGCGCCAGCCTCGCGTGGCACACCCTGAAGAGCGCGCTCGAGGGCGGGGCCGTGGTCACGACGGAGTAGCCATGCGGCGCGCACCAGTCGTCCTGAAGCGTTCCGTGGTCGCGACCCAGATCCCCACCGGGATCGCGACGAAGCTCGAGCCCGGCTCGATGGTGATGGTCCAGCAGGCGCAGGACGGGAACTTCACCGTGATGACGGAGCGCGGGGGGATCGCGCGCATCGAGGGGAAGGACGCGGACGCGCTCGGCACGGAGTACGAGGAGATCGCGGCGGCCGCGGAGGCGGAGCGCGCGCGGCGGCGCGAGGGGCCCTTCGACGAGCAGAAGGTGTGGGAGGAGCTCGCGACGGTGTACGACCCGGAGATCCCGGCGCCGGTGACCGAGCTCGGCCTCATCTACGCGGTGGCCTCGCAGCCGGTGGAGGGCGGGGTGAAGGTGACCGTCACGATGACGCTCACCGCGCCCGGCTGCGGCGTGGGGCCGATGCTCGTGGACGACGTGCGCCGCAAGGTGCTCGGCGTCGCCGGCGTGAAGGACGCCGACGTGAACATCACCTTCGAGCCGCCGTGGGACCAGAGCCGCATGACCGAGTCGGCCCGGCTGCAGCTCGGGTTGATGTAGGCGCGGGCGCTGGTCCTCGGCGCTGCTTCATCACCCCTGGTCGGTGAACACCGGCACGGTGTCGCGCCGGCGGACCACTGCGTCGACCTCGATCTCCACGAGCAGGTCGGCGCGGACGAGGGCCTTCACCTCCAGGCACGTCGCGACCGGGTCGATCCCCTGGAACGCGGCGCGGTGCGCGCGCGCGAACTCCTCGAACCGGGAGACGTCGGTGACGAAGGTGCGCGTGCGCACCACGTCGGCCATCGACGCGCCACACTCCGCCAGCGCGCGCGCGATCTTCTCGAAGACGAACTCGCACTGCCGGAACAGGTCGCCGGGCCCCACCACCGCGCCGTCGGCGCCGGTGGCGGTGGTGCCGGCCACGAACACGAGCTCGCCCACGCGCCGCGCGCGGCAGTAGGCGACCTTCTCTTCCCACGGCGATCCCGAGTACACGCGCTGGTCCATCCGGACATCTTGCCGCGTCCCGGAGCCGCGCGCTGGAGAAGTCGCTTTGTCGACGCGGTGCGGCGCCTGAGTACAATCGCGCCCTCTCCCGGAGGTCTCCATGCGGAACGCGCGGCTTGCTGCGCTGCTCGTGCTCGCCTCGGCGTGCGTGTCGAGCGGCACGTACGAGAAGAAGGTTCAGGAGGCGGACCAGCTCCGCTGGGCGCTGCACGTCGAGCGCCAGAAGACGGGCGAGCTCGAGGGGAAGATCGAGGATGCGAACGGGCAGGTCGCGACGGCCCGGGGAGAGACGGATCGCATCGCGGACCGCCTCAGCCAGGTGAACGCGTCGCTGGCGCAGCGCGAGATCGCGCTGAAGCAGGCGGCCGCCAAGGAGGGGCAGCTCCAGGCGACGGTCGCCGACCTCTCCAAGTCGAAGGATGAGCTCCAGGTGCGGTACGCGGAGCTCGAGCAGAAGAGCGCCGAGTACGAGCAGCTCCAGCAGTCGCTGAAGAGCGAGATCGAGCAGGGCCAGATCGAGCTCGCCGAGGCGAAGGGCCGGATGACGGTGAAGCTCAAGGACAAGATCCTCTTCGCGTCGGGGTCGGCGAAGATCGGCCCCGAGGGCAAGCAGGCGCTCGCGAAGGTCGCCGACGCGTTCAAGGAGCTGAAGGGGAAGGTCGTCCGCGTCGAGGGCCACACCGACGATCGACCGATCGGGAGCGCGGCGTTCCCGTCGAACTGGGAGCTCTCGGGAGCGCGCGCGCTCGCGGTCGTGCGCTACCTCCAGGAGCGCGGCGTGGACCCGGCGATCCTCGCCGGCGCGGCGTACTCGCAGTTTCGCCCCGTGACCACGAACGACACGCCCGAGGGGCGGAGCCTGAACCGGCGCATCGAGATCGTGCTCGCGCCGGCCGAGTCGTAGCGGCTCGCCCGCCCCCGCAGCTGGGCCCGATCACGCAGCGCGGCGCGCCCGCGGCGCCGGGTCGGGCCGGACCGCGAGCGTGCGCAGCGCGCCCTCGCGCGCCACCTCCAGCGTGACCTCCGGCGCTCCCGCGAGCACGAGCGCGCGCTGGAGATCGTCGACGCCCTCCACCGGGCTTCCGCTCGCCGAGAGCAAGAGGTCGCCCTCGCGGAGCCCGCCCTGATCGGCGGCCGACGCCGCCTCCACCCGCACGATGCGGAGCGCGCGCTCGCGCCCGAGCGTCCGGGCGAGATCCGGGGCGAGGTCCTCCCCGCGCGCCGCGATCCCGAGGAAGGGCCGGCGCACCGTGCCGTCCCGGAGCAGCACCGCGGCCACCCACGCGGCGGTGCGTGCGGGGATCGCGAACGCGAGCCCGTGGGCCCACGGCACCATCGCGGTGGTGACGCCGGCGACGCGCCCCTCCGCGTCGAGGAGCGGCCCGCCGGAGTTGCCGGGGTTCACCGCGGCATCGGTCTGCACGAGGCCGTCGAGCTGGCCCCCGGGCGAGGGCAGCTGCCGGTGGAGCGCGGAGACGACCCCGAGCGTCACCGTCCGCTCGAAGCCGAGCGGGTTCCCGATGGCGATCACGAGCTCGCCCACCCGGAGCGGCCGGTCCGCGAGCGGGAGCGGCGAGAGGCCACGCGCCTCCACGCGGATCACCGCGAGGTCGGTGCGCGGATCCTCGCCCACGCGCTCGGCGCGCGCAGCGTCGCCGCCGGGGAGGCGCACGCCGAGGCGGCCACCGCCGCCGCGAGCGACGTGCGCGTTCGTGAGCACGAGACCGTCCGGCGCGAGCACGAGGCCGGAGCCCTGGCCGCCCCGGTGCTCGACGCCGACGACGGAGGGCGACGCACGGGCGACGAGGTCGGCCAGATCAGCGGACAGCGCGGCGAGCGGGGTCATGACCGGCCTCCGCGGGCGCCGATGGTGAGCGCGAGGTCGCGCGGCGCGCCCGCGCGCAGGACCCGGAGCGGCAGCGGCTCGCCGATGCGGTCCTCCTCGAGGAGCGGCGCCAGGTCGCGCGGGTGCGCGAGCGCGGATCCGGCGGCCGAGAGCAGCACGTCGCCGAGGACGACGCCGACCTGTGCGGCGGGACCGCCCTCGTCGAGGCCGGAGACGAGGAGCCCGCGCTCCTGCCCGGCGACGGTCCGGAGCTGCGAGGGGAGGTGCACCGGGATCGTCGCGACCCCGAGGTAGCCGCGGCGGACGGCGCCGTGGGAGAGGAGCGCGCCGGCGACCCGGCGCAGGGTGGCGGGCGGGAGCGCCAGCGCGGCGCCGCGCACCACGCCGGCGTTCGCGAGGCCCAGGGCGCGCCCGGCGAGATCGACCACGAGGCCGCCGGAGAAGCCGGGGAAGAGCGAGGCGTCGAGCTCGACGAAGCGGTCGAGCCGGGCGCCGCCGGGGGCGCGCCACTCGCCAGCGGAGACCCGCGCGACGAGCGCGAGACCGGCGCGGGGGGCGCGGCCGGGGCGGGACAGGGTGAGGGCGAGCGAGCCGGCCGCCGGCACGTCGTCGCGCCAGGCGGGCAGGGGGAGCGTCGACGGGGCGGCGAGCCGCACGACCGCGAGGTCGGTGCCGGGGTCCCGGCCGGCCACCTCACCGCGCACCGCCTCGCCCGAGGGGAGCTGCACCTCCACCTCGTCCTCGTCGCCGACGGCGTGGGCGGCGGTGAGGATCGCGTCGGCCCCCCAGGCGACGCCCGAGCCGGCGCGGCGCCGGCCCTCCACGCGGACGACGCTCTCCGCCGCGCGCGCGGCCACCGCCGCGAGGCCGTCGGAGAGGGACAGAAGCTGCTCTGTGTTCCAGGTCATGCGAGGAGGTTAGGGGCGCGGCCGACGCGCCACATCGTCCGGGCGGACGGGGCGGGGACCTGGCCGGATGGACAGGATTGAAGCCCGCAGGGCTCATGTCACCGCTCGAGCCGACCGCGTGAAGCGATCCATCCACATGTCCCCGAACGCCTGGCGTGCGGCGAGATCGTTGTGGGCGCGACAGAGGACGCGAAGGTTGGCGACCGTCGATGGTCCGCCATGGGCTCGGGGCGTGATGTGGTCGAGCTCGAGCCGCAGGGTGGAGCCGCAGACGCCGCCCGAGTCGAGCGGGAACTCACAGCACCCGCGAGCGCGCCTCCAGACCTCGCGTTTCACGGCCGCGGAAATCCCCACCGAAGTAACCGGGGCGGCGACCGCGGTGCGCGGTCTCTCGACGACTCCCTTCCGCTTCGCGCGCTGCGCGAGGAGTGAGTCGAGGGCCGCCTCGAGGACCTCCTCGGAGCTGGCGCCAGGGTGGGAGTGAGAGAGCGCGGCCTTGGCGGCTTCGAGCTTCGCGAGGAGCCTGCGCGAGACGGTGATGTGGAGCCGCGCACGCTCTGTGTCGATTGGCTCGACGGCGCTGGGCTTCTCAGCAGATGCTGGGCGAGGCGCGGCAACATGGTGGCCGTGGCTCGACGCCGCGGTTGCAAGTTCGGCCGGCCGAAGCAGCGTCCCGGTCGTCACGGGGTCGGGCGGCGATGCGGCTGGATGCTGATCGAGCGGTGTGTGGGTGCGCGCGGCCGCGGGCCGGACCGCCGAGACGACCTCGCGCAAAGGCGGGTTCCCCACGGGGCGGATCGACACCGCGACGTCAGCCGCCTCACGTCTCGAGAGCCCGAAGAAGCGAGGAAGGACCTCGGCCGCGTTCTCGGTGGTGAGCACCTTCGCGAGCTCGATGATCGACGATAGGCACAGCTGTCCGGAGCGGAGCGCCGCCTCGACTTCGCGGTGGCGCTGGATGAGCTCGGCGGCCGTCTTCCGGTACTGGGCAGCGCCCGCCGAGAGCCCAAGCTCACGGCGGAGGAAGGAAAAGAGGCTCGCATGCCCCAGATCCGTCCACAGCCTTCTCCGATCGAAGTCGGCGAGCGCGAGGAGGAAGTCGCCCATCGCGTTGTGTTCACGGCGGAGGAGCGCGGCGAGCTGGTTCGTGAGGTCACGTGCGTTCATACGCGAACTGTCTCACGCGATCTCGAGGCCTCCGGAAACGCACCAGGAGGCTCGAGGTTCCGAGAACGCGAGCCGTGATCCGCGAACCTGGCGCGCCACGACGAGCGCTCGTGGGCGAGCGCATTGTGCAGCGAGAGAGGCCCTCGGGCGATGAGCACTGGCGCGAACGCGGATCTGCGCCGAAACCGTCAAGCTCGACCGGGGCTAAGATGGGTGCGGCTCATTCACGGCCCGTGAAATACGCGTCGTGGGCTCGGGCTGGGTCCCGGACTTCACCGTCACCGCCTCGAGCCGAAGCGCGCCATGGCCCCAGAACTCCTCGGCGGGCCGTCCGCGCGCGAGGCGCGCCCTACGATTAGATAGACCCGGTGCTCCGCCTCCGCGCTGCCATCGTCGCCGAGGACCCGCTCGCCCGGAGCGGGCTCGCGGTGCTCCTCGCGCGCGAGGAGGTGGAGGTCGCGGCCGAGCTCGCGCCCGCCGAGGCTGCTCAGGCCGCCCTCGCCCTCGCCGACGCGCTGGTGGTGGACCTCGCGGGCGACGGCGCGCTCGAGGCGATCCGCGGCGCGGAGCTGCCCGTCGTCGCGCTCCTCGCCTCCGACGCCCAGGCCGGCGAGGCGCTCGCCGCGGGCGCCCGCGCGCTCCTGCTCCGCGGCGCCCCCGGTGACCGGATCGCGGCCGCGATCGGGGCGGTGGCGCACGGCCTCGCTGCGCAGGACGCGGCGCTCGCCCCCGCGCTCCTCCGCGCTCCACCGGTCGCGCGCGCGGGCTCCGATCTCACGCCGCGCGAGGCAGAGGTGCTCGCCGAGCTCGCCGAGGGGCGCTCGAACAAGGAGATCGCGCGCGCCCTCGGGATCTCGGAGCGCACCGCGAAGTTCCACGTGGAGTCGATCCTGGCGAAGCTCGGCGCCGACGGGCGCGCGGAGGCGATCGTCCTCGCCGCGCGGCTCGGCCTCGTGACGCTCTGAGCGACGAGCACGATCGCGAAGCCCGCTGCCGGTTGCCCTCGTGGGCCGGGCCGACTCACCCCACCGTCACCTTCCCCACGCCGCGCTTCAGGAGCCATTCGCGCACGCGCTCGCGCAGATCGCCCTGCAGCGCGAGCGCGTCGCCCTCCACCGCGCCGCCGCAGCCGAGCGCGGACTTCAGCTCGGAGCACCAGCGCTCGCGCTCGCGGAGCGACAGGTCGAGCTTCTCGATCACCGTCGCCTCCTTGCCGCCGCGCCCCTTCCGCTCGAGGCGGACCACGGCACGCGCAGGCGCCTTCCGCGGCGGCGCTTCCGACGGCGGAGGAGTCGGCGCCGGCGCGGGGCTCATCCCGAGCTTCTCGCCGAGCCCGCCGAACGGGTTGTGGAACGGAGCCGCCGGTGCGGGCGGGGTCTCAGGCTTCTTCTTTCCCATGCTTCACCTTGCGGGACGTGCGGGAGGTTCGAGCCCAGGCGCCGCGGAGCCGCGCGGAGAGCGCGAGCCCCTCGGGCGCGGAGGGCCCGTCGGGCAGGAGGTGCGTCGCGCGGTCGAGGACGCGCCGCTCGAGCGCGAGCGCCTCGAAGAGCCGCAGCGCCTCGGCCGGATCGAGGCCGCTCGCGGCGAGGAAGGCCGCGCGCGAACGGCGCGGCACCCCGAGCGCGTCGAGCCAGGCCGCGCCCGCCTCCTCGGCCTCGGCGCGCGAGACCTCCACGCCGAGGCTCCGGCCCAGCGCGGCGAGCGCCAGGGTGCGCAGGCCGTCCTCCACGCCGTCGGCGGCGCGCCGGTCGCGAGCGAGGGCGGCGAAGACGGGCGAGCCCTCGAGGCGGCGCCGGCGCACGTGGGACGGGCGCGGTCGCGGCGGCCACGGTGCACTGGCCGGGGCGCCGGACACGCTCGTGGAGGCGGTGTCGTCGGCGGGCGCGCGGGCCGCGAGGAAGCGCGCCGCGGCGGCGAGGCAAGCGCGCGCGTCGTCGGCCTTGGGATCGGGGAGGCCACGTGCGGCGAAGGCGTCCCAGCGCGCGCGGGCGCCGGAAGAGAGGCGTGCGGCGGCGAGCACCGCGGGCCAGGTGCGGTCCTGGTAGAAGACCCGGGCCGCCGCGCCGACGAGCGCGCGCGCGTCGCGCGGCGACAGCGCCCGCGCGGCCTGGGCGGCGGCCGCCGCCGCGCGCACCGCCACGAGCGGCACGGTGAGCGCGCGGAAGCCGTACGAGCCGTCGAGGTGCAGGAGCGCGACCTCGTCGTCGCCCGCGAGCGCGCCGTCCCGGTACGCGCGATAGATCTCGCCCACGCCCACCATCCCGTGCGCGTGGAGCTCGGCCGCCCGCAGCGCCCCCATGCTCGCCGCGCCGAACACCGCGACCCCGGCGTCGAGCGCGTCGAGGAGCTCGTGGTGCCACACCGACGGGCGGTGCTCGAACACCCCGTCCACGAGCGCGATCGCGCGCGGTCGAAGCTCCAGCGCGCGCCACACGTCGCCCTGGGCTGCGGGCGGGAGGAGCGTGGCGCCCGGGGCGAGCCGGAGCGCCTCGTCTCGCGAGAGGGAGGGGCCGAGGAAGACGACCAGCTCTCCCCTGTTCACGCGCCGCCTCACAGGAGCCCCGAGACGCGGAAACCCGGCACGAGCACCTTCGCGACGCGCAGCGGGAAGCCGTCTGGCGCGAGATCGAGCGCCGCGGCGCGGTCGAACCCGGCGCGCTGGAGCCGCCCGAGCACCGCCCGGAGCCCGGCCGCCGCGCCGCGCACGGCGGGGAGCTTCACCACCGCGCGGGCGCTCCGGCGCGGCCTCGCGCGCGCGCACATCGCGCGGAGCGCATCGACATCGTCGGGATCCATCGGCGCGACGTCCTCCCGGGCGCCGTGCACGTCGGTGGCCCGCGACTGGGCCGCCTCGAGGAGCGCCGCGCGCAGCGCCTCGTCGGCTGTGAGCCGGCAGGCGTAGCCGGCGGCGAGTGGTACCGGTCCCCGTTCCCGATCGAAGAGGAGCGCCGCCGCGACCGGCAGCGCGATCGACCCGGTGCAGTCGAGGAAGAACACGTCGAACCCTCCCGCCTCGATGCGGGCGGCGAGCGCGGCCGCGCGCGGCGCGCCCTCGCGTCCCACGAGCCGGGCGCGCACTTCACGTGCGGTGAATCCGTCGGGGAGCGCCTCGGCGAGCGCGTGCCGCTCGACGGTCTCGAGGAGCGCGTGGAGCACCGCCACGGGCCACGAGGGCGCCGCACCCATCCCGTTCGTCGTCCACGGGATCCCTGGATCTCCCAGGAGCGGCGCGCCCGCAGGCGGGCAGTGGACCGCCGCGGCCGGCAGCCGCACCGGGGCCCCGGTGAAGAGGTCCCGCGCGTCCACGTAGGCGAGCCCGTCGGGCCCACCGCGGAGCGTCGCGGGGTCCACGCGCTCGGCCGCCCACAGCTCGGCGGCCTCGCACAGTGCCCCCCGCGCGGCCTCGTCGAACCGCTCGCCCTTCCCGTTCGTGACCTGTAGCACGTGCCCGCCGGGCCGCACCGCGCAGGCGACCTCCACGCCGGTGCGATCGAGCCCCGTCACCCGCGCGACACGCGAGACGCCGAGCGCGGCGCACAAGGAAACGCTATCCCCGACCATCCTGGCGTTTATATCCTCAGCCGCCCCGAGGCCCCGCCCGAAACAGACGAGGACCACCATCCATGGCACTCTCCGTCGACGAAGCTCTGGCGCACCACCGCGCGAACGCCGCTGCGTACCTCGAAGATCTGAAATCCCTCGTGCGCATCCCGAGCGTCTCCTTCGCCGGCTTCCCGGGCGAGGAGGTCCGGCGCAGCGCGACGGCGGTCGCCGAGCTGCTCGCCCGGCGCGGCTTCGAGAACGTCCGGCTCCTCGAGGTGGAGAACGGCCACCCGGCCGTGTACGGCGAGCGCATCCGCGACCCGCGGCGGCCGACGCTCCTCCTTTATGCGCACCACGACGTGCAGCCCGCCGGCGAGGCGGAGGCCTGGCGCTCGCCGCCCTTCGAGCCGCAGGAGCGCGACGGCCGGCTCTTCGGCCGCGGCTCCGCCGACGACAAGGCCGGCATCCTGGTGCACGCCGCGGCGGTGGACTCCTGGGTCCGCGGCACCGGTGACCTCCCCATCAACGTGAAGATCCTGATCGAGGGCGAGGAGGAGATCGGCTCCTCGAACCTCGAGAAGCTGCTCGACCGCCACCGCGCGATGCTGCAGGCCGACGCGATGGTGCTCACCGACACCGGCAACCTCGACTCCGGCGTGCCGTCGGTCACCATCGGCCTCCGCGGAATCGTCGTGGCGGAGATCGAGGTGCGCGCGCTGAAGCAGAGCGTCCACTCCGGCATGTGGGGTGGCCCGGTGCCCGACTGCACGATGGCGCTCGCGAAGATCCTCGCGACCCTCGTGAAGGACGACGGCGTCACGATCGACCTCCCCGGCGTCTACGACGACGTGCGCCCGCTCGGCCCCGAGGAGCGGGCGAGCATCGAGAAGCTGCCGGTGTCGCTGGACGACGTGCGGCGGATGTCGGGGATGCTCCCGGGCGTGCAGCTCCTCGGCAAGGCACATCCGCTCGAGACGAACTGGTGGCAGCCCGCGATCGCGGTGAACGCGATCCAGGCCTCCTCGCGCAAGGACGCGCGGAACATCCTGAACGAGTCGGCGTGGGCGCGCGTCTCCATCCGGCTCGTGCCGGACATGGACGCGAAGAAGGTGGGCGACGCGCTGGTCGCGGCGGTGAAGGCGCGCGCGCCGTGGGGCGTGGAGGTGAACGTCCACGTGGAGGCCGGTGGGAACCCCTGGAAGACCGACGTCTCGCACCCCGCGTTCCGGGCGGCGTTCCGCGCGCTGGAGAAGGGCTTCGGCCGCGAGCCGCTGGCCATCGGTTGCGGCGGGTCGATCGGGTTCGTCGAGCCGTTCGCGAAGGCGCTCGGCGGCGTGCCGGCGCTGCTCGTCGGCGTCGAGGACCCCTACTGCAACGCGCACTCCGAGAACGAGAGCCTGAACCTCGGCGACTTCGAGAAGGCACAGGTCTCCGCGATCCACCTCTACGCGGAGCTCGCCCAGGCGCTCGAGAGATGAGGAGGCAGGTGAAGCGATGAGCACCCCCGTCAACATGAAGAGCACCGCCGCCGAGGCGAAGGCCCTCGAGCGCGCGCGGGACCTGCCGAACTCTCGCACGGCGAGCGACGTCGACTCGCTCCGCCGCGCCTTCGCCGACCACCTGCAGTTCTCGCAGGGGAAGGACGAGCACAGCGCCACCGCGTTCGACCGCTACCTCGCGGTCGCGAACACGGTGCGCGACCGGCTCATGCGCCGCTGGGTCCAGACGCAGCAGGCCTACTACAAGACCGACGCGAAGCGCGTGTACTACCTGTCGCTCGAGTTCCTCATGGGGAAGGCACTCGAGAACAACCTCTTGAACCTCGGGCTCCTCGATCCGATGCGCGACGCGCTCGACGGGCTCGGCATCGATCTCGACGAGCTCTTCGAGCACGAGCCCGACGCCGGCCTCGGGAACGGCGGCCTCGGCCGCCTCGCCGCCTGCTACCTCGACTCGATGGCCACGCTCGCGCTACCGGCCTACGGGTACGGCATCCGCTACGAGTTCGGCATCTTCGACCAGGAGATCCGCGACGGCTGGCAGGTGGAGCGCCCGGAGGAGTGGCTCCGCTACGGGAACCCGTGGGAGATCGCGCGCCCGGAGTACACGGTGCCGGTGTCGTTCTACGGGCGGACCGAGCGGTACCAGGACGAGCAGGGGCAGACCCGCTCGCGCTGGCTCGAGTGCCGGCACGTGCTCGGCATGCCCTACGACGTGCCGATCGCCGGCTTCCGGAACGGCACGGTGAACACGCTGCGCCTGTGGCGCGCGCGGGCCGCGCGGGAGTTCGACCTCTCCGACTTCAACGCCGGCGACTACCTCGCCGCGGTGGAGGAGAAGAACATCTCCGAGAACATCTCGAAGGTGCTCTACCCGAACGACCTCACGGTGATGGGCAAGGAGCTGCGGCTGCAGCAGCAGTACTTCTTCGTGGCCTGCTCGCTCCACGACATCGTGCAGCGGTACCTCAAGATGCACGACTCGTTCGACGGCTTCGCCGACAAGGTGGCGATGCAGCTGAACGACACGCACCCCGCGATCGCGGTCGCGGAGCTCATGCGGGTGTTGGTGGACGGGCACGGGCTCGAGTGGGACCGCGCGTGGGAGACCTGCCGCGCGACGTTCGGCTACACGAACCACACGCTCCTGCCCGAGGCGCTCGAGCGCTGGCCGGTGGATCTGTTCGGCCGCGTCCTGCCGCGCCACCTCGAGATCATCTACGAGGTGAACCAGCGGTTCCTCGACGGCGTGCGCGCGCGCGGCGACGTGGACCTGGGCGCGATCCAGCGGATGAGCCTCATCGAGGAAGGGCCGGTCCGCCACGTGCGGATGGCGAACCTCGCCGTGGTGGGCTCGCACAGCGTGAACGGCGTCGCGGCGCTCCACACCGAGCTCCTGAAGAGCGAGCTCTTCAAGGACTTCCACCGGCTCTGGCCGGAGCGGTTCAACAACAAGACGAACGGCGTGACACCGCGGCGCTGGCTGGCCCAGGCGAACCCGGAGCTCGCGCGGCTCGTCACCGAGTGCATCGGCCCGGGCTGGGAGACCGACGTCGAGGAGCTGCGGCGGCTCGAGCCGCTCGCGGAGGACGCCGGTTTCCGGCGCCGGTTCCGCGAGGTGAAGCGCGCGAACAAGGAGGCGCTCGCGGCGATCATCCAGCGCGAGAACCGGATCACCGTCGACCTCGAGTCGATCTTCGACGTCCAGGTGAAGCGGATCCACGAGTACAAGCGCCAGCACCTGAACGTGCTGCAGATCGTGGCGCAGTACCTCCGGATGAAGGCCGATCCCTCGTACGATCCGGTCCCGCGCACCTACGTGTTCGGCGGCAAGGCGGCGCCGGGGTACGCGCTCGCGAAGTGGATCATCAAGCTCGTGAACGCGGTCGCCGAGGTGGTGAACCGCGACATCGACGTCCGCGGCCGGCTCTCGGTGGTGTTCCTCCGGAATTACCGGGTGTCGCTCGCCGAGCGGGTCTTCCCCGCCGCCGATCTCTCCGAGCAGATCTCCACCGCCGGCAAGGAGGCGTCGGGCACCGGCAACATGAAGTTCGCGCTGAACGGCGCGCTCACGATCGGCACGCTGGACGGCGCGAACGTGGAGATCCGCGAGGAGGTGGGCGCGGAGAACTTCTTCCTGTTCGGCCTCACGGTGGACCAGGTGAAGGAGCTGAAGCACCGCGGCTACGATCCGTGGGAGTACTACCGGTCGGACCGGGAGCTGAAGGCGGTGATCGACGCCATCTCCGGCGGCGTCTTCTCCCCCGGCCAGCCGCGCCTCTTCGAGCCGATCGTGAGCTCGTGGCTGAACGGCGGCGACCCGTTCCTCTGCCTCGCCGACTTCCGCGCCTACCTCGACTGCCAGGCCGAGGTGGATCGCACCTACCGCGACCCGGACCGCTGGACGAAGATGGCGATCCTGAACGTCGCGCGGATGGGGAAGTTCAGCTCCGACCGCGCGATCCGCGAGTACGCAGAGGAGATCTGGAAGGCCGAGCCCGTGCCGGTGTCGGGGTAGGCCAGCCGAAGCGCGCGAGGCTCACGCGGCCGCGGTCGTCGACGTCCACGCCCTCGTGGGCGAGGAGGTCGCGCTGCACCGCCGCGCCCGTCGCGTCGAGGATCGCGATCCGCGCCCACCCGCGCGCGTGCTTCCCGAGCACCCGCTGCCAGGGCACGCGGTGGCGCGATCCGCGGAGCGCGGCCAGTGCGGCGCCCACGTGCCGCGCGTACCCCGGCGCGCCGGCGAGGAGCGCCACCTGGCCGTAGGTGGTCACCCGCCCGCGCGGCACGCGCCGCACCACCGCGTAATACGCGTCCCAGCGCTCGCGCGGGTCCATATGACCACTTTACATGCGGTGCACGTGCGTTAGGTTCCGCGCATGAGAGCACCCGTCCGCGCCGTCGCCCTGCTGGCCGCGCCCCTCCTCGTCGCGCTCACCGGCTGCGGCTTCCAGACCATCCCCCAGAGCGAGAACGCGGTGAACGCCGCCTGGGCCGAGGTCCAGAACCAGTACCAGCGCCGCTCCGACCTCGTGCCGAACCTGGTCGAGACGGTGAAGGGGTACGCGTCGCACGAGCGGGAGACGCTGCAGGCGGTGGTCGACGCACGCGCG
>Ga0306923_10001543_pt1 | contig 20560 bp, 16 predicted proteins | sample sta12Can44000108_FD_203841 | JGI IMG/M metagenome (GOLD analysis project Ga0306923, IMG submission 203841) | Lab enrichment of tropical soil microbial communities from Luquillo Experimental Forest, Puerto Rico - statanox.12C.anox.44.000.108 (v2)... | ecosystem: Environmental > Terrestrial >... | reverse complement strand
CTATGACGACCTGCACTTGCCCGACAAGGCGGCGCCCTTCTACCAGCTTGCCCTCGAGATCGAACCGGAGAACGGGGACACCCTCAACAACATGGCTTTCTCTGCGTTGATTGCCGGTCGGCCGGAGCAGGCGCGCCAATACTTCCGCCGCGCCTTGGCACTCCGCCCCGACGACGCGGTGATCAAGGCCAATGCCAGCCTGGTGGAGAAGCGCACGCCACCGTCCCCCGGTAAGGGGGGCAGGTCGCCCGAGAAACGCCCGCGTTTGGAACTGGTCGGCCTGTCCCGCTCACGGTTGGTGTTGGGCGAGGCGCCGTATCCTTCCCGTAACTGAACGTCCACACGTCTAGGAGAAGCCGATGCCCTGCCATCGATCGCTTGCCGTACTCGTCCTACTGCTTGTCTCCGCCTGCGCGCAGGCCCCAACCCAGGCTCCGCCCAACGCGTCGGGCCAGAACGCGTCGGGCCAGAACATCGCTGCGTTGACTGAAGCGGCCGACACCACTCGCGGATCGGGTCGCTTCAATGAAGCCGCAGAGCTTTACCAATATGTCCTTATGGCCGATCCCAAATCGACTGCCGCCCAGTATGGCATGGCGGAATGCCTGTTCGCCTTGGGCAAGCCCGGCGAGGCCAAGCGCATTTTCAGGGAATTGCGTGGCCAGCCGGAATACCGGGGGCGGGCGGTGCAGGGGCTGGGCTTGGTGGAGTTGGTGCAAAACGATCGGGAGGGAGCCGCCCAGGACTTGCGCGAAGCCGTAGCCACCGATCCGAAGCTGTGGCGGGCCTACAACGGCTTGGCCCTGCTGGCCGATCTCAACCACCGCCCCGACGAGGCGGCGGAGCTCTATACCAAGGCGATGGAAGGCAACCCGAACTCGGCGGTGCTTTACAACAACCGCGGTTATTCGCGCCTGCTGGCCGGCAAGGCAGACCTCGCGGTAGCCGATTTCCGCAAGGCGCTGGAACTGGACGCGGGCAGCGAGATCATCCTCAACAACCTTCGCATCGCCATTGCCGCGCGGGGCGACTACCGCGAGGCGACCAAGGGGGTGCCGCGTGAAAAATTGCCGGTCGTGATGAACAACGTCGGCTCCGTGGCCATGAAGCGCGGCGACTTCGCCGAAGCCGAGGCCTATCTGGCGCGGGCCATGACTGACAGTCCCAACTTCGAAACCGTAGCCGCCCAGAACTTGGATCGGTTGACGGCGTTGAAAGGCGACGGCAGATGATCCATTCGCCCGCCCTGTGGACGGTGTTTGGGCTGCTGCTTTATGCCGTCTGGACCGATATCGCCAAATTCCGCATCGCCAATGCGGTGCCGTTGGGCATCGTCCTGCTCTTCCCCGTGCATGCCCTTTCGACCGGCATGTCGCTCCACGACGCCGCTTTACATGGTTTGGCGGGCTGCGCGGTTTTGACCGTCACGTTCCTGCTCTACACCGCAGGCCTGCGTTTCGGTGGGGGCGACGCTAAGCTGCTTTCGGCCGTCGCATTATGGGCCGGCTTCTCAGACTTGGCGCTGCTCTTGCTCAACCTATCGCTGGTCGGCGGCGCCCTGGCCTTGGCGGTCGTGATGGCGAGTCAAATGGGCGTTTCGGGCTGGGCGGTGGCCCATGGCTGGCGTCTACCCATATTCGAACAGATCAACGGCAAACATTACATCCCTTATGCCGTGCCCATTGCCGTCGGTTTCGCCTTCACCGTGTTGTGAGAGCGGCTCGGCGGCCTCGAGCGAGGCAAGTTCGACAAAGCCCAGGTCCTGCCCATGCAACCAAGAAGCTCAAGGGCTTAGTCGGAAACGGCTAGGCCCTTGTTGCTTGGGGTGATGAACGGGAATGGTCAGAAAATTTCCGCTGTTCCCGGGCTAACCCGTGCCTGATGATGGGCTTTCGCCAGGCAGAATGTTCCCACAAAGATAACCATGCTCGGCAGATATTGCCGCGTGCATTGTTACATTGCAGATACATAGCGTTACAGTCAGTGCTGCACATAAACACACAAAATTTGTGCCGAGACTTTTCTTCTCCTGGCCTGGAGCGACCGATGGCTTTGTCGTCCTTAGGTCGACCCCATTAAACGCATTGCGGTGGCACGGTTGTTGCTTTGCGTCCTCCTGCCCCTATTTCCCCGGGAGTTCGGCCATGACCATTGGCGGCATCACCTCCTCGTCCCTGATGAACAGTCTGCTGCAGGCCACGACGGCCACGAAGCAGAGTGCGACGGATACCTCCTCTGCCAGCCCGGCACAGTCCGACCCCGCCTACGTGCTGTCGCTTGGGCAGCAGCGGAGTCAGGGCGCGCTGCTGGGCTACGGGCAATTGGGCCAGTTGGTGAACCAGGCGGAAAGCTCGCTCGCCTCCATGGACCAGCGCGACCCGAACCTTTCCGTCAAGTTGGGCAACGGCACACAGTTGACCGAAACTCACAGCGTCGATGTGCGGCAACTGGCCCAGGCGCAGGTGGTGACCAGCCGCGGATTCGCCGCCGCCAACCAGGCCGTGATCGCCACCGGGACGCTGAGCATCCAGACCGGTAGCTACGATACCGCAGCGAACAGCTTTACCGCTGCCGGTGACCCAGTCAGCGTGGCCATTTCCGATGGTTCCCTCAACGGCGTCGCCGCGGCCATCAATGCCGCCGGAGCCGGCCTGACCGCGTCGGTGGTGCAGGCGGCGGACGGTCAGTACGAACTTCAGGTTACCGGCCAGACCGGCGTTGCCAACGCCTTCCAGCTCTCTGGCATCGACGCCCTGTCCTACGACCCGGCAGCGCCGACCTTCTCCGGCCTGCAGGACACCCAGTTTGCCCAGGACGCCCAATACGCCGTGGACGGCGGGACTATGCAGACCAGCAGCACCAATACGGTTTCCATCGGCAACAGCCTTAGCGCCACCCTGACCGCCACAGGGACGATGTCGGTCAGCGTTCCGTTCGGGTTCAGCCAAACCCTGGGAGCGGCCAATACCCTGGCCGACAGCGTCAACTCCTTGCTGAGCGGCCTTGGCGGACTGACCGGCAGCGGCGAGCAACTGGCCGGCGACACCGGCCCCGCCTCGACCCTTGGCAAGGCGCTTGGTCAGGCTCTCACCCAGACCTTTCCCGGCAGCGAGGCGACCCTGGCCGGTGTTGGCATCACCGTGCAGAGCGACGGCACTCTCGCGGTGGATCAAGCCAAGCTGCAAGCGGCCTATACCTCCGATCCCACTGGCACCCGCTCGTTGCTTGACAAGGCGGCCACTGCCGTCAAGCAGACCCTGGGCGGCAGCGACGATCAGATCAAAGGGCAGTTGCAGGATCTTGTCACCGCCATGATTGCGCAAGGGCCCTCGTTGGCGGAAGTCCTTGGCCAGGACAACACATCGGCGGATGCCTCATCCCTTGCCGGCGGCATGTTCAATCAGAACGACGCCCTGCTCGGCTTGTTCGGCGACGGTTCCTCCCAGTCGCAAACGTCCTCTCTGTCCGACATTCTGGCGCAGATGAGTTCCGGAACCTCCGACACCTCCGGCACGGACACGACCGCCGACACCTCACTGGCGGCGGCGCTGCAAAGCCTCAGCGCCAGCAGCAGCGGAGGATAACCGCTGTGGCGCCCGCCACGGAGGCTTCCTCGTTTCGGGCGGCCGCCGTTACCATCCGTGCAGCCTTGCCGAAGGCGCCATCCTCGCCGAGGATCTGACGGCTCCGACGGGTGAACTGCTGCTCAGCTCCGGGTATCGCCTCAGTGCCCGGATGCTCAATCGCCTGCGTGAACTGGCGGAGATGGGCATCGTTCCCGATACCATCCGAGTGAGCTGAACAAGCGGTCGCGGTGCTCCCACCCAGAAGCGAATGCAATCCTTTCGGCGTATCGCTAATGTAAACATTCTCCATTTGGCGAAAGTTAAACTCGGCCCCTCGCTTTAACCTTACTATCGACCCGGTTTTTCCTCGGGAGCACCATCCCAATGGTCGTGAGGCAGGGCGATGTGGGCTAGCGGCGCCGGCGGCGGTCGGGTATTGCGGACGCGCGCCGGAACGCTGGTTCTGATCCGCTGGCTGGCCATTGCCGGCCAGTCGGTTACCGTCTGTACTGTCCAGGCCTATACCGGTCTCGTCTTGCTGCCCCTCGTGGTGCCGGTGATCGCCGCTGCGGTGTTTTTCAATACGGCAGTGGTCCTTGGCGGCGGCGGTATGCGCCGGCTGACCCAGGGCAACGCCGCGTGGCACATCGCCTTCGACGTCGTCCAGGTCTGTGTGCTGATCGGCTTGACCGGTGGCGTGCAGAATCCCTTCTGCATCTTTGTCATGGGACCGGTGGCCGTGGCTGCCGCGACGTTGCCTGGGGGGCACGCGGCCGCCATCGGTGGCCTTGCCGCCGCTGGGGTCAGCGCGGTGACGCTGGGGCACATGCCCTTGCCCTGGCCGGAGCCTCTGACGGTTCCATCGGTCTATGTCTTCGGCGCCTGGGTGGCGCTGTCGGTGGGCATCGCCTCGATCGCCTTCTTCACCTGGAACATGGCCAATGAGACGCGCCGCATCGACGCCGCCTACGAGGCCAGTCGCACGGCGCTCTTGAAGGAGCAGAAGGTGGCGGCGGTGGGCGGGTTGGCGGCCATGGTGGCGCACGAATTGAACACGCCGCTGGCGACGGTTTGCCTGGTCGCGCAAGAGATCGTGAACGAATCCGCCGAGGATGATCCCCACCTCGGCGAAATGCAGACCCTGCTGAGCCAAGCGAAGAGGTGCCGTGACATCCTTGCCCGCCTTAGCCGCCGCCGCGACCGCGACGCCTTGGTCGACGGTGAGACCGTGTCAGTCTCGACGTTGGTGGAAATGGCTGCCGCTCCCCATCGCTGCGAGCGGGTCATTTTGTCGCTGTCGGAATCCTGCGCCGCCACCGGGGCGGAGGCGCGCCGCGAGCCGCGGATCATTCGCAGCCCGGAAATCCTGCATGGGCTGGGCAACCTGATCCAGAACGCGGTGCAGTTCGCTGCCAGCCGGGTCGACGTCGTGACCGAGTGGGATGCCGACAGCCTGTCGGTGCATATACGAGACGACGGCGCGGGTTTCCCCGAGCGCCTGCTCGAGCATATGGGGGAGCCCTATGTCTCGACCCGCGACCACGACGGGCGACATTTGGGATTGGGCATCTTCATCGCCAACACCCTTCTGTCGCGCACCGGAGCGCGGTTGTGCTTCGCCAATGTTCCCGGCAGCGGTGCCGAGGTAAGCGTGCACTGGCACTTGAACGACCTGCTGGTCGCAACGGCCACGGATGTCGCCCATGCCTGAAGACCAAACTCTGGGAAGCGTGCTGCTGGTCGATGACGACGAACCATTCCGGCTCAGCCTGGCTCGTGCCTTGCGACGCCGCGAGATGACCGTCCACTGCGCCGCCACCATCGCCGAAGCGGTGTCCCTCGCCGCCACTCATCCTCTGGCCTATGCGGTGGTGGACCTGCGCCTGGGCGGCGAGAACGGCCTGGACCTGGTGCGCATCCTGCGCGAGATGATGCCCGACGTGCGCGTCGTCCTGCTGACGGGATACGGCAACATCGCCTCTGCGGTCACCGCCATCAAGGCGGGCGCGGTGGACTACCTGGCCAAGCCGGTGGACATCGATGGGCTTATGGCCGTTTTTCTGGGGCAGGAGGGGCTGCTGTCACCGCTGGATGCGGAGCCCATGACCCCTGAGCGGGTGCGCTGGGAACATATCCAGCGGGTCTACGTGGAATGCGGGCAGAATGTTTCCGAGACCGCCCGGCGCCTGCGCATGCACCGCCGGACGCTTCAACGCATCCTCAGCAAGCGCGCTCCGGTCTGACGACAGTCAGCCTGACTATAGAACATCCTCGTTCTGGCGGCAGAAATCGGCCAGCACGCCTAGGTCGGCCACCGAGACCCGGGTGCCGCTCATTTGCACGCCATACTGCTGCAGGGCGGCGAAGGCACGCGACAAGGTCTCGGGCCGGATGCCGATGCGCGCCGAGATGACGCCCTTGCTGTGGGGCAGCCAAAGGATGGCCGTTCCCTCGCGCTTGGGGGTGAGCGACAGCAGGTAGAGCGCCAGGCGCTGATTAGTGGATTTCAGCTTCAGCGCCTTCACCTCGCGAACCAGCATGCGGTAATGCGATGACACCGATGTCAGCATCGCCAAAGCCAGATCCGGGATGGAGCGCAGGTCGCGTCGCAGCCGTTCGGCCGGCAGCAGCATGACGCGCGACTGCGACAGGGCGCGCGCCTCCATGAGGTAGGGCAGGTTGGTCAGAACCGCCGCCGCGATGAAGACGTCACCGCACTTCATGATCTCCATGACGGTCTCGTTGCCGTCGCTGCCGACACCGTAAAGGCAGACCTGGCCGTCCATGACGACGTGAAGGTAATGGGGGGCTTCGCCCTGGTGGAACAGCGTTTCGCCAACGTCGTACCGGATGACCATCGCCTCGGCCAACACGGCGCCGAGCAGGTTGGCGGGGAGTTGGGTCAGCAGCGGCACTTGCCGCATCCAGGACAGGTCATCCGTGTGGATGGCCCGGGGGGGATAGGCGGCCCCGTCATGAACGAGATGGGAAAACGTCTGCATGCACGCCTCCGGTCGAATGGAGCGCTATGGATTTCCGACTAAGAATTGATCTCTTTTCGCTCGGCCAGCGTCAACACGTGCCGCGTGTTAATTCTGACTTTGTTCCCGCGTCAAGATGTCGCAGCCCCCGGTTCGATCAAGAACATCGCGGTGACAAGCCGATACCCTCACTTGGATTTCAGCGGGTTTCCCGCAGCCAAGGGAAGGGTCGGTAGTTATGCACGATCTATCGAATGTCACGAAAGGCGAGCAGCGCCTGGCCCTATGGGCAAGTACGCTGGCCTTCACCGTCTGCTTCGCGGTGTGGACCATCTTCAGCATCCTTGGCGTGCAGATCAAAAAAGACCTTGGCTTGAATGACACCGAGTTCGGCCTGCTGATCGCCACGCCGATCCTCACCGGTTCGCTGGTGCGCTTGGCGCTCGGCATCTGGACCGACCAATATGGCGGCCGCGTCGTGTTCTCGGCGGTGATGATGGTGTCGGCGGTCGCCACTTGGCTGGTGACCACCGCGTCCACCTATGAGGGTTTCCTGCTGGCGGCGCTGGGCGTGGGCATTTCAGGCGGCGGCTTCGCCGTCGGCATCGCCTATGTGTCGCGCTGGTACCCCAAGGGCCGGCAGGGCACCGCGCTCGGCATCTTTGGCATGGGCAATGTCGGCGCGGCGGTGACCAAATTCATCGCCCCCTGGGTCATGGTCGCCATGGGCTGGCAGATGGTGGCCAACATCTGGGCCGTCGCCATCTTCGCCAGCGGCATCCTGTTCTACATCTGCTGCAAGGACGACCCGGTGGTGCGCAACCGCCGCGCCGGCGGTGAAAGGCCGGACAGCATTGCCTCCATGTTGGCGCCGCTGCGCGAGGTCCGGGTGTGGCGCTTCTCGCTCTATTATTTCTTCGTCTTCGGCGGTTTCGTGGCGCTGGCCCTGTGGCTGCCGCGCTACTACATGGGGGCCTACGGCCTGGACGTGAAGACGGCCGGCATGCTGGGGGCCGCCTATTCCATCCCCGCCAGCATTTTCCGCGCCGTCGGCGGTGTGATGTCCGACAAGTGGGGCGCCCGCCGGATCATGTACTGGACCTTCGGCGTCGGCATCCTCTGCCTGTTCATCCTGTCCTATCCCAACACCGACTACGTCATCCACGGCATCAAGGGCGACATCGCCTTCAACACGTCGCTGAGCTTTACCGCCTTCACGGTGGTGGCCTTCGTGTTGGGCTTCTTCATGTCGCTGGGTAAGGCGGCGGTCTACAAGCACATCCCGGTCTACTACCCCTACCACGTCGGTTCGGTGGGCGGCGTGGTCGGCCTGATTGGCGGCCTCGGCGGCTTCGTGCTGCCCATCGCCTTCGGCGCCCTCAACGACCTGACCGGTGTGTGGACCAGCTGCTTCATGCTGCTGTTCCTGGTGGTCTCGGCCTCGCTGCTGTGGATGCACTACGCGGTGCGCCGCATGGAACGCGATGCCCTGCGCCACATGGGCATGGGTGGCGGTCCCGCTTTGCCGGTGGGCGACGGGTGCGACGAGATCGCCCCGGCCAACTGACGCGGTCCTTTCCCGATTTTTCCAACAACGACAACTCCTGAACAAGGGGCACGAGCATGCATATCGACGATTCCGGGAACGCCATCCGGCGGCATGTGCTGACCACCTGGACGCCCGAAGACCCTGCTTATTGGCAGCAGTTGGGGCGTGGCATCGCCATGCGCAATCTGTGGATTTCCATGCCGTCGCTGCTTCTCGCCTTCGCCCTGTGGATGGTGTGGAGCGTGGTGGTGGTGAACCTGCCCAACATCGGCTTCAAGTTCGACACCGACCAGCTGTTCTGGCTGGCCTCCATGCCAGGTCTGGCCGGGGCGACGCTGCGCATCTTCTATTCCTTCATGATCCCCATCTTCGGCGGGCGGGCGTGGACGGCACTGTCCACCGCCTCGCTGCTGGTGCCGGCGGTGGGTATCGGCATCGCGGTGCAGAACCCGGCCACGCCCTATCCGGTGTTCCTGGGCCTGGCGTTGCTGTGCGGCTTCGGCGGCGGCAACTTCGCCTCGTCCATGGCCAACATCAGCTTCTTCTTCCCCCGGCAGAAGAAGGGCATGGCACTGGGCCTCAATGCCGGCATCGGCAATCTGGGTGTCTCGGTGGTGCAGTTCGTGGTGCCGCTGGTGATCGCCACCGCCGCGTTCAGCGGTGTCACCGGCGAGCCGCAGGCCTGGGTCAAGGGCGCCGAAACCAAGCAGATGTGGCTGCAGAACGCCGGCTTCGTCTGGGTGCCGTTCATCCTGTTGTGCTGTGTCGCCGCGTGGGTGGGCATGAACGACATCGCCAGCGCGCGGGCCTCGTTCAAGGATCAGGCGGTGATCTTCAAGCGTAAGCACAACTGGGTCATGTGCTGGCTTTACATGGGCACCTTCGGCTCGTTCATCGGCTATTCCGCCGGCTTCGCGCTGCTGACCAAGACCCAGTTCCCCGAGGTCAACCCGCTGACCTACGCCTTCCTCGGCCCGCTGGTGGGCTCGGTAGCGCGCGTCATCGGCGGCTTCCTGTCGGATCGCTTCGGCGGTGCTCGCGTCACCTTGGTGACCTTCCTGGTGATGATGGCGGCGGTGGTCGGTGTGCTGCACTTCCTGGGGCACAAGACCGATCCGGGTGCCTTCACCGGCTTCCTGTCCATGTTCCTGCTGCTGTTCGCCGGCACCGGCGTGGGCAACGCCTCCACCTTCCAGATGATCCCGCAGATCTTCCTGACCCTGAAGAAGCGCGAGAGCGAAGGCCGCAACATGGGGCCCGCCGAGATCACTGGCGAGGCCGGCACCGAGGCCGCCGCCGTGCTCGGCTTCAGCTCGGCGGTGGCCGCCTACGGCGCGTTCTTCATCCCGCGCAGCTTCGGCACCTCCATCGCCATGACCGGCAGTGCCGAGGCGGCCCTGTATGTGTTCCTGGCCTTCTACGTCACCTGCGTGTTCGCGACGTGGTGGTGGTACACGCGCAAGAACGCGGAAATCAAGTGCTAGGCCGAACTCAATCGAACGACGGAAAACAATAAATGAGCCATTTCATCGACCGTCTGATGTTCTTCAAGAGGAACGTCGATACCTTCTCGGGCGAGCACGGCGTCGTCACCAACGAAAGCCGCGCCTGGGAAGAGGGCTACCGCCGCCGCTGGCAGCACGACAAGGTCGTGCGCTCGACCCATGGCACCAACTGCACGGGCTCGTGCTCGTGGAAGATCTACGTCAAGGGCGGCATCGTCACCTGGGAGACGCAGCAGACCGACTATCCGCGCACGCGGCCCGGCCTGCCTAACCACGAGCCGCGTGGTTGCCAGCGTGGCGCCAGCTATTCCTGGTACATGTATTCCGGCAACCGCGTGAAGCATCCCCTGGTGCGCGCGGCGCTGCTGCGGCAGTGGCGTGAGGCGCGCAAGAGCCTGGCGCCGGTGGAGGCGTGGCGCTCCATCGTCAGCGATCCGGTCAAGGCGGCGTCCTATAAGAAGATCCGCGGCCAGGGTGGTTTCGTCCGCTGTGCATGGGGCGAGGCGGAGGAGATGATCGCCGCCGCCAACATCCACACCATCAAGACCTGGGGCCCCGACCGGGTGGCGGGCTTCTCGCCCATCCCGGCCATGTCCATGGTCTCGTTCGCCGCCGGCACCCGTTACCTGTCGTTGATCGGCGGCGTCTCGCTGTCCTTCTACGACTGGTACTGCGACCTGCCGCCGGCCAGCCCGCAGATTTGGGGCGAGCAGACCGACGTGCCGGAATCGGCCGACTGGTACAACTCCAATTTCCTGATCCTGTGGGGCTCGAACGTGCCCCAGACCCGCACGCCCGACGCCCATTTCTACACCGAGGTGCGCTACAAGGGCGCCAAGAGCGTGGTGGTCTGCCCGGATTATTCCGAGGCGTCGAAATTCGCCGATATCTGGCTGGCGCCCAAGCAGGGCACGGATTCCGCCCTGGCCATGGCCATGGGCCATGTGATCCTCAAGGAATTCCACCTGGGCGACAAGAAGTCGGATTATTTCGAGGATTACTGCCGGCGCACCAGTGACATGCCGCTGCTGGTCCGGCTGGTGCAGCGGGGCAAGCACTGGGTGCCCGACCGCTTCCTCCGCGCCTCCGATTTCGACGGCTCGCTGGATCAGGCCAACAATCCGGAATGGAAGACGGTCGGTGTCGACGAGGACAGCGGCCGCGTGGTGGTGCCCAACGGCTCCATCGGCTTCCGCTGGGGCGAGAGCGGCAAGTGGAACATCGAGCAGAAGGATGGCCGCGACGGAGCCGAGGTCAAGCTGTCGCTCAGCCTGATCGACAAGCGCGACGACGTGGCGCCGGTGGCCTTCCCCTATTTCGGCCATCTCGACCACGCCTATTTCGACAATAACCCACAGCCGGAAATCCTGGTGCGCAACGTGCCGATCAAGCGCATGGCGCTGGTCGACGGCGAAACCATGGTGGCCACGGTGTTCGACCTGATGGCGGCCAATTACGGCATCGACCGCGGCCTGGGCGGCAAGCACGTCGCCTCGAGCTATGACCAGAACGTGCCCTATACCCCGGCGTGGCAGGAGGCCATCACCGGCGTCAAGGCCAAGGACGTGATCACGGTGGCGCGGCAGTTCGCCGAGAACGCCCACCAGACCCACGGCCGGTCCATGGTGATCATCGGCGCCGCCATGAACCACTGGTACCACATGGACATGAACTACCGCGGCATCATCAACATGCTGGTGATGTGCGGCTGCATCGGCCAGTCGGGCGGCGGTTGGGGCCATTACGTCGGCCAGGAGAAGCTGCGGCCGCAGACCGGCTGGGTGCCGCTGGCCTTCGCCACCGACTGGGTGCGGCCGTCGCGGCAGATGAATTCCACCTCGTTCTTCTACGCCCACACCAGCCAGTGGCGGCACGAGAAGCTGTCGGTGAAGGAGATCCTGTCGCCGCTGGCCGATCCCGAGTCGTTCAAGGGGGCGCTGATCGACTTCAACGTCCGCGCCGAACGCATGGGATGGCTCCCCTCGGCGCCGCAGCTGGAGCAGAACCCGCTGGAGCTGGTGCGCCAGGCCCGGGCTAAGGACAAGGACCCGGTGGCCCATGCGGTGGAAAGCCTGACCTCGGGACAGCTGCGCATGTCGTGCGAAGACCCGGACAACCCGGCCAACTTCCCGCGCAACCTGTTCGTCTGGCGCTCGAACCTGCTGGGCGCCTCAGCCAAGGGTCACGAGTACTTCCTGAAATACCTGCTGGGAGCCCAGAACGGCGTGATGAACGGCGATCTTGGCGAGGCCGGCGGCGAGAAGCCCATGGAAGTCGAGTGGCGCGAGTCCCCGGCCGACGGCAAGCTCGACCTGCTGGTGACGCTGGATTTCCGCATGTCCAGTACCTGCATGTATTCCGACATCGTGCTGCCCACCGCCACCTGGTACGAGAAGAACGACCTCAATACCTCGGACATGCATCCCTTCATCCACCCGCTCAGCCAGGCGGTGGACCCGGCCTGGGAGGCGCGCCCGGACTGGGAGATCTACAAGGGCATCGCCAAGCGGTTCTCGGAACTGGCGCCGGGCCATCTCGGCGTCGAGACCGATCTGGTGCTCACCCCCATGATGCATGACAGCCCCGGCGAGCTGGCCCAGCCGCTGGATGTGAAGGATTGGAAGAAGGGCGAGGCCCCGGCCGTGCCGGGCAAGACCATGCCGGTCATGACCCTGGTGGAGCGTGATTACCCCAACACCTACAAGCGCTTCACCTCGCTGGGCCCGCTGATGAAGAAGCTGGGCAATGGCGGCAAGGGCATCGCCTGGAACACCGCCGACGAGGTGGATGCGCTGGGCGCCCTCAACCGCCTGGTGACGGAAGAGGGAGCCAGCCAGGGGCAGCCGCGGCTGGACACCGACATCGACGCCGCCGAGGCCATCCTGATGCTGGCCCCGGAGACCAACGGCCACGTGGCGGTGAAGGCGTGGGAAGCCCTGTCCAAGGTGACCGGACGCGACCACGCCCATCTGGCGCTCCACCGCGAGGACGAGAAGATTCGCTTCCGCGACCTGCAGGCGCAGCCGCGCAAGATCATCTCGTCGCCGACCTGGTCGGGCCTGGAATCCGAGCATGTCAGCTACAACGCCGGCTACACCAACGTCCACGAGCTGATCCCGTGGCGCACCCTGACCGGCCGCCAGCAATTCTATCAGGACCATAAGTGGATGCTGGGCTTCGGCGAGGGCTTGTGCGTCTACCGCCCGCCCATCGACACCAAGACGGTCAAGCCGGTGATCGACACCAAGTCGAACGGCGCCAAGCAGGTGGTGCTGAACTGGATCACCCCGCACCAGAAGTGGGGCATCCACAGCACCTATACCGACAACCTGATCATGCTGACGCTGTCGCGCGGCGGCCCGATCGTCTGGATTTCCGAGAAGGACGCCGCCAAGGCCGACATCGAGGACAACGATTGGATCGAGGTGTTCAACGCCAACGGCGCCATCGCCTGCCGTGCGGTGGTGAGTCAGCGGGTCAAGGAAGGCATGTGCATGATGTACCACGCCCAGGAGAAGATCGTGAATACACCCGGGGCGCAGACCACGCGGCTGCGCGGCGGCATCCATAACTCGGTGACGCGGACATGCCCCAAGCCGACCCACATGATCGGCGGCTACGCGCAGCAGGCCTATGGCTTCAACTACTACGGCACGGTGGGGTCGAACCGCGACGAGTTCGTCATCATCCGCAAGATGACCGAGGTGGAGTGGCTGGACGGCATCCTTGAAGAGAAGGGGGCCTGAGCCATGAAGATCCGCGCACAGATCGCCATGGTCCTGAACCTGGACAAGTGCATCGGCTGCCACACCTGTTCGGTGACGTGCAAGAACGTGTGGACCACCCGCGAAGGCGTCGAATACGCCTGGTTCAATAACGTCGAGACCAAGCCCGGCATCGGCTATCCCAAGGACTGGGAGAACCAGGACAAGTGGCAGGGCGGCTGGCGCCGCCGCCCCAACGGCTCGCTGGTGCCGCGCCTGGGCTCGCGGGCGTCGCTGGTGGCCAAGATCTTCAACAACCCGCGCATGCCGGAGATCGACGACTACTACGAGCCGTTCACCTTCGATTACGAACACCTGCAGACAGCGCAGGTGTCCGAGGCGATGCCCACCGCCCGGCCGCGCTCGCTGGTCACCCGCAAGCGCATGGAAAAGATCGAATGGGGCCCCAATTGGGAGGAAATCCTGGGCACCGAGTTCCGCAAGCGCTCGCGGGACAAGAACTTCGCCAACATGCAGAAAGAGATCTACGGCGAGTTCGAAAACACCTTCATGATGTACCTGCCCAGGCTGTGCGAGCATTGCCTCAACCCGGCCTGCGTCGCCTCGTGTCCGGCGGGCTCCATCTACAAGCGCGAAGAGGACGGCATCGTCCTGATCGACCAGGACAAGTGCCGCGGCTGGCGCATGTGCGTGTCGGCCTGCCCGTTCAAGAAAATCTATTACAACTGGAAGTCCGGTAAGTCGGAGAAGTGCATCTTCTGCTACCCGCGCATCGAATCCGGCCAGCCCACCGTCTGTTCGGAAACCTGCGTCGGCCGCATCCGCTATCTTGGCGTGGTGCTGTACGACGCCGACCGCATCGAGGTGGCGGCGTCCACCAAGCGCGAGACCGACCTCTACCAGGCCCAGATGGACATCTTCCTCGATCCTCACTCGCCCGAGGTGCAGGAACAGGCCCGTCGCGACGGTGTGCCCGCCGCCTGGCTGGAGGCGGCCCGCAAGTCGCCGGTGTGGAAGATGGCCATGGACTGGAAGGTGGCGTTCCCGCTGCATCCGGAATACCGCACCCTGCCCATGGTCTGGTACATCCCGCCGCTGTCGCCCATCCAGGGCCGCGCCGATTCGGGGGCCATCGGTGTCAACGGCACCATCCCCGACGTGTCCAGCCTGCGCATCCCGGTGCGCTATCTGGCCAACATGCTGACCGCCGGCGACGAGAAGCCGGTGGTGTCGGCGCTGGAGCGCATGCTGGCCATGCGCGCCTACATGCGTTCGGTGACGGTGGGCGGCACGCCTGACCTGGGCCCGTTGCGCCAGGTCGGGCTGACCGAGGCCCAGGCCATGGACATGTACCGCATCATGGGCTTGGCTGATTACGAGGACCGCTTCGTGGTGCCGACCACGCACCGCGAATACGCCGAGGACGCCTTCGATCTCAAGGGCAGCTGCGGCTTCTCGTTCGGCGACGGCTGCGGCAGCGCCAACGACGTCGGGCTGTTCGGCGGACCGCGCAAGCGTCCGGTTCCGGTGGAGTGACGGCCATGGTGACATTCAAGATCCTGGCCGCGCTGCTCGACTATCCCACCGAGAAGACCATGGCGGACCTGCCGGAGATCCAGGTGCTGTTGTCGGCGGAGGGGCGGCTGTCGGCCGACCGCATGGCCGGCCTGGACACCTTCGTCAGCGCCATGGCCGGTGCCGACCTGCTGGACTGGCAGGCCGCCTGGGTCGAGCAGTTCGACCGCACCCGGTCGCTGTCGCTGAACCTGTTCGAGCACGTCCATGGCGATTCCCGTGATCGCGGGCAGGCCATGGTCGACCTGCAGGACATGTACCGGGGGCGCGGGCTGGAGTTGGGGGTGGAAGAACTGCCCGACTACCTGCCCATCTTCCTGGAGTTCCTGTCGATCGAATCCGAGGCGGAGGCTCGGTCGTTGCTGGGCGAGGCGGCCCATGTGATTGCCGCCTTGGCCAAGCGGTTGGAGGATCGTAACAGCGCCTATGCCCCAGTCATGGCGGCGGTGGCCGAGCTGGCGGGGGCGCCCTTGGGCGGCACCCGTGTGCCGGTTTCCACCCCCGACACCGACCAGGATATGGACGAAGCCTGGGCCGAGGACCCGGTGGATTTCGGCGGTGCAGCCGTGCCGCCACCTTGCGGCGGCATGCCCGCCACCTCCGCCGCCCTCAAGGCCCACCAGGGAGCGTGATCATGGAAAAGCTGAATTTCTTTCTTTTCGGTCTCTATCCGTACATCGCCTTGGCCGTGTTCCTGGTGGGCAGTCTGGTCCGTTTCGACTACGAGCCTTATACCTGGAAAAGCGGCTCCAGCCAGTTCCTCAGCCGGCGCGGAATGCTGTTTGCCAGCAACGCCTTCCATGTCGGCATCATCCTGCTGCTCACTGGCCATGCCGTCGGCCTGCTGACCCCGCATGCGGTGTATTCCGCCTTCGGTCTGTCGGCTGAGACCAAGCAGGTCATTGCCATGACGGCGGGCGGAATCTTCGGCACGCTGTGCCTGTTCGGCATGGTGTTCCTGGTTTACCGCCGTCTGACCGACGATCGCGTGCGGGTGGCGGGTTCGCGCATGGACACCATTATCCTGCTGCTGCTGTTCGCCCAACTGGTCCTTGGCCTGCTGACCATCCCGGCCTCGGCCAGCCACCACGATGCCGGCGTCATGCTGGCCCTGGCCGAGTGGGCGCAGCGCATCGTCACCTTCCGCAGCGGCGCCGCCGAACTGGTGGCCGGCACCGATCTGGTGTTCCAGGTCCACCTGGTGCTGGGCATGACCATCGTGCTGCTGTTTCCCTTCTCGCGGCTGGTTCACATCTTGAGCGTGCCGCTGGCGTACCTGTCGCGGCGCTACCAACTGGTCCGCCGCCGCGGACGGGTGGTGGGTTGAGCAGCGTCTCGGGCGGGGAGACCTCTCCCCGGCTGCAGACCCTCCACCTGGGCCATGCCGGCTTTCCCGGCATGGCCCATTTTTTTCATCCCCGGAGAGCCGGCGACGCCACCAGCCGGCCGGTCAGCAGCAGCCGCAACGTGCGCAGCGACAGATAGGCGATAATGACGTTGGCCGCCGCGAACAACGGCAGCGCCAGATGGGCGACGGGGCCGTGAACGCCGTGCTCGACCATGCGCAGCGCCGACAGCGGCAGCGCCACCACGCCGAAGCTGAAGGCCCAATGTCCGGGGACGAAGCTCTGTTCTCCGAACCACGGCAGCAGGCGGATCATCACCCCGGCCTGCAGCAGGCCGTAGCCGAACAGGATCTGCGCCAGGGTGTCCGGCGTGCCGCCGTTGACCGTCAGATAGGCGGCGCAGCACACCACCGGCGGCGCCAGCTGGATGCCCAGGGTGGGGCGGATGGCGTGGGGCAGGGGGCCTGCGGTGTACAGGTTGTGCATCAGCACCGATTCGATGGCCAGCCACGACAACAGGCCGGCGCCCAGGAACAGCATGCCCAATTCGGGATATCCCAGGGTGCCCGCTGCCATGGCGCTGACGAAATTGCCGGCGACGGTGGGCAGGTAGATGACGGCGGTGGGCGTCGCGCCTTCACGGTCGCCGCTCCACAGCGCGGCGGTGACGCTGGCCCCGTAGATGACCGTTCCCGTCCAGCCGATCCCGGCCAGCGCCAGCGCCAGCGGGCGGGAATAGGGGGTGGCCGCCACCGCGATCAGCAGGGTGGTGACGAAGATCAGCGCGATGTAGCCGCAGGCGACCGGATGGCGCAGTTCTTCCATGGCAACGTGACGGGCCAGCAGCCATTTGCGCCCGTAGAACACCAGCAAGGTCAGCCAGACCAGGGCGGCTAGGCCCAAGACCGCCTCGCCGATCCAGGGCGACACGTCCCACAGGCGTGCCGCGATCCGCCAGCCGTTTCCCAGCCCAGCCAGGCCCAGGATCATGCCGAAGAAGGCGGCGGGGACGGCGACGGGTGGCGGTGGGCTGGACATGGCGGTTCCTTCGGTTGCCGGTGCGACGGGAAAGGAAATATCAGGCTGCCGACGCCCGCGCACGCCAGCAGACCGGCCAGGATGGCGAGGCCGTTTCCCGCCGCCTGCTGGCCGTCCAACAGGTAAGCGTTGCACAGCCTTACCGGAGAGTAGATGAGCAGAAGACCAACCGCCAGCAGCATGGAGACGGCGTTCAGCAGCACGACGGCGCGGCCGAGGAAGCCCAGGCGACGCCAGCTCAGGATGACGCCGCCGCCGATCAGCGGCAGGCTGATCAGTTTGGCGGCTTCCGCCCCGGCATCGGCGATTGCGGCGTCCAGCGCCCGGGGCAGCATCCAATAGGCCAGCAGCGCGGCGGCCAACACCATGCCGGGGGCGCCGTTGCCGTTGATTTGATCGAGGCGGGTGCGCAGTGGTTGAGGCAGGGCGCCGGCGACCAGGGCGCCAGCCAACGCCAGAGCGGGCAACTGGATCAGCACATGGCTGGGCAGTGAGGCTTCCAGCATCGGCGCCAGCGGCGGCAGCGCCGCCAGGGCGCAGATCAGGATGCCGAGCACGGGCTGCGTCATGGCGGCGTCTTCATCATGGCCAGCACTTTTGCACCGGCATCGTAATCGTGCAGACGGACCAGTCGGCCGTCTCGGTCTACTTCGTGAATGGCGGCGTTATGAACGTAGCCGCCCAAACCGTCGGGAATGGCGACCACGCCGAACGCTCGCAGCAGCGGCGTCAGCGCCGCCGCGTCGGCGACCCGGGCGATGCGCCAGGCGCGGCCGTCCGCCTGGAAACGCTCGGCATAACGGTGCAACGCGGCAGTGTCGTCGGAACGGTCAAAACTGATGCTGAGCAGAAGCGGGTCGCCGCCGTCCGGGTGGACGGCGGCGATCTGCTGGAAGGACAGGCCCAGGGTGGTGCAGATGGTCGGGCAGCGGGTGTAGATGAACTCCACCAGCAACCGCCGCCCGGCCAAAGCGGGGAGATCCAGGGGAACGCCGTCCTGGTCCACCAGCGGTGCCGGCGGCAGCAAACGGGGATGCTCCTCCACCGCCAGCCGACGTGCGCCCTCGCTGCTGAAGGCGTGCAGCCCGTCGGTGCCCCACCACAACAGCCCGGTGCCGGCCGCCAGGGCCAGGGCAAGGGGCAGGGCGGTTCCCCTGTTCCCCTTCACTGGGCCAGCCCGCGCGGTACGTTGGCCAGGAAGCGGGCGACGAACAGGCTGATGCCAGCCACCACCAGGGCGGCGCAGACCGCCCCCAGCCGGTCATAGGGCAGCCATTCGGGCAGGTGTACGGCGTAGCGCCTGGGCACGCCCGCCTGTCCGCCCGCCAGGAAGGCGGTGACGAAGCCGAAGCCGCCCACCGCGAAACTCCAGAAGGCGATGCGGTCGGTGATGCCGTCGGGGCGGCGGTTGGCGTGGATCAGCACGTGGTAGCCGAAGCCGAACAGCATGGACACCAGGCTGAGCAGGAAGTAGACGTGGAAATGCCCCGGCACCCACTGGGTGTTGTGCATCACCTGGTTGACGACGATGGTACCGTCGGCGACGCCGGGGAACACGCCGGCCGCCCAGCCCAGCATGGCGAAGAACAGCAGGCCCGAACCGGTATTCCAGCGGATGCCGGAGCGGTGCACGTTGGTCAGCGTGCCGAACACCGAGATCAGCAGGACCGGCAGGCCGTGCGCCCACGACACCGTCTGGCCGATCACCAGGGCCCATTGCGGCATGGCGAAATCCATCAGCAGGTGCTGGGGATAGACCATGACCACCATCAGGCCCGCCACGGTCCAGCCGCCCAGGAACCAGTGGCTGACCTTCCACGGCCGCCCGGTGTAGAGCGGCAGGATCTCGAACACGGCGATGACGCACTGGTAGATGGTGCCGTTCATGAACACGTGGCCGAAGAAATACGTCAGGTTCTTGGCCAGCAGGGAATTCACCTGGATGGTGGGATCGAACAGAAAGGCGAGGTTCAGCACCAGGATGGTGGCGCCGACCACAATGCCGGGGATGTTCATGGTGAACACCATGGTCGCCGCCACCACGGCGGCCGGCGGCGCGCCCTCGGTCGAGCGCGAGAACAGCTGCGGCCAGCCCAGCGCCCTGGGCAGGCTGCCGTAGCGGTTCAGGATGGCGCGCGCCAGATCCAGGTAGAACACCAGGAAGCCGACGCCGATCAGCAGCAGGCCCAGCAGGAATACCGCCGCCGCCGTCTGGCCCCAGACGCCCTGGGACATGGCGGGCAGGGGATAGAGGAAGTTCCAGCCGCCGGCGAAATTGCCAACGAACGCCGCGCCCAAAATCATGGCGGTGCCGGTCAGGAAGCAGATCAGGTTGAACAGCAGCACCCCGTTGCCCAGCGCGACGTGGCGGCGCAGGAAGTACCAGCAGATCATGGACCCCGACAGGCCGGCGATGCCGACGGTGCCGATGCCGTGCACGGTCATGAGCTGGTAGAAGCGGTCGATGCCGATGTCGAGCGCCTGGGCCTGGCCGGCGCGCATCAACAGCCCCGCCGCCATCATCAGCAGGAACACGGTGACGCAGGACACCAGATAGGCGGCGATGACACGGGACGCGAAAGGATCGAGGGGCACGATGCTCCCCTCCAGCGCGGGCATGGTCGCGCCGCGCGGGAACTTGCTGTCAATAGACATCATTTCCTCCTGGATGGGTTAGCGCGGCAGGACCTCGATCTCGGCCGCCATGGAATGGTGGGCGACACCGCAATATTCCAGGCACAGCACGGAGTATTTGCCGGCGGTCTGGAATTGGTGGCGCAGGACGTTGACGTATCCCGGCATGGCCTGGGTCTGTCCGACCACGCGCATGGTGGGATCGTAGAGGGCGAAGCCGTGGTTGACGTCCTCGCTGGTTACCCGGAACTCGACGCGGTCACCCACATGGAAGGTGCTGTCGCTGAGCGTCCAGTTCCATTGCCGGCCGACCGCGTCCACGGTCTTGACGGCGGCGCCCCACTCGGCGGGACGTCGGTAGGGCAGGTCGACCAGGCTGAGGAAGGTCAGCGGCAGGCAGACTGCCAGGGCGACGGCGAACAGCAGGCGGCGCAACCTTTCCTGCGCGCCTGGCATCGCTTCCGCAACGTCGCCGGAATTGTAAAGGACCACAGAAAACACGGCGATGGTCGTCGCCATGAGGAAAAGGCTGGAATGCCAAGCGATATCCTGCATGTGCTTTGCCCCCATATCGTTGCAAATGCCATTCCCTTTGTGTGGGCATATGCAATGTCCGGTGGTAGTGCCGTGCGTGATATCTC
>Ga0306923_10001542_pt1 | contig 20572 bp, 15 predicted proteins | sample sta12Can44000108_FD_203841 | JGI IMG/M metagenome (GOLD analysis project Ga0306923, IMG submission 203841) | Lab enrichment of tropical soil microbial communities from Luquillo Experimental Forest, Puerto Rico - statanox.12C.anox.44.000.108 (v2)... | ecosystem: Environmental > Terrestrial >... | reverse complement strand
TGCCGTCGCGCATCAGCTGATGAAAAGGATGTTGGTCGTGGTAGTGCTCGGCGCCGATCGCACGCAGACGCGCTTCTTGGATAAAGATCCGACGGCCGACACCGAGATCGCGGAGTCGTCGATCGTGCCGTCCTCGCCGCTCATGCTCATATGTCCCATGCGCCGGCCCGGCTCGCTGCCAACCCCGAGTCGGATCATTTCGTCGTCGGACCATGGAGTCCCGTCAAAAAAGACCAGCGTGCAGCCGGCAAATCTGCGAGGAGCCGCTCGGTCTGCGTCCCCCGCACGCGGGCAGCCCGGGGCGTTCGAATTCCACTGCGAGAAACCGCCGCCCGCGGCAGAACCGAGACCAACCGCAAGAACCATCGAGTTGCCACACCCGATCTGCCGGCGCCAGCGGGTCGAAAACTTATTTGATTTCGGCGCAAGTGTAGGCTTTGATCTCCAGCCCGACGGCGTATCTCGATAATGACGAGCGGCTTCCACTTCATGGCCATTTCCTGAGCCCGTATTTTGGCGCGCGCGAGCCGATGTCGGCGACGGAACCCAGTCAACTCGAAGCCTCGGCGATCGACGGGCGCGGTCATAGCGAGCGGTTCATCACTAGCGATCGTCTTTAGCCTTCTCGGCGTGCCTTTGGGCCGCGTCGCAGATGCGGAGAGCACGCAGCCCGGCTTCGCCGTTCTCGTGTTTTCGAAGACCACCGGCTTTCGCCACGATTCGATCCCGCAGGGGGTCGCCGCGATCAAGGCGTTGGGTGCCGAGCATGGTTTCGCTGTCGACAGCACTGAGGATGCGGCCCGCTTCACTGATGTGGGGCTAGCTCGATACCGAGTCGTCGTGTTCCTGAGCACGACGGGCGATATCCTCGACGATGGCCAGAAGGCTGCTTTTGAACGCTACATTCGGGCCGGCGGCGGGTTCGCCGGCATCCACTCGGCCAGCGACACCGAGTATCAGTGGGCCTGGTACGGGCGGCTCGTCGGCGCCTATTTCGCGAGCCACCCCGAGGTTCAGCAAGGGTCGATCCAGATCGAAGATCGCGCCCATCCGTCGATGAGTGACTTGCCGGCGGTCTGGCAGCGCACAGACGAATGGTACAATTTCCGCAGCAACCCGCGCAGCACGGTACACGTCCTGGCGACGCTCGACGAGCGGAGCTATTCCGGCGGCAAGATGGGCGCCGACCATCCGATTGCGTGGTGTCGGGCGTTTGACGGTGGCCGCAGCTGGTACACCGCGATGGGCCACACCGCGGAAAGCTATGCCGAGCCGCTGTTTCGGCTTCATCTTTTAGGCGGGATCGAAAGCGCCGCGAGCGTCGCCGGCGGTTGTATTCGCTAATCGTCCGCCTCGTTGTCTTTACTCCACGCGAATTTCGTTGTTCGTCGGCCTTTACGACGGCTGCGCCTCGCTGAGAGGCCGGGCAAATTCGTTGTTCCTCCCAGACCGGGATTTGCAACACAAATCCTTGAAATACAACCATATTATGAAGGCATTCCTAGCGGTTTTTACGGCGCGGCCGGGATTATCGTTGTATTTTCCGGTGGCGCGGCGCCTACCTCGCTCCCAGGTTTCACCTGTCAAATCGGACGTCCATCGGTGAGCGCTGCCGAGAGACCCGCATCCTGAGCGACGAGGCCAGCCCGGATCGCGATGCGGATCAGATCGGCGGTGCTCGCCGCGCCGAGCCTCGCCTTGATCCGGCTGCAATTGTTGGCCGCGGTCTTGTAGCCGATGCCCACCGTGTCGGCGATTTGCGACAAGGTGCGGCCTTCGGCGAGCTGGCGCAGGATCTCGAGATCGCGAGAGGACAGATCTTTGAGTGGATGCGGCGACGCTCGGATGTTCGCGAATACCAGTCCCTCGGCGATTTCGCGTTCGATGTAGGTGTGACCTCCGGCGACGCGTCCGATCGCTTCGAGAAGCTCCTCCGGCGGGGAGTTCTTGGTCACATACCCTGCCGCTCCCGCTCGCAGCGCGCGTGTCACATGGGTCTCGTCGTCGTGTATGCTGAGAACCAGGACACGCGCGTCCGGATCGAGGGCCTTGAGGCGAGCGAGCACCTCCAGACCGCCAATGCTGGGCAGGTTGAGATCCAGAATGACCAGTGTGGGCTGTTGCTCCCTAAAGAGACTCAGCGCCTCGCGGCCGTTCGCCGCCTCGCGAACTTCGATCTCCGGTTCTGCATTCACCAATCGCCTGAGACCGGCCCGAACAATCGGGTGATCGTCGACAATCAGGATTTTCACAGCTCCTCCGCTTGTACCGAGGCATTGGCGGCCTCTTGCAGGGAGCAGCACGGGAGCACCGCCTCCACGTCGAGGCCTCCACCGGGCTTGCTCGAAACGCCCAATCTACCGCCGATCGCCCTCACGCGCTCGCTGATCCCGACCAGCCCGTAGCCTGGTCTGCTCGGCTCGCTCAGCCCCCGGCCGTCATCGGTAATTTCCACACGGACCTCTTCGCCCTGACGATCGATCGATACCGTGATCAGGGTGGGACTAGCATGGCGCACGGCGTTGCTTAGGGCTTCCTGAACGATGCGGCAGACCGTTCTGCCCACGAGCTCATCTAGACCGTCGCATCCGGCTGAGACGCTGAGTTGATAGCGGATCTCGGGACGCCGTCGTCGCCAGAACGCAATCATGTTCTCTATCGCCTCGTGCAAGCCGAATTCATCGAGCCCGATCGGGCGCAACCGGCCGAGCATGCTCCGCACCTGTCGTTGCATAGGACGAATAGCGTCGGCGATCGATTGCACATACTCTCGCGCCTCGGTCGCCCGCCCTTCCGTCAGCATGCGCGAAGCGGATGCTGCGTCGATATTGATGGCGAACAGAAAGGGGCTCACGTCATCGTGCAGATCCCGCGCGAGTTCGCTGCGTTCCTGTTCCTGCAGGGTGAGCAACTGCTCGTTCAAGCGCCGATTCTCCGTATCGGCAGCGGCCAGCCGAGCCGCCATCCGATTGAAGCTGTCGCGCAGGCGCGCCAATTCGGGCGCTAGCCGGCCGCCGATCCGCGTCCGGTAACGACCGTCGCCGACCTGCTCCAGCGCTTCGGCTAAAGCCTCCAGCGGCCGCAACGCCCGGCCAATGAAGAGATAGATCAGTAGAATCGTCAGGCTGGAGAACACCGCCGGAGTTACCAAGCTGTCGGTGAATTCGTTCCAAACTTCGAGGATCTCGTTGTGCGGGTCGGTCTCGAGCGCGATCGTCCCGTAGTCGCGCCCACCGACGGTGATCGGAACTCGATCCGCTACGGGCACGACCCCGATGACGCGGACGAACCAGCTCGGCACGGCGCCGAATGGCGCGCTTTCGACCACCGGCGCCGCGACGGCCTGCGCCTCTCCAATGAACCGGACCCGAAGATGCCGGTTGCCTTCGAAGGAGGCCACTAGCTCGTCCAAACCACGCGACGGGTCGGGAGCCTGCTGCAGCCGTTCGATCGCGCTCTCGATCGTTTGCCGGCCGACCAGCAAGGCAGAGCGCATCTCGGTTCGCACCGAGCGCGACGCGTTGACCCAGGCGGTCGCACCGCCCAGGGCGAGGCTGACCACCAGCGCGAGGCAGACCAAGCCGATCAAGCGAAACCGCAGCGACATCGGGACCCGTCCAAAGTCCACCTTTCTCAGCATGCCACGGCGAAACCGCGCTGCATACGGCTTCCCGAGGAATTTCTCCCGTGCGAAGCGGGAAGATTTCTCGGGGAAATCGGGAAAGCGCTTCGGCCCGTTCTCAGTCTTAATGTCTCGCTAAGAGCGGTGCCGGGAGGGAAGATGGCTGACCTCAGGCAGATCTTACCTGGAGCGGCATTGGTGTTGGCTCTGTCGAATGTCCCGGCGGTGGCACAAGATGAGGCCGCCGGCCCGCCGGCAACGGAGCTGACCCTGCCCCCGGTCGAGGTGGTCGGCCCCACGCCATTGCTCGGATCGGGTGTCGATCGCAACAAGGTGCCGGCCGAAACCCACGTACTGATCGATCAGGACATCAGCCGCAACGGCTATCCGCAGGCGTTGCGCGCGCTGAACGAGGACCTCCCCGGTGTCACCCTCGATGCCGCCGCGGGCAACCCGTTTCAGCCCAATTTGGTCTACCACGGTTTTCTTGCCTCGCCATTGCAGGGCAACCCGCAAGGTCTTGCAGTCTATGTCAACGGCGCGCGGTTCAATCAGCCGTTCGGCGACACGGTCAACTGGGACCTGATCCCCGACCTAGCGATCGACCGGATAGAACTCGTCGGCTCGAACCCGGTGTTTGGTTTGAATGCCCTCGGCGGCGCCTTGTCGGTACGGATGAAAAACGGGTTCACCCATCAGGGGGTCGAGATCGACCTGCTCGGCGGCTCGTTCGCACACTATCAGGGGAACCTGCAATACGGCATCCAGAGCGACAGTGTGGCCACCTACGTTGCGGCGACCGGGGTCCACGAGGGTGGCTGGCGCGATCTGCAATCTTCCAATCTCGGTAATTTTTACGGTGATCTCGGCTGGCGCGGCTATGGCGGCGAAGTCCATATCAATGTCACCGCCGCTCAGACCCGGCTCAACGGCCCGGGCACCTCGCCTGTCGAGCTGCTGGCGGTCGCGCCCGGTGCGCAGTTCACCGCGCCAAATCTGATCACCAACAAGTATACGCATGTGAATCTGACAGGGTCGTACGATATCACCGACACCACCTCGCTGCAGGGGCTCGCCTACTACACCTACTTCCAGCAAAAAGTCGCAAACGGCAATGTGCCCGTGGCCTCGCCATGCGATGACCCCGATCAGACAGGGTTTCTGTGCGTCGCCAACGACGTGTTCGCGACCGATCGTGCGGGTAACGCGATCCCCGACTTTCTCAATGGCGGTCCGTATTCCGACCTCGATCAGCAATCGACCAATACGAACGGTTATGGGGTTTCGCTGCAAGCGACCAACCGCAACGAGTTGTTCGGGAGGCCCAATCAACTCATCGCCGGCTTCAGCTTCGATGGCGCGCAAACCTTGTTCGGCGCGAGCACACAAATCGGTGGATTGTCCTTGAACGATCGCGTGTTCGCCGGCCCCGGGATCACGATCGACCAAGCCGACGGATCGATTGTGCCGGTGCGCGTGGGTATCTCCGATGCTTACTACGGCGCGTTCTTCACCAACACGCTCGATGTCACTCCGCAACTATCTGCCAATGTGGCAGGCCGCTACAACCTCGCAAGGATCGATCTCAGCGACCAGCTTGGCAGCGCATTGACCGGCAATCACACCTACAGCCGGTTTAACCCGGCCGGCGGTATGAGCTACAAGCTCCTGCCCGGTCTGACCGCCTATGCCAGCTATGCCGATGCCAACCGCGCACCAACCCCGGCGGAGCTGACGTGCTCCAGTGCCGCGAGCCCGTGCAGTCTCGCCAATTTCTTCACCGGGGACCCGAATCTGCAGCAAGTCGTGTCGCACACGATCGAAGCCGGTGTGCGCAGCCAGCTCCGCCCGTTGGAGGGTACGACCGTCACGTCGAACATTGCCTACTACCGCAGCACGCTGAACAACGACATCCTATTTGTAAACAGCCCGATCCAAGGCCGTGCCTTATTCCAGAATGTCGGCACCACGCTGCGTCAAGGCGTCGATCTCAGTCTCCAGGCGAAGACCGATCGTTTGCTCGCTTGGCTCAGCTATTCCTACATCGATGCCACCTTCCAGACCGGCTTTACGGCGTCCAGTGTGAATAATCCCGGCGCCGACGCGGACGGCAATATCCAAGTCCAGCCCGGCAACCACCTCCCAGGCATCCCCAGCAACCTCTGGAAGCTCGGCTTCGACTACAAGGTGACCGACGCCTGGACAGTGGGCGGGACGGGCGTCGCTGCGAGCGGCCAATTCCTGTTTGGCGACGAGGCCAACCTGACCTCGAAGACGCCCGCCTATTTTGTGCTCAACCTCCACACCAGCTATCAGCTTACGCCGAACCTGCAGCTCTTTGGTTTGATCGAAAACGCGTTCAATACGGCATTTTACACGTTTGGCACCTTCTCGCCGACCTCGTCAGTGTTTATCGCTCAGGCGCCGGGTGCCGCCAATCCGCGCAGCTACAGCCCGGCGCCGCCGATCGCCGGTACAGTGGGCATTCGCGTGACATTCTGATGGTTTATCCGGCTCAACTCGGCGGTGCGGGCCGGATTAAGCATATTGCCTGGCCGCCGCCTGAGGAATAGAGTCCCCGCCGTCAGCATCGCACGGGAGGAAATGCGCATGGTCAAGTTGCGCGTCAACGGCCAGGAGCAAACCTATGATGGCGATCCATCGATGCCATTGCTCTGGTATTTGCGGGACGAGCTGGGACTCACCGGAACAAAATACGGGTGCGGCGTGGCCTTGTGCGGCGCCTGCACGATCCATGTCGACGGCGAGGCCGCTCGCGCCTGCATCACCGTCGTAAAGGATGTCGCCGGCCGGTCCGTGATAACCATCGAGGGGCTCGACCCCAACGGGAATCATCCGGTGCAGAAGGCATGGCGCGCCTTGAATGTTCCGCAATGCGGCTATTGCCAAACCGGCCAGATCATGCAGGCCGCCGCGCTCCTCGCGACCAACAAGAATCCGTCGGAGGATGAGATCAGCAGCACAATGAGCGGCAACATCTGCCGCTGCGGCTGCTATCAGCGCATCACCGCCGCCGTCAAGGCGGCTGCCACAGGAGCGTGACATGACCCCCGTCCACGCCACCGTCGAGAATGTCAGCCGCCGCGGCTTTCTGAAAGGCTTGCTTGTCACCGGCGGTGTTGTCGTCGCCGCCGAATTCGTGCCGGCCCGCGACGCGCTTGCAGCCTACGCCACCGGCGCCGCCAAAATGGCGGGCGGCGTCGTCAGCGACCCACATGTCTTTGTCTCGATCGATCCCAGCGGTCTCGTGACGATCGTCGCGCATCGCGCGGAGATGGGCACCGGTTCGCGCACCAGCCTGCCGATGGCGATCGCCGACGAGCTCGAGGCCGACTGGTCGCGGGTGCATGTCGTGCAGTCGCCGGGCGACGAGAAGAAGTATGGCAATCAGAACACCGACGGCTCGCGCAGCTTGCGCCACTTCATCCAGCCGATGCGGGAATGCGGCGCGGCGATGCGGCATATGCTCGAGACCGCCGCGGCCCAGCGTTGGAATGTCGATGTCGCCGAAGTTCAGTCGCAAAATCACGAGGTGATCCACAAACCCTCGGGGCGCAAACTCGGCTATGGCGAACTCGCCGCTGCGGCGAGCGCCCTGCCGACCCCGCCCGCCGACCAGGTCAAGCTCAAGGACCAGGCCGCCTTCCGTTATCTCGGGAAGGGCAATGTCCAGATTGTCGATCTTTTCGACATCACGACCGGCCGCGCCGGGTACGGGATCGACACCAAACTCCCGGGAATGAAGTACGCGGTCATTGCCCGACCGCCGGTGATGGGTGGGAGGCTCGCCTCCTATGACGGCAGCGCGGCGATGAAAGTGCCCGGGGTCGAGAAGATCGTGGTCATCGAGGGAACGCCGCCGCCGTCGAAGTTCCAACCCATCGGGGGTGTCGCGGTCATCGCACGCAATACCTGGGGGGCGATCAAAGGGCGCGACGCGCTTGTGATCCACTGGGACGACGGGCCGCACGCCAGCTACGACTCGGCCGCCTACAAGGCGCAGCTTGAGGAGACCGCGCGCAAGCCGGGCAAGGTCGTGCGCAACGACGGCGACACCGATAATGCGCTTGCAACCGCCGCAAAAACGGTTTTCGCGGAATACTACGCCCCGCACCTTGCACACGCCCCGATGGAGCCCCCTTGCGCCACGGCGCGCGTCGCCAACGGCAAATGCGAGGTGTGGGCGGCCGTGCAGAGCCCAGGCGGCACGCGCAACGAGCTCGTGGACAAGCTGGGCCTCAAGCCGGAGGATGTGACGGTCAATGTCACCTTGCTCGGGGGCGGCTTTGGCCGCAAATCGAAACCCGACTTCGTGCTCGAAGCGGCATTGCTCTCGCGCGAGATGGGCGGCGCGCCGGTCAAGGTCACCTGGACCCGCGAGGACGACCTGCACCACGACTACCTGCACACCGTCTCCGCCGAACGGATCGACGCGGGGCTCGACGCGCAGGGTCGTGTGGTCGCCTGGCGTCACCGCACCGTCGCGCCGACGATCCGGGCCACCTTTGTCCCGGACCCCAAGTTCGAGCAGCCCGGCGAGCTCAGCCAAGGCGTGATCGACGTGCCATTCGCGATTCCCAACCTGCGTTGTGAGGTTGGCGAAGCCGAGGCGCATTCGCGCATTGGCTGGTTCCGCTCGGTGTCGAACATCCCGCACGCCTTCGCGGTGCAGTCCTTTGTCGCCGAGCTGGCCCATGCCGCTGGGCGCGACCCCAAGGACATGCTGATCGAGCTGCTGGGGCCACCGCGCACCGTCCAACCGCCGGCCGAATACACGAATTACGGCGACCCGCTCGAGACCTACCCGATCGACACCGGCCGGCTGCGTCGTGTCGTGGAGCTCATCGCCGACAAGGCGGAGTGGGGCAAGAAGCTGCCGCCGCGGCACGGCCAAGGGATCGCCGTGCATCGCAGCTTCCTGAGCTATGTCGCGACCGTCGTCGAAGTCGCGGTGGATGAGAAGGGCAGGCTATCGGTGCCGCGGGTCGACACAGCGATCGATTGCGGCTTTGCCGCTAATCCCGAGCGGATCTATTCGCAGATCGAAGGGGCGGCCGTGATGGGCCTCAGCCTCGCGCGCTACGGCGAGATCAGCTTCAAGAACGGACGCGTCGAGCAGAACAACTTCGACGGCTTCCAGGTCATCCGGATCGACGAATCGCCGCCGATCACGCATGTCTGGATCGTTCCGAACGGGATCGACGTGCCGTCGAGCGGGGTCGGCGAGCCCGGGCTGCCGCCTTTTGCCCCGGCACTGTGCAACGCCATCTTCGCGGCGACCGGCAAGCGCATCCGCCGGCTGCCGATCGGCGACCAGCTCGCCATTTGACGGAAGGCGCCGGGCAGTCCACTGCCCGGCGTCGCAGGCGCGTCGGTGCTGCCAGGGCCATATGCCCCGCGGCACCGATCCGCCGGAGCGTAGACCGGAGCCGTAATCACCGGCACCGCTGAAAAAGGGAGGAAGCTAATGCAGAAGCGACAATGGGTTTGGAGCTGTCTGGCCGCAGCGTCGGCCTTGTGGCCCACGATCGCGCTCGCCGGCGAGATAACCAACTATAGTCCCGTCACTGCCCAGCGGCTTACCAATCCTGAGCCCGGTAATTGGATGCTCTACCGTCGCACCTATGACGGTCAGGGGTATAGCCCGCTCGATAAGGTCAACACGGCAAATGTGAAGAACTTGGTGCCGGTGTGGACGTTCTCGACGGGCGTGACCGAAGGGCATGAGGCACCGCCGATCGTCAACAACGGCATCATGTTCGTTGCAACGCCGCAAAACCAGATTATCGCCCTAGATGCGAAGACGGGAGACCAAATCTGGAGATACAAGCGCCAGCTTCCGGAAGACCTTTTCCAGCTCCACCCGACGAGCCGTGGGGTCGGACTGTGGCAAGACAAGCTGTTCCTCGCGACGACTGACGATCATCTCGTGGCACTCGATGCCAAGACCGGCAAGGTCGCCTGGGACGAGAAGGTCCAAGACTACTTGAAGGGCCAGTACCTGACCCTGATGCCGCTGGTCGTTAACGGCAAGGTGATCGTCGGCGGCTCGGGCGGCGAATTCGGCGTGCGTGGCTATGTGGTTGCCTACGACGCCAATGACGGCAAGGAGCTTTGGCGCACCTTCACGATTCCTGGAACGGGCGAACCCGGGAATGACACCTGGCAGGGAGATGACTGGAAGAGCGGCGGTGGTTCAGCTTGGATGACCGGCAATTACGATCCGGCGTTGAACCTGGTCTACTGGGGAGTCGGCAACGCCGCCCCATGGCCGGGCAGCCTTCATCCCGGTGACAATCTCTATACGACCTCGGTCCTGGCTCTCGATCCCGACACCGGGAAAATCAAAGCTTTCTACCAGTACCATAAGAACGATTCTTGGGACTGGGACGAGGTCGAGGCGCCGATGCTGATCGACCTGCAAAAAGACGGGAAGACGATCAAGAGCTTGGTTCACCCTGGCCGCGACGCGATCTTCTGGGTGCTGGAGCGGACCCCCGAAAAGATCACGTTCAACTCGGGATGGCCTTTCGTTTACACCAACGTATGGAAGTCGGTCGACCCGGAGACCGGGGCGCTTACATTCGACCCCGACCACAAGCCGGTGCTCGGCAAGCGGATCGAGTTCTGTCCCTCGTTATGGGGTGGTAAGGACTGGCCGTCCGCGGCTTACAGTCCGAAGACGCACTTGGTTTACGTCCCGGCTCAGGAGGGGTTCTGCGGCGGCTTCACCGGGATCAAGGAGCCGCTTGTACCCGGAAAGCTCTGGCTCGGCACAGATCCCAAGGATATCGGGTTGACCGTGCGCCCAGGCTCGGATCACCACGGCGAGTTGCAGGCGTGGGATCCCGCCACCAGCAAGAAGGTGTGGCAGCATAACTTCCCGTGGCAACTCTTCGCCACCGTGTTGGCCACGGGGGGCGACCTGGTCTTTGTCGGCGGCACCAACGACCGCATGTTCCGCGCGTTCGACGCCAAGACCGGGCAGCTGCTGTGGGAGCAGAAGACCAATTCCGGCATCACCGGCGCTCCGGTTGCCTATGAGGTCGAGGGTACCGAGTACATCGCCGTCCAGTCGGGCTGGGGTGTCGACGCCCAGCGCATTCAGGATGCGCTGGCAAAGGGCAATATCGGCCTAAGCGATAACGTGCCTCAGGGCGGCGTCGTCTGGGTGTTTGCAGTCAAGCAGCAGTAGCAGCAAGCCGGCGTCTTCGCCGTACAAAACTTAAGCCGCCGATAGGCGATCCCACACGTGTCTTGCCGCGGGATTGCTACGAACGAAGGGAGGATGGAGGAAACCCATGGTCAAGTTACGCATCAACGGCCAGACGCAGTCCTTCGATAGCGACCCGTCAATGCCGCTGCTCTGGTATCTGCGGGATGAGTTGGGGCTCACCGGAACGAAATACGGCTGCGGCGTTGCGCTGTGCGGCGCGTGTACGGTCCATGTCGATGGCCAGGCCGCTCGGGCGTGCGTCACCGCCGTAAGCGATGTCGCCGGGCGCTCGGTGATAACGATCGAAGGACTGGACCGCGACGGGAATCACTCGGTGCAAAAGGCCTGGCGCGCGCTGAATGTCCCGCAATGCGGCTATTGCCAGGCGGGACAGATCATGCAGGCCGCCGCGTTGCTGGCGACCACGAAGAACCCGTCGGAGGACGAGATCAACAGCACGATGAGCGGCAATATCTGCCGCTGCGGCTGCTATCAGCGCATCACCGCCGCCATCAAGGCGGCTGCCACAGGAGCGTGACATGACCGTCGTCCACGCGATCATCGAGAATGTCAGCCGGCGCGGCTTCCTGAAGGGGATCCTCGCCACCGGCAGTTTCGTCATAGCTGCCGAATTTGCGCCCACACGCGCCGCGTGCGCCGCATTCGCTACTGGTGCTGACAAGATGCCGCACGGCGTCAGGTCCGACCCCCACCTGTTCGTTTCGATCGCCCCCGACGGAACCGTGACCATCGTCGCTATTCGCTCGGAAATGGGCACCGGCTCGCGTACCAGCTTGCCGATGATCGTTGCCGACGAGATGGACGCCGATTGGTCGCGCGTTCGCGTCGTGCAAGCGCCTGGCGACGAGGAGAAATACGGCAATCAGGACACCGACGGCTCACGCAGCTTGCGCCACCACATCCAGCCTATGCGGCAATGCGGCGCTGCTGCGCGGCAGATGCTCGAAGCCGCCGCGGCCAAGCGCTGGGGCGTTGCCCCCGGCGAGGTCATCGCGCAGAACCACCAAGTCCTGCACAAATCGTCGGGGCGCAAGCTCGGCTTTGGTGAACTGGCAGCCGAGGCCAGTGCTCTGCCGACGCCTGCCCCTGATCAGATCAAGCTCAAAGACCCTGCCGCCTTCCGCTACATCGGCAAAGGAACGACACCGATCGTCGATCTCTTCGACATCACCACCGGACGCGCGATCTACGGCGTCGATGCGAAGCTTCCCGGCATGAAATACGCGGTCGTCGCGCGGCCGCCGGTGTTCGGAGGCAAGGTCGTATCATTTAATGCCGAAGCCGCCATGAAGGTCCCGGGCGTTGAAAAGGTCGTGACTATCGAAGGCACGCCGGCTCCGGCAAAATTTCAGCCGTTGGGCGGAGTCGCGGTCATCGCACGCAATACCTGGGCGGCGATCAAGGGGCGCGAGGCGCTGAACCCGACCTGGGATGACGGCCCAAACGGCTCCTACGATTCGGCGGCGTTCAAAGCACAGATCGAGGAGACTGCGCGCCGACCGGGCAAGGTCGTGCGCAACGACGGCGATGCCGAGAAGGCGCTGGCGTCGGCCGCCAAGGTCGTATCGGCAGAGTATTACATTCCCCACCTCGCCCATGCGACGATGGAGCCACCGAGCGCAACCGTGCGCATTGCCGGCGGGAAGTGTGAGGCCTGGGCCTGCGTGCAAAGCCCCGGCAACACACGCGAAGAGCTCGCCAAGAAGCTTGGCCTAAAAGAAGAGGACGTTACCGTCTACGTCTCGTTGCTTGGCGGCGGCTTCGGCCGCAAGTCGAAGTGCGACTACGTGCTCGAAGCGGCGGTGCTGTCAAAAGCGATGGACGGCGCACCGGTGAAAGTGATCTGGACGCGCGAGGACGATCTCCAACACGGCTATTATCACACAGTCTCTGCCGAACGCATCGATGCCGGCCTCGACGGGAACGGAAAGGTTTTGGCTTGGCGGCACCGCAGCGTCGCACCCACCATCCTGTCGATCTTCAAGGCCGACCAGACGCACGAAGCGCCCTTTGAGCTCGGCATGGGCTTGGTCGACGTGCCGTTCGATATTCCCAACCTGCGTTGCGAAAATGGCGAGGCCGAGGCTCACACGCGCATCGGCTGGTTCCGCTCGGTTTACAACATCCCTCACGGCTTCGCCGTGCAGTCTTTCGTCGCCGAGCTCGCCAACGCTACTGGGCGCGACCCAAAGGAGATGCTTCTCGCGCTGATCGGGCCGCCCCGTGTAGTCGATCCCCGCAAGTCGCCCGAGGTCACCGATTTTTGGAACTACGGCGACCCGTTTGAGACTTACCCGATCGACACTGCGCGTCTCAGGCGCGTCGTCGACCTCGTGGCGGAGAAGGCTGACTGGGGCCGCAAGCTGCCGGCGCGACATGGTCTCGGCATTGCGGTTCATCGCAGCTTCCTCACCTATGTCGCTACTGTCGTCGAGGCGGCGGTGGACGAGAAGGGCCATGTAACGGTGCCGCGCGTTGATACGGCGATCGATTGCGGCTTCGCGGCCAACCCCGAGCGCATTCGCTCGCAGATCGAAGGTGCGGCGGTGATGGGGATGAGTCTCGCGCTCTATGGCGAGATCACCTTCAAGAAGGGGCGCGTCGAACAAAGCAACTACGACAGCTACCGAGTGCTTCGCATCGACGAGTCGCCGCCGCTCACCGATGTGCACATCGTCCCCGCGGGGATCGACGTGCCGTCGAGCGGGGTCGGCGAGCCCGGGCTGCCGCCCTTTGCCCCGGCACTGTGCAACGCCATCTTCGCCGCGACCGGCAAGCGGATCCGCCGGCTGCCCATCGGCGACCAGCTGGCTGCCTGAGGGAAGGCGCCGGGCGGGTTTTCCCGCCCGGCCTAGCCGGGCTCGCGCTGGGGCGCGTGCTCGAAGGATTGGGCGATCGCATCGAAAGCCGGTTTGGCCTCGAGATCGGCGTCGAATGGCAGCGGGCGCGAGGCGGCATCGTCGGTCCGCCATTTCGCCTGGTAGGTCTCGCGGCGCACGATCCAGCTGTGGCGGTCCGACAGACCCCATGTTACGACCATCTTGACCGCGGGTTCGTCGAGAGCGGCGTCGAGGAAACGCCGATAGGTGTCGGCAACCACGTTGTCTCTGATCTTGACATCGGCCGGTGCATTCTCGTCGGTAATGTCGAGCTCCGTGATCTGAATCGTCAGGCCGAGGCTCGCTATGTCGGCGAGAAAACGCCGCAGCAGCGGCGCCGAAAAAGGCGGTCCGCCAGCCGCAGTCAGATGAGCCTGGATGCCGACCGCGTCGACCGGCGTCCCGGATCGCCGCATTCCTTCGAGCAGGTGCAGCAGCGCAACGCGGCGCGCTTCCTGTTCCGGCGCGTCGAGCTCGACATCGTATTCGTTGACGACGAGGCGGGCATTCGGATCGGCCTCTCGCGCGGTATGGTAGGCGAGATCGAGGTATTCCGGCCCGAGCGTCTCGAGAAACACCGCGGTCCGCAGGCCGTCCGGCCGCCCATCCTTGGGTTCGATTGGCTCGTTGACGACGTCCCAGCTGTGGATCCGGCCGCGGTACCGGCCGGCCAATTGCTCGATGTGGTCGACAACGGCCCGCTCCTGCTCCTGAGGATCCGTCAAGTCGAAATACCACTCCGGGGTGCGGTGGTACCACAGAAGATTGTGGCCGCGTAGCGCGAGCTTATTGGCGGCTGCGAATGTAGCGATGGTGTCGGCAGGAGCGAAGTCGTCATCCCCGGGAGCGCCCCGGTTCATGACCTGCCATTTCATCTCGTTCTCGGCAACGACGAGGCCGGCTTCCTGGCACACGAGATCAACGAACGTTGGATCGTCGGTGATTTGCGCCGCCGCGATCGTGGTCCCGTAAAGGAGCCCCTTTTCGGCTGCCAGTTTGCGAAGCACGATCGTCTCCGCCGCCCGGCTGCGTGCAGACCACACACCGGCCGCGCCGGCACCGAACAGCGCAAGCCCGGCGGCAAGAAGACAACGCCGGCTCGGAACGGACGCAGACCAGGGCAACTTCTGCCGCATGGGATCTCCTCGGATTTGCGGGCTCGGGGATTGCTTTGGTGGCTCTCCTAGCCCTTCCCCTCCACGGCCTCGGCTGACAGCGGCTGCGGTGGGTGATAGTTTCGCCGAAATCATCCGGGGAATGTTCGAAACCGACCGGCAGTCAAATCTGCCGACGAGCATAGGTGAGGAAGCGGTGGACCGGCAATTCCAATGCGCCGCCCACAGGATCGAGCGCCGGGTTGCGCTCGGGATGGGCGTGTACTTGGCGTTCGCCCCGCGTCTGGCGTTCGCGCAGGCCGATCCGGCGCGCGAGCGGCCGCGGGAAGGCGATCTCTTGGTTACGGTCGGCGCCGCTGCGCCGGAACCGCTGACGCCGGAAAATGTGCCCCTCGGCGGCAAGCCGATAATGGCTTGGCCGATGGACCCGGAGAGCAGCACGGTGCGCAGCGGCTCGCGGCTCAACAAAGTGCTGCTGCTGCACCTCGAGCCCGAGGGTTTCGATCCCGAAACGAGAGACCACGCAGCTGAAGGGATCGTCGCCTACTCCGCTGTCTGTACGCACACCGGGTGCGATGTGATCAATTGGCACCCCGATCGCCGGCTGCTCGAATGCCCGTGCCATAACTCGGTGTACGATCCGATGGAAGGGGCCAAGGTGGTCAGCGGCCCGGCCCCGCGCCGTCTGCCGGCGCTGCCGGTGAAGATCGCCGACGGGCGGCTCGTCGTCGCCAAGCCCTTCACCGGCCGGGCCGGGTTTCAACAAATGTAATCTCAGAAAATCGAGGAGAGACGCTATGCCAGAAAAACACCGCCTCCATGCAGCGATCGCCGCAAGCGCGTTGGCGCTCGCATTGTCTGCCGCGACAGCCTCGGCACAGCAGCCGCTGCCGCCTCCGCCGACACCGGAGACCCCGCGCCCCGTACCTCCGATACTGCAGGGCTACAAGCCGGTGACCGCCGAGCGGCTCAAGCAGCCGGAGGACGGCGACTGGCTGATGTACCGCCGTACCTACGACGGCTGGGGTTACAGCCCTCTATCGCAGATTACGACCGAAAATGTTGGCCGACTCAAGCCGGCGTGGACCTTGCAGACCGGTCAAATCGAAGGCCACCAAGCACCGCCGATCGTCAATAGCGGGGTAATGTTTGTCGCCACGCCGGGGAACCAGGTGTTAGCGATCGACGCCAAAAAGGGCGACCTCTTGTGGCGGTTCAAGAGGCCGATCCCCGAGGACATTCTGCTACTCCATCCGACGAGCCGAGGCGTCGGGCTGCTCGACGGCAAGATATACTTCGCCGCGGCCGACGCGGTACTCGTGGCCCTCGATGCCAAGACAGGCAAGGAGGTGTGGAACACCAAGGTCGAGGACTATACGCACGGGTACTACATGTCATTGGCGCCACTCGTCGCCGATGGCAAGGTGATGGTCGGTGTCTCGGGCGGCGAGCTCGGCGTTCGCGGTTTTGTCGCGGCGTTCGATGCCGAGACTGGTAAGCCGGCGTGGAAGACTTATACGGTGCCGGCGCCTGGCGAGCCGGGCAGCGAGACCTGGCCCAAAGGCGACCAATGGAAGACCGGCGGCGGGTCGGTGTGGATCACCGGCGCGTACGATCCCGCAACCAATTTGACTTTTTGGGGCACCGGCAATGGCGGCCCATGGATGGGCGACCAGCGCCCGGGCGACAATCTATTCACATCCTCGACAATCGCCCTCGATGCCTCGACCGGGAAGATCAAAGGCTATCACCAATACCATCCGAACGATTCTTGGGACTGGGACGAAGTCAACCCGCCGATCCTCGTCGACTACCAGCGTAACGGCAGGACCATCAAGGGGCTCGCCTACGTCGCGCGCGACGGGTACTTGTGGATGCTCGAACGCACTGCCGACAAGATCAACTTCGTCGACGGCAAGCCCTTCGTGAACCAGAACGTGTTCAAGAGTCTGGATCCGAAGACTGGACGTCCGGATGTCGACCCGGCCCGTCAGCCCGGGACCGGCAGGAAGGCCGAATTCTGCCCCTCGCTGTGGGGTGGCAAGGATTGGCCTCCGGTTGCCTACAGCCCGAAGACACGGCTGCTTTACATTCCGGCCAACGAGAATCTGTGTCACGCGCTCATGGGCGATCCCGTCACCTATACGCCGGGGCAACGCTTTACCGGAATAGCACCGGCAAATTCGATCTTCTCGATCGCCCCAAGTGCCGATCATATCGGTGAGCTGCAGGCCTGGAACCTCGATACGGGGCAAAAAGTCTGGAGCCACCCTTTCGCCAACTCGGAGCTCTGGGGGCCGGTGCTGGCGACGGCCGGTGGTATGCTTTTCATGGGTGGCACCAACGACCGCTACTTCCGCGCCTTCGACGCCTCGAATGGCAAGATACTCTGGGAATTCCGTACCGGGTCAGGAGTGAACGGTGTGCCGGTTTCATTTCAGGTCGACGGCAAGCAATATATCGCCGTGCAGTCGGGGTGGGGTGTGGACGCGGCTCGCATGCAGGCCCGGCTGAATCTTGAGCGGCCGTGGGAGTTCCCCGACGTGCCGCAAGGCGGCTCGGTTTGGGTCTTCGCCGTGGATTAGATTAGACCCCCGGAGGGTGCTGCTTGTTCAACGCCTGCTGGGGGTGTTCGCAGGCCGCGCCGGGTCTTTGAGCTCGAGATGCTCGATATTGGCCTTCGCCGCCATATCGGCTTGGGTGCCGGGGGCAAGCTGGCCGACACGTTCCCAGTCCGCGCGGGCTCCCTTGAGATCGCCGCTCAGCCGCCTGATATTGCCCCGCTCAAGCAGCCCCGGCACCGAATTCGGCGTCCGTGCGAGCGCCTTCTCGACATCGGCGAGCGCAGCATCGAGGCGGTTGAGCGCGCGGTTGGCGGAAGCGCGGTAGATTAACGCTTCGAGGCGGTTCGGATCGGCTTTCAAGACATGGTCGAGATCGCCGACGGCCTTGTCGAAATATCCGGCCGAAGCGGCGGCTTCGGCGCGATCGAGGAGCAATTCGGAATCATTCGGTTGCAGGCCCAGCGCTTGACCCGCAGCCGCATAGGCCCGCACCGGGTCGCCGGCGAGCAGCCAAGCCTGTCCCGCCTGATCGAACACATCGGCGCGCAACGCGGCGGGCGCCGTCGTCATGGCCTGCGCCAGCGCCTCGAGTCGGGTCGCTGCCTCCTTGTATTGCTTCAATCCGACCAACGCGACGGCAGCGCAATGGTCGGCCGGGTGTGCCCCGCCCCGCTCGTGCCATGTCTGCGCCAGGCTCTGTGCCGCGCCGGGGTTCTGCTTAGCAAGCTTGAGGCAGCGATCATAGGTCGCCGCATCCGCTTCTGCATTGCGCAGGCCCGCCGGACGTTTTGGCGGGCCAGCCGGCTCTGCGGCGGCAGCAGTAGCGAACAGTAGCGCCAGAAGCGGGTAGAAGACTTGCCCGCTTCGAGCGTGGTGCGACGTTCTCCGCATATGCCTCGCCAATCCCGCCGCTGACTAATAACACGACGCGCCGTTGCCGCGGAATCACAAGAGACGCTACGATTGACTTTCGCAGCGGCTCTCGGAGGTCGTGGAGTTTCTTGGCTTTTGTACGCGATCGCCTGCTACCCGCAGGGCTCGGCAACGTCGTCCTGGCCCTCGCCCACCGCAATTACCGCATCTATGCCGGCGGCAATGCCGTGTCGCTGGTCGGGATCTGGATGCAGCGGGTGGCGGTCGGCTGGCTCGCCTGGACCCTGACGCACTCCGGCACCTGGCTCGGCGTCATGTCGATGGCCGAATTCTTCCCGGTCGTGTTCCTCAGCCCGCTCGCCGGTGCTCTCGCTGACCGGCGTGACCGGGTCGGCATCATCCGGGTTACCCAGATAGCCGGCAGCATCGAGGCGACCCTCCTCGCCGTCCTGGTCTACACGAACACGATCACAATTGGACTGTTGCTCGTCCTGACATTGCTCCTCGGGGTCTTCAACGCGGTAGCCCAGCCGTCGCGCCTCGCGCTGATCCCGACACTCGTCGATCGCGCGGCGCTGCCCTCGGCCTTGGCGATCAACGCGATCATCTTCAACAGCGCGCGCTTTCTCGGACCGGCGGTAGCGGGGATCGTCATCGCTCGGGTCAGCGTCGGTGCGGCCTTCGCCGTCAATGCCGCGACATACGTCGTGTTTCTGATCGCGATGACTAACCTGCGCGGGCTCCCGGCACTGCCGGTTGCCGCGACCCAAAGTGTGCTCAAGGCCTCGACCGAGGCCTATGTCTATGCCAGCCGGCATCCGGGCATCGCCCCGATGCTGCTGTTGTTCACAGTCACCACGATCGGCACCCGCGGCTTTGTCGAGCTGTTTCCCGGTTTTGCCGACAGTGTGTTCGGGCGCGGGCCGGAGGGCTTGTCGATGCTGACCTCGACTGTCGGCCTCGGCGCCATCTGTGGCGCCTTGTGGATGCTGTTGCGGCCGGCGATCGCCGGGCTGACACGTCTCGTTCTCGCCAACACGCTGGTGATTTCGCTGGCGATCCTCGCCTTCACCGCGACCGACCGGTTCACCCTCGCGTTGCCTTGCGTCTTCCTGGCCGGCACGGCGATGACGATCACCGGAATAGGCGCGCAGACCTTGCTCCAGGCCGCGGTCGACATCCGCATGCGCGGCCGCATCATGGCACTTTACGGCATGATCTTTCGCGCCGGCCCAGCGGTCGGGGCAGTGCTGATGGGCTCATTGAGCGAGCGCTTCGGGCTGCGCTGGCCGCTGGCCGTCGGCGCACTCATCTCTTGCGGCTTTTGGGCGCGAACCCGCCTCAAGCAACGGCGCATGGCCGAGACGCTCGAGGCTGACCCTTCGGTCGCCCCGGTACGGCAGCCGGGGTAATCGGATCCGCGCTCGCCGTCCCTTATTGCGCAACAGCAGAGGCCGTCTCTTCCGGCTCCGTACAGCGACGCGGCGGCAGGGAAACCGATGAGAAAGCGATTGACAAGATAGTTCTGATTTTCGTCAAATATTTCTGATCTCATAAACTATCGGAGAGTGGTCATGACCCATCGGCAGACTTTCATTCCCGCCCTCAGCTATCGGGATCCCGTCGCCGCGCTAAAGTGGCTGGAACGCGCGTTCGCCTTCGAGACGGCGATGCTCATCATGGGCCGAAGCGGCATCTACCGCGCCGACGAGTTCCATGCCGAGATGCGGCTCGGCGACGGTGTCGTCATGATCGGCGGCGAGTGGACCGACAAGCATAAGAGTCCCAAATCGGCGGGCGGCATCACGACGCAAACCGTTCATGTGCATCTTGAAGAGGACGTCGACGCCCATTGCGAACGGGCGCGGGCGGCGGGCGCCGTCATTCTCGCGGAACCCGCCGATCAGTTTTATGGCGATCGTACCTATCGCGCGGAGGATCTCGAGGGTCACGTGTGGTCGTTCGGACAAACAGTGCACCAGGTCTCGCGTGAGGAGGCTGAGCAGACGAGCGGCCTCAAGATCGAAGGCTGGGTGTGAGCCAAAGAGTCGCCGGCATCGACCGCACGCTTGCCGCGCTCGCCGATCCGCATCGCCGCCACGTCGTCGAGCTCTTGCGTGAGCGGCCGCATCGCGTGGGCGAGCTGGCGCAGCGGACGGGTCTGGCACTGCCCTCCATGAGCCGGCATATGCGGCAACTGCGTGAATGCGGTCTTGTGGTGGAGAGCCATCCGAAATTCGATGCGCGGGTGCGCATCTATA
>Ga0306923_10001539_pt1 | contig 20592 bp, 20 predicted proteins | sample sta12Can44000108_FD_203841 | JGI IMG/M metagenome (GOLD analysis project Ga0306923, IMG submission 203841) | Lab enrichment of tropical soil microbial communities from Luquillo Experimental Forest, Puerto Rico - statanox.12C.anox.44.000.108 (v2)... | ecosystem: Environmental > Terrestrial >... | reverse complement strand
CCCGCGGTCTCATTGGACAGGACCCAACATCGAGGCAATGCCGATGCGATCGGCTCCGCGGCCCCGGAGTGTCATTTCTACTTTGCGCGCCCGGTGCCATTTCTATCTTGCGCCGACAGGTAGACAAAGACCGCCCGGTGTTCGCCGCCATGCCCCGCCAAATCTCCTTGGCCATCCCCATCGATGTTGAGCCGTCGTGTCATCCGTCGACCTTGAACCGGCGTCTTCCAGACGGCGGTGTGGACGGTTTTCCCTTGCCACTCGATGTCGCGTGGCAGGCCCGCATTTACCGAGAGCAACCGCGCCATCGCTTTGATCTCCTCTCAGGAGGGGGCCAAGAGTAGCACATTTCGACGGCGCCGATAAACTAGGGGGCGCCCTTATGTCAGGGTAGGGCCTTGGCTACCCGCCCGTCAGAGGATCGGGATGGAGCTGCATAAACGCGGCCGTCGCTTTAGTTGCCCGTCGCTCGGCCTCGGCGGGCTCGGGCGTCGCGGCAACCCCCAGTAGTAAGCCCACGATCAAGCCCTCCCACAGAAGTCCCAGGTACTGCGTCGCCATCTCCGTTGGCTCTCCCGAACCGATGAGCCCCGATGATTGGGCGTTCGCCAATAGTTCGGCGAGTGCGCCGCGCGTGGCATCACGGCCGGCCACGTCGAGAGCTTGGGCGATCTCAGGCGAGCGCGTCGCCTCGCCGATCGCCAGGCGGAAGGTGGCGATCACCGAGGGATGGGAAACCTCACGCACCAGCTTCGTCGCAAAGCTGGTAAGCGTCGATGCGAGCATCTGCCGGCTTCGTGGGGTAGGCAGGTCCGGCGGTAGCCGCATTCGCTCCGCGCGACTCATGATGCAGGCGACGAGCACCGCATGCTTGCTGCTGAAATTCGCATAGAGATCTCGTTTCGAGACTTTAGCGCGCGTCGCGATTTCGAGTGTGCTGGTACCGGCATAACCATCTTCTGTGAACGCCTTGAACGCAGCACCCAGGATGCGCTCTTCCATAGGAGTTTCGCCGGAGGACCGATCGGGGATGACGGACTTTTTCATGTGCCTCAAAAATCAGGCTTGCCCAACGATCTCCGCACATTGCCCACCGCGATCATCGCGCAGGGAGCCGGCATCGGCATCATGGTGGCGCTGCCGCTACTCAACTGGGTCATCGTGAATTATTCCTGGCACTGGGCCTTTGGTGTGCTCGGCTTCGCCGGGCTCGCCTGGGCGGCGGCGTGGCTGGTTCTCGGCCGCGAAGGCTCGCTGACCACCGCCACATCGACGGATCCGACGCTAAGACCCGACAGGATTGCCTACCGGCAGCTGTTGCTCAGCCCGACGATCATTGCGAGCTGGTGCGCGAGTTTCGGCGCCCAGTGGGGGTTGTCGCAAGCCCTGTCTTGGCAAGGGGCATTTCTGATCAAAGGGCTCGGCTTTACGCAGGGCTCGATCGGCCTATTGGGCGCGCTTCCGGCGGGTGCCAGCGTGATCCTGGTAATCGCCGCCAGCTGGTCTTCGCAACGCCTGCTCGCTCGCGGGGTGTCGAGTCGGGTGGCGCGCGGGATCTTCGGCGGCGCCTGCGTCGCGCTCGGCGGCGCGGGGCTGGCGATATGCCGTACGTGCCGGACACTTCCGCCAAGATCGCCCTAACCACGATCGGGGTGGCTCTGCCTTCGGTCATATACGTGATCGGGAATGCCGTCGTCAGCGAGATCGCGCCAGTCGCTCAGCGCGGCGCCGTGCTCGCCATCGGCACCGCTGTCAGCACCTCGGCCGGGCTTCTGGCCCCCTACGTCATGGGCAGCGTCGTCGAGACAGCGGCGACGCCGCTCGACGGCTTTAACACCGGCTTCATGATGTGCGGTGTCATCATGCTGGTCGGCGGCGTCATAGGCATGTCGCTGATGCGTCCCGAGCGCGAAACGATCCGGTGGGCGAGCGAAATGCCAGTGGCGGCAGCTAGGCCTGCTTGAACGAGCGGACAGCGCTGTACGTGGCCGCTTTTGGCGTGTCTCCCATTTGAGGCTCTTCCGAGGCGAGGGCCCTCGGCCTGTGTCGACTCAAATTATGCACTGCTTTCCCGACAGCGGACCCCAACTGCGGCCCGCCGTTCGCTGGCCGCGGACGCCGCGAGCCAAATCGCAAAGGCGCAAGTGCGGTCATAGGCGCGCCGGAAACGATCAGCCTGGCGCGAGAAGAACGCTTTGACCTTCTCGATTTCCCTGCGGATATGCGGGAACTCGGCAAGCTCAATTATCCATTTGCCGGTCAGGCTCTCCTTGCTGTCGCGGTCGACCAGCGCCGTCGACAAGTCATCCGAAAACCACGCAGGGACGGGGACAAGCGCTTGAATGGCTCGGCTTTCGTTCCACCCCTGGGGACCGACCACGACCGGAAGACAATCCACCTTGCAGCCGGGCTCGAAGGCGCGAGCGTCCGGGTGGCGTGCGGCCGACAGTTTTCTGCGTGTCCGGAAGAGCATCCGATCCGTCAACGATTTCGGTAACTTCCGGGTCGGCATGCGGCCGTCTCTGGCGCCTTTCCGGGTCTCCGTAGGCGCCGTGTCCAGCGTGTTCGCGCCGGGCGTAGGCGCCGTTTCCGGCGTGTCCGCGCTAGGCGACAGTATTTTCGCTGTAGGCTCAGCGGGTTTCGGGCGCACCGGATCCGCCGTGTTCGGCTTGGACGACGATTTCCAAACTCTGGGCCGTCCGATGTCTGAAAAATTCCGCACACAGACGTATCGCGACTGTCGCCGGATGTCTACAGGTGTTCTCTTACATCTTGATGATGTTGGCATTTGGTGGCGTCCCCGACAGGACTCGAACCTGCGACCCACAGTTTAGGAAACTGTTGCTCTATCCTACTGAGCTACGGGGACGACGTCAGACAGGATACTCTTCCGGTGTGTATTTCGCCAGCAGCGTGATGTTCGGCTCGAATTGCGATGGGCAGGGAAAGACACAATCTCAGACAACGTCCCCGACCGTCTCGGCCTGAATGTCTCCGCGGATTGCACCACCATGGACCTGCCGGAGAAACGCCTCGATCATCGAGAGCGACCACAACGCCGCACTGTGGTCGCGCTCACCCGCTTGATGCTGACCGAGCAGCATCTCAACCGTCGCCATGTCGAAGAAGCCTGAATCCCGGAGCACGGGCCCGCCGAGCGTTTCGCGCAAACGCCGGTGCAGCGGGCCGCGGAACCAGGCGGCGAGTGGCACAGCAAAGCCCTGTTTGGGGCGGTATAGTATCTCCTTGCGGATATGTGGTTCGAGGGCGGCCTTGAAGATATACTTGCCGACGCGACCATGCAGCTTCAGATGCGGTGGCAGCCGCGCGGCCCATTCGACTAGTGTATGGTCGAGCAAGGGAACCCGCACTTCTAGGGAGTTAGCCATGCTTGCGCGATCGACTTTGGTGAGGATGTCGCCTGGCAGGTAAGTCTTGAAATCGGCGTACTGCACCTGCGATAGAGGGTCCGCGCTGTTGCAGCGCATCATATGCCATTTGAGCAGGTCGACAGCATTGTAACCCTGCAGCTCACGTCGGAAGTTGGGGCTGAACAACCGGCGGCGAAGCGTATCACTGCAATTAGAGACGGACGAGAAGTACGCCTCGATCGAATCGCGCGCCAGCTCCTCCAGCGTCGCCTTCGCGCGCAGCGGACGTGGTGCCCAATCGAGTTTGGGATAAACAGCGCCGAGCAGGCCGAATAAGGGACGGCGCAACGCTTCGGGCACCCAGCGGCGCACCCGCTCCTCAAAACAGTGCCAGCGATAGCGCCGGTAGCCGGCGAAAACTTCGTCCCCACCATCGCCCGACAGGGCGACGGTCACATTCTCGCGGGCCGTGGCGCAGACGCGGAAGGTCGGCATCGCCGAGCTGTCGCCGAACGGCTCGTCGTAGATCGTCGCTAACCGGTCGAGGAGATCGAAAGAATTTGGATCGACCGCTCTGACATGATGATCGGTGCCATAGCGCTCGGCAACCTCGCGAGAAAAAGTGGATTCATCCCACCCGTGAGTGCCAAATGAGATCGAGAATGTGCTGACCGGATCGGCCTTCAGCCCGGCCATCATCGCGACCACGCCGCTCGAATCGACACCGCCGGAGAGGAACGCTCCGAGCGGAACGTCGGCGATCATCCTCAGGCGAACCGATTCGCGCAGGCGCGCGATCAGCTCTTCCTCGACCTCGTCCCGGCGCACGGGCGCGCCGTCAAGAAACCGCAGGTCCCAGTAGGAGCGCGGTTCCGCCGGCGGCTCGCCGCGTCGGACCATCAGATAATGCGCCGGGGCTAGTTTGCGGACGCCGCGGTAGATCGAACGCGGGTCGGGCACATAGCCAAAGGCGAAGAACTCCTCGATCGCCTGAGGATCGAACTCTCGATCGACCCGCGGACTCAGCAGCAGCGATTTCAGTTCGGAGGCGAAAAGCAGTTGTCCATCAGAGAGAAAGCAGTAATAGAGGGGTTTCTCGCCGAGCCGGTCGCGTGCCAGGAACAGCACCTCTTTCGCCGCATCCCACAGCGCGAAGGCAAACATGCCATTGAAGCGATCGAGACACGCCGCGCCCCATTCCTCCCAGGCGTGGACAATTACCTCGGTATCGCAGCGGGTGCGGAATGTATGGCCCAACGCTGCAAGTTCAGCCATCAGCGGCTGGAAATTGTAGATCTCGCCGTTATAGACGACGCAAATCGTCCCATCCTCGTTGAATAACGGTTGGTCGCCGGTCGCGAGGTCGACTATCGCCAGCCGACGGTGGCCAAGCCCGATCCCCGGCTCGATATGATAGCCATCGCCGTCCGGTCCGCGATGACCGAGGATATCGGTCATGCGTCGAAGCAGGGTTCGATCGATCTCGGCCCGCCCGCGATAGTCGAAAATACCCGCTATCCCGCACATCTCTTATGACCCGGCGATAAGGAATTGGAAAAGCCGAATGGGTACGACCTTATTTCAACTAGGCAGCGCGAACAAGGCGACACCCTTGCAAATGCAACTCGTCTCAGTGCTCTCTCCCCGCGGCGAAGATTTCCGAATATGCGGCGAACATTCGCTCCTGCGAGAATGCGTCGACAACTCGCTCGCGGTTGCTGGCGCCGAGCGTGCGCCGCTTTTCAGGATCTCGAAGCAGCGTTGAGATCGCCGCAGCAAAGGCTGGGCCATCGTCGCGTGCAACGACGAAGTCGCGATTATCTCGGCACACGATTCTCTTCACATCTCCGACGTTCACTGCCGCAACGGCTCGGCTCGCCGCCATCGCCTCGAGCAGCGCGTTCGGCATTTGCTCTGTATCGGACGACAAAGCAAATAAATCAAACGTGCCAAGGACCGCTTCGGGGGCTACCTGACCCGTGAAAACGACGCGGTCTGCAATACCGAGTTCGCCCGCCAGTCGCTCGAGTCCAGGCCGCTCGATGCCTTCACCTGCGACTACGAGCCGTGTAGTGATCGAAGTATCGAGAGTTGCGAATACCCGTAGGAGGCGCCCGACATTCTTTTCGGGGCGCAATGGCGCGACCGTCCCGATTACGAGTTCGTCGGGTCGGCGAGCAAAGCCGGGCGTGCGGGCAGGGGAGGAAAAGCGCGCGACATCGACGCCGTTCGGCACATATCTCACACGCTCCACGGGCAAACGCCATACGCGGCGGGCTAAATCCTCGAGCACGCGCGAGGGGACTACTACCAGGGCACATCGGGCGAGCGCCCACCGGCGGAACAGCACCCGACGAGGGATCTGCGAATCTGCCTCGCGCTGGCTAAAGCCAGCCTCGGCGTGGATGTGGCGGGAACCCGGCCACAGGCGATTGGCCATCGCCCATTCAATCGCCCCCCAGTTATAGGTGATCAGAAGATCAGGGCGCAGCCTCCGTAATGCGAGAGCGCTGTCGAGCATGGTATGAAGCGTCCCCCTTTTCAGGGCCCGCACTGGTGACAGCACCAGGTCGAGATCGCCGGCGAAGCCGGCCGCGGCTTCGAAATTGTTGTCGAGCGCGATCACCGTGTGACGGAAGCGCTTGCCAAAATGATTGATTATGCGAACCATGCGAAGTGGCACGCCGCCGACCCCGAAGCTCGGGAAGACATGGAGAACGTGCTGACAGAACAGGGAGGGAGCCGCGTTGCCCGCTGTGGTAAAGGATACCATCGTCGTAGCTGTTAGGGAGCGACCATTCTTTCGTAAGCCGCATAGCGACACGAGCGAGCGACAGATTACGCTAAGACAGTTGCGGAGCAATGTGACTCGTTACGTATCTCGTGACAAGTTCGAGAAAAGGTTTATGTCGCGAAGAAGGCTTCTCGCTATCATATGACCTAATCGTGACGCCTAGGCTCGTCGGCAAACAGGCGGCCGTTGAACATTCGGGTGAGGCATGCTTGACCCTAGCACATGGCGGACAATCCACTGGCCGGCCGAGCAATTGCCGATGGTCGTCGTGGTGGTCGATACCGAAGCCGAATTCGACTGGGCGCGACATCGGCCGCGTCGGGCGATGGGCGTGACGTCGGTCAAATCCCAAATGCAAGTGCAACGGATCTTCGAGCGATACCAGGTCCGACCGACGTATGTCCTAGACTATCCAGTAAGCAGCACGCCGGAAGCGTATGAGATTATTCGGGAGTTGCATCGCTCGGGCACCTGTGAGATCGGTGCTCACCTACAGCCCTGGGACAATCCGCCCTTTTTTGAACGGAAGACGGACGAGAACTCATATCCCGGCAATTTGCCGTTTGAGCTTGAGCGCGAAAAGCTAATGCGGCTGAGCCGAATTATCCAAGAGAACGTCGGAGTATGGCCACGCATTTACAAGGCGGGCCGCTATGGAGTCGGTTGTGCGACAGAGCAGATCCTTGCCGAACTCGGCTACGAGATCGATCTTAGCGTGGTCCCCGGAACCAATCTTACGCGCCAGTTCGGGCCCGATTTCTCGCATTGCGGCACCCATCCTTATTGGTTCGGTAACGCCCCGGCGCTGCTCGAGATACCTCTCTCCATCGGGTATACGGGGTTGCTTGCGCATACCGGAGGCCTAGCGTATGCGTTGACGATGAACGAGCGCCTGAAGGCACTCCATGTGCCCGGGATTCTCGCCAGGCTTCGGCTCGTCGAGCGCATCACGCTGACACCTGAAGGCATCTCCTTCGACGAACAACGGCGGTTGACTCGTGCACTCTTGCACGAGGGGCAGCGCGTCTTCAGCTTTAGTTATCACAGTTCTTCGCTTGCACCGGGGAACACACCCTATGTGCAGAACGAGGCGGATTTGCGCCGCTTTTTGCGCCGGATCGAGCAGTATCTGGAGTTTTTCGCTGGAGAGATCGGCGGTCGCGCCGCGACGCCATTTGAGGTCAAGGCGCTAGCCGAAAGAATGGAGTCCGCCGCAACACACTGAGTACGCCCAGAAAACATAGTTGTCCGCCGGGGACGGGTAGGAAGTTAGGAAGTTAGCGGTGGACCCGAGACACGGGACCATAGGAGTGTTCGTAAGGTAAAGGCCGCTCCTCGTCCTCGTCAAATGTACACTACGATTTAGGGTTGTTGGCCTGTGGGATTGTGAGCGCTAGCTTCATCCAAGTGCAGCGGCAAATCGGTAGGGCTCACTTGAGCCGCCCAGGTCGCCGCCGGAGCCTTGGAAGCCAAGGCCTGATGCCATTATAAAAGCGGAACCACTGGCCGATGCCGATACACGCCACGAGACTATTGGCGTAGGCCTTCACGTGGACCATACTTCATGCTGCGCCACGTCCGCTCGAGGAAAACATTGTCCAACCAGCGCCTGCGGCGGTCCATGCGAACAGCGTCTTCGAGGGCGTCGAGGCAGAACGAGGTGTCCATGGTGTTCGATAGGCGCCAGGCCAGGACGTCGCGGCTGTACCAGTCCATCACCACGACCAGGTAGAGGAAGCCCAGGACCATTGGGATGTAAGTAATGTCGGCAGCCCTCACCCGGTTCGGTTGATCAATCGCGAACCCGCGCAGCAGGCTGGGGGTAGAACCGATGCCGCGCTGCCGGCTGGCTGGACTTCGGCTCTGGGCCCAGCGTTTCGAGCCCTATCATCCGTATCAGCCGTTACACGCGCTTGCGGTTGACCCGACGGCCAGTTTGGCGCAACTCCACCACCCCACCGTCATCCGCCGCGAGCGACCGGCTTTCGTCGCGGGGGGTTACCTACGGCGTCGCCAGATACTGCTCGTCGATCCACCGCATCAGCGCCAACTCTTCGGGGTCCGGCGCGATAGACCCCGGCGCGCGCCAGTCGATCAGCGCACAGTGCTGCCGCATCGACAAATCGGCACACAACGCGATCATTGCCACACACTTGGCCCGGTTCATCGCCCGGGCCTTCCTGACAAAAAGCCTCGCCCCACTGTCAGCTGACCGATCTCGGCGTAGCGCTCGCTAACCTCGGCCTGCTAGCTCGCTCCTTGCCGGTCCTGCCGGAGAGAACTGCAGCCGCGCCGTCGAGCAACTGCTTCTTCCAGGCGTAGATCTGGTTCGGGCGGAGCTCATACTTCGCTGCCCAGCTTGGCAGCTGTCGCCTCGTTCCGCAACGCCTCCAGCGCGACCTTCGCTTTCAGCACGGCATCAAGCCGTCGCCTTGTCGTCTTGTTTATCCGTCTGCTCCTCCCCGCTATCCTGGGGCAGACCCCACCTCAAGCCCTGGTCCCATTTTGCTCTTTTCGGGGTCCGCCTCAATTCGGGCATCACGGCGCGGAGTGGCTTTTGCGCTGACCGGTCATACGCGGCTATTCAGCCGCTGCTCCGGCGACACGACGAGATTATCAGCGTTAGACGCCGGGTTCGGACGCCGCGATGCTAAGCGAATCGATATACTGGGGCAACGATTGGCTCGCCGCCAAGAAACGGGTAAGCTGTTCTTCAGCGGGATTGGCAGGCTCGTCCATGCTCGCAGAAACCGCTACCAAAGCTGCCACGCGCGCTCGCTGGAGCAGCACGGCGCGGGCCTGCAACAGCTTGGCCTCGAAAAGCCGGGCCGTGATTCTTCCATCGACGATATAGAAGGACCAGACGAGCCGACGACGCGGCCCGCTGACGATCTCGGCACTCGTCACCGCAAACTTCTCGCCGCCCAAAGAGAAAACGGCTTCACCGCGTTCGGCGATGCGCCATTCACCGTCGTCCGCCAGCCGATTTTCGGTCGTTGTTAGCATGCTCCCTATAGCGCGCAGACGGTACAGCGCGACATAGCGGACTATCATGCCGGATCCCGGCCGCTCAAACTCTTCGAGAAATTCACGATCGGCGCCATGCACTAAGGGGCGCCAGCTGGAGAGCGCACCAGACAGGGAATGCCATGGCGGAGCGACATGCGGGCTGTCGGCCTGGGGTAGCTCGGCAGCTGGGAACAGGCTGTCCAGCCGATACGCGTAAGTCGGGCCGATTAGAGCAAGGAAAACAGCAGCCGAAACGGCAACCGCGGACCGCCAGAGAGAGGCCTCGCCCATCGTCGTCGACTTGACCGGGGGGCGCCATCCTGGTTTATCCGCGAAAGCCATTCCGATCGCGATCAGGATCATGATCACAAGTGTAAAGAATACCCAACCATAGAGGATGTGATCGGCTTCGACTGCCGCCGCACTGCCTTCGAGGTGAGCCAAAACGATAATGCCAAGAGCCCGCAATCCGTTAGCGACTATAGGAACGACAACTGACATTATAATAAACAGTATACGTCGCAGAGACCTTCGATACATCACCACGGCAAAGAAACACCCGAAAACACTCGAAGCAATCAGAAAACGCAAACCGGCACAGGCCTCGGCGATTTCGAATGGGCCCTCCGGTATTTCGATCATATAGCCGTCCGAAAATACTGGGATGTGGAGGAACCCCAACCCAGCAACGGCGATGTCAGCAGTAATCGTCTGCAGTGAAGGAACGAGAAATGCTCCGCTCGGCACGAGAAAAAACAGAAACAGAAAAGGCGCCAGTAGCCGCCAAAACACGCGAGGTCCGAGCGCTACGAGAAGAACCACCTGGAACATCGCCACCATGACGAGCTGACGGCCTTCCTGAATGTCGAGAACTCCCGCGAGGAGCCAAATCGCCGATAGAGCCGGCATCGTCAGCAATGGCCACAGCGCCGGGCGCGGCGAGACCGACGAGATAACCGCTCGCCTCTCCCAAAGGAGGAATCCGACCAGGGGTAAGACTAGAAAGCAGTGATTATAGGCAGTCGAGTCGATCCACACTCGCAGCGCTCCGATTATTTCTTGTCGGAACGCGATGCCAAAGACGATGCTCGCTATGCCAATCAGGATCAACGCCGGCCGCCATCCGGGCGCAAGCGACGAACTGACCATAGGCCGTCCGTTTGGGGTTGAGGGAAGCACTGTCACCGGTTCATCCAGTTACGAAATAACCCCACTGCTCACGATCATCGAATGAGTGATAGCGCAGCGGCAGCTGGCCGTGAAAAGCGCCGCAGTGCTGTTCGTGTCAGCCGATCCCCCTGACGATCGAGGGGCCAAGCCGGGTTGCGACAGCTAGCGGTAGTCGCTTCCAGACCGCGATAAACGTCGCGAGCTTGGGATTTAGGGGATTCAAATCAGGTATCGGAGTTCCCGGCGACAAGCGGTATTGATAAATGAGCGGTGTGGGTTGAAAGCCCCAATTGCGCTTGAACGCGAATGACCCGGTGCCAATCTTGCTTCGCCCGAAATCAAAATTACGGTAGCCCCGCTCACACGCTCTGCGCATCACCTCCCAATACATGAAATCATTGGCAGAGAGGGCTCGCGCCGCGCGCACTCCACCTCCATAAAAAGGGAGAACTTCGTCCCGGAAGTAGAAATTGAGCACCGAGGCCACGGCGTGTCCATCGCATGTGACGGTAACAATATCGGAGCACGTCGAAAATTCTTCACGGAGGATGCGAAAATAAGACTTGGCGAAGACCGGTGTCCCAAGGTTGTGGACGCTCTCAGAGTAGACGCGATACAGCCGCTCTACGCGGTCGTCGATCTCCGACCTTAATTTGTTGAGCTTTCCCTTACGAATCATGGCGCGTTGTTTGCGCGGGATCGATTTCAAATTGTGTTCGACAGAGGGATCGAGCGACCGGCGGAAAGAAGCGTAAAGATCTTTCTTACGCGGCCAATCGGCGCGGGTGGCAGAGAAATCCCGCAACTCGAGCACGGGAACCGCGATCGCGTCCATCAATCGGACGGCTTCAGCTTCTAGCTTACACAGCGTTTCGGTGTCTTCGGCGATCGGTCCGCCGTGCACGCTGAATGCGTTCGATATGAGGGATGACCCGAATAGCAGTGATTTGACGTGGGTTAGGGGCAGCACCCCGGTGACCGCCGGGCCACGTTCCGCAATCAGATAATAGGTGCGGTGGCCGAACGCTCGCTCGATCACCCGCTTCCATCCCGAAAGGTGGAAAAACGTCCCGCTCGCGTGGGCCCAGACGAACTGGTCCCATCGGCGCTCATCGCCGGCCCGAAACGGCCTCACCGCGACCGTGAGTTGCGATCCATCCATGAGGTGATCAACGGAACTGGCTCTGCGCCATCGGTCAGAAAGAGACGGTCCATGCGTGCCCATTTAAAATCGCCGAGCAGACGCCGTAACCGATCCTCGGTCAGACCGAGATTGAGGTAATGGCGAAGCCGCGACAAGAAGGGGGCTTGGTGCTGGCGGGGCTGGTCCGGATCGACTTCCCAGGGATGCAGATAGAATACAGCGGGCACCCGGTTGGCACGATATGCTTGATCCAGTAACCATCGAGTCAGGCGGTAAGGAAAGAGTCGGAAATAGCCGCCGCCCGAGGCCGGCACGTCGAAGTGGAAAATGCGAACCGTGGTCAAAGGCACCTCAATAAATCCCGGAATCGGTGCAAAAGGAGTGCGCGGCGCGCCAGGGCTCCCGTAAAGATCGTGTCTGCGCGGATACACGCTGGAGCTGTAGCGATAGCCTTCTTCCAATAGAACAGCGTGAGCCCAGCTGCTATTGCGGCTAATCGAAAACGTCGGAGCCCGATAACCGCGCACGAGGACACCACCGGCATCCTCAAGGATATGTTTGCTTTGGCGCACATCCCCGCGAAAGGCTTCGGGCGACAGCCGATCAACCCGCATGTGATCGGACCCGTGACTCGCCAACTCGTGCCCATCCGCAAGTATCCGTCGCACCAACGCGGGGTGCCGCCGGGCGATCCAACCCAATACGAAGAACGTCGCCTGAGCTTCGGACTCGGCGAGAACGTCGAGAATGCGCTCCGTGTTGCGTTCAACCCGGTGAGGCAGGCGGTCCCATTCCTTACGATCGATCGTCGAAGCGAAAGCTTCGACATGAAAATAATCTTCGACGTCGATCGTCATTGCGTTCGCGACGCCCTTGCGCATAGCCATCGGTCGGCACGAACCCGGCGAGGTAGTGGGCGAACCTCCCTCCATGGTGGCTTCGGTTGCTCCGCGCTGCAGCGGTTTGGCTGTCGTGCTCACGGCCTTTCACTCTGAAGATAGCTCGCCGCGATCTCGATGGCGCGCTTGATCACGCGTCCGTGCTTGTAAACGCTGTCTTCCAGCACGCCGAGGCGACGGCTAATTTGCGAGAGAGCCTCGTCCCTACCAACGAGCTCGGTGGCCGAGTTGGCGACCGCTGGCGGCGTTGCCGCCAGGGCGATTTCCTCCCGCAAGTCATTGGCGACCTTTTCCACGGCATGGGCTGTCAACGTATGCAGCTCCTCCAGGAAACCGAAGAGAAGGAGCCTCGAGCAGAGTGTATTTATTTGTCGAGGCACTCCGCCGGTACGCTGGTGGATCAATGGAAAGCAATCGTCGGCGAAATGCGGATCATCTTTCCAATCGGCCCGCCGTAGCCGATGCTCGACATACGCTCTACTCTCGCCTTCGCCCAGGGGACCGAGATGATAAGCGGCGGTGACCCGCTGCCGCAGTTGTTCGAGCCGCGGGCTACCAAGTGTCGCGCGGAACTGGGGTTGACCGAGGAGAAAGCTCTGCAACGCCATCGTCTGGTCAAAAAAGATGTTCGACAGCATGCGCAGCTCTTCGAGCGCCTCAAAGGACAGGTTTTGCGCCTCGTCAACGATCAAGAGCACACGCTTGCCGTTGCGATGCTGAGCCAGCGCGAACTCGCTGATGCGTTGCAGAAGAGGCCCCTTGGCGATCCCTTCTTTGACGATGCCGAAATCGGCTGCGACCATATGGAGAAGGTCATCGCCGGAGAGCTGGGTCGTGACGATCTTCGCCGTGACGAAACTCCTTCGGTCGATCGTCGACAGCAGATTTTCGACGAGGATCGTCTTCCCCGCCCCGACTTCGCCGGTAATGATGATGAAACCCTCGGCATGGTGAAGTCCGTAGACCAGATAGGCCATCGCCTGCCGGTGAACCGTGCTCTCGAAGAAGAAACGAGCATCCGGGGTGAGCTGGAACGGCTGAGCGGTAAGTCCATAAAATTCAGCGTACATCGTCGTTTCAGAATGTCTTGCTGAGTTGGAAAGTCAACTGATTGACGACGACGTCCGCGCTCCTGCCGATGGCGCCACCGGCACCGTTGGTCTGATAAGAGAAACTATACAGAATGGAGCCCGTCAGATTCTGGGCGAGGGAGTAGTTGACGCCGAGATATGCGGTTATGGTGTTCTGGTTGCTGACGGGGGTTCCGCCCGTCGTTGTGATCACATTTGACGAATTGAAATAGCCGAGCGAGGCATAGCCATTAAGGTCGGGTCTGACGGCGCGACTCCATCCAAAATTCACTCCGATGCTTTTGGTGGGGGTTGTTACCGGAGGCGTCAATGACTGCTGGTTGGCCAAGTAGCCGTAAAGGGAATAACTGTTCAGTCCGATCGCATCGGTCACGCCAAAATTCAGCAGATGCTGCCTGTAAGGGTTGTTCGTCAGACCCAGCCCCGGGCTGTAAAACGCCACTGGCAGGCCCGAATACTGATCGACGATCGAGCCGTAGGGATCGAGAGTCGAGGTTGCGAGGGTACTCCCGATGTCTTGCCCGGGCGAGCTGACCCCTTGAACCAGACTGGCCGTAAAAAGCATCGTGGGGGTTATGTTGTACCGCGCCGATCCGGTAAAACCATAGACACCCTGTTGCCGCCCATATTCTAAGGAGAAGTAGCCTGGGCCCGACCCGTAAGTACCGATACCGTACGTACCGATGGCTCCGCCGATTAGCCAAGTCGGGCCGACGAATGTTGCCGCCGGGGCAAACGGGTATTCGATGTTTTGATAGCCGACCCGCGCTAGTGCGGCGGCTTGCGGCATAATCCGATACTCGAGATCGGTGAATCCGCTGAACTGCGAGCTTTGGTTGGTCGAGCCAGAGTTGTAATTCGAGGCGTCAAGCGTCAGCCGAGCAAGGGTACGGCTGAAATCCCGGCCGGTGGTAGCGATAAAGGTCCCTTCGTTTGAAGTGCTGGAAGCAAGGTTGGTCGGGGTTCCCGCAGGGGCCGTCGCAACCGTCGTATTCCCCCCGAAATTCGTCGAGTTAAAGGTATATTGCAGCTGCGTGTCAACCAGACCGTCAAACGACTTCCGCAAGAAGGGAGAGACGGTAGTGGAGTAAACCTGCGTCTGCTGGTTTGTCGGCAGCCGTGACAGATTCTGGAAACCAAAGCCAGGCAAGGGAGTGGACTGGGTGACGAGGCTGTTGAGATTGACGAACAGAGCGTCAGGCACCACCGTAGCGAAGCCGTTTGCATAGAGAGAACCATAGACTTGGTTCAAATTCGAGGAGGAGGGAATGTAGAAGGCGGTGTTTAGATTGCCAGAGAGAACGGCTTGGAGCCGCGGCGTGTCGGCGGAGATCGACACCCCCGGCGCGAGGTTGGTGGAGGCAGCGGCGTCCCGAGGAGAGTGCACATAATGCACGTTGTCCGTCAGCGTTTCGCTCGCCGACGCGTAGGATCGGATCAGATAGGCGGGTGCGTTCGGATCATTCGCCTGAAGCGGCACGACACCGAACCCGAGGGGCGAGAGACCAAGAGGACTGGTGGGCGCTACCGGCGCTGCCAGAGGAGCTGCATTATTTATTGCGGTCGGCGGGTTGGCCGGGTTTGGAAAACCGAACCCTCCTCCCGGTACAAGTGGCAAGATGTCGGGTCCGCCTCCGGGCAGGGCCGGCTGGACTGCGGGAGCGCCACCGGTAACCGTCGGTGTTTCGGGCCCGCCACCGGCGGGGCCACCACCAGCGGCAGGCAGGGTTTCCGGTCCGCCTTGGGCCGCTACGGGTATCGCCCGGGTGATGCCACCCAGCAGCAGAAGAAAGAATGTCAGACCGAGGTGCCATTGCCGAAATGCGCGCGCCGCGGTGAAATTACGCGGGCTTGCCCGAGCGCAGCGCATCACTCTCACGACCTTGGGAATAATAATAATACTCGTAAGAGCCAAAATGTTCGCCCGCCATCGTATCGCTCTTATTGAGCAGCAGGCTGATCCGGGGGCAGGCGCTGAGCATACTTAGGCTTGCTTCAATTTCCGCCTGCTGTGTGTGATGTGCCTCGACGATGAAGACAATCTGTCCGACCAGCGGAGCGAGCGCCGCGGCGTCGCTGCTCGCCATGCAGGGCGGGGTATCAATAATGATATAGCGGTCGGCAAAACGGTGCGTCATTTCGGCCATCAAAATGGCCATCTTATTGCTTGAAAACAGCTCCGGGACGTGTGGGCCGCCGCGCCCCGCGGGGAGAACCATAAGATTGACGATATTCGTCCGGATGAGCACCTCGGACAATTCACGGTTTCCCGCGAGCACGTCGACGATTCCCTGCTCAGTCGAGATCCCGAGGATGGTCTGCAGGGTCGAATGGTGTGTATCGACATCAACGAGCAGCGCTTTAACATCTCTCTCCGAGGCAAAAGCCAGAGCGAGATTGAGCGAGGTGAAGGTCTTGCCCTCGTTCGGACGGGCGCTGGTAACCATGATTAACTGGCTCGATCGCTGATCCGCGATCGAGTCGCCTTGCGACAATTGGGTCATCAGGTTCCGCTTCACGAGGCGGAACTCCTCGATGGTTCTCGATCGCCCCGATGAGGGTAGGGTAATCCCATAACCAGCAAGGCGGCCGCGATCGAGGACCAGTTCCGGACCGCTAGGGCCGTCAACGGCCCCTTCGGCGGGCAGCGGCAACGGGTCGGATTCGTTCGCGTCCCGCTGGCGCAGCAGCGCCGCGGCGCGTTCGATCAATCCAATCGCTTCCGCCATTTACGACACCCTAAGCGATTGGAGACCGACGCTGAGCAAGAGCAGCGTTCCATATACCGCAACCAGGACCAAAGCGCTCGCGGTCACCCCGATCAGCTGGACCGCGGCACGCCGCTGCGCCGCACCGATCGAAAGCCGCGACACGCTTCCCAAAATCGGGATCCCGAGGTTGCGCAACTGACCGAGCGTGGCAAAAGAGCGGTCAAATTGCATCAACAAAAGAGGTACTGCCAAGCCGGCGCCGATACCGAGAACGAGCACAGCCGTTACGAGCAGCGGCCGGTTCGGCGCGACCGGAACGAGTGGCACCTGAGGCGCATCAACGATGCGAAACTGGATTCTTTCAGTCTTGGTATCGGCGGCATTGGCAATTTCAGTCGAATTGCGCCGCGCCACAAGTTCCATGTAATTTCGCTTCAGGACGCCGTAGTCGCGGTCAAGGTCCTGAATTTGCGCCACTACCCCCGGTGCCGCTTTCGCAATCTGTTCGATCTTTGTCTGTTGGGTCTCGGCCTCGCTAAGACGTCGCTGCACGGCGGCGACATTGGCTTCGGCGTTAACCAGATTGACCTTGATTTGGTCATAAGCGCCGTTGGCGATCTGTCCCTTGTTTGCGTTGCCAGCTTTCCCGGCACCCTCGGCCGATGACTTTGTAGCCTCGGCCTGGAGCTGGGCGACCGCCTGCCGGGCAGCCTTCACATCCGGATGTTCCTCGGTGTATTTTAACAGCAAGCCGTCGAGATTGCGGCGAAGCTCCAGCAGCCGCTCCTCAATCGGTGTCAACCGTCCACCGGTGACGATCACCTGCCGGCCCTGATCGACTGTCAGCGTTGTCGGCACCCCAGCAAGTTCTCTTTGAATCGCGTCCCGCTTGCTGGTAGCATCGGCGAGTTCGAGTTTCAGTTGGGCCACGCTCCCGCGAGCTTGTTCCAGTCGATTGCCGTTATCGTCGCCCCCCGGGGCGTCAGGCGTCCGGTTACGAACGATATCCGGGTATTTATCAACCAGATCGGCCCGCCGCTTCTCGGCGGCGCGCAATTGATCTCGATAAGAGGCGATCTCGTCGTCTAAGAAACGTTGTGCGCTGTCCATGTCAGCTCGGTTGCTGCCGGCCATCTTCTCGGCGAAGATTGTCAGCAGCGACTGAACGATATTCTTAGCCAACACCGGATCGCCGTCGCGATAGGACAGAGTCAGCAAGTTCTGGGTAATTGGTCTGACCTCGACGTCGGTGGCCATGCGTTTGAGCAGCGCCTCTTTTTCCCCGGGGGTCCGGATCCCGGTGTCGAGATCGGCGAGCCGGATCAGTTGTTCCAAATTGGGCCGGCTCAGCAATGTGCGCAGCATGAAGTCGAGATGACGGCTGGGGTTGGTATCCGCGGCCAGCCCGTGCAAGAGCGGGGTCAGAAGCGGATCGGTATTGAGGTACACCCGTGCCGACGATTCAAATTTCGTCGGCATAAAAGCAGCCCCGATCCATCCAACGGTACAGACCAGCCAAGCCGTACCCATGGCAAGCCATCGATGGCGCCACAGCGCCTGCATGAGCGGCATGGCTTGCGATGGTATCCACCTCATGACCTGCTCCAATATTGTTGAACGGGCATGACAATCCCGGATGAATACTTGCGGTCGGATAAGGAAGCCTTGCGACGACAATCCGCCACAGGAAGACACGGCATATCTAGAACAGACGCTGTGGAATAATCAAAATATCGCCTGGACGGAGCGCAACATTGCTGTCGATATCTCCATCTCTGATCAGGCTGTTGAGATGGACTGAGTAGGTATTTTGCTCGCCCTGGGCAGTGCGGATGAGCACGGTGTCATTCCCCGCCGCATATCGGGTGAGACCGCCGACTGCGATCATCGCATCTAGCACCGTCATGTCCGCACGATAAGGAAGCGCGCGGGGTTGTGCAGCTTCACCGATGATGCGGACTTGGTCGGGAATCGGGCCACCGAAGCCTGTTACGATGATGGTGACGAGAGGTTCCTTGATATATTTACTGAGCAGCTGTTCGTACTCGCGAGCGAGGGCGGTCGGTGTCTTGCCGATCGCCACGACATCCTCGACCAGCGGGATCGAAAGGCGACCGTCGGGCCGTACCGGCACGGTAATCGACAACTCAGGATTGCGCCAGACAAAGATATTCAGGCTGTCGCCGGGACCGATACGGTACTCAGCGGAGGGCAGCGATGACGCCGGCGGTGCCGGGGGTAGCGTTGGCCCGCCGCACCCGGCGACGAAGAGGGAAGTGGCCGCTGTGATAGCGCGAAGATACGTGCGATGCACTCTGCGCTCCTGTCCAGCGTTCTCAAACCCCGACGAATATTGACCGCAGCAAATGGCCGGTGTGAAACTGCTGCCCCCGATCATCCCGTTTCGAGGCTAGCTACTACCCAACAGGTTCGAGCTATAGCACCAGGGCGTTCGCGGTGCAATGTAGTTGTCGGTTTTTCGGCTCGCGTTGTTAACGATATCCTGACGCCGCAGCCGCATTTTCGGCATTTAATCGCCGTCGAACCTTGGTTCGGATCGTTCCACGGTCGCTCGTTTGGCTGCTTCGCGTCACAAACGCAGAAAGAGTGAACGGGTCGTTCGATGAGGGTGCATGGGCATTCTGGTTGTGGTCCAGTCTTGGATCGATATCTTCGGGTCGGGTCGCACGGATGCCATCCTGAGACAACTCGCTTGACAAAGGATGAATGACCAGAAGGCGGTTGAACCGGCTTCACTCCGCGTGGCATGACCCGCCGCGCGGCAAGGGATCCGAAAGCACAGGAGGAAGGGGATGCATCGAGTGCTGATCACGGGCGCGGGCGGGGGCATCGGCCGGTCGCTGCACGAGAGCCTGCAAGGGATCTATCCGGTCTTGCGGCTTTCAGATCGTGTCCCTCTTGCGGCAGCGCGAGCCGGGGAGGAGGTCGGTTACGCCGAGCTCTCGGACCTAGCCGCGGTTGAGCGCATCGTCGCTGATGTTGACGGCATCATCCATTTGGGAGGTATTTCAGGCGAGAGCGAATGGGAGCCGATCCTTCGATCGAACATCGTCGGCACATACAACCTGTTCGAGGCGGCGCGACGAGCCCGCGTCAAGCGCATTGTCGTCGCGACAAGCAACCATGCCGTCGGTTTTTATCCGCGCGACCATAGCATCGACCACCGGGCGGTGCCGCGGCCGGACAGTCGCTACGGCGTCAGCAAAGCCTTTGCCGAGGCGCTTGCCAGCCTCTACGCCGACAAGCACGGGATCGGCTTTCTGTGCACCCGCATCGGCAATTTCGGGCTGCAACCGATCGACAAGCGCCGGCTGTCGATCTGGATCAGCCCGCGCGATTACGCCCAGCTCGTGCGCATCGGCCTTGAGCATCCGGACATCCGCTACGAGATCGTCTACGGCGTCTCCAACAATCGGCGCTCTTGGTACGACAATTCCAACGCGGAGCGGCTCGGCTACCGGCCGCAAGACGATTCGGAACCCTTTGCCGAGGCGGTGCTGGCGGCGGAGGCGGGACACCAGGGCGACGCGATCGCCGAGCGCTATCAGGGCGGCACGTTCTGCGCTGCCGAATACACCGCGGAGACTCCTGCCCCGTGAAGTGCGGACTACAGCAGCGAGAGCACCGCTTCAGGGGGGCGGCCAAGTGCGGCCTTCTGTCCGGAGACCACGATCGGCCGCTCGACGATGATCGGGTTCTTGGCCATCGCCTCGATCAGCGCATCCTCCGCCAATGCCGCGGGGTCTATGCCGGCGGCGGCAGCTTCTTTCTTTCGCACGAGCTTGCTCGCCGGCATCTTGAGCTGACCGAGAAGCTGCTTCAGCTGTGCCGCCGTATAGGGCGTTTTCAAATATTCGATGATGGTCGGCTCGACCCCCTTCTCGCGCAATAGGGCCAAGGTCCTGCGCGAGGTGTTGCAGCGCGGGTTGTGGTACATCGTCAGCGGCATCGCCTTCCTCCTCCGGATCAGGGCGAGCACGGCGTAAGGTACGAAGGCGGGCAATGCAAGAGGCGGATGCCGCGGTGAGCTCAGCGAGACCTGGTCCGCTCGCCGGGATCAAGGTGCTCGACCTGACCACGGTCGTCCTCGGGCCGCTGGCGACGCAGATCCTGGGCGATCTAGGCGCCGAGGTGATCAAGGTCGAATCGCCGGAGGGCGACATCATGCGCTATGCCGGTCCTGCTCGGCATCGCGAGATGGGCCACGTCTTTCTCAATCTCAATCGCAACAAGCGCTCCCTGGTGCTCGATCTGAAGCGGCTCGAAGCGGCACCGATATTGCTCGCGCTCGCCGCGCAGAGCGATGTCTTGATGCACAACATGCGCCCGCAGGCGATGGCCCGGCTCGGCTTTGCCTGGGAACGGCTGCAGGAGGTCAACCC
>Ga0306923_10001537_pt1 | contig 20596 bp, 17 predicted proteins | sample sta12Can44000108_FD_203841 | JGI IMG/M metagenome (GOLD analysis project Ga0306923, IMG submission 203841) | Lab enrichment of tropical soil microbial communities from Luquillo Experimental Forest, Puerto Rico - statanox.12C.anox.44.000.108 (v2)... | ecosystem: Environmental > Terrestrial >... | reverse complement strand
GCAGAGCATCTCGCAGCTGTTGGGCCCGTTTCTGTTCACGCTGACGTTTGCCTATTTCATCGGCGCAAACGCGCCGGTAGAACTTCCGGGCGCGCCGTTCCTGCTTGCAGCGTTACTGCTGGCGCTGGCACTTCTGATTGCCGTGCGAACTTTGGGGCTCAAGCGACCGTAAAGCGGACGCCTTTACCCACCCGTCGATGCAGCGACGGGCAATGACAGCCCGGTTTTAGGGGTAACCGGAAACGGCTTGCGCCGGCCCTGGGCTACCCACTGAGAGAGCCCGGAAGTCCATGGTTGCCGCGGGCGTGACCCGATGGGTAGGATTGCACGCCTGTGGCCGAGGAGCAGATCGATCATGGTTCTGTTACCAGAACGGATGTGGTCTCCGGCACGCCTGCCCATAGCTCGGTCACCATGGGCCACCTTCGCGGTTGCCACATTCGCCGTCGCCATTGCCTATTTCCTGGCAGCGCGCCTGAGCCTTGCCCTGCTCGCGAAACCTGACGGCGTTGCCGTGTTTTGGCCGGCCGCAGGGGTGGCTAGCGGGATCTTGGTCGGCGTGGGTTCTGCCGCGCGATGGCCGGTTGTAGTCGGGGTGATCGCAGCGACGCTGGTCGCCAATTTGCTTGGCGACCGCAACCTGTGGAGCTCCATCTTCTTCGCAGTCGCCAACGCCCTCGAGGCGGTCACCATTGCCAGTCTGGTCGAGCGTTTCTACGGTACGCCATTTGAGCTCAATCAGCTGCAGCGCGTGGTGGGACTGTTCGCAGCCACTATCGTAGGAACGATGGTCTCCGGCATCATCGGCACGCTCGGCTTTACCTTGTTCCACAGTTCGATTGCGTCAATTCCCACCATCTGGCGTCACTGGTTCGCCTCCGACGCGCTTGGCACCATCACCGTCGCACCACTAGCGATAGGGCTCGCGTCATTGCTGCGCGACCTTCCACCACGACGTGAACTCGTGGAAGGAGGTTTGGCACTTGCGGTGGTCGCTGCCTTGTGCGCGGGCATGGTCCTTTTGCCGAACAAGCCCTGGACCTTCGAACTGGCGATCGCCACGATGAGCCCACTGCTGGTCTGGATTGCTGCTCGTTTTCGACCAGCCTTTACCGCGGCAGCGACTTTCCTATGCGCCATCACGGTTGTCTGGACGACAACATTTGCCGTTGGCATTTTTGGCGACTCACATTTGCCTATCGAAGAACGCATCCTATCGGCTCAAGCAACCATTTTGGCCACTTCGTTCGGCGCGCTCGTCCTTGCGGCGCTCTTTAGTGAGCGCAGGCTTCACGAGGGCAGCATTCTCGAAAGGGAACGTCGGCTCGAAGAGGCGCTTCGGGCCGGCGGTGTCATGGCGTTTGATTGGAACGTTGCGACAGACCGGGTACGGCACAGTGAAAACGCTGAGCAAATCCTCGGCCTTAAATCAAGCCAACCGCTTGACGGTGCTACGTGGCTTGGGCAAATCCACCCGGACGATCGCTCACAGGTGGTGGAATGCCTAAATCGTTCGCATCACGACCAGTCCTCGCATGCGGTGACGTTCCGTTACCTGCGGCCGGATGGTGCCGGCGAAGTGTGGCTTGAGCAAATTGCAATCGCTGAGTTCGACACGGCTGGAAAGCCCACGCGTCTACACGGCCTGACGACTGACATCACCGCGCGCAAGCGGTTCGAACATGAGATTTCACAGGCGCGAAAATCAGCGGAACTGGCAGATCGCGCTAAATCCAGTTTTCTCGCTGCGGCAAGTCACGATCTTAGACAGCCGCTTCAAACCTTGAGATTCCTTCAGGGTTCACTTGAGCAGCATCATTTGCATGGTGACGGGCGCAAGCTTGTCGCCGACATGGGCCATTCGCTCGACACTATGACCAGCATGTTGTCGAGCCTGCTCGACGTAAATCAGCTCGAATCCGGAAATCTCCGTCCGTCTAAAAGCGAGTTTGCACTCAACGATATTTTCGATTCGGTTGCAGCCGACTTTGCCCGCTTTGTCGAGGAAAAAGGCGTGCGGTGGCGTATGGTGCGTTCTGCGTTGACCGTTCACAGTGACAAGCGCATGCTGGAGGAGATGCTCCGAAACCTGTTGTCGAACGCGATCCGGTACACCGATGGCGGGAGAATCTTGCTGGGTTGCCGACGTGGCGCCGGCTGCGTTCGTATCGAGGTTTGGGACAGTGGCGTCGGAATCACCAAAGATCAACTGCCATACATATTTGAGGAATATTATCAGGGCGCCGAGGGCGTACGGCGTGGCGGTTTCGGATTAGGTCTCGCGATCGTCAAGCGACTGGGAAACATACTTGAACACCGAGTCGATGTGCACTCCACGCCTGGGAAGGGCACGGGGTTCTCGATCGAGGTTCCGAGGGCGGAAATACGCCTCAATGTGCCCGAACGGCTGCGGCGTTCCGCGAACGACGCTGACTTGTTACCCGGCAGCGTCCTCGTCATTGAGGACGAGACGAGTGTTCGAACCGCAGTCATCAGATTTTTGAAATTCAAGGGAATAGGGGTGATTGTGGTTGCGAGGGGAGATGAGGCGCTGTCTCTAGTCAATCAGCAGCATTTTCGTCCTGATCTGGTGTTGTCCGACTATAACCTGCGTGGTTCGACCGATGGTGTTGAGAGCATAAAGGCCTTGCGTACGGCGCTTGGCTGGAATGTTCCGGCCATTGTCATGACCGGTGACATCAGGTCGGAAACGGTCGAGGCGATTGCAGGGCACGATATTTCGGTCCTGATCAAGCCGTTCCTCGTAGACGAGCTTTTGCGGCAGATTGCCCGACTTCATCGAGGTCGAGAATCTCAGAGTCGCAGCTGAAGCGCCCGGCGCGGCTGCACGGCGCCACGATCCGCCCCTCACTGCCGAACGCGAGCGCGTCATAAGGGCATGCGGTTGGCAAACAATGATTTACTAGTGGTTTTTGAGAACCCGGACCACTAGCGCACCATTCCGGGATGACGGCCTTCGGCCGTCACTTCTTCACTAACGGGCACTCGCTGGCTTCGAGCGGCTTTGCGGCATCTTCCGGCGAGATGGTCGCAATCAGCTTGTAGTAGTCCCACGGATATTTGGACTCTTCCGGCTTCTTCACCTCGAACAGGTAAGCCGGAATGATGCGGCGGCCGTCGATCCGCAGCGGTCCCTTGCCAAACAGGGGATCGTCGGTCGGAATTTCCTTCATCTTGGCGACGACCTTTGCGCCGTCATGCGGATTGCCACCGAGTGCTTCCAGGGCCTTGAGGTAGTGCAGCACGCCGGCATAGACGCCGGCCGAATCCATCGAGGGCATCGTGCCTTTGGGCGACAGCTTCATGAGGCGCTTGGACCAGGCACGGGTCTGGTCGTTGAGATCCCAGTAGAAGGATTCGGTGAAGGTCAGGCCCTGGGCGGTCTTCAGTCCAAGCGCGTGCACGTCGCTAATGAAGAGTAGCAGCGCGGCAAGCCTCTGGCCGCCCGCGACGATACCGAACTCGGAGGCCTGCTTGATGGCGTTGGTGGTATCGCCGCCGGCATTGGCCAGCCCCACCACCTTTGCCTTCGATGCCTGCGCCTGCAGCAGGAACGACGAGAAGTCAGACGTGTTGAGCGGATGCTTGACCGATCCCAGCACCTTGCCGCCATTGGCGATCACCACTGAACTGGTGTCACGCTCCAGCGCATGGCCGAAGGCGTAGTCGGCGGTCAGGAAGAACCAGCTGTCGCCGCCCGCCTTGGTCAGCGCCTTGCCGGTGCCGTTGGCGAGCATGTAGGTGTCATAGGTGAAGGAGATCGTATTCGGCGTGCAGGCCTTGCCGGTCAGGTCGGCGGTCGCCGCGCCCGAGTTGAGCAGTATCGCGTTCTTCTCATGCACGATGTTGTTCACGGCCAAAGCGACGCCCGAATTGGGCGTATCGGCGATGACGTCGACCTTGTCGCTGTCGATCCACTGCCGCGCGATGTTGACGCCGACATCAGGCTTGTTCTGGTGGTCGCCGCTGATGACGTCGATCGTCCAGCCCTTTGCAAGAAGGCCGGAATCGTCCACGGCCATCTTGGCCGCTGTCACCGAATTGGCGCCGCCGATGTCGGCATAAAGGCTCGACATGTCGTTGAGGACGCCGATCTTGGCGACCTTGTCGTCGGCGAGCGCCGACGTCGCAAATCCCAGTCCCGCGAGAGCCAGAAACGCGGCCGTGCGTGGTGTGAGCAGGATAAACATAATTGTTCCTCCAACAATGGTACCTGGGGGCTCTCTCGAAGGGAGCCCATAGCCGATGGGGTCAGGCTGAAACGATATGGCCCACCGGATAGCCCGTTCAGGAGGCCGCGGCAATGCGTCAGATGTGCTATTTGACCGGCCACGCGTGTTCCGGGCGGGCAAGTGAATTGCAGCGAGAGGGAGCAAATTGCGCTCTCGTGTCCCGGGGCGCGGCGCAGCGCCACCATAGCGTGTCGAAGACGGGCGCAAAACGCGTTTATGGCGGTGCGCCGCTGACCCGGGACCTATATCGAAATGAGGAACATGGACCCCGGATCAGCAGCGCATCACGAGTGCTGCGCTGCGTCCGGGGCACGGGTGTTATCAACTCTCCCTCGCTGCGACTCATGCCGCATCCGGGACAAGAGCAACCGAGTTACGCCGGCGGATAAAAGCTCATCAGCGTGCGGGTCTTGTAGTCGTAGAGCTTGCCGGTCTCGGTCCACTCGGCCGTGCACATCGGCACGATGTATTCGGCGGCCTGTTCCGGCGTGTCCAGCGTCATCGGGTCCTCGCCGGGAAACACGCTGGCCCGCATGCGGGTGCGGATCGGCCCAGGGTTGAACAGATTGACGCGGATCGGCGTGATTGCGGTTTCATGCGCCCACACCCGCACCAAAGTCTCAAGCGCCGCTTTCGACGCCGAATAGGGGCCGAGATAGGCGGGCGCCTTGCTGGCAAAGCCCGAGGTGACGAACACAGCGCGGCCGGCGTCGGATTTGCGAAGCAACGGTTCCATGCAGCGGATCAGCTGAAAGTTGGCGGTGACGTTGATCGCCATCACGTCGTTCCACGGCTTGAGGTCGATATGACCGAGCGGCGAAGATGGCCCGACAATCCCGGCATTGCCGACGAGAATGTCGAGCCGGCCGTGCCGCTCATGCAACGCCGCGCCCAACCGCGCGATGCCATCGACATCACTGAGGCTCAGCGGCACCAGCGTGGCGGCACCGCCATCCTTCCTGATCTCGTCGTCGAGCTCCTCGAGGCCGCCTTGCGTGCGGGCCACCGCGACGATGTGCGCGCCAGCCTTTGCCAGCGCGAGCGCTGTGGCATAGCCGATGCCGCGCGAGGCGCCGGTGACCAGAGCGATGCGGGAAGTGAGGGAGGAGGGCATCGGTAATCATCCACGTCTTTGCGGGAGCTTTTTACAGACGTGGATGGCCGGGGCAAGCCCGGGGCAGACCAAACAGAAAGCCGTTTGTCAGCTTGCCTCTGCCAGCAGCGAGAGCTGCCGCGGCTGCGCTTCGATCTGGTTCAGGTCGGTAAGGCTGGTCGGATAGGCGCCGGTAAAGCAGTGGTCGGCAAACTTCGGATTGAGGGGATCGCGGCCCGGATAGCCCATGGCGCGGTACATGCCGTCGATCGACAGGAAGGCCAGCGAGTCGGCGCCGATCAAGCCGCGCATTTCCTCGATCGAATGGGTCGCGGCCAACAGGCCGCTGCGGTCGGGCAGGTCGATGCCGTAATAATCGGGGTAGAGGATCGGCGGCGAAGCGAGGCGGAAGTGGACCTCGCGGGCGCCCGCATCGCGCATCATGCGCACGATCTTCTTCGAGGTGGTGCCGCGCACCAGCGAATCGTCGATCAGGATGATGCGCTTGCCCTCGATCGCCGCGCGATTGGCCGAATGTTTCATGCGCACGCCGGATTCGCGGATGCTCTGGGTCGGCTGGATGAAGGTGCGGCCGATATAGTGATTGCGGATGATGCCGAGCTCGAAGGGCACGCCGGAATGCTGGCTGTAGCCGACCGCGGCCGGCACGCCGGAATCCGGCACCGGCACAACCACGTCGACCTCGACATGGCTTTCCCTGGCAAGCTCTGCGCCGAAGGCCTTGCGCACTTCGTAGACCGAGCGGCCATGAACGATCGAATCCGGCCGCGAGAAGTAAATGTACTCGAACATGCAGGGCCGCGGCGGCTTGGGCGGAAACGGCTTGTGGCTTTGCACGCCGCGTTCATCGAACACGATGATCTCGCCGGGCTCGATGTCGCGGACAAACTTTGCGCCGATGATGTCGAGCGCGCAGGTCTCCGAGGTGAGGATCGGACAGCCGTCCAGTTCGCCGAGCACCAGGGGACGGATGCCGAGCGGGTCGCGCGCTCCGATCAGTTTCTTGTTGGTCAGGCAGACCAGCGAATAGGCGCCCTCGATCGTACGCAGCGCCTCGATGAAGCGTTCGATAAAACGATTGCGTCTGGATTGTGCGACCAGGTGCAGGATCACCTCGGTGTCGGTGGTCGACTGCATCATCGCGCCGTTGCGCACGAGCTCGCGGCGCAGGGTCAGCCCGTTGGTGAGATTGCCGTTGTGGCCGACCGCGAACCCACCGGCGTTGAGCTCGGCGAACAGGGGCTGCACGTTGCGCAGGATGGTCGCGCCGGTTGTGGAATAGCGGACATGGCCGACCGCGACATTGCCGGGCAGGCGATCGATCACCTCGCGGCGGGAGAAGGTGTCGCCGACCAGGCCCAGCCGCCGCTCGGAATGGAACCTGGCTCCGTCGTAGGACACAATTCCGGCTGCTTCCTGTCCGCGATGCTGCAGGGCGTGCAGGCCAAGCGCGGCGATGGCAGCGGCTTCGGTGTGGCCGAAAACGCCGAACACGCCGCACTCTTCGCGCAGCGTGTCACCTTCGAGGTCGTCCTGGAGTTCGATTGAGGCCTGCCCCAGGTTCAGATCGAGTTGGGCGTCATGGTCTTGGGCTGGTGTCTCGTCCATCTCGCCTCTCTATCTCGCCAGAACTCACCTGGCCGCGGGCTTCTCGATCAGCTTTTTCAGGCTGTCGCGGGCAGGCTTGCTATAGCCGTCACCGACGCCCGTCGGGGCCGACTCAGTGTCAGTTTGGTCATCCTCAGGCTTATTCTTCTTGAATCTCTTTAAAATGGTGTTCTCGGGGTCGTCAGGCAAGAGCGACATCAGCCAATCCCCCGTTCCCTGCAGAACCACCCGGGACTTGGCCCCGGTGACCCAATCCGGCCGCTGCTTTTCGGGCACCAGCCAGCTGAAGAACAGGAATGCGACAACCACGATCAAAAGGCCACGGGCAAGCCCGAACAGGAAGCCCACAGTGCGGTCCAGCGCGCCGATCCGGGAATCCAGGATCATGTCGGAAATCCGGACCGTGATCACGGAGACGATGATCAGGGTACCGACGAACACGCCAGCCACGACGACCACGGCGGCGACCGTATCGTTGGTGAAATAGGTTTTTGCAGTCGGCAGCAGCTTGTTGAACGAGTAAAGCGTGACCAGCGCCGCCGCGCCCCAGGCCGTGATCGACAGCACCTCGCGCACGAAGCCGCGAACCATCGCAAGCAGCCCCGAAATCAGCATGACGCCGAGCAGGATGAGATCAAGTACAGTTATTGGCATCGGCTGATCTGGTCCGCTTCAAGTCCGCAAAAGGTCCGAATCGGCCCTTCGCCATGGCCTGGCTGAAGGGCATACACTGCATCCGGCATTGCCGGCAGGTGGGCGATCCCGCGTATCCATCCTAGTGCGGTCGTTCGGAAGTTCTCTTCATTTTGTTGCGGGCCCGTCAAGAGAACTTTCGAACCAAAACCACACTAAAATCATATGTTTCTAGTGTCGTTTCGAAGCAGAAGTTCGCAGGAGAGCCCGTTGCACCCAGATACGAACTTCGGATTCGGGACACCAGTGTCGCGGGTTGTATAGCGGCGCCGTCGCCGCGCGTCACGCCCACCTAGCCTTCCCGGCGACGGAATCTCGCCGGTGTGGCATTTTTTTCAGCTATCGCGACATCTGGATTGGTTTGCTTGCTGCCCTGGTATGACCGTGCGCGGCGATCTCGGCGACCAGCGTCGTCAGGGAACCGATCGTGTTGAGGTGAAGACCCGCATCAAGGCCCGCCTCGCCGCGCGCCGGTTCCGGCAGCACGGCGCGAACGAAACCGAGTTTGGCCGCTTCCTTCAGCCTAGCCGCCGTTTGCGCCACCGGCCGAACCGCGCCGGACAGGGAAATCTCGCCGAAATAGACGGCATCCTTCGGCAGCGGGGCATTGACGAGAGACGACACGAGGGCGGCCGCTGCTGCAAGATCGGCCGCCGGCTCCTGGATGCGCAGGCCTCCCGCGATGTTCAGATAGACGTCGTGGCCTGAAAGTTTGACGCCGCAGTGAGCCTCCAGCACCGCGAGCACCATCGAGAGGCGGCTAGGGTCCCAGCCGACCACTGCCCGGCGAGGGGTGCCGAGCGAGGTCGGCGCCACCAGCGCCTGCAATTCCACGAGCACAGGACGGGTCCCCTCGATACCGGCAAAGACCGCCGTTCCCGGCGTGCCGAGGTCGCGCTCCGAAAGAAACAGCTCCGACGGATTGGAGACCTCGCGTAACCCCAGGCCCGTCATCTCGAACACGCCGATTTCGTCGGTCGGTCCAAAACGGTTTTTCACCGCGCGCAGGATGCGGAATTGCTGCGAGCCTTCCCCCTCGAAAGAGAGCACGGCATCGACCATGTGCTCGACCACGCGGGGACCGGCGATCTGGCCGTCCTTGGTGACATGGCCGACCAGGATGATCGCAGCTCCCGATTTCTTGGCGAAGCGGATCAAGGCCTGCGCCGAGGCGCGGACCTGGGTCACCGTGCCTGGCGCCGCTTCCACCGTGTCCGTCCACATGGTCTGGATCGAATCGATCACGATCAGGCGCGGAACCGCCCCCTCGGAAAGCGTCGAGACAATGTCCTCGACCGAGGTTTCGGCGGCAAGCTGCACCGACGCATCCGAAAGCCCGAGGCGCTCGGCACGCAGGCGCACCTGTGCGACCGCCTCTTCGCCGGAAATATAGACCGCGCGATGCCCCGCTCTCGCCAGCAAACTCGCCGCCTGCGTCAGCAGTGTCGATTTGCCGATGCCGGGGTCGCCGCCGACCAGAAGCACCGAGCCGCGTACGAAGCCGCCACCGGTGACGCGGTCAAGCTCCGCCATGGCGGAGGAGAGGCGCGGGGCTTCCTGGCTTTTGCCGGTGAGCGTTTCCAGCGCGAACTGCCGGCCCTTGCGCCGGGATCGGATCGAGACCGGGACCGCGCCGGTATCCTCCTCGGCCAGCGTATTCCACTCGCCGCAGGCCTCGCACTTGCCCTGCCAGCGGTTATAGGCGGCGCCGCAGTTCTGGCAGACGAAGGAGAGGGTGGATTTGGCCATCAGCAGCTAGCTAGCAGGTTTGCGGTTATCGCGCCGCAGCGGAATCGCGAATCACACAGACGACAATGCCTGAGATCGCAAGCTCAGGCATCATCGCGTTGCTGTGGTTTTTCCGGAACTTACTTGATCGAGACGAATGGCACGGTCGAGCCCGGCACCATCGTGGTCGGCAGCACGCCGTTCCAGCGCTCGGCCTGTACCAGCGTGACGAGGTTGGGATTGGCCGAAAGCGCCTTGCCGCGTGCCTCGATCGCGGCAGCCTCCGCCTCGCCGGTGATCTTGATGTTGGCCGCGCTGGCTTCGCCGCTCAGGCGCGTCGCGTCGGCGTTGGCCTGGGCCTCGGCGCGGACGGCGTTGGCCTTGGCGGTCGCCTGCGTCACGGTAATCTGGGCCTGCACCTTCTCCCGTTCGGCGTTCTGCTGCAGTTTTTGCACCTCGACTTCCGCGAGCATGCGCTGCTCGATCGAATGCAGATAATTCTGGCTGAACTCGATGTTCTCGAGCTGGACCGCCTCGATGATGAGCATCGGATCGTATTTCAGCGTGTCCGAGATCGCGTCCTTGATCGCGGTGTTGAGGTTGCCGCGCTCCTGGATGGCCTTCACCGCGGTGTAGTGGCCGAACACGATCTTGACCTGCTGGTTCACCACGGGGCTGACGACCTGATTGACGGCTGCATCGATGGTGCCGAACTTGGCATAGAGGTCGGCGACCTTTTCGGGCGCGGCGCGAAGCGTCACGCTGATCTTCAGGTCGGCCGGCTGCTGGTCGTAGGAGTAGGAGTTCATCTTGTCCCACGTGTAGGTCACGGTCTTGACGCTGATTTTCTGGACGCTGTCGAAAAGCGGCAGCTTGAACCCGAGACCGGGCTGCGCGGTGCCGACGACCGCGCCATTGCGCAACAGCACGCCGCGCTCGGTCTGGTCCACGGTGTACCAGCTTCCGAGCAAAAGCATGAGAACGATAATGCCGCCGATGGCGGCGATGACGCTGGCTCCTCTGATCATGATGGTTTTCCTGTCCTGTTGATTGGAAACGCGAATCTGGTCGCGCGATATCGGCGGCCGATTCGATGAAAGCGGTTGTGACACGCTCCTTGGTGCGCCCTTCCGCGCATCAGGTTCAGTCGTATGGCAGGGGTTGCTAACGATTTTGTCGACGAATTCGCGGCAAATTGAAGAGAAGGATTTTCCAACCGGTCCACTAGCCCGGCGAACGTTGCGGCGTGTCTGGGGGCGTGGTGCCCAGCACGAGCCGCATGTCAGAATCGGACCACTAGCTCAACACGATCCACGCCGGCGCGTGGTCGCTGGCGTCGTTCTCGCCGCGGACTTTACGGTCAACGCCCGCCTTGGTGAGGTGGGAGGCGAGTTGTGGGCTAAGCAGGAGGTGATCAAGCCTCAACCCCGCATCGCGCGGCCAGCGGTTGCGCTTGTAATCCCAGAAGGTGAACATCGGCTCTGCCGGATGAGCGATACGGATCGCATCGGTCCAACCCTGCCTGAGGAGGGAGGCGAAGGCGGCGCGGCTCTTGGGCTGGATCAACGCATTGTTGTCCCAGGATCGCGTCGCATAGATGTCGAGGGCGGTGGGAGCAACATTGTAGTCTCCGGCCAGCACGACCGGCAAATCCTGCTTGAGGAATTTCGCCGCATGCCGCCGCAGCCGTTTCAGCCAGTCCAGCTTGTAGTCGAATTTCGGTCCCGGCTGGGGATTGCCGTTCGGCGCATAGAGGCTCGCAATGATCACGCCGCGAACGGCGGCTTCAATGTAACGCGCCTCACGATCGTCAGAGTCGCCGGGCAGCTCGGTCCTGATCAGGACGGGATCGGACTTGCGCGCCAAGATGGCGACGCCGTTCCAGCTTCTTTGTCCTCGCCAGACCGCGCCGTAACCTGCCTTTTCGATCGGGCGAAGTGGAAATTCGCCGTCGGCCGCCTTGAGCTCCTGCAGGCAGACGATGTCGGGCTTTGCGCTGCCGAGCCAGCCGAGCAGGTTATTAAGCCGCCGATTGATATTGTTGATGTTGAGGGTCGCGATCTTCACGCGGCTGTGGTGGGCGTGGAGGCGGGGTTTTGCACCTTATCCCGCCCGCCCTCGGGGCCTGCCGCCTGCGCCGCGCCGCCCTTGTAGAGGCGTGCGTAGCGTGAGCCGAGACTGGTCAGCACCTCGTAGCCGATGGTGCCGAAGTGATGCGCAAGCTCATCCACGGTGATGCCCTCGCCCAGCAGGGTCGCCATGTGGCCCCGCCGCGCGGCATTCGGCGGCAGGTCGGTGATATCAACCGCCATCAGGTCCATCGAGATGCGCCCGGCAATTGGACAGCGTTTTCCGGCAACCACGACCTCGGCGCCGCGGGAGCCATCATTGGCGCTGGCTGCGCGGAAATAACCGTCGGCATAGCCGGCCGAGACGATTGCAAGCCTGGTCGGCCGTCGCGCCGTCCAGCCGCCGCGATAGCCTACCGTCTCGCCGCGCTCGATATTGCGGAGCTGCACGATGCGCGCCTTCAACTCGACGACCGGCTGCATCGGATTGTCCGCCTCCGGTGTCGGATTGATGCCGTAGAGAGCAGCGCCCGGCCGCACCACATCGAACAGGAATTGTGGGCCGAGATAGATCCCCGATGAATTCGACAGCGATGCCGGCACGCTGGAAAATCGGCTCGCGATCTCGCGGAACGCCGCAAGCTGCCTGGCATTGATCGGATTGTTCAGCAGCTCGGCGGAGACGAGATGGCTCATCACCAGCGAAATGCCGTGGGTGTCCGCATTGATGCGCGGAATGATGCCCTGGGCTTCCGCAATCGTCAGGCCCAGGCGGTTCATGCCGGTATCGATGTGAATGGCCGCGCCGCCGCGCCAACCCGCGCGGCGGCAGAATACGTCCCATTCGGCAAGCTCGTTGAGGTCGCCGATGACAGGCCTGCAGTTGATTCTGGCGTAGGCATCTCCGGTATTCTGGAAAAAGCCGTCGAGCACATAGAGCGTGGCCTGCGGCACCGCTGAGCGCACGACGCGCGCCTCCTCGATCGTCGCCACGAAGAATGTCTTGCAGCCGGCTCCCGCGAGCGCACGCGCGACCTGTTCGGCGCCGCAGCCATAGGCGTTGGCCTTGATTACGGCTGCGCACTCGGCGGGAACGGCGGTCTTCTCGAGCTTCTTCCAGTTCGCGACAATGGCGTCGAGGTCGACCGTCAATATGCCCGTACAGGCGGCGAGTGCGGCCGCCTGATTGGCTTGAGGCGACAACACCCCGCCGGCAAATGGCGACCTGGTATCGGGGGCGATGTTCATGCGGTTGCAGTATTACGCGCCGAGCAATGCGGTTCAACCTACCAAGGTCTAATAGGTGCGATCGGGAAGCTGGCCGTCGGGGGTAAGATCGCCAAACCGGGTCACGGCCGCCTCGAATTGCAGGTCGACGGTGCCGGTCGGCCCATGACGCTGCTTGCCGATGATGACTTCGGCCTTGCCGTGCACCAGCGACATGTCGAGTTGCCATTTCTCGTATTCGGGCGTGCCGGCACGGGGTTCCTTGTTGGCGAGATAGTATTCCTCGCGGAACACGAACAAGACCACGTCGGCGTCCTGCTCGATCGAGCCGGATTCGCGCAGGTCGGACAATTGCGGGCGCTTGTCGTCCCTTGATTCGACCTGGCGCGAGAGCTGTGAACAAGCGATCACGGGGATATTGAGTTCCTTGGCGAGCGCCTTGAGGCTGGTGGTGATCTCGGTTACCTCCTGCACGCGACTTTCGGAGAAGCGCTTGCTGCTGCCCTGCAGCAGCTGAATGTAATCCACGACCAGGAGGTCCAGCCCCTTCTGCCGTTTCAAGCGACGCGCCCGCGCCATCAGCTGCGCGATCGACAGACCGCCGGTCTCGTCGATATAGAATGGCAGCGACTGCAGCTCGATCGAATAGTCGCGGATCTTTTCAAAATCGATCTCGCTGATGCCGCCGCGGCGGATCGTGCTCGAGGGAATTCCCGTGCGCTCGGCGATGATGCGCGTGGCGAGCTGTTCTGCCGACATTTCGCAGGAGAAAAAACCAATGATACCGCCGTTGGCGGCCTTGGTCGAGCCGTCCGCCTGCACCTCGCCGCGGTAGGCTTTGGCCACGTTATAGGCGATGTTGGTGGCAAGAGCGGTCTTGCCCATGCCAGGGCGGCCCGCGACGATGACGAGGTCGGATGCCTGCAGCCCGCCCATCTTGATGTCGAGGTCGCGCAATCCGGTCGCAATGCCGGAGAGTTTTCCGTCGCGCTGGAAAGCCCGGGCCGCCATGTCGACGGCGACAGTCAGGGCCTGCGAAAAGCGCTGGAAGCCGCCGTCATAGCGGCCGGATTCCGCAAGCTCGTAAAGCCTGCGCTCGGCATCCTCGATTTGCGCCCGTGGCGCAAAATCCACCGGCGCATCGTAGGCGACGTTGACCATCTCCTCGCCGATGCCGATCAGGTCGCGGCGCAACGACAGATCATAGATCGTGCGTCCGTAGTCTTGCGCGTTGATGATCGTGGTCGCTTCAGCGGCGAGGCGGGCCAGGTACTGGCTTACGGTCATGCCGAGAATATCGACCTCGGCAGGGAAGAAGGTCTTCAGCGTGACGGGGGTCGCAACCTTGCCCATCCGGATCAGGCTTCCGGCCGTCTCATAAATCTTCTGGTGCACGGTCTCTAAAAAATGCTTCGGCTCCAGGAAGTCCGAGACCCGGTAGAAGGCATCATTGTTGACGAGGATGGCGCCCAGAAGGCTCTGCTCGGCCTCGATATTGTGCGGAGCACTGCGGTAGGTCGGCGTCGCCGTGTCGGAGGTGAGCTTGAGGATGTTCGAATCAGTCAGGGCCATAAGCTTAAGCGTGCGCAGGATTGCGGTGTAATTGAAGTGGGGTCGCGATAAAGCGCCTGTCCGGCGCAAATCGGAAGCAAAAGCTCGACGGTATGCACCGTTCTTCAAAAATGTGGATGATTCCGTCTTCCCGGAGGCGGGATGCTTGACGAACTCAAGCCGTCCTCCGCCGCCGGGCCAAAAGCAAACCTGGAACTTCGGAGGAGTTCTACGGCTGAACCTTGTTCGACCCTGCCGATACCTATCTTGAGTGAGGTGGGTCCCGGCTCAGCTCAGCATCAGATAGGCCAGCGCGATCACGGCCGCCGCAGCGCCGACCAGGATCAAGGCGTAGTCGGTTCGGAGGTCGTCCTGCACGTCGAGGAACCGCTGGATTTTCTGGGCCATGAGCAACGTCTAGGGCGGGGTGAGCAAGACTTATGTGAACCACCTCACATTCGCCGGGTTTTCTTTCCGGCAATGCAGGAACCGGATGTGTCGGCAATCGTTGCGAACGTCGGCAGGCAGGCAGAGACAATGGCCCAACGGCTTCAATCATGGCGATCTGGGAAGCAGCAGCGGCAGTGGCTGGTCTGCCTGATCGCCACCATGGAGCAGGTCTCCCGGCCGGAGATTCGAAGGCGCCCATGCGACCGGCGGGTGTTGGCGGCGTTCCAGACACAGCTGGGCCGACCGGCCTTTGGCCATCCGGCAGGAACCTCGCCCTTCAGCCTGCGCAACTGATCGACGGCACCACGGGACGTCAGAGCCACGAACTGCCGCAATAGCGTTTTCGAGCAAATTGTATAACGATTGAAGCCTCGATTCTGATTCCACCAGAACCGAGAGAGCTCGCGTAGGAGGCTACTGGTTTTGCGCCTGCTGATTTGGACCATCCTGGGGATAGGCGCGACCTTTGCGGCGGCGCCCGCTACGGCTCAGACCTACGACCCGAACTATCCGGTTTGCATCGAGATATTTTCGCCCCGTGGCGGCGGTTACATCGACTGCAGCTACGTGTCGATTCCCCAGTGCAACGCAACGGCCTCGGGTCGGGGCGCCCGATGCCTCGTCAATCCATATTTTGATTTTGCGCCATATAAGCAGGCACCGCGGCACAGGCGTGCCGCTGGATTTTGACCCCAGCGCGGCCGTCGGTCCGGTGTCGGCCTTGTGGGGCCCCGCCTATTCGCCCGCAATCTTGAACCGTGGCCGCCTGCGGCCTTCGAGCGCGCGTAGCCTCGTCTCTTCGCGCGGGATGTAATCGCGTGTCATCGGCACCACGTCCTGGCGTCTGGCGAGCTGAATCTGGAAGTTCATCATGCCCTGCTTGCGAAATGCCATCTCGGATGCTGCGAGATAGAACTCCCACATCCGCACAAAGCGTTCATCATAAAGCTGCACGGCCTCCTCGCGCCGCGCCATGAACCGCTCGCGCCAGGCTTTCAGCGTTTCGGCATAGTGCAGGCGGAGGATTTCGATATCGCACACCAAAAGTCCGGCGCGCTCGACGGCTGGAAAGACTTCGGACAGCGCAGGGATGTAGCCGCCGGGGAAAATATACTTTGCGATCCAGGGACTGGTGGCGTCAGGGCCCGTCGAGCGGCCGATGGAGTGCAGGACCATCAGCCCATCGTCGGTCAGAAGCTCGGCGCAGCGTCTGAAGAATGTATCGTAGTGATCGACGCCGACGTGTTCGAACATGCCGACCGATACGATGCGATCGAACGGTCCACTCACGTCGCGGTAGTCCTGCAGCACAAACCTCGCCGTATCCGTCAGGTTCCTTTCGGCCGCGCGGGCATTCGAGGCCTGCAATTGCTCATTTGACAGCGTGATGCCGGTGACATCGGCGCCGGCCATCTCGGCAAGATAGAGACCAAGCCCGCCCCAGCCCGAGCCGATGTCGAGCACGCGGTGGCCACGGCGGATCAGGAGCTTTGCCGCAAGATGGCGCTTCTTGGCAAGTTGCGCATCGTCGAGGCTGACGTCCGGCGTGTCGAAATAGCCGCAGCTGTACTGCCGGTCGGCATCCAGGAACAACGAGTAAAGACGTCCATCAAGATCGTAGTGGTGGGCGACATTGCTGCGCGAACGACCGCGCGGATTGAACTGCCTGAGGCGCCTGACCAGATAGCGCATCCACCATCGCGGCTTGGCCGAGCGCGGCAGCACGTCGGGCTGGTCCATCAAGATCGCCAGCGCATCAGCGATCGTGCCGTTCTCGACGACGAAGTTTCCCTCCGTGTAGATTTCGCCCAGCGCAAGTTCGGGGTTCAGAAGAACCCTGCGCGCGGCCTCGGTGGTAAGGAAGCGGACAAAAACCGCCTCGCCGGTTCCGTCGCCGCAGGTAAAGCGTTCGCCGCTGGCGGTCGTGAAAACCATCGTACCGCGGCAAATGAATTTGGCGAGGACTCTACGCAACAAATGGTCCATCGAAATCACCCAACGAGCGATCCCGTCATCCCGCTGCCGGTTCCTTCGGTTCGTCCCTCTAATGCACGCGGAACGGACCGGTTCCGACAACGCCTCACTTTATCATAAGAGACCAAATGGGAACCGGCTAGTGCCTTGTAGACAAAGCGGATATTCCAGATTGTGCCGTTCACGCAGTTGCGCGACGCTGCCCGCTTCCATTCAGACGATAATCCGCTAAAAGATGACCGCCGCCAGCGCCGGATCCAAGGTCCGCCAGCCGCTGGAAGCGATTTCCGCATCTGGGGGAAGTTAGGGAATGTTGAGCCGAGCGCTCAGTCTCGCGACGCTGTTGCTTCTGGCGGGCTGGCTTGCGGCGGAGCAGGCGGCGGCTCAGGAAAATCTGGACGCCGGTAAAAGCCCCTCGCAGCTTTTCGCAGGCACCTGCAACGCCTGTCACAAAAGCCCGCGCGGCTTGCTGCGAAGCGTGCCGGCAAGCTCGCTTTCGAGCTTTTTGCGCCAGCACTATACGACAAGTCCGGCGATGGCCGGCGTGCTTGCTACCTACCTGATCTCCAACGGAGCGACTGATACCCGTCTGGGCGGAGCATCGCCCAGAGAGGGTGCTAAGGAAGGCGCAAAGGATGCCCGGCCGTCCGCCGCCAAGCCCGCTGCCAGGCCCGACGAGGGTCAGCTTCCGGTGCAGGCTGCGATCGATCACGGCCCCGACGGGCGTAAGTTGTCCGCCAAGCAGAAGCTGAGCAAACGCGGCAGGCCGGGCGCGGAGGAGCCGCCCAAGGCCGAAGAAACCCCGTCTGGGGAGATGCCGAAGGAGGCCACCGGGGAAAGCAAGCCCGAGGGCACGATGCCGGCCAGCGAGGGGGCGTCCCAGTCCGCCAAGGTTGAGGAACCGGGCGAGGCACCTGCAACACGTGTCGATCCGGTTCCGCCGGCCACACCGGCGCCATCGGTTGCTCCCGCCGCGTCGGCCCCCGTGTCGTCGGTGGTTTCGGCAGCGACCTCGGAAGGTCCGGCCGTTCCGCTTCCCTCGAAACCCACGCCCCCGCCGCCTGCAGTGACGGCCGCCGCCCCAGCACTACCACCGGTTCCCCCGGCCGGGCCGCCGGAGCCTCCAATCTCGCAATAGACGCTCCGTGAGCCCGCCTGATCGCGGATGCCCGCACAGAGATGCCTGCGAGCCTTGCTACTTTTCGGTCGTTGCGGGTGCGGTCCCTGACGCCGGCTCCGCGAGCTCGTCGTGCTGGGCTTCGGGGTCGAAAAACTCGCCGGCGGCCGCAATCGCTTCTGCAGCTGCGTCCTGATCTTCCTGTCGGGTCGAGATGTCCTCACCGCGCTTGATGCGTTCGGCCTCGTCTGCACTGCGTGCCACTGTAACCGTGATGGTCGCCTCGACTTCCGGGTGCACGGCGATCGTCACCTTCTGCTGACCGATCGCCTTGATGGGGACATCGAGCCAGACCTGCGGTCTGGAGACAGCGACGTTCTCGGCCGCAAGCGCAGCGACGATGTCGCGCACCGACACCGAGCCGAAGAGTTGCCCAGTTTCGGATGCCTGGCGGATGATCACGATACTCCGGCCATCGATCTTCTCCGCGGCCTTGCCGGCTTCGGACTTCGCCGTGAGATTCCTGGCCTCCAGCTCAGCCTTCATGCCGTCGTATTTGGCGCGGTTTTCGGCGGTCGCCCGCAGCGCCTTCTTGCGCCTTAGCAGGAAGTTGCGAGCGTACCCGTCCCTGACCTTTACGACTTCGCCCATTTGACCGAGCTTGGCGACGCGCTCCAGCAAAATCACTTCCATGATCATGATTCCCCTGGGTTAGCGAATAACGTAGGGCAAAAGGCCGAGGAAACGCGCACGCTTGATCGCGCGTGCCAGCTCCCGCTGCTTCTTGGCCGAGACGGCCGTGATGCGGCTCGGCACGATCTTGCCGCGCTCGGACACGTAACGCATCAACAGCTTGGAATCCTTGTAGTCGATCTTCGGCGCGTTCGGACCCGTGAACGGGCAGGTCTTGCGGCGGCGGAAGAACGGACGGCGTGCACCAGCTTCAGCCATTGTCCTTACTCCTCCTCGCCGCCGTCGACATCATCGCGGGAGCGGCGTGGACCGCGCTCGCCGCGCTCGCCGCGATAGCCGCCACCCGGGCGGTCATCCCGTTCGCGATCGCGATCGGCCTTGCGCATCATTGCCGAAGGGCCTTCCTCGTGCTCCTCGACGCGAACGCTCAGATAGCGGATCACGTCCTCGCTGATCCGCTCCTGCCGCTCGATCTCGGCGATGGCAGCCGAAGGCGCGTCGACATTGAGCAGCACGAAATGCGCCTTGCGGTTCTTGCTGATGCGGTAAGTGAGCGAGCGTACGCCCCAGTTTTCGGTCTTGGTGACCTTGCCGCCATGCTGTTCGACGACGCCGGTCATTTGAGCGGTCAGCTCCTCGACCTGCTGGGCGCTCGCGTCCTGACGCGCGAGAAAAACATGCTCGTAGAGTGGCATGATGTCCTTTCCTCTGAAGTTGGCGCAGTTCCCGGCGTCAAGCCCTTCGAGACCTTCGGAAAGGACTCGGATGTAAGCTCAGAAGGCGGAAACACGGGACGACGGGCCGATTGGCCCTGTCACATCAACTTCGCCCAAAAGGTGAGATTGGTGAGACCGTCCGTTCAGCTCCCGGCCGGGATCCACGGATGGCCGGCCTTATACGGATTTTGTGTGCCATGGCAAGGAAAAGCAGTCCCGAACCGGCTAGGAATCGATGGCCAGCCGCTTGACAGGCCGGGCGCGGCCGGTGTCTTACGACCCAAGGTCGAGAAATCCGGGGTTTCGGGACGCTTGGGGAGTGCCGATGACGGCAGCATTCACGTTTCCGGGTCAGGGCTCACAGGCCGTCGGCATGGGCAAGGCACTGGCCGAAGGCTTTCCGGCCGCCCGCGCCGTGTTCGACGAGGTCGATGCGGCGCTTGGCGAGAAGCTGAGTGCCGTCATTTGGGAGGGGCCTGCGGAGACGCTGCAACTCACTGAAAATGCCCAGCCGGCACTCATGGCGGTATCGATCGCAACCCTGCGCGTTCTTGAGACCGAGGCGGGTTTCTCGGTCGGTCGTGATGCGGCCTTCGTCGCCGGCCATTCGCTCGGCGAATATTCCGCGCTCGCCGCGGCCGGCAGCCTGAGCATTTCCGACACCGCGCGCCTGTTGCGGACCCGCGGACAAGCGATGCAGCGTGCGGTCCCCGTGGGAGCCGGCGCGATGGCCGCTCTGCTTGGCCTCGATTACGACGCGGCGGTTGCGGTTGCCAACGAGGCTGCCCAGGGTCAGGTTTGTCAGGCCGCCAACGACAATGGCGGCGGGCAGGTGGTGGTCTCCGGCGACAAGGCCGCGGTGGATCGTGCCGTCGAAATCGCCAAGACCCGCGGCGCCAAGCGAGCGATGTTGCTGCCCGTGTCAGCTCCGTTCCATTGCAGGCTGATGCAGCCCGCGGCCGACGTGATGGCGGCGGCGCTGAGCGATATCGCCATCGAGAAGCCGGTCGTGCCGCTGGTGTCGAACGTGTTGGCCAAAGATATCAGCGATCCCGACGAGATCCGGCGCCGTCTGATCGAGCAGGTGACGGGGACCGTGCGTTGGCGTGAGTCGGTCGCCTTCATGGCAAGCCGCGGCGTCAACAGGTTTTTCGAAATCGGCGCGGGCAAGGTTCTAAGCGGTCTCGTGAAGCGCATTGCCGAGGGAGCGGTCGGCATTTCGGTTGGCGGCCCCAACGACATTGCCGCAGCCAAGGGCGCGCTGGCACAATAGACACCGGCGCATGTCGGTCCGCGCGACCGAAAGGAGATATTGATGTTCGATCTGACTGGCAGGACGGCGCTCGTCACCGGCGCGACCGGCGGCATTGGCGGCGCGATTGCCAAGGCGCTGCACGCGCAGG
>Ga0306923_10001536_pt1 | contig 20597 bp, 17 predicted proteins | sample sta12Can44000108_FD_203841 | JGI IMG/M metagenome (GOLD analysis project Ga0306923, IMG submission 203841) | Lab enrichment of tropical soil microbial communities from Luquillo Experimental Forest, Puerto Rico - statanox.12C.anox.44.000.108 (v2)... | ecosystem: Environmental > Terrestrial >... | reverse complement strand
ACCTTGCGTTCGTTGACGCGCGTGGCGGTTGCGGGGTCGTTTCGGTCGTCGCGCCACGTCGGATGATGGAAATGGATGACGAAATCGCCATTGTATGAAACGACCGCCCGGTCGAAGGTGATCGTTCCGATGCGGCGCCAGTTGCGCAAGGTGCGCCGCTCGCGGAAGAACGGGCCGTGCGTCTCCCCGTCATCGGTGACCTCGATGTTGAAGGTGAGCGTGCGCTTCGGCCGGGCGTCGCCGCGGTCGTAGATCTGCGCCATGATCTCGTCGCGGAAATCCAGTCCCGCGCCCTCGATTCTGGGTTGGCCTGGCGCCACCGTGAGACGCATGAAGGTCGGCGCGCGCGTGGGCTCGCCTTGCGCCTTTCCGAGCTCCGCAATCTGGTAGAGCTGGCGAATGCTCGGCTTCTTGTCGACCACGCTGAACACCACTCCGACGACCATCAAGAGCGGCATGCCCAAGCCCCGCCGCACCGCCGTCGTGTTCGGAGCGTTGAGCAATTCGACATCGTTGATGTAGTCGGTGTGATCGCCGCCGATATCCTGCTGCGTCATGAAACTGGCGGTGCGCAGCGGCGTGACGTGATTGGGGTCGGTGGTCGGGAACAGCTTGCCCACCATCGACAGCGACCGGAGATGGCCGCGCCGCGTCTCGCGGCAACAGGTCGAATAGCGCCCCACGATCAGCGCCCGGCTGCCGTTGCGGAAATAGCCGGAGTAGTCGGTGTCGTCCGTGATCTGCCACAGGCCGGTCAGGCAAACGCCGTTGGGATGCACCAGGCGGCGGAAGCCTCTTCGATCCGGGCCACAACGCAGGTCGGCGGCGGAATCAACCGCGCGCGCGGTGGCCTGGCGAAAGGCGTAGGGCGGACCGCCCGGCAGGACGCCGTAGAGCAAGCTCATCAGCGTGACCGGGTGGACCGGCAGCGGCGGCTCCCCGGCCGCCCCCCATGTTCTCTGGTAGGGATTGGCGAACAGCGCTTCGCGCACGTCGGAAAAGCGCGAACCGGCGTAGGCGCGGTCTTCATCGGTGATGGCTTCTATCCCAAACGAACGCGGAGTCACGGCGGTGCCCTCACGTCGGGATCAAGTCGCTCTCCATGTCGATGGCAGCGTCGGATTATCTCGGATTGGGTCACGGCCGGCAAGCCGTCGCCGCCGCGATCGTTCACAAATGACGAGGACTCCCCTTTCGTGTCATTTGGCGGCCATATAGGTTGAGCGCACAGCTCTCCGCGGGACCGCCGAGGTTTCGCGTTTGCGCATATCCGCGCCGCTTGTTTGGGGGAACGTCATGAAGCTTCCCCGAAGGACGTTTCTGCATCTGGCCGCGGGCGCCGCCGCGCTCCCCGTGATGTCGCGCACCGCAACGGCGCAAGCCTATCCAACGCGGCCGATCACGATCGTCGTGCCTTACCCGGCGGGCGGGCCCACCGATACGCTCGCGCGCATCCTCGCCGAGCATGTGCGGATATCGCTCGGCCAGCCCGTGATCATCGAGAACGTGTCGGGTGCGGGCGGCAGCATCGGGGTGGGTCGGGTCGCGCGCGCAGCGCCCGATGGCTACACCGTCAGCATCGGGCACTGGCAAACGCATGTGTTGAACGGTGCGAGCTATCAACTCCCGTATGACGTGGTGAAGGATTTCGAACCGGTGTCGCTGCTGGCCGACACGCCGCAATGGATCGTTGCGCGCAAGACGTTGCCCGCGAAGGACCTGAGCGAATTGATCGCCTGGCTGAAAGAAAATCCCGGCAAGGCGACGGCGGGCACGGTTGGCGTCGGCGGCCCGGAGATCACCGGCATCTACTTCCAGAAGACGACCGGAACAAGCTTCCAGTTCGTGCCGTACCGCGGCGGCGCTCCGCTCAACCAAGATATGTTGGCCGGGCACATCGACTTCGGTTTCGGTCAGGCGGCGAGCACGTTCGTGCACGTGCGCAACGGTAACCTCAAAGCCTACGCGGTGATGGCCAGAAGGAGATGGGCCGCGGCGCCGGACGTCCCCACCATCGATGAAGCCGGGGTGCCGGGGCTTTATGCCTCGTTTTGGCACGGGCTCTGGGTGCCGAAGGGAACGCCCACGGAGCCCATCGCACGACTCAATTCGGCGGTGCAGGCTGCCTTGGCCGACGCAACCGTGCGGCAGCGATTTGCCGATCAAGGCCAGGACGTTCCACCGCGCGAGCAGCAGACGCCCGAAGCGCTCGCCGCTCAACAGAAGGCCGAGATCGAGAAATGGTGGCCGATCCTCAAGGCGGCGAACATCAAGGGGGAATAAGTCCCCGTATCGTCAGGGAGCGATGCCGTGAAACTTGCCCGTCGGACATTTCTGCATCTGGCAGTTGGCGCTGCCGCGCTGCCGGCTGTCTCGCGCGTCGCGACGGCGCAGGGCTATCCGTCGCGGCCGGTGCGGCTGGTCGTGGGCTTCGCCGCCGGCAGCACGACCGACATCCTTGCGCGGCTGATGGGGCAATGGCTCTCTGAGCGGCTCGGCCAACAATTCATCATCGAGAACCGGCCGGGTGCCGCCGGCAACATCGCCGCCGAGGCCGTCGTGAAGGCGCCCGCCGACGGCTATATGCTTCTCATGGTCCCGCCCGCGGCCGCGATCAACGCCACGCTCTATGACAAGCTTCCCTTCAATTTCCTCAGCGATATGGCGCCGGTCGCCGGCGTGGTGCGCGTACCCAACGTCGTGGAAGTCAATCCATCGGTTCCGGTGAAGACCGTTCCCGAATTGGTCGACCATGCCAAGCGCAATCCGGGCGCGCTCAGCTTCGCCTCGGCCGGCATCGGGACCGCAAGCCATATGGCCGGCGAGCTGTTCAAGGTGATGACCGGCGTCAACATGGTTCACGTGGCCTACCGCGGTGATGGGCCGGCGATGACCGATCTCATCGGCGGGCAGGTCCAGGTCGGGTTCGCGACCATGACCGCGTCGATCCAACACATCCGAGCCGATCGGCTGCGCGCGCTGGCGGTGACCACGGCGACGCGCTCGCAGGCGCTGCCGGACATCCCGACCGTCGCTGATTTCATACCGGGCTACGAGGCGAGCTCGTGGTTCGGCATCGCCGCGCCGAAGGATACGCCCGCCGCGATCGTGGACGCGCTCAACAGGGAAACCAACGCGGGCCTCGCCGATCCCAAGATCATGGAGCGGCTCGCCGACATGGGCGGGATGGTGCTCGCAGGCTCGCCCGCCGATTTCGGCAAGCTCATCGCCGACGAAACCGCAAAGTGGGCCAAGGTGATCAAGGTTGCGGGCATCAAGCCGCAGTAACCTGCAGCCTCGCCCCATCCTTGACGTGCGCGGCGCGAATCCCGCTAGCCAGCGCCATCTATGATGAGGGAGATGCTGGCCATAAGGAGTTAGCCATGGCTCAGCCGGATTATAGGTACGCAACCACTGAAATCGGCGTCCAGTTTGATCCGCACGGAATCCGCGCATGGCTTTCCTGCGTCCTGGACGACGGCAAGACGCTGCTGCTCGCAACCGACCGCGTGACGCTTCGCGAAATGTGCCGAGAGATACAGGAGAAACTGAATCGGTAGCGCTACGGTCGATCGCAGGCGCCTTGTTATTTGGCCGATCGTAACCATATCTAATCCGATCTACTCACACGACTCTTGCCGTTTCCCGGCCGCGAGTTTTGTCAGCCCAATATGGGGGGGTCTTATTTTGGGCCTTAGCGAGGAGTTGCGATATTGATCATGAATGCCGATGACGCGGATCGTCGCGCCGGAGCGCTGTTCAAGAAGGAGCAGCAATTGCGCGAGGCCCAACAAGCAATGGCCGAGTACCAGGCCGAATTGCAAGCGATGCGGGAAAAGACTGCGCGGTTGCGGGCGCTCCGGTTGGCGGGCGACGCCGCCAATCAGAGCACGCCGTCCGCCAATCAGAAGGGCGCGGCGCGACCGGGCGGCGCCGTGCAAGGACCGCGGGCATCGCGCGCGTCGATGGCGCACGCTCGGCCCACGCGGCGTCCGGCGCGAGTTCGAGCGGCGGCGACGCAACGAACGGGGTCTTTGAACGCGAGACGGGTCAAGGGCGCTTAGTTATTGGGGGCGCCATCTCAGTTGCCCATGACATCTCAGTTGCCCATGACGAGGCCGCCGTCGACGTTGACCGCCTGGCCCGTCATGTAGTCGGCGTCGCGGCTTGCGAGAAAGCTCACGACGCCAGCCACGTCCTCGGCGGTTTCGGGTCGGCCGAGGGGGATCACCGAGGTTCGCCGCTTCCAGGCCTCACCGGTTTGCCAGCCCTCGAGCTTACTCCATTCGGCGTCGATCTTCCTCCACATGGGCGTGTCGACCGCACCAGGGCAGATGCAATTCGACGTGATCCTGTGCGGCGCCAGCACCTGCGCGGCGCTGCGCGTGATGCTCACAACGCCGGCTTTGCTGGCCGCGTAGTGGGCCATCAACGCTAGGCCGCCGCGGTAGGCGGCGATCGACGCGGTCTGGATCAACTTTCCCCGCAGCTCGGAGCCCGCAATCGGCGTCTGCTGACTCATGCGTTTGGCGGCGGCTTGCAACACGAAAAAGACGGCGCGCAGGTTGACCGCCAGCATGCGGTCCCACTCGTCCTCGGTGAGCTCGAGCAGCGGCCGGATTTCGGCAACGCCGGCGTTGTTGAACAGCACGTCGAGCCGCCCCCAGCGCTGGTAGGCGAGATCGAGCATGCGCTCGATGTCCGCCGCGCGGGTCACGTCGATCTGGATGGAGGCCTGTCCGAGCTCGTCGGCAAGGGTCTTGACGCCGTCGCCATTGACATCCGCCAACAACAGTTGCGCGCCGTCGCGCGTCATGCGCCGCCCGCAGGCGGCGCCGATGCCACTCGCAGCGCCCGTGATGAGCGCATGAATACCGTCGAGCCGATCGGTCATCTGGTCCCGTGGGAAGATAGCGGAGTTGGAACGCCGTCGTCGATAGACAAGAAATCGTTCGGCGAATGGGCATTGCCGGGCTGCGGCGTCCACGCGCTCGCGCTATCCGCTCGCGACCTCCTTGAACCGCCGTAAGGTCTCGATGTGATCGTCGAAGTTTAAGATGCGGTACATGGGATACAACATCACCATGCCGGCGCCGAGTCGACGCCAGCCGTCGGCGGCGGCCGCCCAGCCTTGCGGGTCCGCGCTATGCATGCGCAGCCAGCCTTCGATGCCGAACTTGGCGGGATCGCGCCCGAACGACTTGATCTGCTCTTTCAACGCCGCGAGCTTCTGCTCGGCCTGCGCGTCGGCGGCCATGATCGGCATCCAGCCATCGCCGAGCCGAGCCGCGCGCGTTATCGCGGCGTCCGACGAACCTCCGAACCAGATCGGGATCGGTCGTTGCACCGGCGGCGGCACGATGCTCACTTCCTTGAGATTGTGGAAGCGCCCCTTGAAGCTCACGAGGCTCTCCGTCCACAGCCGACGCAGGACCCTGACTTGTTCGGCTTGGCGCGCGCCGCGCGTCTTCCACTCCACGCCGAGCGCTTCATACTCGACGTGGTTCCATCCCAGACCAATGCCGAGCCGCAAGCGTCCACCGCTCAGGAGATCGGCCTCCGCCGCCTGCTTTGCGATGACCCCAGTCTGGCGCTGCGGCGCGATCAGAATGCCGGTCGAGAGCCGGATGGTCTTGGTGACCGCCGCCAAAAAGCCGAGCGTCACGAAGGTCTCGTGGAAGGACGCCCTCTCGTCGTAGAGCGGAACCCAGCCGTCCCGCGCCGTCGCGCCAAAGACGTGATCGGGGACCTCGATATAGGCGTAGCCGAGATCTTGTGCCGCCTGGGCCCAGTCGCGGATCTTCGCGGGATCGTTGCCGATATCGAGCGACGGGAAGAAGGCGTTGAGCTGCATGGGGGGCCTCGGTACGTCCGTTCCGTTCCAATAGGCGACCGCAGTGCGACTCGTATTCGCCAATTTGTTGGAAAGAAAGAGGTTAGCGACGCCGGAGTCCGGCGGTCGCGGAAACGGCTACGTGGCGCCAAACAGCATCATTGCAGCTGGGCCAGCACGGCCTTCGCCTCCTTAACATCCCGCGTGTCGAAGCCTTCGGTGAAACGGCTGTGGATGGATGCAAGCCCGTCGCGCGCCTCGACATGCTTGCCTTGCCGCATCCAAAGCCTGGCCAGGTCGGTTGCCGCCCGAAGCTCGAGCGATCTTGCCTGCTGGCTGCGTGCTATTCGCAAAGCCTGGTCGAGCAGGGACTCTGCCTCGGCGTCCGACGCGCCACGCATGAGCAGCGCGCGGGCCTTTAGTCGATACAGTTCGGCCTCAAAGCACCGTTCGCTGTTACGGCTGACGATCGAGAACCCCTGATCGATCAGCTCCAGTGCTGCCTCGGCTTCGTTGCGAAACAGCAAGGCCGCACACACCAGCACGAACTGGGCGGTGATGCCGAGCTGATAACCGGCGCGTTGATACTCATCCAACGCCACCTTCACCTCGTCGAATCGGCTGCCCGATGGGTCCAGCATGGCCGCGCAGATGCCCCGGATCGCGCGCGACAGTCCGAGCCACTGGCGGAATCCGTGTTGCTCCGATATGGCGAGACAGCGCTCCGCGTACGCCTGAGCAATTGTCGCTTCACCGCGCAGAGTATGCAGGACGGACGCGTAGTACCAGGCGTAAGCGTGCGTGTGCGCATGTTGGACCGTGTCGGCGCGTTTAAGCGCGGCACCCATTCGCGCAACCGCCTCGTCGACTTGGCCGAGAGCCCAGAGCACCCACGACATGAGGGCCAGCATGGCCACTCCGGCATCCTGGCCGGCTGCCCGAGCAGCCATCTTGTCGGTCTCCTCACTTGCGTTGAACAACTCGATAGCGCGTTCGATCGCCTCACGGGCCTCGACGATGCGTCCCAAGAAAAAGAGAATCATCGCCCGTCCGCGTGTCGCGTTGATTAACGCGGGCCGATCACCGCGCGCTTCGGCGGCATTGAGTAAGGCCGCGACCGCTTCGAGGGCCTGCGGCAACTCGCCCCGCACCACGCTCACGGTCGCCAGCCAGAACATCACCTGAAGATACTCGGGCGGCTCTCCGAGCCGCTCGCACAACTCGCGAGCACGGGCGAAGGTCGCCACTGCCGTGCTCGCGGCCGGCCCATGCGTGGCGATGAGGCACGGCCCCAAGACCAGCTGAAAATCAAGCTCGGACCTATCCCTCCCCTTGTCGGCCGGTAACCGGCTTGTCAGCTCGATCCCGCGCTGCAAGTGTGCGTTGGCCTCGAGATTGGCCGAGCGCAAGGCCGCGTTCTTGCCGGCCTGGAGCCAGTGTTCGACCCCCTTTTCGATCAGTCCGGCTTCGGTCAGATGGTGCGCCAGCGTTTCGGGCTGAGTTTGCAAGATTTCAGGGAACCGTTGCTCGAGCGCGTTCGCAATGGCGGCGTGTAGATGCACGCGGCGGCTTCTCACGAGGCTGGCATATGCCGCGTCCCGTACCAGCGTGTGCTTGAAGGTGTAAACCGCGTGCGGAACTTCGCCCCGGCGGAAAATCAATTCCGACCGCACCAACTGGTCAAGCGCCTCTTCCAGTTTCTCCCTCGGCAATCCCGCGACGGCGTTCAGCAATTCGTAATGGAACTCGCGACCTGCGACGGCGCCGATCTGCGCCACCTCCCGGACCGGTGCCAACCGATCAAGACGCGCCATCAGCGACGCGTGCAACGTTGTCGGGATCGCCAAAGACGGCAGCGGACGTTCGAGAACATACTGGCCATCCTGTTCCTGCAACAGTCCGCTTTCCAGCACCGTCTTGGTCAGTTCCTCAATGAACAGCGGCACGCCATCGGTGCGAGCGAGAATCTCGTCCATGACCTCCTTCGGCAATTTCTTGCCGCCCGTCACCCGCTCGACCAATGCCGCGCCCTCGCGTCGGCCAAGGCGCGTGAGCGGGACCGTCGTCATGTGCGGGTAACTCGGCCAGGGCAACGTGAATTCGGGCCTCGCAGTGGCAAGCAGCATTACCCGAAGCTGCGGCACGTGCTCCACCATGGCCGTGAGCAGCTCCAACGAGGTTGGGTCGATCCAGTGGATATCTTCGAAAATCATGAAAACCGGCTGCCGTGCCGCCAACCCATCGAGCTGAGCCAATAAGGCCGCCAACGTCTTCTCCTTGCGTTTTTGTGGACTCAGCTCCTGCAGTTGGTAGCGATCGCTGGCCGGCAATGCGAACAGGCTGGCCAGAACCGCCACGTGTTCCGGGTCCGCGGTGGATCGCGCAACGAGAGCGTCAAGTTTTGACAGCTTCTCCGTGACCGAGTCGCTGCGCTCAAACCTGGCGGCACGTTCGAGCTGGCCGATGAATGGGAACAGAGCACTGTTGGTATGATGCGCCGAGCAGAAATAGCGCAACGCGATGTGCGGTTCACTCTGGAGCCGCTCCTCGAGCGCGAGCGCAATGTGCGACTTGCCGATCCCCGGCTCCCCCGTAAGCACCACCACTCGGCCTTCCTCTTGCGTCGCGTGTCGCCACCGGCGCAGCAGCAGCTCGATCTCCTCTTCACGCCCGAACAGCGGCGGCAGTTTGGTCTTGTGCATCGCCTCGAAGCGGCTCTCCACGCCGCTCGCCCCCAGCACCTGCCAAACCGGCACCGGCTCCGCCCAGCCCTTTAGCGGGACAGGGCCGAGATCGCGGTAATCGAAGTGCCCGCCAGTGAGCCGGCGCGTGTTCGGGCAAATCAGCACTGTCCCTGGCTCCGCCAGCGTTTGCAGTCGCGCCGCGAGGTTCGGCGTCTCACCAACGACGGCCTGCTCCGCCGGGGTCTCATCAATGAGAAGCTCGCTCACGATGACAGTGCCGGTTGCGATGCCAATGCGAACCTGCAGTGCGGCGTCGACATTTGTCCGCAGATTCGCCACCGCATCGACAAGTGCGAGCGCGGCGCGCACTGCCTGTTCGGCGTCATCCTCTTGCGCGCGCGGATACCCGAAATAGGCGAGCACGCCATCGCCCATGTATCGCGCGATCATGCCCTGGTAGCGACCGATGACCTCGCCGATGCAGGCCTGATAGGACGCGATCACGGCCCACATCTCTTCCGGGTCCAACCGCGCCGAAAGGGCAGTCGAGCCGACCAGGTCGCAAAACATCAGCGTCAGTTGGCGTCGCTCGGCCTCGTCCCGCGGCACCGGTTCGGTCGCTGTCTCGGCCGGCGCAGGAGCGGCTGGAAGCTCCGCGATCGCGCGCAGAATCTTGCGGCGATGCCCGAGTAGAACGCCGAGATCCTTGAGGTCTTCCTCCGTCAGATCGCGGATGACCGAGAGGTCAATGCCGTTGTCGGCGAACCGTTGGGCGTACTCACTCAGGCCGATCGATGCTAGCCACTCGGCAATGCCTTTCATGGCACTTCCCGTGGATGGCGTGCTGCATCATACGCGCTTGGTGTTCCGGCGTCATCGCGCAATGCTTGAATCTGGAGCAGGAGTTCCAGCGCGCTGCGTCGAAGCCGTGCATTCTCGGCTTCGAGCCGTTCAAGGACTCTCCGCTCATCAAGCCCCGTGATTTCAGACTTCCATGATGGCAGACCTAGCCTTTTGAAGGCATGTCCATTCGAACCGCCGCTCGGTTGCCAAGCGCGCTCACGTGCAAGCTGCAGGCTCAGTACATTGTTCATGAACCATCCCCTTATCCCCACCCATTCCCCCAACCATTGGTTGGATGGTACCCAGGTCCTCCGGAATGCTCTCGATCGCCGGCGTAAGCACGCAAAGAAAGCCCCGCGTTGGCGGGGCTGAGTTCGGGAGGAACCATCGAAGGTGAGCACCGCACACGCGGGTACCACTCGACTAGGCCCGCTGTTGCGCTCGCGATGTGATGGCGATCACAAAAATGCGCTTTTTTGCCGCGTGTTGCGGAGATGTCCGCCCGACCATGAGGTGCGGGATCACGGGCGATGTCGCCAGAAGTAAAGGTCGACCTTGCCCGCCTCGCGCCATGCGGTGTCACTTACCATGAGATAACACGCGACCGTAACATCGTACGTCGAGCAAAAGAGACCGTAACCCAATGGAATTTCTGTTAACGACAGGCCCGCGAGTGAAGCGCCGGACAGACAATGGGATAAATCCCAGAGCCCATGCATGACATAGCCAACCGCGATAGCAGATCGGGAAAAGAGCCCACCCACGGCACAAACAAGGAAAACGGCAACGCCGACGACTTCAGTTTGCCAGGCGTGCGTTGAGGCCCCGAAATAGGCGGCGAAGCTCAGGTAAAAGGCGGCAATTACGACGAGGAACGAGGCCCAGAATATCTGCTCCCATCGTCCTTGGAAGATTCGTCGAAAGACAAGAATGCTGCCGATCGCGCTGAGCAGACCGATAACGACATACAACACAGCTACGACGAGCCCACCGATGAACTGGCTGCTCGATCCAGCTCCGGTGATCAGATTTTGTAGTAGCGCTGAGTTCATTGTTGTTGCTCCGACTCTACCGTCCCCAGAACCACCGATTTCTCGTAGAGATTATTCAGAGCTTTGGGGGCAAGGCAGATGCATAAGCCCGCCCCGCCGGGCGTTCACAATCGTACGCCGCGCGAGCGTCGGTCGTCAGGTTTTCGGAGGTCGATCACCACATGGGACCGCGCGATGCTCGAAACCGTCGCCGCTGGCTTTCCGCGAACGCTTCCGGTGATGTCAGCTCGGCAATCCACCAGTCTTTGAGGCTATGGTCTTCGGCGTAGGATTCGGCATCACCGCTATCGGCGAACAAGCCGACAATTTGGAAGCCATCCGCAGGACTGCCGCATATCAAGATTGTCCCAGGCATGGTTCCCTTTTCTATTTTTAAGATGCGTCAGAGGCAGATGCGCGCACCGCGTTGGCTGTTGGATGCTACCTATTCCGGTGATCGGAAAAGCCCGGCGGCATTCCAATCGTCACCATCAACCCGGATGCATGGTGCCGGCGGGCAGACGTCGGGCGCGGCAAGCGACGTCACAGGGGGTCGGCGCAGACGCAAACAAACGGGGCTGAAAGATCCCTCCGGGGCCGGCAAGAATATTCGCGGACCGCACCTCAGGCCGGAACGTATATGGACGACAGCACGAGAAGCGTCCCGAGCATGGTGTAAAGCAGGATGCCGGTGCGGTCCGAGGTCCAAGTCATGGCGTATCCCTTCATGGCGTTTTCCCCTTGTTCCACGCGGGTTTATCTCGCCGTTTGGGATATACGAGGCCGCACCCGTCGTCTGTGATCGCCGTCACTTTTTTGCGCTTTTGGCCCCGATTCTGAGGGCGAAAAGGCCTCGCCGGCACGGCCAGCGGTCCGTGCCATTGCCCCAGCCGGAGGCTTTTTGGGCCCCCTGCGCTATCCGGCGTTGAGCCCGCACGCCGTGCAACCCTGCCGCCATATAAGCGTGCTAGTCTCGCTCAATCCCCAGTCGACGTGCGCTCACGAGCGCGTCTTGCGCCGGTATTTCGGTTCGTTTGGCGGATTGGTTTCGGGCTTCTCTTTTTCGGCCGGCGCGGCGCGGCGTCCTGCGCGGCCGTGGCGGCTGTCTCGGCTTGCTTGAGGGCGATTGCGGCGCGCCATTTCGCGGGATGGACTCTGCGGAGCGCCCGGAACTGTCGTTTCTCCGCTTCGCTCAACGTCGCCTCGTACGCCCGCCGCGCGCGCGCATCATATCGCCAAGCGACGAGCGCCAAGACGGCAAACGCGATCGGAACGACGAGAGGAATCATGCGCCAGGCTATCACGATGCTCGGGCCGTGGCGAACCGCATATGGGCGGCGCCGCGCCGTGAAATCGACGCCAGCCGGGCCAGCGGCTCGGCGCTCTAACGCGTGTCCATCTGCAACCCGATCCGATGGAGGGATGCCATGACTGCGTTGTTTCACGGAGCCGTCACGCGACGCAAATTCCTCGGCACCAGCGCTGCCGCGCTGGCGGCAAGCGCGCTGCCGTCCGCCGCGCCGGCGCAGGGCGCGCGGTTTCGCAGGTTCGAGATCTCCGATCCGGGCATGCCGCCGCGCGTCCTCGACAGCTACAAGAAGGGCATACGTGAAATGCTCAACCGGCCGCCGACGGATCCGCGCAACTGGTACCGCAACGCCTTCATCCATGTGTTCGACTGCCCGCACCAGAACTGGTGGTTTCTGGCCTGGCACCGCGCCTATATCGGCTGGTTGGAGGCCACCATCCGCGAGTTCAGCGGCGACGCGCAGTTCGCGCTGCCCTACTGGGATTGGACCAAGACGCCACGCGTCCCCGCCGCCATGTTCGACGACGTGCTCGATCCCAACAACGCCGCCTTCATCCCGACCTTCGATGCGTTCAAGGCGCAGTTCGACGCGCCCGTCACCGCGCTTTTTGCGGCGTTCTCGCAAGCGCAACAGGACGTGCTGGCGCAGCGGGGCTTGAGCAGCACGGCGGATTTTTGGAGTGCCGTGGCCGCGGCTCCGGCGGGAATGTTCTTCGAGCAGCCGGGCGCGCGCGGCCTCGCCCCGGCGAGCCCCGATCTCGATCGAACCACCAGGGCGACGGTTGCGGCGGCCACCATCAGGAGCGCATTGCGAACCGCGAACTTCTCCGGAAGCGCGAGTGGAACGGACGCCGCCGGGTTCGCCAGCGCGCAGGCAGCGAGCCACAACGATCAAAGCCGCGAAGGCATTCTGGAAAGCCAGCCCCATGACAACGTGCACGGCGCCATGGGAGGCGCCGCGGGAACAGCCTTCATGGTGTCCTTCCTGTCGCCGGTCGACCCCATCTTCTTCCTGCACCACGGCAACCTCGACCGGCTGTGGGACGTGTGGACCCGCAGACAAACTGCGCTCGGACGCCCGACACTGCCGCAAGGCGCGGATCTCACGGCCTGGTCGAACGAGCAGTTCCTGTTCTTCAGCGATCCAAGCGGCCAGCCGGTGGCGAAGACCAACGCGGGCGACTACGCCGCGATGAGCGTCTTCGACTACGACTATTCGCCGGGCTCGGGCGAGGATCAGGTGCCGGCGCCCGGGACTCCCGTCGCGGCACTGCCGGCGACGCGGGCTTTCAGCGCGCAGATCACGTCTGCGACCATCGGCGCCGGCGTTCCGGCGGGCGGTGTGGCGCAGGTGCCCGCGGCCGCGCTCGCCGCTGCCGCCCCGCAGGCGCCGCCGCGCGTCGCCGAGGTCACCTTGAACCTCGGGCCCGCCGACCAGGGCCGGCGCTTCCGCGTCCTGGTCTCACCGGAGGGCGGGGGCAATCCGATCGAAGCGGGCGGGATCACCATCTTCAGCCATCACGTGCATGGTCCCACCACGTTCACCGTGCCGCTGCCGGAAAATCTCGCCGTGGCCGCGGCCGCCCCCGGGGCGAGCGTTCCCCTCGACGTCCGGGTCGTCCCGCTCGAGGCGGCGCCCGGCGTGGCGCCGAGTCCACGCGTGCGCGCGACGGCGACGTCGCCCCAGGTCGCCAAAATCACCGTGCGCACGAGCTGACGACAAGAATGCGGCGGTCTCTGTCGATCGCGACGCTGGTGCTGGGCCTGCTCGGGCTCGCGACGAGCACGCTCGCCGCCGAGGAGTTTTCGATGATCGAACTTGCCGCCCCGCGCGCGGCCGCGCGCGGCGAATCTCTCGAGCTTCAAGTTGCGACCGGGCCGCTGCCGCCGGGCGCGCGGCTGACGCTCTCCACCGAAAGCGGCGAAGTTCTCGGCGCAGTGGCGCCTTACTCACCGGAGCGACGCTCCACGATGGCGACCGTGCCGGTCCCGCGCTCCGCCATCGCCGCCGGACGGCTGCGACTGCGCCTGCAGGTGTTGGAGCCGCGCGCGCCGCCGCGCGCGCCCAAGCCCGGCGAGGTTCAACGTCTCGACCTTGTCGTGGCGCCGCGCAGCGAATGAGTCGACATGCAGGAACAGGGGAAGGTTCCGTCTTCGAGCAATCGAAACCGTAGCGCGCTCTCGTGTCGGCAAATAAGACTCTAGACACCATAAACTAGAGAGCCGTCCGCCATGGGGAGCACTTTGGGCTATAAGGTCTTCCCCCGGGGGAAGACCATCATGGTCAAGCATGGCGCGCTCTCGAAATCACATGTGTATAAACTGCTGCGCTCAAAGGACGCGCGCGTGCGCCGCGCTGCCTTCACACTCCTTGAGACCAGCAATCCCAGGCTCAGACGAAATAGCGAGCTGTTCATAGAAATCACGCGATTCATTTGGGACGCGAATCCGAGCTACGAGGTTTATCGGGAGTTCACCAAGCGCCACTTTCAGGCTCGCTACAAGGTCCACGAGCTCATTGGCGCCCGTCTCGAAATGGAAAATCAAAAGAAGCAGCGCGCCGCGGAGGATCATCTTACCGACAACACGCGCCATCGCGAGGGTGGGTTCTTCACGCGATTGTTTGGGCGCCGATCTCGCAGCAGCCAACGTTGTGAAGCGTCCTGGTCCCAAGCGCGCCGAGGCGCGTGATGCCGCGGCGTCATCGAGGCGCTTGCGGATCGTCACGCGATGCACGCGGCATCCGACTACCACGCGAGTGACTTCGCGCCAGTGTAGTCATGCGCGGGCTTGACCCGCGCATCCATCCTCTTTGTACAAAAGTCTTTACGAAGATGGCGCGAGCGAGGTTGCGAGGTGTCCAGGTATGCTTCTGCCCTTTCGGTGTGATTGTCGTGCAACAGCTTGCCGGGATTTCATTGCAGGATGGACCTCGACGACGCCGAATGAATTGGCCTTTCCGAGACAGCGTGTGCGCTGTGAAGAGGAGGGCTGGGGCATGTCGTCTTATGCAAGTTACTGTCAGGATCAGGCTACCGACTGCGCACGACGTGCGCGACTGGCGCGCTCACCGGAGATCGTCGCCCACTGCCGAAGTTTGGAATTCCGCTGGCTGAGGCTTGCGCAGCAGGCGCAAGCGACAGGCGGCGCCCTGGGCCACGCGAGCGATCTCGCAGCAGCCACATTGGTTCCGCTGGGCGACACGATTGCGACATGCCCGGTGGACTACGCGAAACGAGCCGGAGAGCTGATCGCACGCAGCGCGCGTTCGTTGCACTCGACTTTGCGGCAGAAGAGGTGTGCGCCGCCGCGCGAGCCGAACGGTCCGTGAGATGAAGCGCGCGGGTGCGACGTCGTTGCGAGCCATCAGCTCTCGCTTGAGCATGCTGCCTGTCTGCTCGAGCAGAACACCGACATTCACCGGCAAGTCGGCGCACAGGAGCATGGGTCTCACGCTTCGCCCGACCGGCCTTGGCTCTCCCGCGGACAAAGACCGCAGCGATTACACCGTCTTCAGCGGCGAATTTGCCGTGGGCCGCATCCATGAAGTGCGCGGCGCGCCCGCGGATTTTCAGTGGTTCTGGGCGATCACCGGCATTTTTGGCACGCCCGCGGACATGCGCATGGATGGCCACGCGCCGACGCGCGAATCGGCCGAGGCCCAGCTCGGCGAGAACTGGCGCACGTGGCTGGCGTGGGCAAAGCTGACCGAGATCGAGGGCTAGGGACGCGCCGTGCCATCGACGCGCCGCGCCCGGCGGGCATAGGTCTTCCGCCGGGCGAGCCTCACAGGTGTTTCATTGGTGATGAGCCAAGGCCGGGCGCCCTGTCTCATGTCACGAGTTGCTCACGCGCTGCGCGGATTTTCTGCTCGGCGCGCGAACAGCGACGTCGTTCTGGAAAAGAACCAGAAGGCGCATGCCGCAGCGAGCGCCGCGCCCAAGATCAACAAGAGATAGGTGATCCAGGACGACTCGTCCGGTACGGCGGCGGCAGCAGCACGATCGAGGTCATTGACCTCGTTCGCGTCGACCACTTGCACCGCATTTGTATTTGTCTTGGCAGCTTCCGTGGCGTCTACGCTTGCCGCCGCTGGCGCGGTCCCTGGCGCACTGGCGCCAGCGCCCTCGGTACTTGGGAGAGCCGGCCAAGCGGTCGCCGCGGTCGCCACCGGACTTTCGTCGCGGCTTTGGTCATTGCGAGGTTGGTCCGCAGGCGACGGCACCATCGCGGCAGGAGCTTCTGCCGCTTTCTGCGAGATGGAATCGGCCGCGTGCTCCTGCGCGGCGGGTTTGCTCGCCTTCGCGCGGGCGGTGGCGCGTGGCGCCTCCCGTTCGCGCTTCGCCTGCGCCTTCTCATTCGGGCGCGTTGCTTGGCTCGCTTTCTTTTGCGGCTGCGCCGACGGCGCGGCCTGAGCCGGCGCATCGGCGGTCTCTTGTGGCACCCTTATCGGGCACGGGTACCGATCGTCATCGCACGCCTGCGCACTCGTCAATGGCAGACCCGCGAACACACCAGCCCCCGCTATCACGATTGCCAAAGTGCGTAGAGTGAGCATGCATCCTCCTAATCCCCTAGAGGTGGATGGGCCTACATTCCGCGCCGCCACAATGGCGCCGCATTGGCGCAAATGGGGCATTGTTCGCGCAATCCGGGGGCGCAAATGTTAACGGTTCCAAGGATCAAAGCATTGCCAACAGCGGACTTATGCATGCGCCGATGACGGCGATCGAATTGTTATGGGGCGCCGGCCGATGCGGTACGAGAGGCTCCCTGCTTCGGTCCCAGCACCACCACAAGCGCGCCCGTCTTCACCCGACTGTAGAGATCGATCACATCCTCATTGGTCAACCGGATGCAACCCGACGAGATCGCATGTCCGATCCATCCGGGCTGGTTCGTGCCGTGGATGCGATAGAGCGTGTCCTGCCCGTTGGTATAAAGGTAGAGGGCGCGGGCGCCCATTGGATTGGCTGCACCGCCTTCGACATAGTCCGGAAGAGGTCCTAGCCGCCGCTTCTCATTCGCGGTTGGCGTCCACCCTGGCCATTCTTCCTTGCGGCCGACGGTGGCCACGCCGGACCAGGCCTGAGCGTCTTCGCCCACGATCGCGCCGTAGCGAACCGCCTTACCTTCGGGGAGCACGTAGTAGACGTAGCGTGCGTCGGTATCGACCAGGATCGTGCCTGGCGATTCCTTGCGGTGGTATCGAACGACCTGACGCCGATAGGCGGGCGGAATCCACGCCTGCCGGTAGGGAGGGTTCGCCAGTTGCTGCCTGTCGCGCGCCGTGAAATTGGCGTCCGGCACGGGACCAGCAGAAGGCGCCATGCGGCCGAACAGCGCCTCGAAAATATTTTGGGCAGAGGCCGAAGCCACGGAGGTGAGAAGCGTCGTGGCCGTGACGCCAGTCACGAGGATGTCTTTGACGCCGCGGCTCAAGCGGGTCTGCCGACGGATCAACAAAGCGAAAGGTCCCCCGACTCGCGCGCCAACGATCCCCAGCGCACCGTCTTTCAATACCTTCGGTGACGGGCGGAAGTATGACCTCGGAGTGCCGGGAGTAAGACGTTTGGAACCAATAGCGTCGAAGACGATTGCGCCGACAAAGCATGCCTCCCTGGGACTCGCCAGGCACGAGCGGGAGGGAGGCCCCGGGGGACCTGCTCCTCCGGGGCCAGGTGGTCTCGCTGCGTCCTAGGCCGTATCGGAGAACCACCCGCCCATGATCTACGAAGGTCTGTGCAGAGTTCCCTGGGAACGCCGGTGGGGATCTGAAAAACAATCGCTGTGATATTTTTGCAAGCCTGAAGACGGCCGCTTGCTGCCGTCTCTACCCAAATTGTTGCGGCTCCCCATCTTGTCGTCGGCGACGCGGGCACGATTCTAAAAAGCACCAGCATCCCGATACCGGATGAGCGCGTAGCGGAACCATTTCCGTCCGCCGTGCATTTGCGTGCATGCAGGCGGGTCGGGATCGGGCGTGTGCGCAAGTCTTTGGGCGCGAAGTGGCCGCAGGCCTCTTCGGCGCGATCCTATGTTTCGCCGCCGGCGCCGCATCGGCTCAAGAATCCACGAAAACCTCGACGCAAGCAGCGACGAAAGCCTCGGCCCAAGCAGCGGCGAAAGCAGCGACGAGAGCAGCGACGAAAGCATCGACGCAAGCAGCGACGAAAGCATCGACGCAAGCAGCGACGAAAGCCTCGGCCCAAGCAGCGGCGAAGGCAGCGACGAGAGCAGCGACGAAAGCAGCGACGAGAGCAGCGACGAAAGCATCGACGCAAGCAGCGACGAAAGCCTCGGCCCAAGCATCGACGAAAGCCTCGGCGCAAGCAGCGACGAAAGCCTCGGCCCAAACATCATCGACGAAAGCAGCGGCGAAAGCCCCGGCCCAAGCATCATCGGCAAAAGCAGCGACGAAAGCATCGTCGCAAGCATGGGCAAAAGCATCGCCGCAAGACGCATCGGCGCAACTGCCGCTAAAACTTTCAGGCAGCCAGCTCGAGCCGGTCAAATGGACCGAGCTCGCGGGCTGGACGGCCGATGATCATCTCGCCGCTTTCGCAGCCTATCGGGAGAGCTGCCGCGCCGCGCGCAAGACGTCGCGCACCGACGATCACGCCGCGATCTCTGCTGCCCTGTGGAACGTCTGCCGCGACGCCATGGACCTGCGGCCACGGGATGCGGATACCGCGCGCGCCTTCTTCGAACGGAACTTTCAACCCGTTCGCATCGCGCGCCTGGGCGAGGTCGAGGGGCTTCTGACCGGCTATTTCGAGCCGGTTGTTGCGGGTTCGCGCTTTCCCAGTCCCGAATTCCACGTTCCGGTCTACCGCCGGCCGCGTGATTTGGTGGCCGTCGGCTACAAGGACGCCTCCATTGCATTTCCGAACAAAGGTGCGCGGATCGCTCGCCGCACCGCGAACAACGAGCTCGTGCCGTACCACGACCGCGGCGCCATCGAGGCCGGCGCGCTCGATGGGCAGAAACTCGAAATCTGCTGGCTCAAGGATCCGTTCGACCTGCTCACGATGCAGATCGAAGGCTCGGCACGCGTGATCCTCGAGGACGGCACGCCGCTGCGCATCAGCTACGATTCGCACAACGGTTATCGCTATGGCTCGATCGAGCGCGTGCTCGTCGAACGCAATCTCATCTCGCGCCAGGAGATGTCGGCGCAGCGCATTCGCGACTGGATGGCCGCGCATCCGGACGAAGCCGCGAAGGTGCGCGCCGCCAACCGCTCCTATGTGTTCTTCCGCATCACCGGGCTCACGAACGACGGCGAACCGGTCGGCGCGCAGGGGGTGCCGTTGACGCCGGGCCGCTCCATCGCCGTCGACCGGCTGCACGAATACGGGACGCCGTTTTTCATCGAAGCCAATCTGCCGATCGAGAGCGTGAAGTCGGTTTCGCGCTTCGGCCGCCTGATGATTGCGCAGGACACGGGATCGGCGGTGGTCGGACCGGCGCGCGCCGACCTCTACTGGGGCGCGGGCGATGACGCCGCTCGCATCGCCGGCCGCATTCGCCATCCCGGTCGCTTCGCGATGCTCGTTCCGCGCGAGCTCGACATGGTCGCGGCCGGCAGGCATATGCCGTTGCCGGTGCCGAAACCGAATATCGCCGAGATCGAAGTCGACAAAACGGACGGCAAACGCGCGCCAAGTTCCGCCAAGGCCGGCGGGATCGTGGCCGGCAAGCATGTGCCATTGCCGGCGCCAAAGCCGAAGATTCCCGGGATCGAAGTCAAGAAAGCGGATGGCAAAGGCAGGACGGGTTCCGTCAACTCCGGCGATGATTGGCGAGCGGCGGCAAGGTCGGGCCGGCAAGCCGCCCCCGCGCGAATGGCGAATTGAATCGATGTTGCGTGGCTGCGCTTATCTTTGATCAATGTTTCTGCTTTGCACACATTCGCCGCGAAAGCGGACATGCGATATGGCCAAGCTCTTGCGCGCGCCGCAATCACATCGGCGGCGTTACTCCATCCCGGCCGACTCGCCACGCGCGACCTTGCAGCGTTCCATCGGGCTGCTTAACCGCGACGATGAAGACTTTTGCACCAGGCTTGAGATCGCTCCTGTCCCCCGGCACGTAAACAACGATGGGCGTATTGGCGGGGACAAAGATTTTCTTTTCTCCGTCCTTGTATTTCAGCGTCAGCGTTTGCCCGTCAACCGCGGTGACAACCTGCTCAACGTTCGCGTTGGTCATTGTGCTCTGCGGCTGAAGATCCCATGGATAGTGTCCTTCTCCGGTTCCGCGCATGGCCTCGGGAAAGATATGTACTTCCAGTGCGCTCTGGCTGCCGTCAGCCCGCGGCATCGCCGTGACACCCACGAACGAGCCCTGCTTGATGTCTGAAAGCGATGCCTTGACCACGCCGGCGATCTGCGGGTTGTCGGCGAGCGCCACCTTTAGCTCGGCGCCATCGCGTGCCTTCACCAGATAAGTCGAGCCATCGAGACGTTCGATGGTGCCGCGTACGCGAACCGTATCTTGTGCCAAGGCCGTTGCGATATCTGGCAGCATCACGGCGAGCCCAAGAACGACGCTCGCAAGCGCCGCTACCGCCGTTTTGTAATTGGCTTTCATGACTTCCTCCCATTGATTGGTGGTGAACGTCGGCGCAACGAGCGATGGAGGTATGGGCGGATTCGGCCGGTCCATGGTCCCAGGTTGCGACCCCCACGTCCGCGCAGCGGCATCAGCCAGGACGAACTCGGAAATGCCGTGCCGAAGGATACGCGGGCGCGACGCAACCGGCCAGCGTTTCTTGTCGTGACCGCGCTCGCTGGGCCAGGAATGCTCATCGAAGTCAACGTGATTGCGAGCATGCCGGAGCGGCCGCTAGCCATCAAATGCCGTGGGCTGACTGAAACTGCACGATTTCCTGT
>Ga0306923_10001533_pt1 | contig 20605 bp, 16 predicted proteins | sample sta12Can44000108_FD_203841 | JGI IMG/M metagenome (GOLD analysis project Ga0306923, IMG submission 203841) | Lab enrichment of tropical soil microbial communities from Luquillo Experimental Forest, Puerto Rico - statanox.12C.anox.44.000.108 (v2)... | ecosystem: Environmental > Terrestrial >... | reverse complement strand
CAAGCGGAAGCCTCCAGTTTGAAAAAAGGCGAATCGCTGATGGATACGGTACGCACACTCGAAGCAATGAAACCCGATGCCATTGTTATGCGCCACAGCTCGTCGGGTGCGCCGCATTTCGTTGCCGAGCGGCTGGAAATTCCCCTGCTGAACGCGGGCGATGGAACGCACGAACACCCCACCCAGGCGCTGCTCGATGCGCTGACCATCCGCGACCGCAAAGCCCGGCTCGAGGGCCTGCGTGTAACCATTCTCGGCGACATCCTGCACAGCCGTGTCGCACGTTCGAACATCCACTTGTTGAGCAAATTCGGCGCAGGAATCACGCTCTGTGGTCCCTCCATGTGGGTTCCTCGGGAAGTGGAAACCCTGGCCCCTCAAATCCGCCGTACTCTTTGTATCGAGGAGGCCCTCGAGGGAGCTGATGTAGTGATGACGTTGAGGGTCCAAACCGAACGTATTCATGAGCCCGCGCTGGCCCCTGAGGAATACATTGCCCGATACCAACTGACCCCCGAGCGGCTGCGGCGCGCAAAGTCCGACGCGCTCGTCATGCATCCTGGTCCCATGATTCGCGGACTGGAAATCGATGATGCAGTTGCGGACGGACCGCAATCCTGCGTACTGGAACAAGTCACGAATGGCCTCGCCGTGCGTATGGCGCTGCTCTACCACCTGGTGGGCGGTCCGCCAGCGGACGCACCTCATCCCGCAAAGGACTGACGGATGCCTCTGTTGATCAAGAATGGCCGAGTGCTCGATCCAGCCAGCAAGACTGACGCGACTCTCGATGTGTTGCTCGATGTCGACCGAATTTCCCAGGTGGGCGCCCATCTCGAAGCAACTGGTGCGGAAGTTTTCGATGCAACAGGCCTGATCGTCGCGCCGGGTTTCATCGATCTGCATTGCCATTTGCGCGAGCCTGGCCAGGAGCTTTCCGAAACGATTGAAACTGGCACGCGCGCCGCCGCCCGTGGAGGTTTCACCGCCGTTTGCTGCATGCCCAACACGCAGCCGGTGAACGACAACGCATCGGTGACACGGAGCATCCTCGAAAGAGCCGCCGCCTCGGGGAGCGTGCGCGTGTGGCCCATCGGCGCCGCTTCGATGGGAAGCAAGGGCGAGGCGCTCGCAGAAATCTCGGGGATGAAGGCGGCCGGGGCCGTGGCCATCAGCGATGACGGCAAACCAATTGCAACCGCCCGTCTCCTGCGCCAAGTGATGGAATACTGCGAATCGCTCGGCCTTCCTGTCATCGACCACTGCGAAGATCCATCGCTGTTTGCCGGTGGCGTCATGCGCGAAGGTCCGCAGTCGCTTCGTCTGGGTCTGCACGGCATCCCGGGGCAATCGGAATCGATCTGTGTGGGGCGCGATGTGGAAACGGCGCTTCTCACCGGCGCGCGCTTACATATCGCGCATCTGTCCACCCGGCGCTCGCTCGAACACGTCCGCTGGGCCAAGCAGCGTCACCTGCGCGTGACATGCGAGGTCACGCCGCACCACTTTACGCTCACCGACGAGAACGTTCGCTACCATACAAGCTACAAAATGAACCCGCCGCTCGCCCTGCGCGACGATCGGGAAGCGCTGATCGAAGGCCTTGTGGATGGCAGCGTTGACGCCATCGCCACCGACCACGCCCCGCATCATCCCGCCAGCAAAGATGTGGAATTTGACCGTGCTCCTTTTGGCATCACCGGCTTCGAAACCGCGCTGGCGCTCGGCCTTTCCGAACTGGTTCATACTGGCAAGATGCCGCTGATGCGGCTGGTTGAGCTTTGCACTACCGGCCCAGCGGGTGTGCTTGGCATACAGCGAAAGATCGCCGTCGGTCAGCCCGCCGATCTCACGATCTTCTCGACGACACACGAATGGACTTTCCGCGCCGCCGAATCGGCCAGCAAATCGCGCAACACTCCCTTTGACGGGCGCACCTTCCGTGGCGCGCCGATGGCCACCATCGTCGGCGGCCGCATGGCCTTTGGCCCGCTAGCGAGAGCCTGATCGACAACACTCGATGGCCATGAGCTCATCGCCGCAGGCAAGGAAAACCCCCAGCGTTAGTGATTACCTCGCCGCTGAGCGCACCTTCCTAGCCAGGATTCGCACCGGAATCGCCTTTATGGGATTGGGCTTCGTTATCGCGCACTTCGGATTGTTTCTAGAGTGGCTCACGCTGCTGGGGCCCGGCGTTGCTTCCCGCCACCAGGGCTTGTCGATCACAGCGGGGAAGCGGCCAAAGTGGGAATGGCCATGCCCAGCGCCAAGCTGCTCATTTTCGGCAATCCCAAAGGCGGAACGCCGCTCATGATGGCCGCCCCGAGCATTGCACTCGACTTGCCGTTAAAGATCCTCGTTGCGGAGGACGAGAACGGTGCGGTATCGCTCTCCTACAATTCTCCGGAGTACCCAGAGGGGCCCACGGCCTCAGGGCCGATCTCATTCACAACATCGCCGAAGTTGAAACGCTGGTGGCAAAGGCCCTTGAATAAAGAAACAGCTGGGCAGAGGCCTCGCCGAGGCTTTTGCCCCGGAAGGTTGATAAGAGGAGAGGTGGATTTCTGCTGCGACGGAAATTTCTGCGTCGCGGGAACCTGGATTGACCTGGGAAGCGTGCCGGGTCCATCAGTGAGCGGCGGGTTCGGCTGCTGGATGCATTCCGTGCTGGGGCACTTCGTGGACGCCTCGTGGCGGCGCCTCCTGATGGAAGCGGAAGAGTTGATTGAGCGGTCCGGCACCTTTGCCGGTCTGGTAGGACTTCTCGATCGCTTTGGTGACGTAGGCCTTGGCGAGAATCGCCGCTTCGCGAAGTTGCTGACCGCATGCGAGCTGCGCGGCCAGTGCGGAGGAGAACGTGCAGCCGGAGCCGTGCGTGTTCGGGCTTTTCACGTGATCGCCGCCGAACGTATCGATTCCCGTAGCATCGCACAGCACATCGATCGGCCTTTCCAAGTGTCCGCCCGTTACGATCACCGCTCGCGCGCCCATTTCAAGCAATTTCTGCCCGGCCGCCTTCATACCGGCGACGTCCTTTACTTCCATTCCGGTTAAGAACTCGACCTCGGAAATATTCGGAGTGATCACGCCCGCACGCTTTAGGAGTTCATCGCGCACAAACTTGAGTCCCGCCGCATCCAGCAATTCGGCGTTTCCCGAAGTGGGGCGCGACACAGGATCGAGCACCACGTGTGCAAACTTGTGCTGGTCGAGGAAATCCGCGACCGTCGATGCATTCGCGCGGTTGGCCAGCATTCCGATCTTCACCCCGGCCAGCGTGCTGTCCTCAGCAAGAGCTTCCAATTGTCCGCGCAGCACGCTCGAAGGCGTCGCGTGCACGGCACGTACCCCCTGTGTGGATTGCACGGTCAGCGCCGTCACCGCAGCGACCCCATAGCAATTATGCGCTGCGAATGTCTTGAGGTCGGCAGCAATACCCGCGCCGCAGGTGGGATCGAATCCCGCAATCGTCAGAAGGATCGGAGGCGGTGGATTGCTGTGGACGTTGTGATTGGTGTGAGAGCTCAACTCGCAAGTGCCTCCGCGCAGGCACAAATGCCGGTGACATCCACACTCCTGGACGCACCGGCAAGCTAAATTTACGCGGATGCTTCCATAGGCGCAAGAAGAAATTTTTCGCGGAGCCTATGGCTGCCCTCAGTACAGCAAATGCTGTACATTCGGCCCGAAAAATTTCCCGTTTCCCTGCGCCCAGCCGCTGCGCCTCCTCCTATTGGACCGTTCGAACGTTCTCGATCCCCACGATGATGCTGACCACCTCACTGGCGCTGTTACGTCCGAACATCAAATCGGGCGAGTAGATGTCGAATCGATAGCCATACTTCGCCCAGGCCACGAAGTTGGAGCGAATCTCTCCGGCCTGACTTCCCTCGTAAGTATAGATCCCGCAGGCATCCGCTCCGCTAATGTCGCCGATCGTGTTGCGGCGAATTTCGATGTCCTTGTTGGGATTGATGAGCGAAATCCCATTCGAGACGCTGTCACGAATCACATTGTCCTCGATCGTCAGGTGATCGGTGTATCCTGCAGCGATCCCGCCCTGTGCCTGGCTCTGCACGATCTGGTTGGCGCGACGGATGATGTTGTTCTCGACCAAGACGTAGGACGGCGGGAGGGTCGCCTGTCCGCCTGCCACAGCAATTCCGTAATTTGCCGTCGTCGGTGAGGCTCCTGGCGTCATCGTCCCGGTGTAGGAATTGCCTTTCACCGTGATATGCGAGAGTTGATCGGTCGAATTGAAGGGATTAATTCCGATTCCCAGCAGGACATTCTTGAACACATTGCCCGAGATCATCACGTTCACTCCCGAGTGAACCATGATCCCCTCGCCGTTCACGTAACTTCTCACGGTGTTGCCGGAGATGGTGATGTCGGAGCTGACCGGATAGCTGATCCCGTCATCCTGTGGTGCCGTCGTATCCAGCCCGATCGCTACGGTAAACGCGCCGTTGCTGGGCAACTGCGTATGGCGAATTGTATTGTTCAGAATTTCGCCCCTGGCCACGCCGCTGAAACGAATACCGTCAGAAACGCGATCAACTAAATTGTGGTCGACCACTACATCGCTCGCGTTTTGAATCAGTACCGCATGAGTGCAGAAACCTTTAAACGTGTTGTGGGTGATCCTGACGTGGTTGATTTTACCGGTACGGGCATTCTGCAACTTGATTCCGCTGTTGTTGTCTTGAGGCTTGCCGCAGGGAACGCCCCAAAAAGCCAGGCCCGAGACCTCTAAATCGCGAAGCGCGCTGCCGTAGATGACATTGCGGTTACGGCTGGTGTTCCCCAGCCCACCTGCCTGAACCAGCCAGGTGTTTCCGCTGCTGCCCCTGACCTGGACCCCATTTGCCTCGATCAGGATTCCCGGCGCGCCACCGAGCGTAAGCTGCGTGCCCTCGAGCCGCAGAGTGACCGGTTTATCGATGACGATCGTGGAAGCTGCGGTGATCGCGCCGCGATTTCTGAAGTCACAGAGACCTCCCGAGGACGGTAACGCCTGGATGCAGCGACGGAGCTGCGTGCCTCCGTCCGCACGCACCGCTCCCGTTGCGATCAGCAAGAAGCCTAGCAGAGGGGCGAATCGTCGCAAGGTCAATCTCAAACCGAGAAACCCAGGCGATCGGGCTTATGTGCCTTTGGCGAGAGGTCTCGGTCTAGGGCTTGTGTTTTCCCTCACGAGCTAGGAGATTTGCAGAACTCGCGCCTCGAGGGAAGAGGAATTTTAGCCCGCGCCGGGGGGACGAATCAGGGAAACAGACCACGAACCAGCGTCGCGTCGGCCACGCGGCCTACGGCCAGCACGTAAGCGCCCGTGCGCATGTACGTACGGTGCTTTCGTGCCATTTCGTGCACTTCCAGGAACGCCCGGCGCATCACCGATTCAAGTCTCGCGTTCACTTCCTCCATGGGCCAGAAGAAGCTCTGCAAGTCCTGCACCCATTCGAAGTAGCTGGCGGTCACCCCGCCAGCATTCGCCAGAATATCGGGCAGCACCACGATGCCTCGCCGCGCGAGCACTTCGTCCGCATGCGGCGTCGTCGGACCATTCGCCGCTTCCGTCACGATCTTCGCCTTGATCTGCTCCGCGTTATTCAAGGTAATGACATTCTCGAGTGCCGCGGGAACCAGAATGTCGCACTTCATGGCCAGCAGGTCGTCGTTGGAGATGCGCGAGGTTCCCGGCATGCCCACCACCGTCTGGGCGCGCTCTTTATAGCGCATCGCCTTCAACGGGTCGATGCCGCGTGAATTGAAAACTCCTCCGCGCGAATCGCTTATCGCGATTACGCGGGCTTTCTTCTCGGTGAACAGTCGAGCCACCAGCGAACCCGCGTTTCCAAATCCCTGAATCGCCACGCTTGCACCGCGCAGCGACATCTTTTTCACCTTGCAGGCTTCTTCCGTTACGACCAAACATCCGCGCGCCGTCGCTTCCTTGCGTCCTTCCGATCCGCCAATCGAAACCGGTTTCCCGGTGACGACACCCAGCGTCGAATAGCCCTTGGTCATTGAGTAGGTGTCCATGATCCAGGCCATCGTTTGTGGATCGGTGTACACGTCCGGAGCGGGAATGTCTTGTTCGGGACCAATCAATGGCAGAATCTCGGACGTATAGCGTCTGGTCATGCGCTCGAGCTCGCCTTTGCTCATGCGCTTCGGATCGCAGATCACTCCGCCCTTTCCCCCGCCGAACGGGATGTTCACCGCCGCGCACTTCCAGGTCATCCAGGTCGCCAGGGCCTTCACTTCATCCACTGTTACGTTGGGATGGTAACGGATTCCGCCCTTGGCTGGCCCGCGGGCCACGTTATGCTGCACGCGATATCCAGTGAAAACCTTCACCTGTCCGTTGTCCATCTTTGTCGGAACCGACACTTCGAGCACCCGCTTGGGCGTCCGCAGGATTTGACGAAGGCCCTGGTCTAGCTTCAGATATTCCGCCGCGAGGTCGAATTGAATTTGAGCGATGCGGTGTGGATTCAGATCTTCGCGGGGCGCAATTCGCGGTATCGGTTGGGGAGCCGCCTTGGCCACCGTCGTCGCCATCGTGCCTGCCTCCTTCTTCTTACCTACCCGAGACGCGCCATGGTATGGGCCGAAATGAGTGCCGAGAAATGTCAGTCGCTCGTAAGTTCCGCGAGAATCGAAGTTTAGCGAAGCAGCTAGCGATGTCAATCAAAACTGCTACCGACCGTGGCCGTTCGTGCCGTCAGAGACAATCCCGCAGCCGTGCATATGGGCCAAAGGCATCTGCATCCAATTGAAAAACAGAGGCTTAGATGTTAGGATCTTCGGCTTACGGCGGTGCTGCGACCGGCAACTTGTGGTGCGGCACGACCTGGAGTATAACGGATGTCCCCCCGGCCAAGGCGCGTCATAGGCGCCTTATGGGCTCCCCTTAATACGTTCTGAACCATCAAACCCAGCCAGGTTGCGCACTCAGTTTTTAGGAGGGATCACATGAAAAGAGCGATCAGCACGTTCGGCCTGCTCGCCGCGCTCTTGGCCGTAATCAGCCTTGCCAGCTACGCTGCCGACAGCAGCATGAGCGGGTGGATCAGCGATAGTCACTGCGGCGCCAAGGGCATGAATGCGGGCCACAAGACCTGCGCGGAAACCTGCGTGAAGCAGAATCACGCTTCCTGGGTTTTTGTCGATTCGAAAGACAGCAAGATCTATCCCATCGCGAATCAGGATGCCGTCAAGCCTGACGCGGACCTCGGCCACGAAGTCACCGTGAAGGGAGCCATGAGCAGCGACGGCTCACTGAAAATCGACAGCATTCAAGGCGTGAAAAAGTCGTCGTCCTAGCTCGACCGCGCACCTTGGTTGGAACGAAACTGGGCGCAGCAAGAAGTGGTTTGCTGCGCCCCCACTGGCCTATTGCCTTCCGGCTAGCCCCGATAGCCTAACGGCTCGCCGTGCGGGCCAATTTTTTCCGCGCCCATGTAGGGCACGAGTGCTGGTGGAATCACGATCGAGCCGTCGCTCTGCTGATAATTTTCAACAATCGCGATCCAGGTTCGCCCGACGGCCAGCCCCGAGCCATTGAGTGTGTGTACGAAATCCGATTTGCCGCCCTTGGGCTTGAAACGAATCCCCGCGCGTCGCGCCTGGAAGGCCTCGGTATTTGAGCAGGATGAAATCTCCATGAATTCGCCGCTCGGGGGCAGCCACACCTCGATGTCGTATGTCTTCGCTGAGGCAAATCCCATATCCGCGGTGCACAGCTCGACCACGCGATGATGCAGCCCCAACCGCTCGAGTAGTTTCTCTGCGTTGCGCACCAGCATTTCGAGCTCATCGTAGCTCTTGTTCGGATGGGTGAACTTGAACAGTTCCACTTTTTGGAACTGGTGCTGACGCTTGATGCCGCGCGTGTCTTTTCCCGCGGCGCCCGCCTCCGCTCGAAAACATGCGGTCCACGCGCACACCTTGATGGGCAGCAAGTCCGCGTCGATCGTTTCGTCGCGATACAGGTTGGTCAGCTCCACTTCGGCCGTCGGCGTGAGCCACAAATCGGTGCCTTCCAGGTGGAACATCTCCTCCGCGAACTTAGGCAGTTGCCCCACTCCGGTCAGCGCGGCGGTATTCACGACGAAGGGCGGCAGAATTTCCTTATAGCCATGCTCGCGTGTGTGGACGTCCAGGAAGAAGTTTGCGATCGCCCGTTCGAGCTGCGCGCCAAGCCCTTGGTAAACCGCGAAGCGCGCGCCGGACATCTTCACCGCTGACTGGAAGTCTAGAATCCCGGCCGATTCGCCCAACTCCCAGTGCGGACGCGGTGTGAAATCGAATTTCGGCGGCGCGCCCCACTCGCGCACGACTAGATTATCCGCTGAGCTGGTGCCCACCGGCACACTCGAATGCGGAACATTCGGAACCGTCAGCATGAACTGCCTGAGTTTGTCATCGAGCTCATTGATGCGCAGGTCGCCGCGCTTGATTTCTTCCGAGACTTCTTTCATGCGCTCAAGAATCGCCGACGCGGCCTGCCCCGCCTTTTTTAGCAGTGCGATTTCTTCGCTTACTTTGTTGCGGTGCGACTTAAGCTGCTCATTTTGAAAGATGAGCTTGCGTCGCTCCGCGTCAATTTGGCGAAAGGCATCCAGATCAATCGTGATCGAGCGGTCGCGCGCCATCTGTTCGATCACATCGAAGTGTTCGCGCACATATCCGAGGTCAAGCATAAGTGAACAAGAATAGCGGAAGCAGCGGCAAGTGGCGAGTTGTGGTTTCGGGGCAGCGCCCGGGTGGCTGCCCGGCGTCATGAGCGAAGCGGCAAAGCCCGGACGAAGCCAACTAGACGGTGTGAACACCAGGTCGAGTGGTCGAGCGCCTCACCCCTATACGACGCGAAGTACGATCTTGCCGCGAGTGTGCCCCTGGGCGTTCAGTTCCTGTGCGGCACGGGCCTCGGCGAGCGGGAAAACTTTTTCGATGATGACTTTCAGCTTGCCGGAGTCAATGAGCTTGGCGATGTCGGCCAGTTGTTCCGGATTGGCCTGGACGAAGGTGTGCGCCGCGCGGATGCCGCGTGCCGCGGCCTTTTGCTCAGAAGGCGGCATCAGAATCGAGACGTACACGCCGCCTTTCTTGATGACCTGATACGAGCGGTCGGCGGTTTCGCCAGTTATGGTGTCGAGCACAGCATCGACATCATGGACGACGTCTTCGAATTTCGTGGTGTTGTAGTCGACGGTTTCGTCGGCGCCGAGCGAACGCAGAAATTCGTGATTTTTCTTGGACGCGGTGCCGATCACGCGCGCGCCTTTCCGTTTTGCAAATTGCACGGCGAAGGAGCCCACGCCTCCGGCCGCGCCATGGATTAAAACGCTCTGACCAGCGGAGAGTTTGGCGGCATTCGAAAGCGCCTGCCAGGCTGTGAGAGCGGCCAGTGGAACGGCGGCCGCGTGAAGGTGGTCGACAGAGGCGGGCTTGAGCGCCACCTCCGTTTCTCTGACGGCGATGTATTGGGCATAGGCGCCGTCGCGGGCAATGTCCGGGCGGCTGTAGACTTCATCGCCGACTCTGAAGCGCGAGGCGCCGGCGCCGACCGCTTCTACGACTCCGGAAAGATCCCAACCCGGAATGAAGGGCATTTTGTATTTGAGCCGGTCTTTCGCAAAGCCGGCGCGCACCTTCCAATCGATTGGATTTACGGCTGCTGCATGAACTTTGATCAGCACTTCGCCGGTGCCCGCCCGGGGGAAAGGCGCGCCTTCGTAACGAAGGACCTCCGGGCCACCGTATTGGTGGATTCGCACCGCATTCATCGTCGCCATGGGTTCTTCCTGAGAGTGGGCAGTCGAGTTGGCATGCAGGCCTGGCATGATACCGAGTCTCGGGAATTTTTCAAAAGCGCTTCGTGCGCCCGCAGGCAGTGTTTGCCCAGGGGCATCACAGGGCGCGGGTTTGTTTAGATCCACGAGGATCGACCCACAAACCGCCGAAAGGCGCGCCCACCAGGTACATACAGAAACCAAAGGGCAGCCGCACATGGAAGGTGTTGAAGGTGACGGCACAAAGTGCTAACTTCCGCGCCATAGGGGGCAGACGGTGGTTGTTAGGAGAATCTCCCATCGAACGCGGCGTAACAAGAATAGAACCGGCCGAGAGTAATCCGGCGGGTTCGGGAGGCATTGCCATGTTCGAGGCGCAGCAAGAAAAGGAAGGTTCAGGTAACTTCGGCATGTGGATCGGCGTAGCCGCGATTTTGGTGGTCGCGGCTGGGCTCGGGTACTACGTGATGGGTCCGAAAAACAGCGCCAAAACCACTTCCGCGTCTTTGGCGTCTACAATTACGGTAACCGTCAACGAACCGAAAGACCTGCGCGTGGTCAGCGTGAAAATGGACAAGGATGTGACGGGCAACGTGGCCGTCTGGTCAGTGGACTTGCGGAACATGTCGCATACAGCCACCTACAAGGACATCAAGTATCAGACCACGTACCTCGGGGCGGACAACAGCGTCATCGCTCAGAACACGGGAGTGATCAACATCAGCCTAGATCCCGGCGACGAGCAGACGACCGAGTTTCGCGATTTGCTCTACCCCTCCGGCACCGCGCTCTTCAGGTTCAACGTGACCAGCGTGTCGGCGAGCCAGTAGCGGAAGCGGCAGCCGCGCAGCATTCTGAGCCGGGGCACTCAGTACCAGGAGGCCCAAGAAAAGCCCCAGCTCCAGACGGCCTAAGGGCGCAATTAGTTGCTGGCAGCTGTTTCCGCGGCGGCTCTCAGAACCAGAACGAGGATGCGGCCGTCGGAGTGGAATTCGCCGCCGGTCGCGGTCTTCGCCGACGTGAGCGGGTTTTCCGGCGTCACGTGATCCCGGGCGACGACCAGGCCCGTACTTGAGAGCGTGTTGTTCACGAATTCGCGTTCGCCGTCGATCGCGGGGTCGATCTTGTGGGTGACGCTGTTATTGCGCTGATCGCGCTCGAAGCCGATGTCATGGGTGGCCGCGATGCACCACACGGTTTGACCCCCCGCCGTGTAAGGCGATTTCCAGACCCGCAGATGATTTCGCGACATCACTACCCGAACGGGCTCGGCGTGCGCGAAACCGTAGTCCTGGGGACGGCCAAACAGATACAGTAGGCTCATCGGCATCGTGAGATAGTCCTTTTTCTCCAACGAATCGATCAGGCCAGTGATGGCTGTTTCTTGCACCGAGCTATCCACGTGCACCCAGCCGGCGGCCTTGAAGGCGGCCACGAGCTGATCCTCCGTTCCGAGAACCAGGACATTGACCATGTCGCCGGGATTGCCTTGCGGGTCGGCCACGCGGCGCGGAATTTCCCCCAGCAGGGCGGGAGTAATCGCGGGGATGCGCGATTCTGGCGGGCCGCCGACGACAGCAGCGGCCGCTTCCGATAGGCCCGCATGGATGATCGCGACGGTGACGCGGAAGCCCCCTTGGGCGGATTGGGAATCCTTCAGGCTCTGGTTAATGCCCAAGAACAGGCGATTGGCGATGGGCGATTCGAAATCGAAAGAGCTGCCGATCAAAAACGGCTGGCCGCCGGCATCCGCTGAACCGAGGCGCCCGATGAGAGCGCCGTGGCCGGCGTCGGTGACGGCATATTCGTGAATTAAGTCGGCGAAGCTGCGCGACAGCCCGTCCGGACCGAAGGTGCGCACCTTGGATTTGGAGGATTGAGTCGGCGGATAGGTGATGGTCCCGGTGGCGGTGACGTGTATTTTTTCGCCGGTGCGAAGATCGATCTTGGTGTCAAGCCACTGCTGAGAGGCGGCCATCTCGAATTCGCAAGATTTCGCGCAGGAGGCGGGGGTGCTTTGCGGCTGCGCGCTCGCCAGTCGAGGCGCGTTGGGGGCAGCCGAGAAGAGAGCAACAGTCAGCAGCGACAACTTCACCCGCATAGCTCGGAAAAATGATAACCCCCGCGCGGCGGAGGCGCAACTGGGGGCTGGATCACGTCGAATACGGGCGAACCGGAAGGCCCACCCAAGCGTTCGTCAGGCCCATCAATTCACGGACGACCGAGTATGTGTCGCGCGTGTTGCGCCACCAGTGATCGGCATCAAACGGCGCCTTGGGCGCTGCGCGCACAATCGCAGTTGGAGGGTCTCCAACGACCTTGCGCCACAAAACTTTCACGCGGCGCGTGTGCTCGGGCGATGTCACAAGGAGCGCCGTTGTTTTCCCTTGGCGGCGCATTTGCTGTGCGATTTCCAGCACTTCCTGCTGCGTGTTTACGATTGCCTCGGGCAAGATGCGAATGGCCCCATCGGGAACGCCGCTGTGCAGCAGGACCTCGCGGTTAAAGTAATCCTCGCCTAGGTAGCGAACGCCCATGGCAGCGAGTTCGTCGTCGGGCGCCTCGGGGCGGCTGATCCAGATTTCGCGCGCTTCGCCCAGGTGAAAAAGCCGTGCGGCTTCTTCCGCGCGCCAGGGCAGGCCGCCGCTCAAGACGACGATGACATCCGCGGAACGAAGGGGATCTTGGCGGATAAGCCAGCGGCCAACAGCGCGAAATGCGAAGAAACCGGTCGCACAAAGCCCGATTAGGGCAGTCAGCGCAGCGACTCGAAACGAGAACCGGCGAGCCATCTGGATTGGCTATTCGCCGGTACGTTCAATCGCTTTGCTTCTCATCAGCAATCCGCGGAGGCCGAGCAGAACCAAGCGCGGCTGGCGCATACAAACGCGCCAAAGAAGTTGCCAGGCGTCATCGCGAGTCGATTCGCCGAGAGACTCTTTGGCCGGATCGTTGAGCAAGTCGACAAGACGGCTGTAATCGGACTGCTGAAAATGATGCAGCGAGCGGCGCAGCAGAAGATGAAAGTCGAGCTCGCGGCGAAGCTTGCGCAGTTCGCGGCTCGATCCGCCATTTAGAATAGCCTCGGCCACCCCGAGCGCGCCGCGAAATCCAGTTACCACGCCGCCCACGGTTGAGACCTTCACTTGCGCGGCTGCATCCCCCACCAGATAAACCGAGCCGTTGCCAAGTTGCCGCCGCACGGGAATCCAGCGTTTGTAGACGGGGATTCGCGCGCCCTGAAATTCCTGCGGATCGAGCTGACGTTTTTCGAGAAAACGCTCAAGACACGCTCGTGTTTGCGGGCCGGACTCACCGATCACTCCCAGCGCGCCGCGTGCGGGCGATTCGGGAATGAGCCAATAGAAATAGGGAGTGTCTTGAGGGAGGAACCAAACGCGCACCGTGTCCGACGCCATGCCAGGCGGCAGGGGCACGATGGCCTGTATCAGCGGAACCGTTTCGAGCGGCGCCCAGCCGGCGGCGCGGGCTACCCGGCTCGCGACGCCGTCACCGCCGACGACGGCTTCGGTGCGGACTTCTTCGTGAGCGCCGTCCGAACAGCGTTCCACTTCAAGGGAGAGATCTTTTCCGTTCGACTGAACAGAGCGGAAACGATGGCCCAGTTGCACTCGTGCCCCCGCACTCTGCGCTTGCTCGGCAAGGGACTGAATGAGCCTGCGCCGCTCGATTATGAAATCGGGGTTTTTCAGCGCAATTGTTGCAGCGCGACCATCAGTGAACAATTCGAAACGGCGAATCTGATTCAGAATGCTGGGTTCGGCCGCCCGTCCCAGAATGGAGCGCATGCGGTGGGTGACGATGAGAGTGCGTGCGGCTGGTTCGAGCGACTCGATGCGCTCCAAAACGCGGACAGACAGGCCTCGTTTGGCGAGCAATGAGGCCGTAAATAGGCCGGCGGCCGAGCCGCCAACTACCACAACCCGTTGCTGATCTGTCGGTGGGCTGGAAATGGAATTGTTCTCTTCTGGCTGATTTGCCCTCTGTTGATTTCAGCAAACAGCCCCGCTTCAAATTTGTAACTGGGAAGCGAAACCTCAGGATTACCGCAGGATCCGGCTCCGCGCGACCTTCAGCGCCGAAGCAAAGCTTCCAGGGCCACAGCACCTCACCTAAGCGCCGCCGGAGAAAAGTATAGCCTACAGGAGTTTGCGCGCCAACCCACTACGCTCCATTTTCCTGCCCGGGACCCGGACAGGCCGGGCCGCAAGCGGTTTGCCCGGATCCGTGCGGGTGGGTTGAGCCAGGCGAACCATGCCGAATCCCTTTCTCGGTTCGCTGTGCTAGCATGATTGCCGGGGAATGCTTATGGCTAAATTCGTTATAGCGCCGCACATGCGGCTGCACGAGTGGGTTGCCGAAGAAAAGGGTTACTTCGCTGCGGAAGCACTGGATTACGAATTTCACGAGGCCTTGCCTTCCGCGGAGGGGCGCGGGCACTATCTGGGCGACAAAGTCGGTGCCTTTCAAACGTTCGAGAAAGGTCGTGGCTCCGATATCGGCTGTGCGTGCCATTGGACGGTAAACGTTTCGGCTTCCTCGGGCCACGGGAAGCTTTATGCCGATGCCTACTCCGTTGCGCCCGCCGGAATTTTTGTGCCGCCCGAGTCGGCGATTCACGAGCCCGCACAGCTCGCGGGCGTGCCTATTTCCGTTGGATACCAGTCCGGGAGTCACTATTCCGCGATTCAAGCACTCGAGCAGTACATGAAGCCGGCCGACATTAGGCTCTCCTTTTCAGACGGCATGCTCTTCAGCCGCATGGAGCTGTTGATCGATCGAAAGCTTCCCGCGGCATCCCTGTTCAGCGGACCGTATTATTTTCTCGAGCAACTTGGCTTTCGCAAGATCATCGACACGAGCTTTATGATGGCTTCTTTGATCCAGCGCCATCCGGATATGCAGGATGTGCAGAGGTATTTCCGGGCCCTGCGTGGGGCCCAACGCGATATCGATTTGCGCCCGGAGCTTTACAAGCATTACTACAAGAAGGAGTTTCCCGTACGGTTTCACGACATCATGGATACGCGGCGTTGGGGGCCCGGCGAACGAATCGTCTTCGAGCCATACACGAAGGAGCTATTCGAGCAGTCGTTTGAATGGATTGCCCGCCACGGCATTTTCCCGGAAGGGCAAATGGGATCGGGCAGTTACGAGAACTCCTGCGTGTCGCTGGCCTCGAAATAGGCCGCGCACCTAGAATTCCCAGCCCTGACCTGGGCCGATGTATCCCCTGGCGGCGGTCTGCTTCTCTGCACGAGCTCACTCGCAGTGATCCAAGTTCTGTTAGGATTTTGGGGTGGCCATTGAGCGCGAGAAGCTCGAAGCGGACGTGCTGATCGTGGGCGCGGGACCGGCTGGACTCTCCTGTGCGTTGCACCTGGCGAATTTGATCGAGCGGCACGCAAGCCGGAGTCAGTCGCCCGCGCTTTCCACCGAAAATATCTACGTCCTTGAAAAAGGACGCGAAATAGGTGCCCATCAACTCTCCGGGGCGATCATGGACCCGTGTGCGCTCAAAGAGCTAGTCCCCGATTTTGAGAAGTCCGCTCCCCTCGACACGCCGGTCACCAGTGACGCGGCCTACTATCTCACCGAAAGCAGCGCGCACAAACTGCCGATCACTCCTCCGCCGCTGCGCAACCATGGCAATTACGTGATTTCTCTGAACAGGCTTGTCAAATGGCTCGGCGAACTGGTCGAAAAAAAAGGCATCAACATTTTCACTCAGTTCGCGGGCCGCGAGCTGATCTATGACCGAGGCGGCATCGGGGGCGTCCTCACCGAGGACAAGGGTGTCGGCAAAGAAGGCAAGCCCAAGGAGAACTTCACGCCCGGCTATGAACTCCGTGCCAAAGCAACTGTGTTGGCTGAAGGGCCGCGCGGGTCGCTTACCAAGAATCTCGTTAAGAGGCTCAATCTCGAAGGGATGAACCCGCAGGTCTACGGCCTGGGCATCAAGGAGCTGTGGGACGTCGAGCCGGGCCGGATCCAAACGGGATTTGTGGCACACACATTGGGCTGGCCATTTGGATCTGACTTATATGGCGGCGGATGGATCTATGGGCTCAACGACAATCGCGTTTCTATCGGGACGGTGGTGGGACTCGAATACAAGAACCCGCTGTTTGATCCGCACGAGGCATTTCAAAAATTCAAGATGCATCCGTTTGTGAAGGAGATTCTCGAAGGCGGAAGCCTGGTTCGCTACGGCGCCAAGACCGTGCCTTACGGCGGTTGGTATTCGATGCCGCGGTCTTATTTCGATGGCGGTCTGATCATCGGCGACTCGGCGAGTTTGCTCAACTCGCAGCGTCTCAAAGGCATTCATACGGCAATCAAGAGCGGAATGCTGGCGTCCGAGGCTGTTTACGAGGCACTCTGCTCGGGCGACACATCGGCCGCGAAGCTGGCCGTCTACCAGGAAAAACTAGAGCGGAGCTGGCTGAGAAAGGAATTATGGGAAGTCCGCAACTTCCACCAGGGATTTCACAACGGGTTGTGGAGCGGGTTGGTCAACGCCGGCTTTCAATTTTTTACCGGCGGACGCGGGCTTGTTGATCCGCTGCGCACACCGGCCGGCTACAAGAATTACGAAAAACTGAATCAGGGCAAAGAGCCCATCGATCAATCCCAGCGATTTAAGGGCGATGGCAAACTCACCTTCGATCGCCTCACCGACGTCTACCATTCCGGGACGCGGCACGACGAAGATCAGCCCTGCCATTTGGTGGTCGTTGAGCCGGATATTTGCGGGGAGCGGTGCACGCGGGAATACGGCAATCCATGCCAGTATTTTTGTCCGGCAGCGGTCTACGAAATGGTGAAAGAAAATGGCGCACCGAGGCTGAAAATCAACGCCGCGAACTGTGTGCACTGCAAGACATGCGACATTGCCGATCCGTATCAGGTGATCGAGTGGGTGCCTCCGGAGGGCGGCGGGGGGCCCAACTACGAAGGCATGTGACCATCCGGAAAAATCTCAACGGGTCGACTCGGTGAATTCAAGCCGATTGGCCCAGGGATCATTTGCCTAAAGTTGGGGGCCCGTGAGAATCACCAAGAGCTTCTCGATATCGCTAACAGCGAAAGCGGGGTGCGAAAATCCTCTTCCACGCCGATGTGAACTTGCCGCCAGCCGCTCACCCGCCAGGCGAAGCGAGCGAGGGAGGTGTTGCAACCTCGAGTCCGAACAGAGGACCAAAGAAATCGCGCGCGGCTTACTTCGAACCCTCCCGGTCGGCGCTTTAGACGTGATCCATTTCGCTGACCGGCATGGTGTCGCTCCCTTGCGGAACGTCTAGGCGCCGCCGAATACGTGCTTCAGGGCAGCCCAAAATCCGCCTTTCCTTTTCGGCTTTGCGGCTGTTTGTGCGCCTGCCGGCGGAGGCTGATTGGAGACCGAAGGTTTTTCCCCCAGGGCGTGCTGCATGGCGGTGGCAAATTCAGGCGGTTCGACACGCCCGGAGAAATGCCACTCTGGCGACACCTGGGCTTCACGGATCAGCACAATGATGTCCGGCGAAGGGCCGGGCGGAGGCAAAGGTGTGGTTGAGGAGAAAACGAGTGCGGGCACGGCGGCCTGGCCCGTTAGGGAGGAAGGCGGAGCAGCGGGAGTTTCAAGCCTAGCCGATACGGAAAGTGGATGCCCTTGATTTGCGTGTTCGAGCACGCCCGATCGAATTGTCGGAGGAGACTGCTGGTCCGGGATCACTTGTTGCTCGGGTCCGGCGGCTGCTGGGACTCCAACCGTCAGCCGCCCAGCGTTCGAACGCGGTCGGGGCCCATCGGTCAATGGAGCGACACTGGCAAATTCGGGGACGGAAGCAGCCGGAGTTACGGCCGGCTCATCCGCCAGGCACTGGCAAGTTCCCGGTGTGCCGGCGACAGGCAGCAATTGGCCGCCGCTTAAGAAGAATTCGCCGGCCTCCGGCACGATGATTTTTTCGCCGCTGAACTGGTGCTCTAGTTGGACCGCGCCGCTGGTTGCCAGCACGCAAAGCGAATCGTCGAGGCTCAGACCCACTGTGATATCGCGCGAGCCGCCGCTAATATCGATCGGAGTTCCCACGATGGTTGGCGTGAAGATGCGGAGCGAGGTCCGCGGGGGCAACTCCGCGCGCACGCGGCCAAAGTTCAAGGCCAGGGTAATGGCGTCGCCCGAGAGCAGGACGGTGAACTTGGCCGGGCCGCAGATTTCGAGCTTGCCTCCCGAGAACAGGGTCATGCGCGCCTTGCCGGAGTGAACCGTCACGACGTTCCCGCTGGAGACGTTGAGCCCTTCAGCGGACGCGTTTCCATTCGTACGGATACCGTCGTCAATTGAAATGTCGTTGCCTTGGATGCGGCCGAGCAGGTTGCTTGGCGTGTCAGTTGCGCGCGTAGCGGCGGGACAGGACAATAGCGCCGCAAGTGAAAGGGCGGCGAGCACAAGACGTAACGCTCGGAACAAAATAGTGCTCCAATCTGCCAATCAGAATGGGGTCCGCTCGAACCGCCTATACTATACAGCAGTGAAGAACACGTCCAAACCGGATGCGCAGGTCGCTGCTGCGAATGCGAAAACGCACAGGATGGCCATGCCCCAGCTTTCGCTCTGGCGGCGTATCGAGATTCCCATTATTGCCTGGATCGTGTATGGCGCGGTCCGGTTGATTGGCCCCACACTGCGCACCGAAGTGATCGGCGTACACAACGCGATTCAAATTCCGCGGGCAGGCGAGCCGGCGATTGGCGCGTTCTGGCACCGCTGCATTTTTCCGGCGGCGTGGATATGGCGCAATCGCGGAATTGTGGTCCTGAATACGGTGAATTTCGATGGCCAGTGGACGCGCCGTGTAATCGAGCGGCTGGGGTTTGGCACGGCACAGGGCAGTTCGACACGAGGCGGCATCGAAGGATTGACCGCGATGGCGGCACAGTTGGAAGCAGGGCGCCACGTGGCCTTTACCATCGATGGACCGCGAGGCCCCCGGTACGTTGCCAAGCCCGGGCCTGTGATTCTGGCCAGGCGAACGGGCCGGCCGATTTCCGTGTTTCATATCGGCGTTGAGAGCGGCCACACCTTCCACCGGGCCTGGGACCTCTTCTGCCTCCCCTACCCTTTTTCGCGATCGGTCATGTTTGTTGCACCCCCCATCCGCGTTCCGAGCGATGCGGACAGCGGCGCGATGAAACAAAAACAGGAAGAAATGCAAGCTGCGCTCGAACGTGTCCGCGATCTAGCCGAGCACTGGTTTCACCTGAGCGAGGCAGAAAAGAATCGATTGCGCGACGAATGGCGCGAGCCGCTGCTGGCCGCGGCTCTGCGCTCGGCGGCAGGGGGAGATGGGGAACCATAAAATCAGGTTTCCGCTGCTGGGCGCTACGCCTGGCCGAGCTTTACTTGCACATCCATTTTCTTGCCGTTCCGTACGATCGTCAGCGTTACGGTATCGCCAGGGGAGGCGCGATTGAGCAGGAGACTGAGGTCGGTCGGGCTGGTGACTTCTTGCCCGTCAATGGCGATGAGCACGTCGCCGCCGACGGTCAGTTGTTGTAATCCGGCCAGCACCACGTTTGTCCCCCCGTGAATTCCCGCCTGAGCCGCGGGTCCGCCGGAGGTAACGCGCTCGATGAGAATCCCCTGCGGCACGGGGATATTCAGCGCATCGGCCAATTCCGGCCAGATCGCGCGGCCCTCGACGCCCAATGTCGCGCGACGGACGTGTCCTTGCGTAATTAAGTCGTTGGCCACACGGCGAGCGGTGTTAATCGGAATGGCAAAGCCGATTCCCGCCGTGGTGCCATTCGGCGCGTAGATCGCGCTGTTGATTCCAATCACTTCGCCGCGGGTGTTGAGCAGCGGACCGCCGGAATTCCCGCGATTGATAGCTGCATCGGTCTGGATCGCTTCGTCGATGAAAGTGTTATCGCCGGTCTGCACAGTGCGCCCGAGAGAACTCACCACACCGGTGGTGAGCGTGCTTTGAAAACCGAAAGGATTGCCGATGGCCAGGACGCGCTGCCCGACGAGCAGATTGCGCGAATCGCCAAGCGGAAGTGGCGTGAGTTCATGGGTGCCCGGATTGATCTGAATCAAAGCGATGTCGTTGCGCGTGTCCGCACCAATGTACTTGGCTTTGAAGCGCGACTGATCGCCCAGGGTGACTTCGATCGTTTGAGCGCCGTCAACCACGTGATTGTTGGTCAGGATGTGGCCTACGGAATCGATCACGAAGCCCGACCCGGCGCCTTCCACTGGCACGGCGTTGTAGAAGAAATCGTATTGCACAGTGCGCGTCACGATGTTTGCTACGGCAGGTGACGCGCGCTTGTAAATACGGACGTTTTCCGCCTCTGTGGCGTCGAGGCTGACGTCGGAATTTGCGGGGGGCGGCAGCGCGCTTACAATCGTGGCAGCGCGCTGACCGTATCGCGACCCAGCCCAGTACGCGGCCAGACCCACGATCAAGCCGAGGGCCAGCAAACGAACGGCGCGTCCACGATTCTGCCCTGACTTCATGAGCATTCCCGACGATCGACAAGATTCTACAGCCAATGGACGAGAAGAGCCATTTTACCTTCTACCCCTATCTGACGGTGGTTCTAAGTTAAAGCGAGACGGTTGTCAGGAACCATTTCTTGCGAGCGCAGCCAGATGCTTGAGTTTCAAGACCAGCGCATCGACCTGGTGCTCAGTTTCTCGGATGGTGGCGGAGCAGTCGATGACGTCATCGGCCAGTTTACGCTTCTCGTCGATGGGCATCTGAGAGGCAATCCGTTTCTGGGCATCGTCGAGC
>Ga0306923_10001531_pt1 | contig 20640 bp, 20 predicted proteins | sample sta12Can44000108_FD_203841 | JGI IMG/M metagenome (GOLD analysis project Ga0306923, IMG submission 203841) | Lab enrichment of tropical soil microbial communities from Luquillo Experimental Forest, Puerto Rico - statanox.12C.anox.44.000.108 (v2)... | ecosystem: Environmental > Terrestrial >... | reverse complement strand
TCGATCGAGATGGTCTTCATCGTGGTGGTGGGCGGGCTCGGCACCGTCGGCGGGCCGCTCGTCGGCGCCCTGTTCCTGACCGTGCTCGGCGAGACGATGCGGCATCGACTGCAGGTCGGTCACCTCGTCGTGTACGGCGCGTTCATGATGCTCGTCATCCGCTTCATGCCGGAGGGGCTGTGGGGCCGCGCCCACCGGCTCTTCGTCGCGGTCCAGGCGCGGAGGAGCAAACATGCCGCTCTTGGAGGTTGAGCGCCTGACGCGCCACTTCGGCGGGCTGCGCGCGGTGGGGGATCTGTCGTTCACCGTGCGCGAGGGCGAGATCCTCGCCCTCATCGGGCCTAACGGGGCGGGCAAGACGACCGTGTTCAACCTCGTCACCGGCTTCGTCCGCCCCTCGGCGGGCGACGTCCGCCTCGACGGGGCGAGCGTGATCGGGCTGCGCCCGCACGCCGTCGCCCGGCGAGGCATCGCCCGGACTTTCCAGATCGTGAAGCCGTTCCCGGGCCTCACCGTGCGCGAGAACGCGACGCTGGCGGCGTTCCTCCGCCACCACGCCCGCCGCGACGCCGAGGCGGCCGCGGTGGCGGTGCTGGAGCGCGTCGGGCTCGGCGCGCGCGCAGACCGGCTGGCGAGCTCGCTCACCCTCGTCGATCAGAAGCGGCTCGAGCTCGCGAAGGCGCTCGCCACCGAGCCGCGGCTCGTGCTGCTGGACGAGCCCATGGGCGGGCTCAACCCGAGCGAGGTCGACGTCGCCGCCGAGCTCGTGAAGTCGATCCGCCAGCGCGGGGTGACCGTGGTGCTGGTCGAGCACGTCATGAAGGCGGTGATGCGCGTCTCGGACCGGGTGGTGGTGCTCCACCACGGGGAGAAGATCGCGGACGGCGCGCCGTCCGAGGTCGTCAAGGACCCGGCGGTGATCGCCGCCTACTTCGGGAAGCGGGCCGCGTGATGCTCCAGGTCGAGCAGCTCCACGTCACGTACGGCGAGGTGACGGCGCTGTGGAGCGCCACCTTCGACGTGCGCGAGGGCGAGATCGCGGCACTGGTGGGAGCGAACGGCGCGGGGAAGACGACCACCTTGAAGGCGATTTCGGGGCTGCTCCCGGCCCGGGGCGGCGCGATCACCCTCCAGGGCGCGCGCCTCGACGGCCTGCCGCCGCCGGAGATCGTGGCGCGCGGAGTGGTCCACGTGCCGGAGGGCCGCAAGCTCTTCCCCGGGATGACGGTCCGCGACAACCTGCTCATGGGCGGCTACGCGCGGTCGGCCCGACCGCACCAGGGGGCGCGTCTGGAGCAGGTCTTCGAGATCTTCCCGCGCCTGCGCGAGCGATCGCGGCAGGTCGCCGGGACGCTCTCCGGGGGCGAGCAGCAGATGGTCGCCATCGGCCGCGGCCTCATGGCAGGGCCGCGCGTGCTCATGATGGACGAGCCTTCGCTCGGGCTCGCGCCGATCATGGTGGACGAGATGTTCCGCATCATCCAGGAGATCAACCACTCCGGGGTGACCGTGCTGCTCGTCGAGCAGAACACGGAGCACGCCCTCGCCATCGCTCACCGCGCCTTCGTCCTCGAGTCGGGCCGGGTGGTGCTCTCCGGCACCGGCGCGGAGCTGCTCGCGAGCCCCCAGGTGCGCGAAGCCTATCTCGGGATGTGAGGGCGCCAGCGGTACTGCCGAGACGCCCGCTCTTTTCTTCCCTGACCGCTCCACGGTTCGGGCGCCCAGACTCTTCGCGGGCCAGCGACGCCCTGGAGGCACCGACGCTCGAGAGCACCCGATGGGTTCACGGCACAACGTCCGGAGGTGCCGCGGGATCAAGGTGTCGTGACCGTCACGTCGGCCATCGCGCGGAGGGCGCTCGCGGTCGCGCTCCTCGCGGCCTGCGGCCAGCCCGCGGCAACCATCGACACAGTGAGGTTTTCTTCCAATCCCAACTCCGTGCTCGCCGAGCGCGTCGACGTGTCCACACGCGGCGCGAGCACGGTCCATGTCGTGTGGTGGGCGGGTGACGGTATCCAGCACGAAACCCCGCCGGTCCCCGTGCCGGCTTCGGGCAGCGTCACGCTCGACGTCCTCGGGCTCGCCGCCTCGACGGCCTACCAGGCGCAAGTGGTGGCGGAAGCGTCCACCGGAAGCACTCGTTCCGCCACCACGAGTTTCACGACCGGTCCGTTGCCACCCGCGCTGGCAGGGATCAGCCTCGAGGTCTCGGGCACGCCTCCTGACTCCTACGTTCTCGTCGACCTGCTGAACTCGATGAACCCCGGCGCCCTCGTCGCGTTCGACGGCGCCGGTACCATGCGCTGGTACAAGCTGTTCGACGGGCCCTCTCCGGTCGTGGAGGCCAAGCAGCTCGCGAGCGGCAACTACCTCGCCTTCGTCGGGTCGGCGACGCTCTCATCGAGCGGCGGCAGCTACATGGAGGTCACGCCATCCGGGGACGTCGTCCGAGCCTTCGTCGCGGCGCCGCCGCTCATGTCTGACGACCACGAGGGGCTCCTCACCGCCGAGGCCATGCCAGCCGAGCGGGCGCACCTGCTCGGATACGACACGCAGACGGTCGACCTCTCTCCGGTCGGCGTCAGCGGGACGGGGGCCGTGGTCGGCCACTCCCTGCAGCGCCTCCTCCCGACCGGAGAGGCCGAGTTCAGCTGGAGCAGCTGGGACCACATCGGATTGGACGAATGGATCGATCCGATCGTGCCTGGCCAATACGCGGGCTCCGATTTCGACCACCCGAACTCGATCGACATCGACCCCAACGGCAATTACCTGGTGTCCTTCCGCAACCTGGATTCGATCCTTCTCATCGACTCGCACACCGGTGACGTGCTCTGGAGGCTCGGTGGAAAGCGAAGCGACTTCACCTTCGTCGGCGACCCGCTGAACGGCTTCTCGGGTCAGCATTGCGTCCGGTTCCTCCTCGACGGGAACATCCTCCTTCTCGACAACGGGAGCCTCCACGATCCCCCGCTCACGCGAGCCGTGGAGTACGCGCTCGATCCCGTGGCACACACCGCGCGACTGGTCTGGGAGTTTCGTCCTCCGGTGCCGGCCTTCAACGCGTTCACGGGGTCGGCCCTGCGCGACTCGGCTGGCAGCACGTGGGTTGGGCTCTCCTACTCCGGCGTCATCTACCGCGTGGGAGCAGACGGGACCATCTCGTGGAAGGCCACCCTCACCGAGGGCGGCCAGCCGCCCCTCTTCTATCGGGCGGTCCCCGTCCGCTCGCTCTACCAGTACCTTCCGCCCTGACCATCAGACGACCCGCGCTTCGAGCTCGCGATCGCCGGACTCGCGCTCCAGCGCCTCCAGCAGCTCCACCTCGGCCGCCATGTGCCGGGCGAGCACGACATGCACCGACTTCGCCTCCTCGAGATCCCAGGCGAAGGACGCGATCCGGTCGGTGACCTCGAAGAGTCCGAGCGCTGCCGCGTCGCGGCTCGACTGGTACCCGGCGAGCGCGGCGTCGGTGCCCCGCACCACCGCGCGCGCGAGCAGCTCGGCGTCGCGCAGCGCGTCGGTGATCCCGTGCGCCGTGGCCGGGTCCTTGAAGTACCCCGCATCGCCGACGAGCGCCCAGCCCGGCCCCCAGGCGCAGCGCAGGAATCCGCGCACACCAGTGAACGGCCGCAGTTTGGCGTCGAGCCGGGCCCCTCGAACCGCGGCGGCCAGCTCCGGCGCGGCCTCACCGAGCACGCGGTGGTACGTCGCCTCGATCCCGTCCCGGAGCTCCGCCGCGAACCGCCGCGGCGGCATCGCGACGAAGGCGCAGACTCGCCCATCGTTCGTGGGGATCGCGCCCGCGCTCACGCCCGGACGGTAGTGCCAGTGATAGCCCTCGACGTCGAGCCCCGACCAGTAGCCGTAGATCGTCGCCGTCGCATGCAGCCCGGCGCGCTCGACCGGCGCGCCCGCGAGCGCGGCGACCCGCGACCGGATCCCATCGGCCCCGATCACGATGCGCGCGGTGGCCGTGCGGCGCTCGCCCGCCGCGTTCACGAGCACCGCGCCCGCCACGCGGCCGGACCTGGCTCGGACGAGGTCCACCGCGGTGGTCCCGAACTCCACCTCGGCGCCTGCCGCGCGCGCCGCCTCGACGAGCGCCGGGTCCAGCACGGTCCGGCGTGGCGCGTACAGGGCGTCGAGACCGTCGCGTGGCTTCACGGGGACGGTGACGACCTCGTCCCCATAGTGGAACGTCGCGGAGCGGACCGCGGGGGTCCGGGCGGCGATGGCGGGCAGCAACCCCCAGCGGAGCAGCTGCAGGACCCCGCCGCGCATCAGGGCGTGCGTCGAGAGCGTGTCGGCGCCCACCTGCCCGCGGTCGACGACGAGCACACGGAGCCCGTCGCGGGCGAGCAACATCGCGGTGGACGCGCCGGCGCAGCGCGCGCCGACGACGATCGCGTCGTAGTCCGGTCGGATGGACAGGTCGTTCATGGTGGGTCTCCGTGCCGTCAGGCGGCTCCTCGCCGGGGACGTTCCAGGTGACGCGCGAGATGGCCGGCGAGGTCGCGCGCGTCGGCGCCGACGCCGTCGAGGAAGCTCGAGTTGCGGCGCCGGAGGAAGTGCAGCCCGAGCACGTAGAGCCCCGGCTCCGGCGTGACCCCTCCCGAATGACGGATCTCTCCGCGTACATCGAGCACGGGGAGGCGCAGCCACGGGTAGCGCCGCCGGTACCCCGTGGCCCACAGGACGGTGCGAATTCCCTCGGCGCGGAGGTCGAGCGAGGTCGGCGGCACGGGAACGGGCATCGGATGCACCGGCTCGGGCGCGGTGCCGTCCGCGAGACCCGAGCGCTCGGCGTGGTCGTCGATCCGGCGCAGCAGCCGCGCCAGCTTGCCCTCCGCGGCGGCGACCGACTCCGCGAGGTCGTTCGCGAGGTGCACTCGCCCATCTTCCACGCCGACGACGCGGCCGGTGAGCCGGATGCCGGCGGCGCGCAGGACGCCGAGGTCGATCGACCGGTGGTCCTCGCTGCCGATCAGCTGCAGCGAAGGCTGGCGCCGCGACGCCTCGAGATCGGCGACCTGAGCGGCCGTCTCGTCGAGGATCCCGGCGGAGTCGAGCCACCACAGGATGTCGCGTCCGCGATACCGCCGCGGAAGGCGCGTGTGTCTGCCGACCGCGAGCGTGACCTGGCGCCCCGCGCGCTGGATCTCCTCCGCGAGCTGGACGCCCGTCGACGAGGCCCCGACGACGAGCACGCCCCCGGGGGGCAGCTGGGCGGGGCGCCGGTAGCGCGTCGGCACCACCTGGGCGACCTCGTGCGTGAGGCCCGCCGCCAGCGGGGGGACGAACGGAGCGTCGCAGTAGCCGGTCGCGACGACCACCGCTGCGGCGCTCCACTGGCCGCGGTCGGTCGTGACACCGAACCCGGCGCCATCGCGGGCGACCCTCGTGACGGAGACGCCACTCTCGACGGGGGCGCCGAACGAGCGCGCGTAGCCGTCGAGGTAGCCGACCACCTCGCCGCGCGTCATGAACCCCTCCCGATCACGGCCGCGGTACGACCAGCCCGGAAGCCGCGCCTGCCAGCGCGGCGTGAGCAGCCGCAGCGAATCCCAGCGCTCGGAACGCCACCGCTCGGCGACGCGCCCGCGCTCCAGGACCACGTGGTCGATGCCGCGTTCGGCGAGGCAGCGGCTCATGGCGAGCCCGGCCTGCCCGCCGCCGATGACGACGACGTCCGTGCTTCTCATCGCTCGCTCCTGGTGGGGGCTCGCCGGCCGCGCCGCGCGCGCGACCGGCGAGCGAGGTTCACTTCTCGTTCATCGTGATCGTCACCGGTACGCGATTCGTGATGATGTCGAACACGGAGGACCGGGCCCGCGACTGCTCCACGATCGCGCGCAGCGTTTCCTCCGAGGCCCTTCCCTTCACCCGGAAGCTCACGCGGATGGCCTCGTAGCCGTTCCGGACCTCGTTCGACAGGCCGAGGGCGCCGCTGAGGTCGATGTCGCCCTCGACGGTCGACTCGACCTCGTAGAGCGTCACGCCGCGCGCGGCGGCGATGTTCGCGATGCCGGCCGTGAGGCACGTCGCCAGCGCGTGGAGCACGAACTCCACCGGCGTCGGCCCCTGGTCGCGGCCGACCAGCACCTGCGGGTGGTCCGCGTCGAACGAGAACTCGCGGGCGTGCTCGTGGGTGCCGCCGGCGCCCTCGAACCGCTCCATGCGGCTGCGGCTGTGGGTGCCGCCCAGCCAGGTGTTCTTCGCCCTGAAGCGGAACCTCGCGAGCTCCGGCTGCGCCTTCACCGCGCCGATGGTGGCGAAGAGCGCCGGGGTGTCGACTCCGTTCATCGGCACCGGGGTGCGGGTGGGCTTCTTCGTCTGGGGCGTCGTCTGCGTCGTTGTCTCCATCGTCTCTCTCACTTTCGAACCCGCTCTCGTTGCGGGGCGGTTGGCTCCATCGCAGCCCGCGTGCCACGGGCGTTCCTCTCCTCGTTGAAGCGGGTTCTCGGGCGAATCCGGCGCAGTACACCCGAGCGGAACGCGACGACTCCTCGTCCATCGACGAGATCTCGTCTCGCGCGCGACGAGCTCTCGTCGCCGCCGGGTGCGCCATGTCAGCTACGGAATCCCTGGTGCAGCGCCGGATCGACGAGGAGGCAGCCCTGCGCGCGGTCGTCGAGGGCACCGCCTCCGAGACGGGGAGGGATTTCTACCGGGCGCTCGTCCGGAACCTCGCGACGGCGCTCGACACGCACGGTGCCTGGCTCACCGAGTACGACGAGCCCGCGGAGCGGCTGCGCGCGCTCGCGTTCTGGTTCGGCGGCGATTGGGTGGAGGGCTTCGAGTACCCGATCGTCGGCACCGCGTGCGAGACGGCGATCCGGGAGCGCCGGCTCGTCCACTTCCCGGACCGGGTGCTCGACATCCAGCCGAACGCCGAGAACTTTCGCGCCGTCGGCGTCGTGAGCTACCTCGGCATACCGCTGCTCGAGGGCGACCGGGTGATGGGCCATCTCGCGGTCGTCGACGTTCGTCCGATGCCCGCCGAGAAGCGCATCTTCACGCTCTTCCAGCTGTTCGCAAACCGCGCGCGCGCGGAGATGCGGCGGCTTCGGCTCGAGGTGGACCTGCGGGAGAGCCGCGAGCGGCTCGCGCGGCTCATCGACAGCGCGATGGACGCGATCGTCGAGCTCGACGCCGACCTCCGGATCACGAGGATGAACCCGGCCGCCGAGAAGATCTTCGCGTCCGTGGCGGAACGTGCTCACGGCCGGCGCGTCGATTGCCTCGTCGGCGCGGCCGCCACCGCGAGCCTGGCCGCGGTGGCGGGCGAGCTCGATCGCCGCACCGGCGGCGAGCGCTACCTCTGGATCCCGTCGCTCGTGGCGGAGCCGCCGGGTTGCGAGCCCTTCCCGGCCGAGGCGACGTTGTCGCGGTTCGAGATGCACGGGAGCCCCAGCTACACGCTCATCCTCCGCAACGTCCGCGAGCGCATCGAGGCGGAGCGGGCGATCGGGTCCCTCACCGCGCAGGCGGAGTACCTGCAGGAGGAGCTCGCCGCCAAGCAGGGCTTCGGCGAGATCATCGGCACGAGCCCGGCGCTGCGGGCCGCGCTGCAGGGCGTCGCGCAGGTGGCGGCGACCGATGCGACGGTGCTCATCCACGGGGAGACCGGGACCGGGAAGGAACTGTTCGCGCGCGCGATCCACGACCGCAGCGCCCGGCGTGGTCGACCGCTCGTCAAGGTGAACTGCGCCGCGATCCCGCCGACGCTCATCGAGAGCGAGTTCTTCGGGCACGAGCGCGGCGCGTTCACCGGCGCCACGCAGCGGCGCGACGGGCGCTTCGCGCTCGCCGACGGAGGGACCATCTTCCTCGACGAGATCGGCGAGCTCCCGTTCGAGCTGCAGGGGAAGCTGCTCCGGGTCCTGCAGGAGGGCGAGTTCGAGCCCGTCGGCAGCTCGCGGACGCGGAAGGTGGACGTCCGCGTGGTGGCCGCGACCAACCGCGACCTCGAGCGAGCGGTACGGGACGGCCAATTCCGGGAGGATCTGTACTATCGGCTCGGAGTCTTCCCGCTCAGGCTGCCACCGCTCCGGGAGCGCGGCGACGACGTCGTGCTCCTCGCTACGGCGATCGCCGAGAAGCTCGCGCAGGCGATGGGCAAGGCGGTGGCGCCGATCGGCGCGGCCGCCGCCGCGGCGCTGAGGTCGTACCCGTGGCCCGGGAACGTCCGCGAGCTGCGCAACGTCATCGAGCGCGCCATCATCACGTCCACGAACGGCCGGCTCGATCTCGAGCGGGCGCTGCCCGCCACGCGGCAGCCGTCGACGGCCGAGTCCCCGCCGCCGCCTGGCGAGGTCTTCACCGAGCGGCGCCTGCGGCAGCTCGAGCGCGACAACACGCTCGCGGCGCTCGAGCGCTCCAGCTGGCGGGTCGCGGGGCACGATGGCGCCGCGCATCTTCTCGGCGTCAGCCCGTCAACCCTGAAGTCTCGAATGAAGGCGCTGCACATCCGGCGGCCGACCGCGAGATGAGACCCTGGGCAGGTCGCCCTCGTCTGGGCAGCCCCATCGGCGCTGCACGCGCTGATGCGGCTCGCCTACACTGGGCCCTGCTGCGATGCGCCCCTCACGCGCCGCCTTCGTCTTGACCGTCCTCGTCGCGGGGCGGGCGGGTGCGCAGAACGCGGATGGCATCCTGCTCGGGGCCGAGGCGGCCCTCACGGGAGGTGCGGTCCTCGCGACCGCTCACGACGCCGCGGGCGCGTACTACAACCCCGCCGGCCTGGCGGCCTTGCCGGCCTCGACGCTGCAGGTCTCGGGCTCGGTGTACCAGCTCTCGAGCGTCCGGCTCGGCAGCTTCGTCCGCACCACGCTTCCCTGGACGCGGCTCGACCAGACGCTGACCGCCACGGACTGGAACACCGTACCGTCCGTCGCGGTGTACGGGTTCCGGCTCGCTCCGGGCCGGGGCCTCGCACTCGGCATCTGGGTCCCGACCAGCGAGTCGATCTCGCTGGTGTCGACCGTGCACAGCTCGGGACCGCTCACGGCGGGCGGAACCGTCCTCCAGGTGGACTACACCCAGCAGATCGCCATCACCCAGCGCATCGAGAGGACCTACTTCGGCGCCGCCGCGGGGATCGAGGTCGGCCCGGGGCTGCGGGTCGGCACTGCCGCCTTCCTGGTCTACGAGCGCGCGGAGGACTTCATCGACATCTTCGCGGGTGCGCTCACCAGCTCGACTCAGAACGGCGCGACGGCGAGCGCGTCGATCAGGGGTGCGCCGAGCCAGCTCGCGGCCCGCCTGGGCTTCGGTTTCCAGTGGGACGTCGCCCCAACCTGCTCGCTCGCCGCCGCGCTCAAGACCCCCACGTTGGCGATCGCGATCATGGGTAGCGAGACGACGGTAGCCCAGTCCGCATCGCTCCTCCCCGGCACCGCGGCCTCCGTGGAGTTCAGCCAGGTGCCGGCCCCAGTGAACAGGATCGCCGAGCCCCTGCGCGTGGCCGCGGGGAGCGCGGTCGCGATCGGGGGCGTGAGCCTGCGCGCCGAGGTGGATTGGCAGGCACCACGGGCGGGTCGGCATGGCACGGTGAACGGCCGCGCAGGCCTGCATCGGACGGAGAGCCCTGACTTCGCCTGGGGGGTCGGCCTCTTCACCGACCGCTCTCGCGAAGACGTCCGCTCCGGCGCGCTCTCCGCCGATTACTACGGCGTGGCGGGCGGGGTGGACTATCGGCCGCCGCCGGTGCGTTCCTGGCGCAAGCCCGGGGCGGGCTGGGACGTGCGCACGAGCCTCGCCGTGCGATACGCGTTCGGCACCGGCGAGGTCGAGCGGCTCGAGGCGAACCCGTTCACCTCGACGGCCGCCCCCACGGCGCCTTCCACCGCCAGCATTGCCTCCCACACGCTATCGGTGAACCTGGGCGCGCTCATGCAATTCTAGAGAGCGGCCGCGGTCGGTTTGAAGAGGGTGCCGATGCGCGCGAGTGTCGGCCAAGGGCGGAGGTCTGGAACCAAGCCGCGCCGCAACGGTCCCGGTCCAGCCACCTACTCCTTCTTCTTGAGCCGGCTCTCGTTCTCCTTGATGAACGCCCTGATCTCGTCGGCCAGGTCGAGCAGCTTCAGCCACTGCTCCTGGTAGAGCGTCACCGGGAAGCGGCCGAGGCCGTAGACCGACACCCCACCCTTCTCGCTCACCTTCATCGAGACGCCCTTGCTGCCGCGCGCCTTGAGGGCTTCGTTCTCGGCCTTGACCCGCTCCAGTTCGGCCCTGAGTTCAGCCTCGGTGCTCACGGTGTCCTCCCTTACTTCGCCGAAGCCTTGCGGACCACCGGGGGCTTCGCCTGAACGGCCCGTGCCACTCCGCCGCTCATGGCCCTCGCGGGTGGAAGCGGCTTGCCCTTCGCGAAGGCGGCGTTCTCGCCGAACCTCGCCACGATCTTCTTCTTCGTATCGAGGCCGGTCGCCGCGATGACGAACTTCGGGACGCGCCGCGCCCGTGTATCGGCAACCCACTTCGTCATCTCGACGGGAGGACGCGCCCTGCGGCCGCGTCTGCCGCCCGCCCTCGGGGATGTGCGACGGGTGACCTGCTTGCTGGCGACCTCGAGCTCGCGCCTGATCGCCGGCAGCACGTTGCGAAGGGCCCGGTCGACAGCTTGGTTGATGATCTCGTGAATGGTCTGATCAGCCATAGAAGATCCTTTCAAGGCGGATGATTAGCCGAGGAGGTCGTCGAGAGCGAGAAAGTAGCCACGAATACGGTCGGGCTATCGACTGGCGTCTCGCGGCGAGAGGCGACGAGGGCAATCCCCCGTCATACGATGCTGTCGAAACCCCCGGGCGACAGCGCGCGAGATCACTCCGCGGCCTTCCTGATGAGCGCTCCGGCCCCCGCGATGTTCTTCGCCAGCTCTCCCGGGAGGCCGTGACGCTCCACGATGTACTCGGGGTCGTTGAACGAGAGCCAGACCTGGCCGTTCGCGTCCTGCCAGGCGAGGGCCTTCAGCGGCAGGTCGAGCCCCGAGCGCGGAGACTCGCGCAGGAGCGGCGTGCCAGCCTTGGGATTTCCGAACGCGAGCATCTGCATCGGACGCATCTCGAGCCCAGCCTTGCCGGCGTCTCCGCCGAAATCGATGCGCGCGAAGACGAGCAGGCCGTTGGATCTCGCCAGGGCCTCGAGCCGGTCGATGGTGTCGGTGACCGAATGATTGCTCGCCATGTCGATGACTCCGGATGTCGTCACGGTGACCTCCCTGCGGGGCTGAGCGCTACGGGAACCCTTCGCACGTGCACCCCGCGGGACGTCGCCCTCTCCGTGACCCTCGTGCTCCGCCAGCACGCGCTTGCTCGCTGGGGCCCACGGCTCCCGGGCGCGACGCCCGGAAGCAGTGCTCGCTCGCCCCCCTCGAGAGCTTGGCTGCCGGTGGCCACACGCCTCGCTCGACGCTAGCGTCCTTCAATGTCTCCAATCTCCCTTGCCAGCAGCCCCCCGCCTCCGGAGGGCTCGTGTGCGATGGGCATCATGGCGAAGGTGCCTCACGCCGGGCGCGTGAAGACCCGCCTCGTGCCTCCACTCACGCATGACCAGGCGAGCGCGCTCAGCGAATGCTTCTTGCGAGACGTCGCCGCCAGCGTCGCCACGGCGGCCGAGGCGGATCACGCGCGCATCCAGGGCGTGGCGGTGTATCTGGCGGACGGCGAGGACCAGGACCTCGGCTATGGGCTCCCGTGCGACTTCTTGTGGCTCGCGCAGCGGGGCGAGCACCTCGGCGAGCGGCTCTTCCATGCAGCGGTGGATCTGCTGGCCGCTGGCTTCCACTCGGTCTGCCTGGTGAACGCGGATAGCCCCACCCTCCCCAGCGCGCTGTTGAGCGAGGCGGTCCTGGCACTTCAAGCTCCAGGCGATCGCGTCGTGCTCGGGCCGGCCAGCGACGGCGGCTACTACCTGATCGGCCTCAAGCGCGCTCACCGCAGGCTCTTCGAGGAGATCTCCTGGAGCACGCCAGCCGTCTTCGCCCAGACGATCGAGCGCGCTCGCGAGCTCTCGCTCGAGGTTCACCGCCTGGCGGAGTGGTACGACGTCGACGATCGCAAGTCGTTGCGCCTGTTGTGCCAGGAGCTGTTCGGGCGCGACGCCACGAACGTCCCGGCTCGCCGCGGCGCATCGACTCGCGCTCTGCTCGACAAGCTCCTCCCGCAGCTCGGCTCGTTCACGCTCGAATGATGGCCTGGCGGCGCCTGTTCCTTGTCGTCCCTGGCCTGGCGCTCCTCGCGCTGGTGCTCGCCAGCCTGCGCCTCCAGGAGAGCGACGACCTCACCTGGGCCATCGCTGCGAATTTCGCCGGCCTGCGCCCCCAGGAGAGCGACGACCTCACCTGGGTCATCGCCGCGGTCCTCGCCCAGGGCGCCGTCTACTTCGTCGCCGTATTCTGGGTCGTCTCCCGGCGCCCTTCTCCGCTGGGATTGATCCTGATCTTCGCCGCGCTGCTGCGCCTGCCGCTGCTCTTCTCGGAGCCCTATCTCTCGGATGACGTGTATCGGTACGTGTGGGACGGCAGGGTTCAGGCGGCCGGGATCAATCCTTATCGCTACGTCCCCGATGCCCCCGAGCTCGAGGGGCTGCGCGACGAGGACATCTATCCCAACATCAATCGCAGCGACTATGCGGTGACCATCTATCCGCCGGCTGCGCAGGTCTTCTTTTTCCTGACGACCCGCGTCTCCGAGTCGGTCACCTGGATGAAGGCCTCACTGCTGGCCTGGGAAGCGCTGGCGATCGCGCTCCTGTTGCTGCTCCTGCGGCGGGCGGGCCAGCCGGATGCTCTCGTCCTGCTCTACGCGTGGCACCCGCTCCCGCTGTGGGAGTTCGCGGGCAACGGGCACCTCGACGCCGCGGCCATCGCCTGCATCCTGGCGGCGCTTCTCGCTCGAGAGCGAGGCAGGCGCGCCCTGGTTGGAGTAGCGCTCGGGATCGCCACATTGTTCAAGATCTATCCCTTGGCGCTCCTCCCCGCGCTCTGGCGCCCGGGCGACCGGCGGATGCCGGCAGCGCTCGCAGCGACGATCTCGATAGGGTATCTGCCGTACCTCGGCGTGGGACTCGGCGTGCTCGGCTTTCTGCCCGGATACGTTCGAGAGGAGGGCGTGCTGGGCGGCTCGCGCTACTACCTCCTCCGCGTCGCAGAGAAGCTCGGCGCCCACCTCGGCCCCGCCGTCTACATCGTCCCGGTCGGTCTCTCCCTGGCGGCGCTCTCCGCCTGGATCTGCTGGAGGCGGCGACCGCGTGACGACTTCGCCGGCGGCGCCCTGCTGCTCGCGTCGGCCGCCGTGGTGGCCTTCTCGCCGCCTCACACGTGGTACTTCGCCTGGCTCTTGCCGCTCGGGGCGCTGGCGACGAGCACGCCGATCCTGCTCCTCGGAGTGCTGGTGTTCCTGCTCTATCTCGAGGGCTGGTCCAGGCTCTGGATGGAGGCCTTGATCTACGTGCCCTTCTTGTTATTTGCGCTCTCGAGGACCCGAATCGCGAGGCCCTGGAGACTCCTCTTTCGCAGGTCGAGGGAGGGACCCGATGGCGAACGTCCACACCCCGCGGCCTGATCCGAGCCGCTACTTCGAGGCCGCCGGCGACGCGCTGAAGGTCGTCGTCGACCGGCCGCCCGTGTGCGTCTACCTGGAGGTCACCAATCGATGCAACCTGCTCTGCACCACCTGCCCGCGCACCTTCGAGGATCTCGAGCCCCCGATGGACATGAGCTGGGAGCTCTTCACCCACATCGTGGATCAGGTGCCCGACCTCTCCCGTGCGGTGCTGCACGGCGTGGGAGAGCCGATGATGGTGCGCGAGCTGCCGCGGATGGTGCGTCACCTGAAGCAACGCGGCGTGCACGTGCTCTTCAACACCAACGGCACGCTGCTCGACGACAGGAGAGGCCGCGAGCTGATCGACGCGGGCCTCGACGAGCTGCGGGTCTCCCTCGACGCCGCCGAGCCGCGCGCCTTCGAGCTGGTACGCGGAGTCGACGCCTTCGAGCGCGTCGTCGCCCATGTCAAGGCCTTCACGGCGCTGCAGCGTGCGCTGCACGCCGAGCAGCCCCGCGTCTCGCTCTGGCTGACGGGGCTCAAGGAGACGCTCGCCCAGCTCCCTCGCTTCGTGGAGCTCGCCCACCAGCTCGGCGTCGGCGAGGTGTACCTGCAGCGCCTGGTCTACTTCCCGGATGGCCAGGGCCTGGCGCGCCCCGAGTCGGCCCTCTTCGAGAACCTCGACGCAGGGGAACAGGAGACGCTGCAGCGGGCCGAGGAGCTGGCGCGCGCTCTCGGGATTCGATTCAGCGCCTCCGGCGCGGTCGAGCCCGAGATCAGCGTCAAGAGGGCCACCGGCGACCAGCCCTGGTCGCTCTGCCGGCGCCCCTGGACGCTCATGTATTTCACGGCCACCGGGCGCGCGCTGCCCTGCTGCATCGCTCCGTTCTCGCTGCGGGGCTATGCGAGCTTCACCCTCGGCGATGCGACCCAGGAGACGCTGCGCGAGATCTGGAACGGGCCCCGCTACCAGGAGTTCCGCCGCTCCCTGGCCAGCGACCGGCCGCCCGACGTCTGCTCGCGCTGCGGACTGCGCTGGAGCCTATGATTGCGCATGCCAATTGAGATGACGCTCGCGATGGGGGGTGCGGGGGGAGAGTTTCTCCCCCCGCTAGAGGCGCCGCAAGGCGCCGGATCTCAGCTCACAGCGGCGGCGGTGACGCTGAGGAATCACATGAACCGGCCGCCGCTGTGAGACGCTCGTGCGCGCCTCGGCCGTGATCCCCGCGCTGAACGAGGAAGAGTCCATCGGCGCGGTCATCCGATCGATCCCGGCGCGCCTCGTCTCGGAGATCGTCGTCGTCGACAACGGCTCTACCGACCAGACGGCCGCGCGAGCGGAGGAGGCCGGAGCCCGCGTCGTCCGGGAGCCGCTGCGCGGTTACGGCCGAGCCTGCAGGGCAGGCGTGAAGGCCGTCTCGCCGGCCGCCGAGGTGGTGGTCTTCCTCGACGGCGACGGCTCCGACTGCCCCGAGGCCATGGGCCGGCTGCTCGCGCCCATCGCCTCGGGCACGCACGACTTCGTCATCGGCTCGCGGGTCCGCGGCGAACGTGAGCCGGGCAGCATGAACGTCGCGCAGCTCTTCGCTGGGAGGCTGGCCGGCGTTTGCCTTCGGCTCCTGTACGGCGTGCGCTACACGGACATGTGCCCCTTCCGCGCCATCCGACGAGACGCGCTCGACGGTCTGGACATGCGGGACGAGACCTACGGCTGGAACCTGGAGATGCAGATGAAGGCCGCGCGCCGTGGACTCCGCATCCTCGAGCTGCCGGTCCCGCACCGGCGCCGGCGCGGCGGCCAGTCGAAGGTCTCGGGACACCTCATCGGCACGGCCCGGGCTGGCTTCCGCATCCTGTGGACGCTCGGGCGGGTGACGCTCGAGCGCCGCTCCTGAAGACCTCACGACCTCAGCGGGCGATCACGATCGTCGTGCACGCACTGTCGGTCTTGGGCAGGTCGCGACCCCTCGCCATCCGTACCTCGAGCCGCCGCGGCTCCCCACGAACGATCGGGCAGTACGGGTCGGGCTCGCCGAGCTTGCGCTGGAGCTGGCGGCGCCCCGCGCAGCCGCCGCCACAGGTCTCCCGGAAGCTGCAGGCCTCGCAGGCGGCGGGGAGGCCACGCGCCTCCCGGAACGGTTCGCTGTCGACGATCGCCGGCCCGCGCTCGAGCAGCGTCGCGAGCGGCGCACCTGGGCCCAGCCAGTAGACGCAGGGTTGCACGGTCGCGCGCGGCGTGACCCGCACCGTGAGCCGCCCGCAGCCGCCCGACCGTGGCGGCAAGCCCGCCATGGCCCTGACCAGCGGCTCTCCGATGGAGATGGCGTCGCACGCTCCGAAGAGCCGCTCGAAGCCCTCCCAGTACTCGCCGTACCGTAGCGCGAACAGATCGGTCCGCACCGACTGGTAGACGTTCACGCGCAGGGGCGCGCCAAATCGCTTGGCCACCAGAGCCACTTCGGCGAGCCGCCGGAAGTTGGACCTCATCATCACCGAGATGAAGGTGACCGGTACGCCCAGCCGTACGCAGCGGTCCGCCTGCTCGTGGAGGAGCTTCCAGTTCCCGGTTCCGCGCTGGGCGTCCTGCTCCTTCTCGGTGGAGTAGTCGAGCGAGAGCTCGACGTCGTGAAAGCGCCGCACCTGCTCGTCGGCGAGTCCGGCGACGGTATGGCCGTTCGAGGTGATGGTGAGCTTCACGGGCTGTCGGGCGAGCCAGTCCAGGAGCCGCCCGAAGTCGGGGTGCATCCCGTTCTCGCCGGTGCCCAGGTTGACCGAGCGCAGCGGCAAGGCGCCGAGGACGGCCTGGACCTGCCCGAGGTCCAGCCGGTCCTCATGGGTCGGATCCCGGTAGCAGAACGAGCAGGACAGGTTGCACGCGTTGGTCAGGCCCAGGCCCAGCGCGAACGGCCGTTGTTCGATCCTTTCGTCGCTCGTCTCGGGCACGTTCGTCCTCGTCCTGGCTCAGGTCGCGAGCAGAATGAGACGTCGCAGTCCCCGCGCTTCACGAGGCTGGCGCGCGGCGAGGAGCGCGTCGATGCCCAGGGAGCGACCCGCATGGAGGACGGCGAAGCTGCCGTTGACGACCATGAGGAAGAAGTAGGTCCAGGGCCACTCGGCGGGAGCGCGGTACAGGCCGAGCCACAGGTTCATCGCCATGAGGAAGCCGAGCGCCCCCCCGACCCGCGTGAAGAGACCGAGCATCAACGAGATCGCGATCATCACCTCGGCGAAGTAGACCTGGGGCGCGAAGAAGTAGAAGTGCTCGAGCACCACGTTCTTCACGAGCTTCGCGTGGGCGCCGAAGGCGGCGTTCTTGGTCATCTCCTCCACCCAGAAGCGGAGCCCACCGCTGCCGTCTTCCTGGTCGGTGTAGGTGGGAGGCAGCTTCCAGAGCGTCTGCTGCCACCACATCGCGCCGATCATCAGGCGGGAGGCGAACATCCAGAGATGCCTGGGTGTGCGCTGGGCGGGGTCGCGGCGAAGAGCGACCACGGCGATGGCGACGCTGGCGATGAGCAACGCCCAGAAAACGGCGGTGGTCCACTCCTGCTCGGTGAGGAACTCGAGGGTGTCCTCAAAGGGATTCGTTCGCACGGCGGCTCCTCCCGATGCTTCATTGCTGCCCCACGTGCAGTGGCGCTGCGCCCGTGAGGTCTATTGGGAAAGCGAAGCGTTACGTCCTCCGTCCGGCTGGTCGCCTGCCCGCTGGCCCGGATGGATGTGGTGCCTCCTGAGGGCGAGCCACGATCGTGACGAGGCCCTGCTCGTTGGAGAGCGAGGTCACCTCGAGGCCCGCCGAAGCCGCCTCCGCACGGACCTCCTCGGGTGACAGGCGCAGCTTGCGGTAGCTGCTCACCGACATCTTCCAGCCGGTCTCGTGGCGCTCGTGGAGGATGTCGTTGACGACGACGAACTGGCCCTGCTCCTCGAGAACGCACGTGAGGATGCGCGCATCGTCACTGCGCACCGGGACGAAGCGGGTCGGCAGCGCGGTGAGGTCGCGGAAGGCGAGGACCAGCTTCCCACCCGGCGCCAGTGAACGGGCGGCATCGCCCAGCAGGGCGCGCACGTCCTCGCGAGACTCCAGGTGAATGAGGACGTCACCCATGCAGACGATCGCCGCCGCCGGCTCGCCGACGTGGCGGCGGAACTCCCGCAAGTCGCCCTCGAGCGCCCGCAGCGGTAGGCCGCGCGCCCGTGCCTTCAGCGTATCCAAGAGGATGGAGCAGGTGTCGATCGCGAGCACGCGGTAACCGAGCCGCAGCAGTGGCACGGATTGTCGACCGGAGCCGCAGCCGAGGTCGATCGCCAGCGCGCCGCTGCCCTGTCCGAGCCCCGCGGCGAGGAGCTGCGCCTCCGCTCGCGCGGAGGCCTGCTCGAAGTCGCCGAGCGACCAGTCGTAGACTGGGCCGAGGTGATCGCGGTAGTGGGCCTGCACCGACTTCACGGGGACCTCGATGAGGACGGCCGAGGGCGTGGTCCAACGGCGACCGGGATTCTGTAATCGCCCCGCCACCCGCGCACTGTGGTCATGATGAGGCGGTGCCCCGGCTCGTCGAGCGTCCTCCTAGTGGCCGGGCGTGGACCCCTTGGTATCGCCGCGCGCGGTATCCCGGCGCTGCTCGAACTGACGGCCGAGGTCGATGAGATCCCGGACGGTCAGATCGGGATCTCCTCCCCACGGGTCGAAACATGCTTCCTCCGACCGGCGCACCCAGGCAGCTCGAAGGCCCGCGCCTTTCGCCCCGATGACGTCCCAGGGATTGCTCGACACGAGCCACGCTTCGCCCGGCGCCCTTCCGGCGCGTGCCGCGAAGTGGCGATAGACCGACGGGTGGGGCTTGAACATCCCAACCTCCGCCACGCTCACGACGTCGTCGAAGAAGCCCAGCACGCCGGCGTGCTGGAGGACGTCCCGGACGGCTGGGCCGGATCCGTTGGAGAAGGCGAGCAACGTCCAGCCCTGCCGGCGCAGCTCCCCGAGACCCTCGGCGACGTCGGGGAACGTCGGGAGGCGACGATAGCTTTCGAGCAGGGCCTGCCTATCCTCCGCCGAGAGCGTGAGCCGTGCGCTGCGCACGGCGTAGTCGAGCGCCTGAGCGGTACACGTTTCGAAAGGTTCCCAAACGCCCATGAGGCTGCGGCGGAACGCGTACTCGACCTGCTTCGTCCGCCAGATCATCGCGAGCTCCGCGGCGCGCTCTCCGGCGAGGTGGCGGAGCTCCGCCTGCAGCGAGAGTGGGTCGACCAAGGTCCCGTACACGTCGAAGCCGATCGCGTCCACGCGTCTCCTCCTCCTCGTCTGGGCCAGCGCCGTCGCGAGTGTCATGGCCGGCTCGCGACCTGAGCGAGCTCAGACGCAGTTCACGGCCGTGCCTTCCGGCGCCTCCCACACGGTGCGTCCTCGCTTCACGACGCGGAGCGCGTGTCGCGCCGCCGGGTGGCCGCAGAGGTGCTCGACGCTCCGGCACCCCCAGACCACGAGGTCCGCCTCGAGCCCGTGCGCGAGCCGGCCGCGATCGCCGAGGCGAAGCGAGCGCGCACCGCCAGCCGTGAAGGCGACGAGCGCCTCGGCGGGCGTGAGCCCGAGCCGTGCGCAAGCGAGCCCGAGCGCGAGCGAGGCGCTTTCGGTCGGCGCGCTGCCCGGGTTCACGTTCGTCGCGAGCGCGACGGGTACGCCGCCGTCGAGGAGCCGGCGGGCGGGCGCCCAGCGAACGAGTCCGAGCCAGAGGGTCGCCGTGGGGAGGAGCCCCGCGACGACGCCCGCGCCGGCGAGCGCGGCGATCCCGTCCTCATCGACGTGCTCGAGGTGATCGGCGCTCGCGCACCCGAGCTCGGCCGCGAGCCGCGCGCCGCCGGTGCCGCGGCCGAGCTGCTCCGCGTGCAGCCGCGGGACGAGCTCGTGGGCGACGCCCGCGCGCAGCACCTCGCGGCACTCGCTCGCGGTGAACGCGACCTCGTCGCAGAAGGCGTCGCACGACGCCGCGAGCCGCCGCCGCGCGACCTCGGGGAGGAGCTCCGTCGCGACCTGCTCGAGCCAGCGCGCCCGATGGCCCTCCGGCGGCACGGCGTGCGCGGCGAGCACGGTAGGCACGATCGTGAGCTCCTCGAGGAGCGCGTCGCGCAGGGCGTCGATGGCTTCGAGGAGCGCGAGCTCGTGCTCGACGGACAGGCCGTAGCCGCTCTTCACCTCCGCGGTCGTGATCCCCTCGGCGAGGAGGTTGCGTGCGCGCGGGAGCGCGGCCGCGACGAGCTCTTCGCGCGTCGCGGCGCGGGTCGCGCGGACGGTGCTCGCGATCCCGCCACCCGCGGCCGCGATCGCGGCGTAATCGAGGCCGCGCGCGCGCAGCGCGAGCTCCGCGGAGCGATCGCCGGCGAACACGAGGTGCGTGTGGGAATCGACGAGCCCCGGCGTGACGAGCCGCCCCCCCGCGTCGAGCACCTCGGCGCCGGCGAGATCCACCGCCGACCCGAGCTCCGCGTCGGGACCGACCCAGGCGATGAGCCGATCGGCGATCGCGACAGCGCCGGCGGGCACGAGCCCGGCGTCCGACGGCCCCGCGTCGCAGGTCGCGACGAGCGCGTTCCGGACTGCGAGGGTCACGCGAGGGCGAGGGCCGGTCACCGAGGAATGCAGCACGTTCCTCACCCCTTCGCCGCCCTGGCTGCGAGCCGCGCCGCGATCTTGGCGGTCCGGCCGTCGGGGTCGAGCCGCGGGCAGTACTCGGCGAGCTCGACCAGCGCCACCCGGCCGGTCGCGAGAAGGTCGTCCATCACCGTCTCCACGACCTCCAGCGGCACGCCTCGCCCGGCCGGAGCGGAGACGGCGGGCGCCACCGCCGCCGGCAGGCCGTCGAGGTCGATCGACAGGTGGACGAGGTCCACGCTCGCCGCGAACGCCGCGACCTCGGCTCGCACGTCGGCGAGCCGGTGGAGGCCGGCGTCGCGGTCGCGGCGCCACGAGGCACCGAGCCGCGCCGCGGTATCGAAGAGCGCTGCGGTGTTGGAGGCCTCGTCCACGCCGAGGCAGTGATAGCGGAACGGCCAAGCGCGGGCCGCGCAGCTTTCAGCGATCTGGCGGAAGGGCGTGCCC
>Ga0306923_10001530_pt1 | contig 20671 bp, 20 predicted proteins | sample sta12Can44000108_FD_203841 | JGI IMG/M metagenome (GOLD analysis project Ga0306923, IMG submission 203841) | Lab enrichment of tropical soil microbial communities from Luquillo Experimental Forest, Puerto Rico - statanox.12C.anox.44.000.108 (v2)... | ecosystem: Environmental > Terrestrial >... | reverse complement strand
TGCTGCGCTTCCGGCCGATCATGATGACGACGTTTTCGGCGTTGTTCGGCGCGATGCCCATTGCTTTTGGTAGTGGCGGTGGCGCGGAACTGCGCCAGCCGCTCGGCGTCTCGATCATCGGCGGGCTGCTCGTCTCGCAATGGCTGACGCTCTACACAACGCCCGTCATTTATCTCTACCTGGAACGCGTCGCCCGCTGGCTCAGCCGCCCATACCGCCCCTCACGCTTGCAGGAGGCGCTCTCCGATACCCCGAGCCCGGTACTCAGGGAGAGCCGTCGGGGCGCCTCCAGCGATTAGCGCGGGCGGCGCGCGGTTACCAGAAACACCGTCGACGGAAGCCGCATTTCTTTGCTCTGGGCGTAAGCCGCGAATGTTTCGACCATCTCCCGCCGGATCGTCTCCCGCACGGCTTCGCTGGGTTTCTTCTCGTCGATCAGTCGGGCGGGAGGCCCCATCGCGCAGGCGTAGTCCGCTTCCTCCTCGGGCGTCGACCCGATGATCTCGGGCGTCTCGCGGTCGATCGCGACCTCGGCAAATCCGGCCGTCTCGAGGATCGAGCGCACGTAGCCCGGATCGCTGAGCGCCAGCGGTCCCGGCGCACGGGGATCGCTCGGGGCCGGAGGCCCCAGGCGCCGCAACGCCACTTCATAGGGTATCAGCCAGTGCTTATTCTCTTCGAGCGGCGCCCAGCAGGCAAAGCATAGCCTCCCGCCGGGTCGCGCAGCCGGCAGCACGTTGCGGAAGGCTGCCACCGGGTCGGCAAAAAACATGACGCCGAAGCGTGAGGTTATCAGATCGAACCGGTCGGGCTCGAAAGGGTGGAATTGAGCATCGGCCTCGATCAGCGAGACGTTGCCGAGCCCGCTTTCCGCGATGCGTTTGCGGGCGCCGGCCAGCATCGGCTCGGAGATGTCGACTCCCACCACCCGTCCGTGCTCGCCGACCGCCTGGGCGAAAGGCACCGTTGCAGCACCCGTGCCGCAGCCGATCTCGAGTACGCTTTCGCCGGCCGCGACCTCCGATCGTGCCAACAAGAGATCGTTGACTGCGCGCACGCGCCGCTCGACCAAGCCGCCGAGCAGAACCCAGCGCGGGCCGGCAACCGTATTCCAAAACTCGTGCTGTGCAGTGTTCGCGACGCTGCTCTCGGTCATTCGAAAATCTCCTTTGGTGCGGCTCGATGGGGATGGCCGACATGCTCTGTCGCGGCGCAACGCGGTTTCATCGCAGGTTACCCATAGAACAGCGCGAAGTAGACGACGTAGATCCAACTGAATATGCCATGGACGATCGCCCACAGTATCGAATGGTTGGTGTTGTAGGAGATCGCCATCGCCAGGGCCGAGCCGAAGCTCGCCCCGTATTTCGCACCCTCCAGGCGGACGCTGTACCCCCTCCATCCGTTCATCGGCTTCTCCTTTGCGAGCTTCGGGTTTACCGTACCGGCCGAGACGCCCACGGATAAGGGAGAGCGCATCGTGAAAACGCAAGGCATGACCCGCGGAGAGGTCGAGTCGGCACTGGCCCGGGCCGGGCTCGAGATTCCCGAGCGCGAGAAGCCGGAGATCGCCGCAGCCGCCCATTTCGTCGAGGAGATGGCCGCGCGCCTTCGTCGGAAGCGCGAGATGGGGGCCGAGCCCGCTCATATCTTTCCGCCTCCGGGAGAGTGACAATGGTCCCGGATTTCCTGACCATCGCCGAAGCTGGTGCGCTTATCGCCAAGCACGAGCTCTCCCCTGTGGAGCTCGTGCAGAGCCGCTTGACGCGCATCGAGCGGCTCGACGGTAAGCTCAACTCGTTCATCCGTGTCCTCGGCGACGAGGCGCTCGCGGCGGCTCGCGCAGCCGAGGCCGAGATTATCGCCGGACGTTTGCGCGGGCCGCTGCACGGCATCCCGATCGGCTTGAAGGACATCTATGAGACCAAAGGCGTTCCGACCACAGGGCATTCGAAGGTGATGATCGACCATGTGCCGGCGCAGGATGCAACCTCGGTCCGGCGCCTGACCGAGGCGGGTGCGATCGTGCTCGGCAAGCTCGCGACCCATGAGTTCGCCTTTGGCGGGCCGTCCTTCGATCTCCCTTGGCCGCCCGCCCGCAACCCCTGGGATACGAGCCGTTTTACCGGCGGCTCGAGCAGCGGCACTGGTGCTGCGGTTGCGGCGGGCTTGATCCTCGGCGGCACCGGCAGCGACACCGGCGGCTCGATCCGCGGCCCCGCTGCGTTCTGCGGCCTTGCCGGCCTCAAGCCGAGCTACGGCCGGATCAGCCGAGCGGGCATACTGCCGCTGGCTTTCTCGCTCGATCATGCCGGCCCGATGGCCTGGACTGCCGAGGATTGCGCAATCATGCTGCAGGCGATGGCCGGGCACGACCCGGTCGATCCCGCTAGCGCAGACCGCTCGGTACCGGATTATCGGGCCTTCCTTTCGAATGAGGTCAAGGGCCTGCGCATCGGCCTAATCCGCCATTTCTACGAGACCGACAACCCGGCGAACGAGGTGACGGGGCAGGGCATTGCCAACGCGGTAAGGGTGTTCGAGGGTCTCGGCTGCTCGGTGCACGAGCTGCGGCTCTCGCCGCTCGCCGACTGGGCGGCTTGCGGCGTCATGATCATGCTCGCCGAAGGTTACGCGATCCACGAGGCGACCTTGCGCGAGCGCTTTATCGATTATGGCGAAGCCTTCCGCGACCGCATGGCGCTCGCCGCGCTGATCACCGGCGGCGATTACGTCCAGGCGGTAAGGCGTCGGCGTGAACTGATCGCCGAGTTCGCGGCGGCGATGGCCGATCTCGATATCGTGATCACCGCCTCGGCGCCAAGCGAGGCGCCTACTTTCGATTCGGTCAGCAAGTTCGCCATTCTCGAGCGTCCGTCACTGACGATGCCGTTTAATGTGACCGGTAGCCCGGCGATGTCGGTGTGCTGCGGCTATACCTCGGCTGGTCTGCCGCTCGCCTTTCAGCTCGTCGGCAAGCCGTTTGACGAGGCGACGGTTCTGAGAGCGGCGCATGCTTACGAACGGGCGACGCCGTGGCGATCGATTCGGCCGACCTCGCCTCCATCGTAATCCCGCGCCCGCTCCCTTTTGCTATTGGAATCGTCAGTTAACATTGGCCGGTGGCGAATCTGCAGGCGAATCGATAAGAGCCGGTGATGAGGTCGACCTCCCTCGATGCAACCGAGACCGATTACCTTCGGCGTGCGCGGGAACTGGGTCCCGAGCTCGACGCGGCGGCCGAAGAGATCGAGCGGCGCCGCGAGCTACCCGAGGCGATCGTCGAGGCGCTGGTCGAGCGCGGATTATTCCGCCTGTTGCTGCCCGGTACGCTAGGCGGCGCCGAACTGCGCCCCGCAGCGTACGTCTCGGTCATCGAGGAAGTCGCCAAACACGATGCCAGCGCCGCCTGGTGTCTGGGCCAGGCCTGCGGCTGCACGATGACATCGGCTTATCTCGATCCTGCAGTGGCGCCCGAGATCTTCGGCGGAAAACGCGGGATCGTCGCCTGGGGCCCGCCGGGCCCCGCCGAGGCGCGCACAGTGCCGGGCGGCTACCGGCTGACCGGAACCTGGAGCTTCGCCAGCGGCAGCCATCACGCAACCTGGCTCGGTGCTCATGTCGCTATCCTCGACCCTAACGGGGCGCCACAGCTGGGGCCGGACGGCGGCCCGGTCATGTGCACCCTGCTGTTCCCAAAGGCAAGCGCGAGCTTGACCGACATTTGGCATGTCATAGGCTTACGCGGAACGGGTAGCGACAGCTACACGGTCACCGATCTCTTCGTCCCCGAAAAGTACACGGTGTTGCGCGAGAACGCAGCCAAGCCACGCCAACCGGGCCTACTCTATGCCTTCAGCAGCAGCAATATCTATGCATCGGGTTTCGCCGGGGTGGCTCTCGGCATCGCGCGGAGTGCACTCGACGCCTTTATCGAGCTCGCCCGCGACAAGAATCCGCGTGGCGCCAAACGCACCTTGCGCGACAACAATGTGGTCCAGGCGCAGGTCTCGCAGTCCGAAGCGCGGCTTTGTGCCGCTCGCGCCTTTCTGCTGGGCTCTCTTGACGAAATCTGGTGGGATGTCAGTGGGTCGGGGCGGCTTACAATGGATCACAATACGACCATCCGGCTTGCTTCGACCTGGGCTATCCATCAGGCGCGAGACGTCGTCGACATGGCTTATCATGCGGCCGGCGCGACGGCGATTTTCGAGGACAACCCCTTCGAGCGGCGGTTCCGCGACATTCACACGGTGATCCAGCAGTACCAGGGGCGCCAAGCCCATTTCGAGACGGTGGGCCAAGCGCTGCTCGGTCTCGAACCGGAACGGGCGATGTTCACTTTTTGACCGATCCGATGAATCTCTGTGACCCTGCTCCGAGCTACGCTCGCCCAACCGCCGCCCGGCGCCATTGGTCGCTCGACGACATTCCATGGCACATGATCCGCCATGAAGCAGTGGCGCAAACCGAGGCGTTCTTTTACCTCGTGGCGACAGCGTCGCTGATGGAGAGTGCCACCGATCTTTATACCGAGAACCTGATCGATTACTTTGCCGACGACGAAGAGGTTACGTCGTGGCTGGAGAATTATTGGCTGCCGGAGGAGTTGCAGCACGGTCAGGCGCTGCGGCGTTATGTCGAGGTCGCGTGGCCGGAATTCGATTGGGAACCCGCGCGGCGACTGTTTGTGGAAGAGTTCAAGCCATTTTGCGACGTGTCGCTGGAGCCGACACGCAGCCAGGAGATGGCGTCGCGCTGCGTCGTCGAAACCGGCACCGCGAGCTATTACCGAACCTTGTCGCGGGCCAGCCCCGACCCGGTGCTCGGCTTGCTGACCCGCCGCATCGCCGAGGACGAGGTGCGTCACTACAAGCATTTTTACCGCTATTTCCGGAAGTACCGGGACGTTGAGAGCCCGCGGCGCAGCGCGATCCTGCCGGCGCTATGGAGGCGGCTCAAGATGACCGGCGGCGACGACAGCTACATCGTCCTCAAGCATGTCTACAGCACCCGTCATCCCGGCGAACCGTTCGATATTGGGGTTTATCGACGGGTGCGCCGTGAGTGTCGTGCCCTCCTCAGAGACCACGTCCCGCTCGATATGAGCGTGCGTATGATGTTGAAGCCTCTCGGGCTCGGCCCGCGGGTCCAGCGTATGACGCTGCCGGTGGTTGCGGCGGTGGCGCGCTGCTTCGTCCTGTGACGTCCGGAGGTTAGGCAGCGAAATCGATCAGCTGGCGCACCGGCGCGCCGGATTTGAGCGCGGCAAAACCGTCGTTGATCTCGCTGAGCTTGATCCGGCCGGAGATCAGGTGATCGAGCTTCAAGCGGCCCTGGCGCCATAATGACAACAGCCGCGGCATGTCGACACGGAAACGGTTGCCACCCATCGAGGTGCCTTGCAATTTGCGGTCGCGCAAGAAATCGAAGCCGTGCAACTCGATTTTCACGCCGAGCGGGACCATGCCGATGATCGTTGCCGTGCCCCCTGGGCGCAGCATGCCGAAGGCCTGCTCGGCGGTGGTCTTGGTGCCAAGCGCCTCGAAAGAATAGTGCACGCCGCCGCCGGTCATATCCCTCACCGCCTTGATCGGATCGGCATTGCTGGCATTCAAGGTGTCGGTGGCGCCGAGCTCGCGTGCAATCTCCAGCTTCGAGGCCACGGTGTCGATCGCGATGATGCGCTCCGCACCGGCGAGTGCCGCACCATTCACCGCCGACAGCCCGACGCCGCCGCAGCCGATCACCGCGACCGTCGCGCCGGGCTCAACCTTGGCGGCGTTGAAGACGGCACCGACTCCAGTCATCACGCCACAGCCGACCAGCGCGGCGCGGTCGAGTGGGATGTCGGGATCGATCTTCACCATCGAATTCTCATGCACCAGCATCTGCTCACCGAAAGACGAGAGGTTGAGAAACTGGTTCATCAGCTCCCCGCCCCTCCACGACAGCCGGCGCGAGACGCCGGGCGGCAGCTTGACCTCGGTGTTCTCGCACAAATTGGGGTGGCCGGTGACGCATTGCGGGCAGGTGCCGCAGAACACCGAGAGGCAGGTGATCACATGGTCGCCCGGCTTGACATAGTTCACACCCTCGCCAACCGCCTCGACGACACCGGCCGATTCATGGCCTAACACGCACGGGGTCGGATGCGGGTACAACCCCTCGATGAAATGCAAATCGCTGTGGCACAGACCGGCAAAGGCGGTGCGCAGCAGCACCTCGCGGGCCTTCGGCCGAGTGAGCTCGACCTCCTCGATCGTCAACGGCTGGTTCGGGGCGTGCAGAACCGCGGCTTTCATCGGGTTTCTCCCAAAAGAGAATTAATGCTCTGTCGTGATGGCGATCAGGTCTGTTTCTCGGCAGGAAGGCATCGTTGGACCACCTCGGCGGTATCCGTGGGCTTGGTGTTAAAGCAGAGTTTCGCGTGCGGCGCATCGACATGCGCGACGTTCACCAGCCTTTCGAACAGGGGCGTGTTCTGAGCGATCAGCCGCAGGCTCGCGCCGGCCAGGACGCAGTCGAACGCCTTCTTCTTTAGCCGCTCGCGCAGGACCGTCTCCGCTGTCTCGCCGAAGTCGGTGAGGCAGAGCTCGGCATCATAGCCGAGCGCGTTCAGCCACGCCTCGTCCGCCTTGAGCCCGGCTCGCACCGAGGCGGCATCCAGCCCCGAGGCACCATAGGCGGGATCGGAGAAGTCGATCAGCGACGGCTCCAGGCCAACGATCAGCACACTCGTCTTTGCCACTATTTCATTTGTTCTCGACAATTAGTCTTCTCTGACTTCCATTCCTGCGTATTGCCAACGGTGGGCCGAACACCACCGCGTCTTTCGCGCACCCCGTGCTTCCCTCTTGTCAGAGCGTTTTTCCTACGCCACGAAATTGAGGCGAAGGCCGGGTTCGGGCCAGTCCACCCCAGCGAGCTGGCTGGTGCCCCGAGAGCGTTGTGTACGTGGTCTTCAAATGACGAAAACCTCCCGAAGGGTGCGCACAGGTGACGGGTTCGGCTTCGTCCGTGACCAGCTCGGCGTCGAAACCCTGAGCCGCCGCCCAGGCGATCACGCGCTTGGCTGACGCAATCGCACCCGGGACCTCGTCGAGGCCCTCGGGCCGGGAGACGGCAATCGCGATGCAGATATTGTCAGCCATATCGTCCCCAGATTCCTGAAATTTTAAACATACAGGTGAAGGCGTCACCTGATAAATGGAATTTCCTGCGGCAGCGCCGAGCGCGGGCTCGGGGCTGCACACGGTCGAGCGTACCACCAACGCCCTGGTTGAAACATGGGATCAAGCTGCGTAAGCTCTCCGTGTCTGCCGAGGCGTGTTTCGGCAACACACGAGACAAACAAGGCAAAGCGATGTCCGATTTCGCCGTCTGGTTGAAGAACCTTGATCCCGCGCATGAGCCGGGCGTGCAGGCACTGCAAGAATTCGCCAAAACGAGCGCGGCAGATTGGCCGTACGGCAGCAACGAAATCGGCGACTACATCGCAGTAGTCACCGCGCGTGCGGCAGACGCCGACCGCAATGCATTGTTGGCTGCACTAGCGCGATATTTCGCAATGTGGAAGGCGAGCGGCCAGACCGGGCCGCAAGGCTTTTGGGCGCGCGCTCTGACCTTGGTAACCGAACATTTGGGCGCGTTCATGCTCCTGCTCTTCGGCGTGCTGATCGCCGCGATCCTGACTTTGGGGATCTTCGGCTTCGGCGGCAACTTACTGACCTCGATCGCAAAGCCGGAGCAAGCGCGCGGACTGATCACCTTTCTGTTCAGTGTCAGCACGATCGCGATCTTCCTGCTGATTGCCGTCGCGACGTTTTATATGGACAAGACCCAGTTGGGGGACCGTTTCGATAAAGCGAAAGACGTGCTGACGCTGATGATCGGAATATTTGGCACGATTCTGGGGTTTTACTATGGCTCATTGGCGAACCCGACCGGCGAGGGCGTCGCGATGAGGCTCGCAAATATCGAAGTGCCGAGCGTGGTTGTAGCTCCGGGCGAGAAGACGACTGTGACGGCAACCGTCCTCGGCGGCACAGCGCCGATAACCTACGACTTGTATTTTAGTGATCCCACGGGCACGGTAAAGACCGACACGCTGACCGTAAAGGACAAGCCAGCCACTGGTGGGGCGATTGCGCAAGCTGTGACGATCCCTGCTGACATAACGAGCCCGGCCTCGGCAACCTTTACGCTCGTCGCCCGCGATGTGAAGGGCAACCAAGCGCAGGGAATGGGCATGCTGATCGTACAACCCCCGGCGAAGAGTCAGTGACGACTCAACCGGAAAAATTGAGACGTAGGCCAGGCTCGGGCCAGTCCATAGCGGCGAGCTGACCGTTGGCGGAAAGGGTTATATAGGCCGTCGTCATGTCGCTGCCGCCAAAGCAGATGTTGGTCGGGTAGACGTCGGGCAACTTGACCTGCCGCACGACCCTGCCGTCGGGCGCGATCACGGTGATATGGCCGGTGATCAGGGTCGCGACCGCAATATTGCCGGAGGCCTCGACGGCCAGGCTGTCGAAGCGCTGAAAGCCGGGCAACCCGCACACCAGCCGACCGGTATAGGGCGCCGGAAACGGCTCCGTACGCAAAACCCCGGGAGAGACAATGTCGAAGGCGAAGAGCCGCGAGCTTTCGGTGTCGGCGACGTAGACGGTTTTTTCGTCCGGAGACAGGCCGACGCCGTTCGGGCTCAGCATCGGATGGACCAGTTCGACGATCTTCGAGCCGTCGGGCAACGCGTAGTAGAGCCCGCCGTGATCACGGTCGCGGCCGCGCCTTTTGCCGAGATCGGTGAAATAAAACCCGCACTGGCGATCGAAGACGATGTCGTTAGGCGCCGACAGCTTGTGGCCGCCGCATTGGCTGTAGAGGACACGCATTTCGCCGGTGCGCGGATCGATCCGCTGAACGTAGCCGCACTGGTAGTTCCTGGCCGGTCCAGTCGCGAGGAAGCTGCCTGCGGCATATTCCGCGCCGCCGTTGTTGCAGAGATAGAGCGCGCCGTCGGGTCCCAACGCCAAGCCGTTTGGCCCGCCGCCTGCAGCCGAGACCGTCGATTTGGTGCCATCGGGTGCCACTCGGGTGACCGCACCGCCAGCAATCTCGCCCAAGATAACAGAGCCGTCGGCCATCGCCACGGGGCCTTCGGGAAACCGCAACCCCGTCGCTATCACCCGGACATCCGCCATCGCATCCTCCCCCTCGTTGTGCCCGACGATTCTGTCGCCTCGATCGCCCCAGCGTCAAGCGCGCCCCAAATCTGCACGACAGGCGTCGAGCGCCCAGTCGACTCGGTCCTTGCCGAAGTAGCGCTGGCCATTGACGATGATGGTGGGTACACCCGGACACTGCAGGCGCTCGAATTCCGCAAGGGAGTCCCGCGCTTCGCCGGCTGGGCCGGGTTCGGCCAATCTCGTCATCAAGTAGTCAGGATCGAGGCCCGCGCGCTGAGCGGCCCACCGAATGGTTTCAGGGTCGTTGACATCGAACCCCTCGACCCAGGCCGCTTCGAACAAGGCTTGATCGAGCAGGTCACGCTTTTCGCCATCGGCCGCGTAGAAGGCGCGAGCCGGCAATTCCTCGCGGTGAAAGGCGGAAACCGCCCAGCGTTCGGCGCGCCGGTGGAAGATCTCCGGGTCTGGATAGACGAACGGGATCGAGAATCGTTCTGACCAGCGCCGGCAATCTTCGCGAAGATAGGAGCCGACGTTCCGGTTTTCCTTGCCGGCCAGCAATTCGGCGACAGCACGCCGCGCACCCGCGGAATATAGATTGGTTGGCGGATCAGCCGTATCCCCGGCGCATTTGCCAGCGCGCGCCGCAGTAGAACGGTGCCGAGATAGACGTTCGGGGAATGATAGATCGTATAGCTGTAGACAAGGACCGTCATCGGGCGACCGCCGTGTTGTAACCTTAGCACCCGGGCGGCGTACAGTCCCCGCTGGTGCGTTGCGGCAACCGTCCAGGTGAAGGGTGGGAAAATGGCAATGCGGCATGAAGTTGCAATCAAACCAGACATCGTGTTCGCCGAGCATGATGGCGTGGAGCTGCTCGGCGACCTCTATCTGCCGCAGGGGCTACGCGAAGCGCCCGTGCTGGTCGGCGTGCACGGCGGCGGCTGGCAGGTCGGCGACCGCAAATTCTATCGGCACTGGGGCATCTATCTCGCCAAACACGGCTATGCCGTCTTCGCCATCGAGTACCGGCTGATGAAGCCGGGGATCAAGACGTGGCCCGGGGTGGTCGGCGATTGCCGGGCGGCGGTACAGTTCGTGCGCGCCAAGGCCGTCGAGTTCGCCCTCGACCCGGAGCGCATTGGATTGATCGGCGACTCGGCGGGCGCGCATCTGTCGGCGCTCGTGGCATTGGCCCGCGAAGAGCCGCTGTTCTCCAGCCAATATCGCAATGACCCCTTTGCCGCGACCCCAGCCGGGGTCAAAGTGGTCGTCGGCTTCTACGGCGTCTATGACATGGTGGCGCAATGGGAGCACGATCAGATCACCCGACCGCGCGATTCGGTCACCGAGAAACTCCTCGGCGGCCCGCCGATGGTCAGTCGCAAGACATTCTTTGAGGCGTCGCCGCTGAGCTATGCGACGGTGGACAAGAACAGCACGCGTTTCCTTTTGATCTATGGCCGGGAAGACGACATTGTCGAGCCTGCGACACAGTCGGAGAAGTTCCTGACTGCTCTCAAGCAGGCCGGCTTCTTTGCGCGCACGATCGTCGTGCCCGGCGCCGGCCATTTCTGGAGCGTGGATCCGGTCGAAGAACCCGGCAGCTTCGGCGCCTATGCCGGCCCCAGGGCGCTACGGTTCCTTGCGGGACAACTCTAAGTCGCGCTTCGTGAGGCCCTACGTCACATTAATCCAGCGTCTCCCGATAGGACCAGATCGCGATCGCCGCCACCACCAAGGTAAAGGCGGCGATCGGCCACAGCTCGGGAAGAATCTCCGTGGCACCACTGCCCTTGAGCAGGATGCCCCGCACGACACGTAGCGCATGTGTCGTCGGGAAAATCTCGCCCGCCCACTGCGCCCATACCGGCATGCCGTAAAACGGAAACATAAACCCGGACAATAGGATCGACGGCAGTACAGTGAACTGCGCCAACTGCATCGCCTGCATCTGGCTCGTCGCAATCGTCGAAAAGGTGAAGCCGAGAGCGAGGTTGCTGGCGATGAACAGCCCGAGCGCCAGGATCAGCAGCAACAGTGAGCCGCGGATCGGCAGGCCGAAGACCGCAGACGAGATCGCCATGATCAGCACGACCTGAACATAGCCGATTGCGATATAGGGAACGATCTTGGCGACCATGACCTCGATCGGCCTGACCGGCATGGCGAGCAGGTTCTCCATCGTCCCGCGCTCGCGTTCGCGCGTGATCGACAGGGTGGTGATCAGCAATGTCGAAAACATCAGGACGATGCAGACGAGCCCCGGCACGATGTTGAGGACGGTCAGCTGCTCCGGGTTGTACCGAGCATGGACGACGAACTGAAACGGCGGCTTTGAGGGTTCGGATTGCAGTTTCGGCGGGATGTCGCGGTTGAGCGTCGCAGTGAGCGAGGCAAGTGCTGCCGTTGCGTTGCCGATCGCCGAGGGATCGGTGGCGTCCGCATCCACTAGGATCGCCGGCGTCTCGCCGCGATCGACCGACCGCTCGAAATTGGGCGGGATATTGATGACGAACAGGACCTCCCCCTCGGCCAGCGCCCGCTCCGCTGCCTCCTCGGAAGCGAGCAGGCGGATGTCGTAATAGCCGGTATTGCGCAGCGCGGCGACGATCGTGCGCACGTACTGCGAATGTTCGGGCGACAAGAGCCCGGTCGGCAAATGTTTTGGGTCGGTGTTGATGGCATATCCAAACAAGAAGAGTTGCATGACCGGAAGGGCGATGATCAGGCGCAATGTCATTGGATCGCGCCGAACCTGGATCCATTCCTTGTGCAGCACGGCGAGGAATCGCCCAAAGGAAAATCGGTTCATCATTAGTGGGACCTCCGCGGGAGAACGCTATTGCCGTCACCCCCCTCCTGATGGTGAAAGTTCGTGCCTGGCGGACGCACTAACACGGGGAAAAATGCGTCCGCCCCTACCGTCATCCCGGCGGAAGGCCGGGACCCATGTCTGAAATGGGCACCGGCCTGCGCCGATGTGACGAGGCGGGCGGTGCCACTACCGTTACCAGCGCGTGAGCGGGGGTGCTGGAGCCTGGGGTGAGGTGGCAGCAGCCTCTGGGTTCGCTCCTTCGCGGGAATGACCTCGTGAACTCAACAGGTGGATGAAAACGTCCTCGAGCCGAGGCTCGACCTCATGCCACGTCAACTCGGCACCACCGAAATCGGCGATGGCTCGCTCCAGAGCCGCACGATCGCTGCCGGCGACATGGACGGATCGCCCAAAAACGGCGGCCGCTTCGACACCTGACATCTGCCGCAGGCGGCGCGCGGCCCCGTCGACTGCCTCTCCGGTGGCCTCATAGGTGACGAGCCCGGAATTGCGTGCCACCTGATCGGGGGTACCCTGCGCGACGATATGGCCGTCAGAAAGATAGATGATGCGCTCACAACGTTCGGCCTCGTCCATGTAGTGGGTCGAGACAAGCGTCGTCAGACCTTCGCCGGCCATGTCGTGAATGAGATCCCAGAACTCGCGCCGGGCTTCGGCATCGACACCAGCGGTGGGCTCGTCGAGCAGCAAGAGCTTTGGCTCGTGCAATACACAGGCGGCGAGCGCCAGCCTTTGCTTCCAGCCGCCGGAGAGGTGCCCGGCAAGCTGGTGCGCCCGCCTGGCGAGGCCCATCCGTGCCATAATGTCCTGCACCGCCTGCCGGCGGTTGCGTGTCTGATACACTCGGGCGACGAAATCGAGGTTCTCGAACACCGTGAGATCCTCGTAGAGGCTGAAGCGCTGGGTCATATAGCCGACCTGTCGCCGAATGCGCGGCGCATCCGCGATGATGTCCAACCCGAGGCAGGTACCTCTGCCGCCGTCAGGCGTCAGCAGACCGCAGAGCATGCGGATCGTCGTCGTCTTGCCGCTGCCGTTGGCGCCGAGGAAGCCGCAGACCTCGCCGACGGCGACCTGTAAATCCAAGCCGTGCACCACCTTGTGCTCGCCAAAACTCTTCTGCAGATCGTGCACGTCGATGACGAGGTCAGTCATTGCCCGGCTCCCGTGCCGATGGGTCGAACGTCGATCGGCTGGCCCGGATTGAAGAGAGCGGCCTGTTCCGGTCGCGGACGTGCCTCGATTCGGTAGACAAGCTTTGCCCGCGTGGATTCGCTGTAGATGACTGGAGGGGTGTATTCCGCCGTCGGGGAGATGAACGAGATTGTACCGGCCAGGCCCGGTTGACACCCGTCACAGCCGAACGCGACAGCGTCGCCTCGATGCAGCCCTGACAAAGCGGTCTCCGGAACGAAGAAACGAACGAAGATATTTTCCGGCGGCAAGATCGACACAACCGGCGCTCCCGCCGCCATCGTTTCGCCGGGTTGTGCCAGCACGTCAGCGACGCGACCGCCTACGGGTGCGGTGACGGTACGCTGTGCCAGCCGCCATTCGGCCATCGCCACGGCTGCCCGCCCTGCCGCGACCGCCGCCCGCTGTGCCTCGATCTCCCGTTCTCGACCCATGGGCGCCTGCGCCTGCGCGAGGGCCGCCTCCGCGAGCTGCGCCTTGGCTTCCGCCGACTTATAATCGGCTCGACGCTGATCGACGGTTTGCGCAGTAGAATATCCGGTCCGCAATAGCGCTTCGTCACGCTGGAGGTCGGCTCGCGCCCGTTCGAGGGTCGAGCGGGCATCCGTCAGGTTGGCCTTCGCTTGTGCGACTTCCGTCGGCTTCATTGCCGCTTCGAGATTGGCGAGCTGCTCCTCGGATTGGGCGAGCTGGCGCGCCGCCTGATCGCGGGCAGCGCGTTCGTGCGTGTCGTCTTGGGTAAAAAGCGGAGCGCCCCTAGCGATCTGATCGCCGCGGGCCACGGAGATTGTGGTCAACTGCCCTTGCTCGATCGGCGCGACCTTGACGTAGTCCGCTTCGGCATAGCCTTGCCACGCCGGCGAAGCCGTGCCGCGCTGCTGCGACCACCACAGCCAGCCGATTCCAGCCCCAAGGATGACCATGACGACGATCGATAAGCGCATGCTTGCCTTTAGGATACGATCCTGTATCGTATCCTATCTCAAATGGGCACTTCGACCAAATCCGGCAACTCTCGCAGTGCAACGGGACGGCCCCGAGACCCGGTGGTCGATCAGGCGATCCTGCGAGCAGCCTTGGAACTCTTTATCGAGCACGGCATCGCTGGAGCGAGCATTGAGAGGATCGCCAAGCGCGCCGGAGTCGCGAAAACCAGCGTCTACCGGCGCTGGTCGAGCCGCGAGGCGCTGCTCGCCCAGGCGATCGAAGTCGCACGGAATGCAACCGGTTACACGGTCGATCTGGTGGAACGCACCGCACCGCAGGACTTTGTCAAGCTGCTGATTGAGGCCTGCGAGGTCGTCGGCAGGCCCGAAATCCGCAAGCTCATGACGAGATTGATCGGCTCGATCCCGGATTACCCGAAGTTGATCGAGGTCTATCGTGAGACCTATTTTCTCCCGAGGCAGCTCGCATTCGCGAGGGCGTTAGAGCGCGTCCAGGCGGCCGGTCTGCTTGCGAAAACTGCCGATCTCGAAGCGCTCGCCGAGATGATCATCGGGGCTATGATGTACCGCCTGGTCATGTCCGCATCGGGCGAGAACTCAGTGAGCGAACTGCGCGATCACGTGATCAAGCTTCTCCGCCAGGCCGGTTTCGAAGTCCCGATGTGAGGCGGCCTGTTACGAAGGCCTGCAAGCCGCTAATCTCGCTTCGAAAAGGGAGCAGGTCGATGGATTTCGGGATCGGCATCGCCACCTCGAGCGACTCGTGGGAGCTGGCGCAGCGGGCCGAGGAGCTCGGTTTCACCCACGCCTGGTTCTTTGACACGCAGATGATCACCGGCGACTGTTTTGTCGCGATGGGGGGAGCGGCGCTCAAGACCTCGCGCATCCGCCTCGGGACCGGCGTGCTGGTGCCGTCGAACCGCATCGCCGCGGTCACTGCGAACGCGTTGGCGACACTGAACGGCATGGCGCCGGGGCGGATCGATTTCGGCATCGGCACCGGCTTTTCGGCGCGCCGCGCGATGGGGCTGGGTGCCGTCAAGCTCGCCGAGATGGAGGAATACATCCGGGTGGTCTACGGCCTCTTGAACAACGAGACCGTCGAGACCCCGATCGAGGGCAAGCGCCGAAAGATCCGCTTTCTGAACCCCGAGATCGCGCTGATCAGCACAAAGGACCCGATCCCATTGCACATCTCCGCGTATGGGCCGCGATCGCAGGCGTTGACGGCGAAGCTGGGCGCCGGCTGGAAGAGCTTCGTCTCCGACGTGCCGGGTACGATGGCCGCGATCGAGAGCATGCAGCAGAGCTGGCAGAAGGCGGGGCGTGCGCAGGGCGACCTCTACGCCACCGCCTGGACCTGCGGCTGCGTGCTGGCCGAGGGCGAGCCGGCCGACAGCCCGCGCGCCGTGGCGCAAGCCGGGCCGCGTGCCGCGGTGCTGTTGCACCGCGCAGCCGATTTCGACATGGAGGGCTGGCAGAACACCTCGCCGGTGCCGCAAGAGGTCGCCGCCGAGGTCGCCGGCTATGTCGAGATGGCCCGCCGGTACGAGCCGCCCGACGCGCGCTATCTGACCAATCACCGCGGCCACTTCCTGTTCGTCAAACCCGAGGAGCGTAAATTCGTCTCCGCTGAGCTGATCCGGCGCACCACATTCACAGCGACCGAGCAGGCACTTAAGCAGCGGGTCGAGGCCCTGCGCGAGGCGGGCTGGCGCCAGCTGGTGATCGCGATCACCCCGGGCGAGGAACGAGCTCTCGAAGACTGGGCCCGCATCAAGCGCGCCTTTGACCGCTAGTTGCGGAGAATAAATCTCGAAATGCCCGTAGTAATCCGTCATTCCTGTGAAAACAGGAATCCAGGGCCTAAGGACTCGGTCACGTGCCCTGGGCCCCGCCTTCGCGGGGGTGACGGGAAGAGCGAGAGGAAAATATGCGCATCGAGATCATCTGCACCGGGGACGAGGTGCTCACCGGCAAGATCGTCAACACCAACTTCAGCTATATGACCCAAAAGCTCGAGGATTTCGGGCTGTCGGTCAGTTGGGGGACTACCGTCGGCGACGATCGCGAGGAATTGCTGGCCGCGTTTCGCCTCTCGTCTGAACGCGCGGACGCGGTCATCGTCAATGGCGGGCTCGGCCCCACGGTCGACGACCTGTCGCAGGAAATCGCGGCCCGCGCCGCCGAGGTGGAGCTCGTCCTCAACGAGGACTGGCTAGAGCGCATGGAGGATTTCTTCCGCCGACGCAACCGGGTCATGTCGTCGAACAACCGCAAGCAGGCGATGCTCCCGACCACCGCCGAAATCCTCGACAACCCGATCGGCACCGCCTGCGGCTTTGCCCTCGACATCGGCAAGGCCCGCTTCTTTTTCACTCCCGGTGTGCCGCGTGAATTGCGCCGCATGCTCGAGGAGCAGATCATCCCGCGGCTCTTGGCGCGCGGCGGCGCGCCATCGGCGATCCATCTGAAGCGGTTCCACTCCTATGGGCTCGGCGAGTCGCATGTCGATCAGCTCTTGACTGGTGTCGAAGATCTCATCCCCGATGGCAGCGTCAAGCTCGGCTTTCGCACCCATTATCCGCAGATCGAAACCAAACTGACCGCGCGCGGCGCCGATATGAACGAGATCCGACAGAAGCTCGCGCCGGTAGAGGCGGAGGTGCGCAAGCGCCTCGGCAGCTTTATCCTCGGAGAGGATGACCAGACGCTCGAGGGCGTCGTGCTCGATGCCCTCGCCGCACGCGAGGGCTCTTTGGCGGTCGTCGAGACCTTCACCGCCGGTCAGATCGCCGCCCGTATCGCCCATCTGCCCGGCGCCGAAAAGGTATTTCGCCGCGGCCTCGTCGCCCGCGACCCAGCAGAGCTCGCCGCCACCCTTGGCCTCGACGGCTCGCTGATATCAGGCGAAATGAGCCGGAAGACGGCCGAACGGGTGACGCAAGCCATGCGCCGCGAGACCAGGGCCAGCCATGCGCTGGCGGTGCTGATCGAGGTTGACGACGGCCCCGACCGCATCGATTTCGGCGGCAGTATCCATCTCGCAATCGCCTCCGAGGAGGGTGTGGAATCTCGCCGCTCGCGCATCTATGGCGGCCGCGACTGGGTCCGCCTCGGCGCGGTCGAGCTCGGCCTCGACTGCCTGCGTCGCTACCTGCAGTGTCTGCCGGTCACCGAACGCACCGATTTCGAACGAGTGTGAGCTGGTCGTGACTCGCCGAGACGAGGCGCCAACTGAACCGGGAGCGCTTTTCTCGTCATGATCATCAGCGAGCAGGGCCCTGGCCGACGCGGAAGCGAGTACAGCTTTCAGACAGCGCGCGGAGCCATCGAGTGTCACTCCCGTAGAGAAATTCGCTCCCTGGTCTGCGCAATGCAGCACCTTGCTTCGACCTTAGGAGTAGATCATTTGGACCTCGCGCCACATCGCCTCTGATCGCGGAACTGGTCTTTCGAAGCTGCGACGGCACTCTCGATGGCGAACGCTAGGGTAAATAAGGCTAACGTTACAGTTGTTGATATGGGAATAATAAGCAACCTAAGATTGTGACCAATGCGAAGGAAAGGAACAGGACTGTGTTCACTAAGACGAGCACGAGCGCCGGCCACCGTCGCCCCGATATCACGGCGAGGAAGGTGGCTGACGCGAGCGAGGCTAAAACCACCGGGCCATATATTATGGCGGCCCGAACATCCGGGTCCTTCGAAGGGTAAGTGAGCGGAACAAACAGCAACGGGAGCAAAGTGATCGCGACCCCAATGCCGCTCCATCTCCTTTGGTGCCACCGGAGTTGTCTGCCCAACAATCTCAGTGCGCGCCGCTCTGCCTTTGTCCACTGCTTCTCCTCTTCGGCTCGCCGTTTCCCCTCCTCTGCCTGCCGCGCCGCCCTGGCTTGTCTCTTCTCCTCTGCCTGCCGCGCCGCCTCGGCTTGTCGCTTCTCCTCCTCTGCCTGCCGCGTCGCCCCGGCTTGTCGCTTCTCCTCCTCTGCCTGCCGCGTCGCCCCGGCCTGTCGCTTCTCCTCCTCTGCCTGCCGTGCCGCATCGGCCCGCCGCCTTTCCTCCTCGGCCTGCCGTGCCGCCTCGACTCGTTGCTTCTCCTCCTTGGTATGCCGCGCCTCCTCGGCTCGCTGCTTCTCCTGCTCGACGAGATCGAACGCCGAGCGCGCCGCCGTGATCTCGGCGTGGGTGCTAGTTTCCTTCGGCACTCGGTCGAGGGCCTGTCGCGCCTTGGCAAGATCGCCGCGCGCGATCATCGCTCGGACGTTGCCGGCGAGCGCTTCGACGTTCGCGGGATCGCCCTGCAGGATCTGCGAATAGAGCGCCCCCGCACTCTTAAGGTCGCCCGATTGCAGCGCCTGCTTGGCCATCGTCAGGGCTTCTTCGACCGGCGAGGGGCCTTTGCCGCTGCTCAGGCGCTGGACGAACTGCTTGACTTGGCTCTCCGTCAGCGCCCCGACAAAGCCGTCCACCGGCCGACCGTCCTTGAAGGCGTAGACGGCGGGGATCGACTGGATGCGCATCTGCTGGGCGATCTTCGGGTACTCGTCGATGTTGAGTTTGACTATCCGAACCGCCCCGTTGGTGGCACGGACGGTTTTTTCCAGGATCGGCCCAAGCTGTTTGCACGGGCCGCACCAGGGTGCCCAGAAATTGACGATCACCGGAGCCTCGAAGGAGCCGTCGACGACCTCGGTCATGAAGGTCGCGGTAGTAACGTCTTCCGCCAGCGGCGTTGCCTCAGCCCCCTGCTTGGCTCCTTCCGCCGACCGCGCCGCTTCGGCCCGTTGCCTCTCCTCTTCGACCAGCCGTGCCGCCTCGGCCCGTTGCCTCTCCCCTTCGACCAGCCGTGCCGCCTCGGCCCGTTGCCTCTCCTCTTCGACCAGCCGTGCCGCCTCGGCCCGTTGCCTCTCCTCTTCGACCAGCCGCGCCGCCTCGGCCCGTTGCCTCTCCTCTTCGACCAGCCGTGCCGCCTCGGCCCGTTGCCTCTCCTCTTCGACCAGCCGTGCCGCCTCGGCCCGTTGCTTCTCCTCCTCGGCCTGGCGCGCCGCCTCGGCTATGATCGGGTCTATATTTCGGATTAGACGCGCAATGTGCTGATCGAAATCGCGCCCGGAGTCGACATTCAGACCGTTGCGGTAGATTAAATTCCTGAGACTATCAGGGAGCTCGTCGGCCTTGGGCATTCCGCTGCCCTCGACGAAAATTGGAATGACAGGCATTCGGCGGCGCAGAGCCGTCTCGACTTCGACGCGGACAGGGTCGGCCGGATCATTGATCCGTTTCCGCCCTCTCGCTGTACCGAACCAGCGCTTGCCAATAATGACGAGCGCGATGTTGCTCTCGGCGAGCATCGTGTCGATATGTTCGCGAAAGTCAACTCCGAGCGGGATGTCTTCGATGTCCCGAAATACGGAATCACTACCGTACTGAGCCGTCAGGCGATCGATTATCCGTCCCGTAATGGCAGCGGAATCTTGCCGTCTATAAGAAATCGCTATCCGCGGCATTTTAGCACCTAAGCTGCGGATACTCTGTCATTTATTTCACACCGGTGCTTGACTGCGCCCGGATCATCGTCGGGCAAGGTTCGGCTCCTCCTCTCTGTGATCGGCGTATCCTCGCTCACCGATATTTCTCACAAGGACTGTCCATTTGTCCACGCTGTGAATCAGTTCAGGTCGCGGTGGAGGTGTGTGAAATAGCTGACACTGCAAGAACTTAATAGAGGCATTGGAGCCCCTCATCGGGGTTATATCCCACTTCACATTGTCCCCCGGCGGATGCCGAGAAGTGCTATGCTGCCGATCTCGTCGCTTACTCTCCCGCCTGTGAATGCCGTAAACCTCGGCCTTGATTGGCTGCACCGCTACGTGCACGGTCTGCCGGTCGCCGAGCGCACCGATTTCAAGCGTGTTTAGCAGCCACCATATCACCGCTCGAGCGCCCAGGAGCGCTACCGGCGTCGTCGCGAACTGACATTAGGGAGTATCCAAGCCATCTTTAGAAACTCGTCCAGGCCGTCCTTTGAGCGCAGATAATGCTCCACAGCTTGTCGAGTACCTTTGGCGGTTTTGCCCCATAAGCCTACTTGCGGTAAGCCTGCGGAGTTCCTTCGAAAAAATCCTTGAACCTCCCCGGTCCGCCGGATCGTGTAGATGCCCTCGCCGAGTGCTCCGGGCCCCGACGCGCTAAACTCGCGAGATAGCTCATTGGCGGGTGGACCGCCAATCGCGATCACCGGGTTGTCGGCGACGTTATAAGCCTCCGCAAACCACGCTGTGTCGGTCAGCACTATGGCCCGCCGAAAGCGGTCTCCTCCACCGCGCTCATCCATTTGATCTCGCAAACATTCTGCCATAGGACGATCAAGCAACTCAGCGGGAATGCGGTTGCCGATAACTATTATTATCGTGTCCTTACGAAGAATGGAACTACTCATATACCTATTTTTGTGTAATTTCGAAAGATCATTTTCGTAGTTTGGGTTAGACATGGTC
>Ga0306923_10001528_pt1 | contig 20683 bp, 23 predicted proteins | sample sta12Can44000108_FD_203841 | JGI IMG/M metagenome (GOLD analysis project Ga0306923, IMG submission 203841) | Lab enrichment of tropical soil microbial communities from Luquillo Experimental Forest, Puerto Rico - statanox.12C.anox.44.000.108 (v2)... | ecosystem: Environmental > Terrestrial >... | reverse complement strand
GAAGGCCGCGCGCCGCGCCTCGTCGAGCCGGAAGAAATGGTCCCGCCGCTGCTCTACGTCGTCTCGCGCGAGGCCGACACCGTCAATGGCTGGCGCTTCGACGCTAACCTCTGGGACGCGAGCTTGCCGCCGGCCGAGGCAGCCCGTCGAGCCGGCCGCCCAGCGGGCTTCGAGATGCACCCGCACCCGGCTTGAGGCTCAGCGCTGACCGATCACACGTACTGTTCGACCTTCGTCTCTCGTCTGCTCCACGGACGGCGCGGATCGCATTAAAGACTGGCATCGACGCAATGACGACGACAAGGTTGAGGATCAGCGAGGCGAAGGCGGCATAGGTCGGGATCGTCCAGCCGGCAATCTGCAGCGAGTAGATCGGACGGAAACTCTGCGAGGCCGCCATCGCCGTACCGACGACGATGCCGGCAAACCAGCCGAGGACGAGCGCTCGATCGTGAAACCATCGCGTATAGAGACCGCCGATGACCACCGGCAGTGTTTGGATGATCCACACGCCGCCCAGCAGCTGCAGCTGGATCGCATATCGCAACGGCAGGCCGAGAATGAAAACCAGCGCGCCAATCGCGATTGCGGCGAACGCCACACCCGCGAACCATGACGAGAACATCGCCAGAATTAACGCAGGAACAGCGAAATTGAGGGCCGTGCTGTTTAAACCGAGGTGCTGCTCCGCCATCTTGTCGACACCATCCGCGATCGCCATGAAGCCGAGCAGAGCGATGAGTGCCAATAGGAACGAATAAGTCGGCAGAAAGGCCGCATTACGGCTGATGGCGAGACGGTTGCTGGCACTGAAGACCCCAGTTACCAAATGCGGGTAGAGGAAGAGCGCCGCGTGGCGAAATAGACGATTAGGGTCAGCCCAGCGCCCCAGGCGGGTTCGACGCTGTTGTAGCTCGACACCCAGAACATTGCTATGAACGGCGCCAGTAGTAGCAGGTACCACAGCGGCGAGGGCCGCCTGTCCGGCGTCCTTCTGATCACGGCCTTCTCCCAATAAAATGGCCGGCTCAGTTGCGGCCGGCGACGAAATCGTCGCGTACGCGGTTGCGGAGGTTGGCGGTGCCGGCGGCGATATAGCCGCCGTCGATGGCGATCTCGGCGCCGCTGATAAAGCTCGACTCGTCCGATGCGAGGAACAGCACCAGATCGGCACACTCTTTTGGCGTCCCCTGGCGGTGCAGCGGTATGGCCGTGCGCGCCGCATGGGCGAAAGCCGCGCCGCCGGAGCGGAAGAATCCGGTGTCGGCGATCTGTCCTGGGTGGATCGAATTGACCCGGATGTTCCATTGCGAGAATTGCAGGACTGCGGTTTTGGTGAGACCGCGCAAGCCCCATTTGCTGGCGGTGTAGGCGGCGTCGTCATGCGCCGTCAGTCCGGCGGTCGAGGAGATATTGATGATCGAGCCGCCACCGCTGTCTCGGATCGCCGGCGCGCAATGCTTCATGCCGAGCATTGCACCGGTCAGGTTGACCGCGATGGTACGGTTCCACGCCTCGATCGTAGTATCGACTATGCCCTGACGAGCGATTGTCCCGGCGTTATTGACGAGGATATGGAGTCCGCCGAAACGCGCCAGTGCTCTCGGGACGACTTCCTCCCAGGACGCCTCGTCGGCAACATCCTGGCGCAAGAACATGACGTTGCCGCCCTGTCCGGCGAGGTGCTGCGCTAGGGTCTCGCCCGCTGCCGCATCGACGTCGGCGAGGACCACCGCAGCCTCCTCCCGCACGAAGAGCTCCGCTTCCGCCGTCCCCTGCCCACCGGCGCCGCCGGTGATCAGCGCCACTTTGCCCGTCAGCCGTGCCATTTCCTCACCTCCGGTTGGTTGACCACCCGTTTCGGCGATCTTAGCATCTCCGCCTCACTGGGAGACTATAACTATGGCGGCATTGCTTCCCTACACGGGTCAGGAATTTCTCGACAGCCTCGACGACGGCCGAGAAGTCTGGATCTACGGCGAGCGGGTAAAAAAGATCACCGCGCATCCGGCCTTTCGCAACACGGCACGAATGATCGCGCGGCTCTACGATGCGCTGCACCGCGACCATGCCGAGAAGGAGAAAGTTCTAACCTGCCCGACCGAATGGGGCGGATTTACCCACAAATACTTTGTCGCACCGCGCTCGGCCGAGGATCAGGTCGCGGCGCGTGATGCCATCGCCGGCTGGTCGCGGCTAACCTATGGGTGGCTTGGCCGCTCGCCCGACTACAAGGCGGCTTTTCTCGCCACCCTAGGAGCCAACGCGGGGTTCTACGAGCCCTACCAGGAGAATGCGCGTCGCTGGTACCGCTTTAGCCAGGAGCGGGTGCCGTTCGTCAACCATGCTATCGTACAGCCGCCGGTCGACCGCAACATGGCGCCCGGTGCACCCGGCGGCCCAGCCGACGTCTATGCGCATGTGACCAAGGAGACCGACGCCGGCATCCGCATCACCGGCGCCAAAGTCGTAGCCACTGGTTCGGCTTTGACGCATTTCACCTTTGTCGCGCATGCCGGGGTGTTGCCGGTGCAGGACAAGAACTTTGCCATCGTCTTCCTGGTGCCAAGCAATGCCCCGGGCGTCAAATTCATCTGCCGGGTCTCTAACGAGCAACGCGCCGCCGTGCTCGGCAGCCCTTTCGACTATCCGCTGTCGAGCCGGCTCGACGAGAACGACGCGATCTTCATCATGGACGACGTGTTGGTGCCGTGGGAGGACGTATTCGTCTACGCCGACATCGACAAGGCGAACAGATTCTTCCCGAACAGCGGGTTTCTGCCGCGCGCCATGCTGCAAGGCTGTACCCGCTTGGCGGTCAAGCTCGACTTCATCATCGGCCTCTTGGTGAAGGCGACCGAGCTCGCCGGCACCCGCGGGTTCCGCGGGGTCGAAGCCAATATCGGCGAGGTAATTGCCTGGCGGAATACGATGTGGGGGCTTTCGGACGCGATGGCCAAGAGCGCCGATCCATGGGCCGGCGGCTGCGTACTACCGGCGCTGGAGCCGGCAATGGCCTATCGTATCCTGGCCCCGGAGGCCTACGTCCAGATCAAACACATGATCGAGAAAACGGTTGCCAGCAGTTTGATCTACCTCAACTCACATGCCAGCGACTTTAAGACGCCGGAGCTGCGCCAGTATCTAGACCGCTATGTCCGCGGCTCGGGCGGCGTGTCGGCGGTCGAACGAGTCAAGTTGATGAAGCTGCTGTGGGACGCGGTCGGCAGCGAGTTCGGCGCGCGCCATGAGCTGTACGAAATCAACTACGCCGGCAGCCACGAGGAAATCCGCATCGACGCTCTGCGTGCAGCGATCGGCTCAGGCCAATACGAGCGCTGGAAGAGCTTTGCTGACCAATGCATGGCCGAGTACGACCTCGACGGCTGGACGGCACGGGATTTGATTAACCCGAACGATGTCAGCGCGCTGCGCTAAAGGGCGGCATGACCCTTCAGCTATTGCTGCTTGGCGACGCGCCGGTTGCGAAACTGGTCGAACGCGCAAGACTGGCAGAGGCGAACGGCTACGGCACGGTATGGGTGGCGGACGAACGATTCTACCGCGACGTCTATTCCTGCCTTGGCCAGCTCGCCGCGCACACGACCAAGGTTCTGCTCGGCCCATGCGTGACCGACCCGTTCGCCCGTCATCCGGCGCTCACGGCAATGGCGATCGCAACCCTCGACGAGATTTCCGTTGGGCGCGCGATTCTCGGGATCGGTGCTGGGATTTCGGGATTTGCCGAGCTCGGGATCGAGCGTCGCAAGCCGGCGACGGCGATGCGCGAGGCGATCGAGGTGATCCGTGCATTGCTGCGCGGCGAGACCGTCGACCACCACGGCGAAGTTATCGCGTTCAACCATGGTCGATTGAACTTTTCGCCGCCCCGTCCCGGCATACCCGTTTATGTCGCGAGCAACGGCCCGCTCGGGCAGGGCGTTGCCGCGGAACTGGCCGACGGCGTCATCATGGAAGCCTGTGGCTCGGCGGCCGAGGTTCGCGCCTTCCGGACAGCGGTCGAGAGCGATGCGCGTAACGCAGGCCGGGATCCACGAGCGATCCAAATCATCGCCCGGCTCAACACCTGCATTGCTGCGGATGGGCACGCTGCGCGCGACGCGGTCCGTCCGACGGTTGCGCGCTATCTCGGCGCCGGCCGGCTGAGGTCGCGGACCGCGGCGGCGCAAGGACTGTTCCTACCGCCGGATGCCGTGGCCACGGTCGCCGGAGCGGCCTACGCCGCCGGCGTAAGACCCTATCTGCCACTGCTGCCGCTGATTACGGACCGCCATGTCGATGCTTTTACCCTAGCCGGCACCATTGACGAGGTTGCCGAGCACGCGGACGCTTTGCGCGAAGCCGGTGCCGATGGAATCATCGCGCGTCCCTTTGCCGCCGAGGGCGGGACGATCGAGAAGACGATCGTCTCGCTCGGTTCGGAGGTCTGGCCCCGGGTTAGATAATGGACCGCGCCGGCCTTGACTTTCTCGGGTTGTCCCCGTCGGGCCGAGCGTGGTATCCCGCACGCCTCGCCGGGGCACCACCGGATGGAGTCCGATCCGATGACCACGCCCGCAGCGGCGGGGAGTTCCAGTCCGACCCCGCAACCGACCAACGCGTTGCTCTCGCGCTCGGCGATTTTTCTTGTCGCAACGATCAATCCCGGCGAAGGCTCCGCCGCAGCCGTGAGATCCCTGTGCGCCGACCTCGCCGCACTGCTCCGTTCAATCGGGTTTCGCGAGCCCGCCGAAAACCTCTCCTGCATCATGGGGTTCGGATCCGCAGCCTGGGATCGGCTCTTCGGAGAGCCGCGGCCGGCCGAACTGCATCCATTTCGAGAGTTCAGGGGTGGGTCGCGCCATGCCGTGGCCACACCGGGCGATATTTTGTTCCATATCCGCGCAGAGCGCATGGATCTGTGCTTCGAATTGGCGACACAAATTATGGCCGGGCTCGGAGACGCGGTTGAAACGGTCGATGAAGTGCACGGTTTCCGCTACTTCGACAGCCGCGATCTGTTGGGGTTTGTCGACGGGACCGAGAACCCGACGGGGCAAGCGGCGATCGACGCCACCCGGATCGGAGATGAGGACCCCGCCTTCGCCGGCGGCAGCTATGTCATCATCCAGAAATATCTGCACGACATGGCGGGATGGAATGCTCTTTCGACCGAAATGCAGGAACGCATAATCGGGCGCACCAAGCTGTCCGACATCGAGCTCGATGACACCGCAAAGCCGAGCTGGGCCCACAGCGCGCTGACCGTGATCGAGGAGAACGGACAAGAGATCAAGATCGTTCGCGCCAATATGCCGTTCGGCGTGGCCGGGCAGGGTGAGTTCGGGACCTATTTCGTTGGCTACAGCCGGTCGCCGAGCACGATCGAGCAAATGCTGGAAAACATGTTCGTCGGCCGGCCACCGGGTAATTACGACCGCATTCTCGACTTCAGCCGAGCGGTCACCGGCAACCTTTTCTTCGTGCCGACGGCGGCGTTCCTTGAAGACGTGACACGAGGCGCACCGCCAGAGCCCGTCGCGTCGCCGGCAGTCGAGCCCTCGCAACCCGTCCCACCGGTCCCCGATGGTTCCCTCGGTATCGGTTCGCTCAAAGGAAAACCCCGATCATGAACAACCTGTACCGCGAGCTTGCTCCGATCTCCGACGCGGCGTGGGCGCAGATCGAGGAGGAGACATCGCGCACCCTCAAACGCTATCTCGCCGGTCGCCGCGTCGTCGACCTGCACGGCCCGAGCGGTGTAGCGCTGTCTGCCGTCGGCACCGGCCATTTGCGAAATATCGCGGCACCCGGGGACGACATCATCGCCCGACAGCGCGACGTGAAGCCGCTGGTCGAGCTGCGGGTACCGTTCGAGCTCGACAGACAGATGATCGACGACGTCGAGCGCGGCGCCAACGATTCGGACTGGCAACCGGCAAAAGATGCCGCAAGAACAATCGCCTTTGCAGAAGATAGCGCGATCTTCACAGGATATTCTGCAGCCGGCATTCAGGGCATCCGCCAAGGAACCAGCAACGCGATCGAGCCTCTGCCTGTCGATGTGCGGAATTACCCCGACGCCATCGCCCATTCCTTGAGCGTGTTGCGTCTGGTCGGCGTCAATGGGCCATATTCGGTGCTGTTGGGCGCCGAGGCCTATACCGCGGTCGCCGAAGCCCGAGACTACGGATACCCGGTATTGGAGCACCTAAGGCGCATCGTGGACGGCGAAATCATCTGGGCCCCGGCGATCGTCGGTGCGTTTGTCCTGACCACCCGCGGCGGCGATTTCGATCTGCACATCGGCCAAGATTTCTCGATCGGCTATCTAAGCCAGACCGACACCGCCGTGCGCCTCTATTTGCAGGAATCCTTCACCTTCCTGCTGCTCACTACGGAGGCCGCCGTGGCCCTGGCGCCCGCAACGCCGACATAAGGCGTTATCAGTGGAACGTATTACGGTGACGCCCGAAACATCGGGACGGCGAAAAGGGTAGATTGCGATCGCCTGAACAAGGAATGGACGATGACCAGCCAGTCCGCATTTACCGAGGTCGCCGCTTTGGCAGGAGATCCTGCGCGCGCCGGAATGCTGCACGCCTTGATGGACGGACGTGCACTGACCGCATCGGAATTGGCTCGCGCCGCCGGCATCACGCCGCAGACTGCGAGCGGCCATCTGGTGCGCCTGACTGCAGCTGGTCTTCTCGTTGTCGAGAAACAGGGACGGCATCGCTACCACCGGCTCGCATCACCGGCAGTGGCCCAAATGATGGAAAGCATCATGCAGGTGGCAGCCGGCTTGGACACAAACCGCCCGCGGCTCGTTGTTGGTCCGAGAGACGCGGCATTGCGGGCAGCACGGACCTGCTACGACCATCTTGCCGGCCACCTCGGTGTGGCGCTCGCTGACGCGCTGGTCGAGGGCGGTCAGGTCGAGCTAGCAAGCGATGGAGGAGTGGTTACCGACGCCGGCATCAGGTTTTTCAGCCGGATCGGCATCGACCTTGACAGCGTCGCTGTCAGCAGCGGCAAGCGCACGGTTCGCGTCCTGTGCCGGCCCTGCCTCGACTGGAGTGAGCGACGCCCCCACATCGCGGGCACGATTGGTGCAGCCCTATGCGCATTCAGCTTTGCGAGCGGCTGGATACGCCGCAACAATGGCACGCGCGCCGTCACGATCACGCCGAAGGGACAACGCGTTTTTCGCGACGAGTTTCACGCGCGATTAGGATAGTTTCCGTCGCCCTCCGCGTCGGTGGCGATCCGCTTCGGTCGTCGTCTTGCGATGAACGACAAAAAGCGCTTGACGGCAGCGTAAGCGCTTGCTAACGTAAGCCATGGCTTACGAAGCGGCATTGACCGCGCTTTCTGATCCGACACGGCGGCTGGTTTTCGAGCGCATCCTGAACGCGCCGCGGCCGGTCGCGGCGATTGCCGAGGGCTTGCCGGTCAGCCGTCCTGCGGTCTCACAGCATCTCAAGGTGTTGAAAGAGGCCGGGCTGATCACCGAGCGGCGCAATGGCACGCGTCGGCTCTACGCGGCAAATCCGCAGGCGCTCGGTGAGCTGCGCGCGGCAATCGAGGCAATGTGGCACGAGGCGCTCGGCGGCGTGGCTGCGGCGCTCGACGAGGACCGGGAGAAATGACGATCGCCCGGTTCCCGGTGCCGCCGATCGTCAAGACGGTGACGGTGCGCACCGCGCCGGCGCGAGCGTTCGCGCTGTTTGCCGGCGATTTCAACCGCTGGTGGCCTTTGGCGCGGGTCCACACCGGTCCTGACCCGGTGGACTGCGCGCTCGAACCGCGGGTCGGGGGACGCGTCTTCGAACGCGCGTCCGACGGGCGCGAGACGCCATGGGGAACTGTGCTGGCCTACGACCCGCCGCATCGCCTTGCTTTTTCCTGGCTCGTTCAGCTGTCGCCTGGTCAGGAGCAGCTGGTCGAGATCCGCTTTACGGCAGAGGATCGCGGCACCAAGGTCGAGCTGACCCATTCGGGCTGGGAAAAACTTGGCGACGCCGCAGCGAGCAGGCGCGAACGCTATGAGCGCGGCTGGGGCACCATCTTCGAGCACGATTTTGTCGAGTATGCCAATTCCAATGCAATCTGAGGAGAGGAGGCTTCCATGATGTCAAGCATGATCGTTCACGGTGTTCCCGGCAGTCCATATGTGCGGGCCGCCTTGCTGACCCTGGAGGAGAAAGGGGCAGAGTACAAATTCGCGGCAATGGCCCTCGGAACGCTGAAACAGCAGCCGCACCTGTCGCGCCACCCGTTTGGTCGGATCCCGGCTTTCGAGCACGACGGATGGATGCTGTACGAGACACAGGCGATTATGCGGTATGTCGATGCGGTTGTGCCGGGTCCACGGCTGCAGCCGGAAGAGCCGCGGGCGGCGGCGCGGATGAACCAGCTGATGGGCATTGCCGATTGGTACGTCATGCCGCAGGTCTCGGCGCCGATCACCCGCAATCGCGTTGTGGCACCCCGCGTCAATCGCCCCGTCGATGAAGACGCGGTCGTCAAAGCCATTCCCAACGCACGGATCTGCATCGCCGAGATCAGCCGTCTGTTGGATGGCCACACATGGATGGCGGGGGACGCGCTGAGCCTCGCCGATCTGCTGCTGGCCCCGCACCTGTCGATGTTCGCGCAGGCCCCGGAGGGTGCGCAGATATTGCGGGAACACGAGAACTTGACGCGCTGGCTCGCCCGCATCGAAGCTCGGCCGAGCATGCAAGCGACTACCTGGGACAGGCTGCTCGAACGGGTGAAGACCGCCGCCTGAAGCGGACGGCCGCGCAATGCCGATCAGGGGTTTGGCGCCGCTGATCTTGGCCTTGACTGTCGCCGGTCCGGCGACAGCCGAGGTCAAGTCCGCGACACCCAACGGCTTCGAGGTCGTTTCGACAGTCACGATCGCGGCCCCTGCCGATCGGGTCTATTCGGCGTTCGGCGAGGTCGGCCGCTGGTGGAGCTCTTCCCACACCTTCTCGCGCGACTCGGCCAACCTCAGCCTCGAGCTGCGCGCTGGCGGCTGCTTTTGCGAACGGCTGAAGAATGGCGGCTCGGTTCAGCATTTGCAGGTCGTCTACGCGGCACCGGGCGAAGGATTGCGTCTGCGCGGTGCGCTGGGCCCGTTGCAGATGGAGGGCGTCGACGGAACGCTCGCTTGGATCTTGAAGGCGGCCGAAGGCGGCACGAGCGTCACCCAGAGCTATGTCGTCGGCGGCTATATCCGCGGCGGCATGGAGCAGTGGGCGCCTCGGGTCGACCCGGTGCTTGACGAGCAGCTGCAACGCCTGAAGAGCTTTGTCGAGGGCAACTCCCCGTCGCGATAGCGAAATATTCGCGCGATCCTTTTACCGAGGCTATCATCGGTCACCCGGGCCCGAAGGGTTGATCCATCGACCCGCTTGAAGGGGAAACGCGTGATGGAAAAGAGATTTGGCGTGGTATCCGCGGATGGGCATTGCAGAGTAATGCACCTGCCCTTCGACGTGTGGACTAAGCGCCTGCCGAGGAAATTGCAGGACAACGGACCGAAGGTCGTCAAGGGACCCGACGGCACGCGACAGTGGACCGTTGAGGGACGGCCTTGGAGCGGAGTGGGCTGGGCTGGCGTGGGCAGGGGACCGGTCAACTGCTACACGCGGGCGGGCTTGGCTGAGGAGCCCGAGCCCGGCATCTTCCGCGCCGCCACTGCCAAATATCGCTGCGAAGACATGGACCGCGACGGGGTGGATGCCGAACTCGTCAACGGTCCCTATGAGCAGATCTCGACGATCAAGAATCCGGAACTGCGCGCCGGGGTCGTCCGCGCGGTCAATGACTGGGCGCGCGAGCTTTACGAGGAATCGAATGGCAGGTTCATCATGCTTCTCCCGCTGCCCTGCCAGGCGCCCGAGGAGGCCGTCGCGGAGCTGATGCGGGTCGCGGAGTTCGACCTGCCTACGGGCGTCATCTTCGACTGGGTCGGCGCTCCTGAGCCGGTATTGCACCAGATGTGGGAGCCAGTTTGGGCGGCGGCCGCGGAAACAGGTATGCCGATCAACCTGCATGCCAACCCCAGCGGCGGATCGCGCCAGATGGGGGTCGGGGTCGCCGGTCTCGAACCGCGCAATCAGTTCCTGATGAGGGTCGCTAACTTTCCCATGGGCGCGATGGGAGAACTGATGAGTGCGGTCGTCTTCTCGGGCATCTGCGATCGCCATCCCAGATTACGTTTTGTGCTTGAAGAGGCCGGCGTTGGCTGGGTGCCGTTCCTATTTTGGCGCTTCGATCGCGAATATGATTTCGGCGGGCCCTCCACCCGCGTCTTCAAGCCTGACGTTCCGCTTTCCGACAAGCCGACCGAATTCGTCAGGCGCCAAGTCTTCTTCACGTTCGAGGTCGAGGAAGAGGGCGGGTTTCGGCGCGTGCCCGAGATTGGCTTGCGCAATTTCCTGTGGGCTAGCGACTTCCCGGGTCTCGACAGCCCTTGGCCGGATTCCAAAGCGATGGGACACACCCCGGCGGAGGCGGCTCTCGGCAAAGCGGCCCTCGACCAACTGGTCTTCGAGAACGCGGTGAGCCTCTACAAGATCCCGGTCACATTGCCACGAGAACGGGCGCTCGCTTAACACGAAGCTAAGGCTCGGGGCCAAGTCTGGTCAGGAGATGAGCCGCCAGAACCTGCGTATCAAGCGCGTGTACGAGCCGCCCGATGCTGCTGACGGCGTCCGCATATTGGTCGATCGCCTGTGGCCCCGCGGCCTGTCGCGGGAGCGCGCGAAGGTTGATCTCTGGCTGAAGGAAATCGCACCGAGCGATGCCCTGCGCCGCCGGTTCCATCGGGATCCCTCGGCTTGGGGCCGCTTTAAGACCGCCTATTACGACGAACTGGAACAGGCCGCAGCTCAGTCGGCTCTCCATCCCCTGCTCGATCGCCTGACCCGCGGGCCCGTCACCCTGCTCTTCGCCGCACGCGATGAGACCCGCAACAACGCCGTCGCGCTGAAGGAGTGGTTGGACGATCGAGTTGGCTGAAGCGTAGGTTAGCCACGGCGGCGGCGGCAAAAAGCCTGATGCTAATGGGTGGAACAGATGCCGGCAAAATTGTCTCCTCTGTGGAAGGCAGCGGAGTTTGCCCGCGACGGAGAGGAAACGGCTGGAGGAGCATAACGATGACCAGCGCCACATACGAGACGCTGTCTGCGTCTGACAACAGCGCCCATCTGCGCAAAGCGGTTATTGCGTCGACCATCGGCACGACGATCGAGTGGTACGATTTCTTCATTTACGGCACGGCGGCCGGTCTGATCTTTGGCAAGCTCTACTTTCCCAACGAAGATCCGCTCACCGCGACCCCTGGCAGCCTTCGGCACCTACTTCATCGGCTTTGTCGGCCGCCCGATCGGCGCCGCGATATTCGGCCACTACGGCCATCGCATCGGCCGCAAGGCGACCTTGATCGCCACCCTGCTATGCATGGGTATTGCGACCTTTCTGATCGCCTTTGTGCCCACCTAGCAGTCGATCGGCATCTGGGGTGCTGTGATCTTGACGGTTCTGCGCATGATTCAGGGGATTGGCGTCGGCGGGGAATGGGGTGGTTCGGTGCTCCTGGCGATGGAATGGGCGCGTCATCATGGCCATCGCGGCTTGGTGGCGTCGTGGCCGCAATTCGGCGTCCCGGCCGGTCTGTTCCTATCGAACCTTGTGATACTGGCCTTCAGCGCTTGGTCGGGCGATCAGTTCGCGACCTAGGGCTGGCGCATCCCGTTCGCCCTCTCGATCATACTCGTCGGCGTCGGGCTGTGGATCCGGCTCGGTATCATCGAGACGCCGGTGTTCCGGTAACTCTTGAATACGCAGAGAATCGAGAAGGCCCGGATAGTCGAGGTCTTCAAGAAACAACCAAAGGAAATCATCCTTTCGGCATTGCTAAGGATGGCGGAACAGGCGCCGTTTTACATCTTTACCGCATTTATCTTCGCCTATGCAGTGGGGACCTTGCATATGCCGCGCAACTTGATCTTGAGCGCGGTCCTTGTCGCGGCTTGCGTTTCGTTCGTCAGCATTCCGCTGTCCGGGCACATATCCGACCGCATCGGGCGCAAAAAGATGTACCTGATCGGTGCAGCAACGGTCGGTTGGTTCGGATTCCTGTATTTCGCGATGGTGGACACTGCCATCCCTTCGGCGGTGTTCATCGCGATTGTCCTGTCGTTGATCCCGCATGACATGCAATATGGACCACAGGCTGCGCTGATTGCAGAGGCGTTCACGCCGCGACTGCGCTACAGCGGTTCTTCGCTCGGCTATCAACTGGCATCGGTAATTGCCGGCGGGCCGGCGCCGCTGATCGCCACCGCGCCGTTCGCCCACTATCAAACAGGCTATGCGATCTCGATCTACACCGCCGCTGGCGCAGCGGTAAGCCTGGTATCGGCGGCATTTATGCCCGACTACACTGGCAAGGACATTTCGTTGGAATATGACGACTGACCTGGCGGCCGTGGACCGCTAAAGCGGAAGCATCTCCAATATGCGAATTTTTCGCGCGGTTGACGGTGGAATGCAGGTCACCAGTATGACGCCACACGACCAACCGATCCAATGGAACAAACGAACGAGATCTGATTTTCCAAGAATGAACCTTTGGCCAATCTAGATTAAGGGCGACGCCGACTGCGCCGGAAAGCGGCTTGCTCCGAATAGGTCTTCAGGCTACAATATTTCTTGTACGAGAACAGCGTTGTCTGTTCCACAGGTGAGGAAGCGGCTGGGGGAGAACGTTGATGGCGGTCGCTGCCACATATGAGACGCTGTCCGCGTCGGACCACAGTAAACAGTTGCGCAAAGCGGTCATCGCGTCGACCATCGGCACGACGATCGAATGGTATGATTTTTTCATTTACGGCACCGCGGCCGGGCTGATCTTCGGTAAGCTCTACTTTCCCAACGAAGATCCGCTCACAGGGACGCTCGCGGCCTTTGGCACTTACTTTATCGGGTTTGCCAGTCGCCCGGTCGGAGCTGCGATATTCGGCCACTATGGCGATCGCATCGGGCGCAAGGCGACACTGATCGCCACCTTGCTATGCATGGGCATCGCGACCTTCCTGATGGCCTTTGTGCCCACCTACGAGTCGATCGGCATCTGGGGTGCGGTAATCTTGACGCTTCTGCGCATGGTCCAGGGGATCGGCGTCGGTGGGGAATGGGGCGGTTCGGTACTTCTGGCGATGGAATGGTCGCGGCATCATGGCCAGCGCGGGTTGATCGCATCGTGGCCGCAATTCGGCGTCCCCGCCGGTCTGTTCCTGGCGAACCTTTCGATACTGGCTTTCAGCGCTTGGTCAGGGGATCAGTTCGCCACCTGGGGCTGGCGAATCCCGTTCGCGCTCTCCATCATACTGATTGGGATTGGTCTTTGGATTCGTCTTGGCATTCTTGAAACGCCCGTATTTCAGCAACTCTTGGATCAGAACAAGATTGAAAATGCTCCCATCATCGAGGTTTTTAAGAAACAACCGAGAGAAATAATTCTATCGGCATTGCTGCGGATGGGCCAACAAGCACCGTTCTATATCTTCACCGCATTCATCTTTGCCTATGCCGTGGGCACTCTGCATATGTCGCGTAACCTGATCCTGAGCGCGGTGCTTGTCGCTTCTTGCGTTTCGTTCATCAGCATTCCGTTATTCGGCCACATGTCCGACCGCATCGGACGCAAGAAGACCTACCTGATCGGCGCGACGGCGGTTGGCTTGTTCGGCTTCTTGTATTTTGGAATGGTGGACACTGCTATTCCCTCGGCTGTCTTTATCGCTATCGTCCTGTCGTTGATCCCGCATGACATGCAATACGGGCCGCAGGCTGCATTAATAGCTGAGGCGTTTACGCCGCGACTGCGCTACAGCGGTTCCTCGCTCGGCTATCAACTGGCATCGGTCATTGCCGGCGGGCCCGCGCCCCTCATCGCCACCGCCTTGTTTGCCGCCTATCATTCGGGCTATGCGATCTCGATCTACATAGCCGCTTGCGTGGTGGTAAGCTTGGTGTCGACAGCATTTATGCCCGACTATACGGGGAAAGATATTTCTCTGGAATATGACGACTGACAGTCGCAATCGACGTGGTTACATTGAACCTTCCTTTCGTTCTTGATCACCTCCGACACGGTACTCTGCTCAATCGACCGGGTGCGTTGGCGAACCCTCGGCCCTGCTGAATCCTCAAAGATCAGGGTTGCAGCACTTGACCCGGCGGTTTAGAGGCTGACGCTGTTATTCGACAAGGATCGAGCCCTATGTCCGTCAACAAGCCTCATCTCGAATTCCACCGTGTCGATATGAGCTCCGGGTGGTCGACGCCTCCCGGCTATCCACCCGGTATTGAGCAGAAGATTCTAGCGGGTGCCCTCGATGAAGAACGCAAGAGTGGCAGTCGCACTCGCTTGTTGCGTTTTGCGCCAGGGGTGTTCACCACGGCGCCCTTTGTCCACGAATATTGGGAAGAGGTTTATCTGATATCGGGCGATCTGACCGTCGGCAACGATGCCGAAGGCAGAGGCGGCGAAAACTTTACGCCAGGCACTTACGCCTGCCGACCGCCCGGCGCGATGCACGGCCCGTTCAAGTCGAACAGCGGCTGCCTGCTTTACGAGACCCATTATTTCGAAGATTGATCGCGAGCGATTGCCGCGGGCCGGGTCCTTGCTGGGCAGTGACCACCCGGGTGACGAGCGGATGGGCGCTGGCCGCTCTCGCGAGCAAGGACTTGTCGGCGGTCAGCATCCTTTTCGATACTCGGGGGATTCCGCAGCCGTCCGCTACCGTCTTCGATTTGGCTACAGTCATACCCGAGGCTGACCGCCTACGGGCTCCGAGGTTCGAGGCGTCCGAGTATTGAGGCTACGTCGGCGACGACATGTCCATCAACAGGCACCGTCCTCACATCCTGCTCAAGGATCGATCCCGAGCAGCTTGGCCGCGGTGCCACCGAGGATCGCGATGCGGTCGTCATCGCTCAAGCCCGGGATCGACATGATGTGGTCGACCGGCACCTTGTTCCACGGGAACGGGTAGTCGGTGCCGAGAATTACCTGGCTAACGGCGCTCTCGGCGATCAGGTGGCGCATCGCCTCCGGGGTAAACATGATCGTGTCGAAATAGAGCTGGCCGTCCTTCAGGTACTGGGTTGGCTTTTTCTTGGGCAGCGGGCCGACGCGGTTCGGGAAGGTGGTGATTACCGCGTCCGATCGCGCGGCATAGGAGGGCAGATAGCCGCCGCCATGAGCGGCACAGATCTTCAGCCCCGGAAAGCGGTCGAGCGTGCCTTCAAAGATCAGGTGCGAGAGCGCGATAGTGGTTTCGAGCGGGTTGCCGATCGTGTTGGTCAACAGACCGCTGCCCTTTAGCCGGCCGCTTGGCTCCAATTCCCTTGTGCCGGTCGGATGCAGAAAGATCAGGATGCCGAGCTCTTCGGCCTTCGCCCAGACCGGGTTGAATTTCGGATCGGCCAATTCCTGCCCGGCCACACTGCCGCCGACCGACAGCCCGCGCAGCCCCAAGGTCTTGACCGCGTATTCGAGCTGCTCGGCGGCGAGTTGCGGGTGCTGCAAGGCGGCAGTGGCGAATGCGACAAAGCGATCCGGCATCGCGGCGCAGAACTCGGCCAATTTTTCGTTCTGGATCTTGATCAGCTGGGCTGCGGCGTCACGTTCGGCGCGATACCAAAAGGGATTAATGCTGAGCGCCTCGACATCGACCCCCTCGGCGTCCATCTCGGCGATGCGGTCGGAAACATTCGACCACAGCAGACCGGGCGCCTCGAGCGGGTGGTTGATAACGGCCGCCGCCTCCGGAACGATGGTATGGGCGTGAATGTCTACGGTCGTGACCCGCTTGCCGTTGACCACGACGTCGCGCCGCCGCACCGACCTCGGCGCCGAACCGGGGGTCTGCGGCGTCGGAGCGTTCGACAGGCTGCATCCGACAAAGGCGAGCCCGGTCAAGGCCCCGGCGATCAGTTCCCCTGAAATCGGCATTTCCGTCCTCCTCGAGCGAGCATGATCTCGTGCGCTGCAAACTTACTACCTGATGATCGCGGAATCCCGCCTCGTTGTTAACAGCGGGTGCTATAGTCCCCTCATGTGCGGGCGCTTCTACCTCACCTCCTCACCGGCGGAAATCAGAAGGCAGTTCAGGGTCGACAAATTGCCCGAGCTTGTTCCGCGGTACAACATCGCGCCGATGCAGACTTCGCCGATCGTGGTCGCGGATGAGAACGTCAGGGAGTTCCATGTGGCTCGCTGGGGCCTGGTCCCCTCCTGGGCGCGCGACCTCTCGCCCGGCGCCGGCATGATCAACGCGCCCACCGAGACGCTCGACGAGAAACCGGCGTACCGAAAAGCGTTTGACTCGCAGCGCTGCCTCGTACCGGTGAACGGCTACTACGAGTGGCAAACCAAGGGCACAAAAAAGCAGCCGTACAAGATCGCAGTCCGCAACGGGACACTGATCGCCTTTGCCGGGCTGTGGGAGCAATGGACACCCGAGGGCGGTGAGCCGGTAATGACGTTCACGATCATCACAACGCGGGCAAGCAAGCTTGTCAGCGAGGTCCACGATCGCATGCCGGTCATTATTGCGCCACCCGACCATCAGCGTTGGCTGACTGCGCCGACTCCAACCGCGAAGAGATTGCTGGTGCCATTTGCAGCTGGGCTGACCATTGTCGCCGTCAGCGAACGCGTAAACAATATCAAGAATGACGACGTTTCACTGCTGCAGGCGGCAGAGCTTTGACCCTCGCATTACACCGGTGCCGGACGCGTACGGTCATGTCAGCATCCGGCATCCGGACAATTCGAACCATTTCCTGATCGCCCGCTCGGTTGCTCCGGAGCTCGTCATAGCCGATGACATCGTTGAGCTCGGCCTAGACGGTCAGCCGGTGCGCGAAGAAAAACGCACCCTCTATCTAGAGCGTTTTATTCATGCGGCGATCTTCGAGGCGCGGCCCGAAATTATGGCAGTGGTGCACGCGCACGCGGAAGACACTCTTCCGTTCGGCATCGCCGATGCGACGAAACTGCGTCCGGTGATCCACTCGGGAAGCTTTATCGGCAGTGAGGTCCCGGTGTGGGATATCGCCGACAATTTCGGCGACACCAATCTGCTCGTCACAAATATCGAGCAGGGCCGCGATCTGGCGAACTACCTGTCTGGCAACAACGTAGTACTAATGCGCGGCCATGGTTTTGCCGCGGCGGGCCGCTCCCTGATCGAGGTCGTGCGGATGTCTGTCTATCTGCCGCGCAATGCTCGCGCGTTGCTGCGGGCAAAGCAGCTCGGCGGCGTAATCAGGTACCTTTCGCAAGGCGAGATCGATGCCCGCAACCGCGGTTACAGTCCCTATTCCACCGAGACCTGGCGCGCTTGGGAATATTGGGCAAATAAGGCAGGGGTTGGCGGCCTGCTGAGCCAACCCACAGGGTGATCGGAACTAGTGGTCGAGTGAGAGGGAGCGAGATCCATGAGCGAGCCGATCTGGAACAAGTTTCTGACCGAGCGGGACAAGGCGGTGTTCGCTGCGGGCGGGTTCGGCGCACGGGCCGGGTTCGGCAAGCGGCCCGCGCTCCTCGTCATCGACGTTAATTGGGCGTTTTGCGGTGAGCGGCCCGAGCCGATCCTCGACTCGATAAAGCGTTGGCGGACCTCATGCGGCGAAGAGGCCTGGGTCGCGCTCGACTACATCAAATCGCTGATAGACGCCGCACGGGGCAAAGGCCTGCCGGTCATCTACACCACGGGCGAGCGGCGCCCAGACAATTGGGATGGCGGCAGCTGGCGTTGGAAGAGTTCGCGTGGCGACGAGAGGGGCGGTTCCCCCGGCAGCAATTTCGACGGCAACGAGATTGTCACAATGATTGCGCCGGGCCCCAAGGACATCGTGATCAAAAAGCAGAAGCCGTCGGGTTTTTTTGGAACGAGCCTCGCCTCTTATCTGACCCTGCTTGGTTGCGACACCGCGGTCGTCGTCGGCACGACCACTTCCGGCTGCGTACGCGCCACCGTAGTCGACGCATTTAGCCTCAATTACCGCGTAACTCTGGCGGAAGAAGGCTGCTTCGACCGCAGCGAGGCGAGCCACGCCGTCAGCCTATGCGACATGCACGCCAAATACGCCGATGTTGTTCCAACCGCCGAAGTGCTTTCCTATTTCGATCGACTGCCAAACGGCCTATTTGACTTGCCGGCCGGCAGCGTCGGCAACGCGCCGTCGATCAAGGAAGCTGCGGAATAAATCTCGGAGTCCCACTCGGTGAGCTGATCTCGCTCGCGGCTGCGGTCGTGGGCGCCGGCATCGTCACCGGCCTTCTCGCGGGATTGTTTGGCATTGGCGGCGGCGCCGTTATCGTTCCGGTGCTGTTCGAGGTGTTTCGAATTCTCGGCGTCCCCGAGGCGGTGCGCATGCAGCTCTGCATCGGGACATCAATGGCCATTATCGTCCCGACTGCCGTTCGATCCTATTGGGCACATCGCGCGAAAGGGCTGGTGATCCCCGGAGTATTACGGTCCTGGTCACTGCCGGCGGTAGTGGGTGTTGCGGTCGGGTCCATCGCTGCGGCTATTGCTCCCCCTGGGGTGTTCGAACTCGCCTTCGTCGTGATCGCCGGAATCATCGCCGCGAAGTTCCTAGCCGGCCGCGAGGATTGGGTGTTCGCACACCATCTGCCCAGCGAGCCTGCCATGACCGTCTGGGGTTTCTTGATCGGGCTGGCGTCTTCGCTGATGGGGATCAGCGGCGGCTCCCTCGGCACGATGGTGCTAACCCTCAGCGGCAAGCCGCTGCACAATGCGGTGGCGACCTCGGCCGGGATCGGGGTTCCGATCACAATAGCCGGCACTCTCGGCTATGTGCTGGCGGGCTTGCCGCATCAGGCCGTGCTACCGCCGCTTTCGGTCGGTTTCGTTTCGGTGATCGGCGTCGCCCTGATCGCACCGATCTCGAGCTATATCGCGCCGTTCGGGGCGCGCCTCGCGCACGCTCTGCCCCGGCGTTGGCTCGAGATCGGGTTCGGCTCGTTCCTGCTGGTTGCGTCGGCGCGCTTTGTCGCGAGCCTAGTCACGCCGACGCTTTGACGGCTAGCCTTCGGCCGCTTGCAGCCATTCCTTGGGGATCGCCTGCGCCCGCTGGTCGGCGACGAGCTTGCGCCGGCGGACTTGCTCGTCCGGGCTGATCGACGCCGGGTCCTCGCGGAACTCCGGCCCCATCGCCATTGCCTTCTTGACCGCCGGACGCTCGCCGATCTCTGTGAGCCAGCTCTTGACGTTGGGGAACTCGTCTATGTCAATCTTGCGGCTCGACCAGCTCGACGCCCAGGGATAGCAGATCATATCGGCGATCGTGTATTGGCCGGCCGCGAGATAGCGCTTGTTGAACAGACCGAGATTCATGACCCCGTAGATGCGGTGCGCCTCATTGTCGAAGCGGCGCAGCGCATAGGAGAGATCGCCGTTATTACCGGCCTCGGCGGCGCGGCGGAAATGACCTTGCTCGCCAAGCTTCGGCCCCTGATTGGCCAATTGCCAGCCGACCCATTGGGCGACATCATATTTGCTGCGCGTATCCTGAGGGTAAAACCGCCCGGTCTTCTCGGCGAGATACATCATGATCGGCCCGGATTCGAAGATAGAGATCGGAGCGCCGCCCCCCATCGGCTCGGAATCGACGATCGCCGGCATCCTGCCGTTCGGGGAAATGCGCAAAAAATGGGGAGTGAGTTGATCGCCGCGGCCGATGTTGATCGGTTTGATCGTGTATGGCAGCCCGAGCTCCTCGAGCAGAATGATGATCTTCTTGCCGTTTCCGGTCGGCCAGAAGTACAGGTCGATCATGGGATTTCCCTCCTGTTTTTGGATCGAAGAATGTGGATTGTGACCGCCGCCAGCACGGCTTGTCCACCGTGTTCCTCAATCGTGTCCTGGAGCAAATGTCCCACAAGGAATAGCCGTCCGCGCCGGGTTCGCCGGTAGCCCCGTTGTCGTGCTGAAAGAGAATGCCATGAAATGCTTTGTCGCCCTGAATATCCGGAGCGGGGGTGGAACGCGCGCCGGCCGCCTACGGGGCTACCTCGATAGCCTCGACCCGGACACTGTCCTGCTGAGCGAATGGCGCAACAATGTGAGCGGGGGGCGCCTTTGTAAATTGGGCTGAAGTCCGAGGCATGGCCATGCCGCTCTCACCGATGGCTACACCGCCAATGGCGTATTCCTCGCTTCGCTGGATCCCGTTGCGACTGAGAGCGCGACACCCATCGGTCGGGCAGCCGGCTGCTTGATACTTGCGTGGCTCCAGCGCACGATGCCGATGGCGTGATATTTCCCGCAACTGACGGCTAAGGCCGTTCTTCGATCGATGCTTGGAGTTGGCCCGCCAGCATCAAGCTGCCCCCTTTGTCCTCGTCGGTGACTTGAACACCGGCAACCAGCTCGCCGATCGAAGCGAAGGAGCAGGGAAATACTATTGTGCCGAGCATTTCGACCGGCTTGTCTCGGTCGCCGGCTGTCGGATCTCTGGCGGCTCACGAATGGCGCCAGCCGCGAGTGGACCTGGCACTCCACCAACGGCAATGGCTTTCGGATCGACCACGCCCTAGGCAACGGCGCTTTCGTCGCTTCGC